>QWCF01000054.1_pt1 | contig 58939 bp, 52 predicted proteins | sample 1972521 | NCBI WGS metagenome assembly QWCF01 (sample SAMN09866715, study PRJNA288562) | Human oral metagenome isolate term4_saliva, whole genome shotgun sequencing...
TATAGACGACAGATAGACATCACACCTAATTACATTTATCATATAGTTTACCTCCCCCTTATAAAACAATCTTATTGGAGGTAAGCTTACCATGTATGTGGATTAATCTCATTCTATTAACAATCTACACATTTAACAGAAGAACCACAAAACAGCATTGGCAAGCTTATAGAACTTAGAGAATAGAAAGCGTAGATAGTAAGTAGTATATAATAGCACTATATACTATAAAAGTTTATTTTTCGTTTCCTGTCATTTTTAACACTTTTCGTAGGAGTCTGTTATAGAGTGGTTTATGAGCGAGCATGGCATGACAGATATGACAGGAAAATTGATTTAGGGATTTTGTTCACTCGTAGTAATCGAAGGATTAAGCCCGACAAATTAGTCTTTGATAGCCAACACGTGTCGTTGTTAATGGTTAACACCAATCGTACTATGGGTAAGTATTAATTAAGCTATAGGATAAGTCATCAATAGCTATGGTTTAGGATTGCCTCCAACAACCCAAAACCATAAACTTTATGACCAACTGATATCCTCTATTCTTCCTCAGATAGCTCCACATTCTTTACCTTTTTAAATAGATCAGAAGCAAAGACGAGGTCGTTAAGTTTCTCGTTCTTGGATGTGATAACCGATTCTTTATCACCTTGCCATTCTTTCCTACCATCAGCAATGAACACGATATTCTCACCAATACCCATTACAGAGTTCATATCATGAGTGTTGATAATAGTCGTCATGTTAAACTCACGTGTGATACTCGTGAGTAATTGGTCGATGACAAGTGATGTCTTTGGATCCAATCCAGAGTTTGGTTCATCACAGAAGAGATACTTTGGATTCATGACAATAGCTCTGGCAATAGCGACACGCTTCTGCATACCACCTGAAATCTCACCAGGGAATTTCTCTTCGGCCCCTGTTAAGTTTACACGGTCGAGGCATTCCATAGCCCTTTTATCGCGTTCTTGCGCAGTCATATCTGAGAACATATCCAATGGAAAGCGTACGTTTTCCAGTACGGTGAGCGAGTCGAAGAGTGCAGCACCTTGGAAAATCATACCCATCTCACGTCTCATAAGAATCTGTTCCTTCTTTGACATGTTGACAAAGTTACGTCCGTCATAAAGCACTTCACCCTTAGTAGGCTCAATCAGTCCTGTGAGTGAACGCATTAGTACGGTTTTTCCCGCACCACTCTGTCCGATGATGAGATTTGTTTTTCCGTCTTCAAAAACGACATTAATGTCCTTCAGCACTTCTTTGTCACCGAATGACTTGAATAGATGTTTTACTTCAATCATATTATGGGGATTAGTCAGGAGTTAAGGAGTGAAATGGAGTTAAGACAAATGTTTATTTATCTAAATCATTCATGGCATGGTTGTTAGCAATACCATAGCAATATGCATTGAGCAATTTACTTGCTTCTTCAATCTTAGTATGAAGCTGTTGATATTGTTCCATGCCAATATATCCTAAATCACGGGATAATATAATATAGTCTCTACATTCCTCTAAACTTCCTTGTGCAATGTTCATAAAACGTAATTTGTCCTGTTGTCCAAGTCTCTTATATCCTTCTGCTATATTTGCTTCGATAGAGATAGCTGCTCTCCGGAATTGAGATGTTAGCCCAAACTTCTCATCTGAAGGGAATAGTTTCGTAACTTCATATACATAAAGAACAAAGCTATGGGTCTTCTGCCATGCAATTATTCTTTCAAAGCTATATGTTTGAGGATAGTTGGACATAAGTTTGCTAATTTAGTATAAGAGTCTAATAGCTTGTGGTGAGTTAAGGATTAAAATGATAAGTAGTTGTCTGGTACTATACAAATGATGGTATTGTCTTAACTCCATTTCACTCCTTAACTTCTTTAACTCCTATATCAACTCAACATCTGTGTGAGGAAAACGTCACTGAAAAGAATTAGGACGCTTGAGCAAACTACTGCATCCGTAGATGCCTTACCAACTTCAACACTTCCTCCCTTCACCGTGTAGCCCATAAATGACGAAACACTTGAGATGATAAAGGCAAAGAAGAATCCCTTGATGATACTCATCCACATAAACCATGGGTTGAAATCATGTTGAAGACCAGCAGTCAGGTCTACTGGTGTGATGATATGTGCGAGGTAAGCCGTGGCGTATGCGCCGATGATACCCGTTGCCGCAGAGAAGATAACAAGGAATGGCATGATTGTGATAAGACCTAATATCTTAGGCAAGATGAGGTAACTGGCAGAGTTGATACCCATAATCTCTAAGGCATCTATCTGCTGTGTTACACGCATGGTACCTAACTCTGAAGCAATGTTTGAGCCTACCTTACCCGATAGAATCAGACACATAATACTGCTGGAGAACTCCAAGAGCATAATCTCTCTCGTCACATAGCCAGAAACCCAATGTGGCATCCAAGGACTTTGCACGTTGAGTTTAATCTGTATACATATAACTGCACCTATAAAGAAAGAGATGAGAAGGACGATACCTATTGAGTCTACGCCCAACTGAGACATCTCTTTAACATATCTTTTTAGGAACATTCGCATTCGTTCGGGACTACTGAATGAGCGTCCCATCAACATAAGATAATTACCGAATGTGTTCAGCCACTTGAATAAAAGCATGTTCTTTCTGTTTGATGTTCAAAGTGCAAATTTAACCAAAATATCGTAGAAATAGAAAAGAAAGACATTATTTAATAGTCATGAAGGTTACTTTCGCTTTTTGTAAATAGTATCTTTGCCACTTTTGTATAGCTCTTTTAGGATTATATTTGTATCTTTGTGCGTGACAAACTATGGGTTTAAAGCTATGAAAAGTAATCCTGCAATATATGTGGAAGGGGTAGGCTGGCGTCGTGAGTGTGTGGCGTCGCTGCTTCAGAGGCGTAAAGGGCATGACTACCAAGGGCGATGTATCTATATGATAACGCTCTGTACGGAAGGAAGACAGCCATTGTTGGGTAGGCTTATGCGAAGGACAGCAGCTGTAGCATCTGCCTATGTTGAGCCAACAGAGCTGGGGAGTGAGGTCGAGCGTTGTTGGAGAGAGATTCCTAAGCATTATCCAGAGGTGAGTGTGTTGGCCTTTCAGGTTATGCCGGATCATATACACGGCATCCTCTTTGTGACACATGAGATGGCTGTACACCTGGGGAAGGTAATCAATGGGTTCAAGGTAGGCTGTAATCGGGCGTATCGGCGACTGGTGTTGGAGAGTTCTGAGGCAATGCCTCAGAAGCAGGAACAGGAGGACAGAATAGGAAGGCAGAGGCTGGCTGGCAGCGGAGAAGGGGCGAAACAGCGAGGCTGCAAGCATCCAGAGCATGGCATGCTCTTTGCGCCGGGCTATCATGACAGCGTGCTAAGAGGGAAGGGACAGCTGGAGAATATGTTCAGATATATTGCTGATAACCCACGACGGCTGGCGATGAAACGGGATAATCCTCAGCTCTTTCGTGTTGTGAATAGTTTGAAGGTGGGTGAAAGAACTTTCTCTGCTATAGGAAATCAATGGTTACTGGAGCACCCAATAAGACTGCAGGTACGTTGTCATAATAATAAGACACCAGAGAATCTGCGCCTTATAGCCTTGCAAAAGGAATACTTCCTTGCACGAGGACGAGAGGGAGGGGTACTTGTTAGTCCCTGTATATCGGCTGGGGAAAAAGAAATAGCACGTGCAGCATTGGAGGAGAAACTCCCGCTTATAGTCTTGTTAGAAAACGGTTTTCCACCTCTCTATAAACCTCCTGGGCAGTACTTTGATGCTTGTTGTGAAGGGCGACTCCTTATGTTAGCTCCATGGGCATATCATCATGAACGTAGGACCATTTCGCGTGAGCAGTGTCAAGCCCTTAATTCAATGTCGGCAGCACTTAGTAATGAAGCGTGGACGACGGCATTCGAGCAGGAATTGTTAGGATATGCTTCTGGAGAAGAATAGGGAATAGCCACCAAGCAATCATGGCAGAGAACCTCCGTGAGAACGTCTTTTAATAGAAGTGTAGACACGTAGCTATAGATTTATCTGTATTCTTCTTTTGTTTCTTTTCACGTCTTTATGATTGCTATCTGCTTTTTATTTCGTAATTTTGCACCAATTGCTTAAAAGAGAAAACTATGTCAGAGTCAGATAATATTGTTGTACGCCCAGAAGGCGAGGGGAGCATTCTTCGTACGGAGAAGCTGGTGAAGCGATATGGAAAGCGAACAGTAGCCAATGGTGTGAGCATCAATGTGAAACAAGGAGAGATTGTCGGGTTGCTCGGACCAAATGGTGCGGGAAAGACTACGTCGTTTTATATGACGACAGGTCTGGTTGTTCCTAATGAAGGACACGTTTACATTGACGATCAAGAGATTACGAATTTCCCTGTTTATAAGCGTGCACGTGCTGGTATAGGCTATCTTCCTCAAGAGGCGAGTGTCTTTCGTAAGATGAGTGTGGAAGATAATATCATGAGCGTATTAGAGATGACGAAGCTTTCTAAGCAAGAACGCATCGACAAGATGGAAAGTCTTATCCGCGAATTCCGATTGGAGAAGGTGCGTAAGAACCTTGGTGATCGTCTTTCTGGTGGTGAGCGTCGTCGCTGCGAGATAGCCCGCTGTCTGGCCATCGACCCAAAGTTTATCATGCTTGATGAGCCTTTTGCGGGTGTCGACCCTATCGCCGTTGAGGATATCCAGCACATTGTTTGGCGCTTGAAATTCCGTAATATCGGCATCCTCATCACCGACCATAATGTACACGAGACGCTGAATATTACCGATCGCGCCTATCTTCTCTTCGAAGGTCGCATCCTCTTTAAGGGAACTCCAGAGGAGTTGGCAGCTAATAAGATAGTGAAAGAGAAATACCTCGGTACTGACTTCGTTCTACAGAAGAAAGACTTCCAGTTGCTCGATCAGCGTAAACGGGCGCAGGAAGAGGCTAATGAGAGGTAAAAACAGGGACTATCCCTCTCTTTACAGGTGTCTTATTTGAGGTAGCACATCAGCTTTATCGAATTATTTTCATGAAAAAAAATATTTTTTTTCACGACAAGAAATATTTTTCTTCATGACAATAATTATTTTTTTTTCATGAAAATAATTCGCAAGCAGATTTATTCTTGGAAAAGAAAGAGTCTCGGAAGACAGGCAACTAACGGGAAGAATCGATATAAAAGTTCGTTATAAGGGGTCATAATCATAAGGAGATAGCACCCGATATAGGCCGCTGTAGTAGCTTATCTTGGTTAAAAAAACAAATTTCCCCTTATATATTATAAGGTTATGCGAATTTTTAAGTATCTTTGCATTTCAAAGTCTATAAGGGATAAGTGTGTCCTCTTGTAAACACATGCTTTTGATAAATAATAATAAACATAAATATAAACATCAAAGATGAAAATTTCATTTGAGAATGCCGACAAAGTGAATGGCTTGATGACCATCACTGTTGAGGAAGCTGATTACAAGGATGAGGTAGAGAAAACCCTCAAGGATTATCGCAAGCGTGCCAATGTTCCTGGTTTCCGTCAGGGCCAGGTGCCTATGGGACTGATTAAGCGTCAGTACGGCCCACAGGTGAAGATGGAAGCTATTAATAAGATTCTTGGTGAGAACCTACAGAAATACATCACTGATAACAAGATTCAGATGTTGGGTCAGCCAATGGGTTCTGAGTCACAGGAGGCTGTTGACTTGGAGAAACCAGCACCTTACGTGTTCAAGTTTGATATAGCTGTAGCACCAGAGTTCAAGATTGAATTGAACGGTAAGAACAAGATTGACTTCTACGAGATAGCTGTTGATGACAAGTTGATCGACCAGCAAGTAGAGATGTTCCAGAGTCGTGCTGGTCACTATGACAAGGCAGAGACCTTCGATCCTGAGCAGCGTGATTTGCTGAAGGGTGACCTTCGTGAGTTGGATGAGAATGGAAACACACTCGAAGGTGGTATCACTGTTGAGGGTGCATCATTGATGCCACAGTATATCAAGGTTGAGGATCAGAAGAAACTCTTCGATGGTGCTAAGCTCGGTGATATCATCACCTTTAACCCAACAGCAGCTTATCCAGATAATGAAATAGAGGTTTCTTCACTCTTGAAGATAAAGAAAGAGGAGGTAGCCGAGCATAAGGGTAATTTCTCTTATCAGATAACAGAGATCTCACGCTTCGTTAAGGCCGAGAATAATGAGGAGCTTTGGAAGAATGTATATGGTGAGGATGCTGACATCAAGACGGAGGCAGATTTCCGTAACAAGATTGCTGAAGGCTTGAAAGAGCAGTTGAAGGGCGACTCAGACTATAAGTTTATTCAGGATCTTCGCGCATACTGCGAGAAGAAGGTTGGTGAATTAACTTTCCCAGACGCTATCTTGAAGCGCATTATGTTGGCTAACAACCAGGATAAGGGTGAGGAGTTTGTAGAGAAGAACTATGCACAGAGCATCAAAGAGTTGACATGGCACTTGATTAAGGAGCAGTTGGCTAATGATCATGACATCAAGGTTAATGATGATGACGTTCGTGAGAGCGCTCGTCAGATGGCACGTGCACAGTTCGCTCAGTACGGTATGACCAATGTACCAGAGGACTATCTGAATGGTTATGCAGACGAGCTATTGAAGAAGCGTGAGAACATTGACAACTTTGTAGAGGCTGCACTCGATCGCAAACTCGCAGCAGTAATCAAAGACGTAGTAAAGTTGAATGTTAAGACAGTAAGTCTTGAAGAGTTCAATAAACTTGTAAGCGAGTAACATTTTTAGCAAAAATCTTCCTTTATATAGAGGGGTTATCGATTTTTTTGCTTATCTTTGCTTTAGATATACAAGCCCTTGTCGCATGGAGTGGCATAATGTTTGTATTGATGGCAATGGTAAGAGAGGTCGATAACCTCTATTTTTGTCATAATAAAAATATATAGAAAGGAAAACAATGAACGATTTTAGAAAGTTTGCCACAGGGCATCTTGGGATGAATGGTATGGTGCTTGACGATGTTATGCGTGCACAGGCGCAGTATCTCAATCCATATATTCTTGAAGAGCGGCAGCTGAATGTAACGCAGATGGACGTTTTCTCTCGTCTTATGATGGAGCGTATCATCTTCCTTGGAACTCAGGTTGATGATTATTCAGCTAATACTATTCAGGCACAGTTGCTCTATTTGGATTCTGTTGACCCTGGTAAGGATATCTCAATTTATATCAACTCTCCTGGCGGAAGCGTTACTGCAGGTTTAGGTATCTATGATACCATGCAGTTTATATCCAGTGATGTAGCAACGTTGTGTACTGGTATGGCCGCATCTATGGCTGCCGTCCTGCTTGTTGCAGGTAAGGAAGGTAAGCGATCAGCGCTGAAACATAGCCGAGTAATGATTCATCAGCCATTAGGAGGCGTACAAGGTCAAGCTTCGGATATTGAGATTGAGGCACGAGAGATACAGAAGTTCAAGAAAGAACTTTATACAATCATCAGCGAACACTCCCATCAACCATTTGAGAAGGTGTGGAATGACAGTGATCGTAACTACTGGATGACTTCGGAAGAAGCCAAGGCCTATGGTATGATTGATGAGGTTCTTATGAGAAAATCAGTAAGTAACACTTCGGAAGAAGCAAAGTAAAGGATAAGAATGCCCCAAAAGAAATGTAGTTTTTGTGGTCGTAGTGAGAAGGATGTAAAACTTCTTATCACAGGCTTGAATGGCTATATCTGTGAGGATTGTGCACAGCAAGCCTACAATATCGTCATGGAGACTGGTGCTTTGGCACAGGGAAAGAATGGCGAAGGCGAGGCTTTCAAGCTCAAGAAAGTTCCTAAACCGAGAGAGATTAAGAAATATCTTGATGAATATATAATCGGTCAGGACGAGGCGAAACGCTATCTTTCTGTGGCTGTTTATAACCATTATAAACGTTTACAGCAGCCTAAGGACGATGATGGTGTGGAGATAGAGAAGAGTAATATCATCATGGTTGGCTCTACAGGTACGGGTAAGACTTTGCTCGCTCGTACCATTGCTAAGCTCCTTGATGTTCCTTTCACGATAGTTGATGCAACGGTATTTACGGAGGCTGGATACGTAGGTGAGGATGTGGAAAGTATCCTCTCACGTCTCTTGCAGGTGGCAAACTTTGATGTTGCTGCTGCCGAACGTGGTATTGTCTTCATTGATGAGATTGATAAGATAGCACGTAAAAGCGATAACCCAAGCATTACACGTGATGTAAGTGGTGAGGGTGTGCAGCAGGGTTTGTTGAAACTCTTGGAGGGAACAATGGTTAACGTACCGCCAAAGGGTGGTCGTAAACATCCTGATCAGGATTATATACACGTTGATACTCGTAATATCCTTTTCATTTGTGGTGGTGCCTTCGATGGTATAGAACGTAAGATTGCACAACGAATGAATACCCATACGGTTGGATATAACTCTGTACAGAACGTTGCAAAGATTGATAAGAATGATTTGATGAAGTATGTTCTTCCTCAAGACTTGAAATCTTTCGGTCTTATTCCAGAGATTATAGGACGTCTGCCAGTGCTTACCTATCTCAATCCGTTGGATAGAAAGGCGTTACGGAGGATACTTGTTGAACCGAAGAACTCTATTGTAAAACAGTATATCAAGCTGTTTGACATGGATGGTATCAAACTGACTTTCACAGAGGCAGCACTTGATTACATCGTAGACAAGGGCGTTGAGTATAAACTTGGAGCTCGTGGTTTGCGTTCAATAGTTGAGGCTGTGATGATGGATGCTATGTTTGATGTACCATCACGACGTATTAAATCATTTGAGGTGACGGAAGAGTATGTGCGTCAACAACTTGATAAGGCTCATATTCAGAAGTCGGATACTGCCTCATAAACCTATATATACAGCCTGCCGATGTGAAGAACTATTCACATCCGTGGGCTGTGTTATTTCTACAGAACCGTAAAGTATAGAAATATACCCAGCTATTAACATGACACAAGAAGTCAATCTTACCGAAAAACTAAAACATTATTTTGGCTTTGACAAGTTCAAAGGCGACCAAGAAGCTATTATCCGTAATCTTCTTGATGGGAAGGATACTTTCGTGCTAATGCCTACCGGTGGTGGCAAAAGCCTTTGTTATCAACTCCCTTCATTGATTATGGAAGGCACAGCTATTGTTGTTTCTCCGCTTATTGCATTAATGAAAAACCAAGTAGATGTCATTAATGGAATCAGTGAAGAGGATGGTATAGCTCATTATCTCAATTCTTCTCTAAAGAAAGGGGAGATAGACCAGGTCAGAGCAGACATTGTCTCTGGTCGAACAAAACTACTCTATGTTGCTCCTGAATCACTGAATAAAGAGGAGAATGTGGAGTTCTTAAAGTCGGTAAAGATAAGTTTCTACGCTATTGATGAGGCACATTGTATCTCCGAATGGGGCCATGATTTTCGCCCAGAGTATCGTAAGATACGTTGTGCAATTGAGTCGATTGGGACAGCTCCGGTCATCGCTCTTACTGCTACAGCTACTGATAAGGTACGTACAGATATCGTACGTAGCTTAGGTATTGAGGATTGTGCAGAGTTTAAGAGTTCGTTCAATCGACCAAACCTCTATTATGAAGTGCGGCCAAAGAAGAGTGATGATGATACGAATAAACAAATCATTAAGTTTATAAAGCAGCATGCTGGTAAGAGTGGAATTATCTATTGTCTTTCTCGTAAGAAGGTAGAAGAGTTGGCTGCCATCCTTAAAGCTAATGATATTAAGGCAGCACCTTATCATGCAGGGCTTGACTCTGAGACACGTTCTAAGGCTCAAGACGACTTTCTTATGGAAGAGTTGGATATTATTGTAGCCACGATTGCTTTTGGAATGGGTATCGATAAGCCTGATGTTCGCTTCGTTATACATTATGATATACCGAAGAGTCTGGAGGGTTACTACCAAGAAACAGGACGCGCAGGACGTGATGGTGAGGAAGGTATATGTATTGTTTTCTATTCTAAGAAAGACCTCAATAAACTTGAAAAGTTTATGGAGGGGAAACCTATAGCTGAACAGGACATAGGGCGTCAACTGTTGCAAGAAACAGAGGCATACGCAGAGTCGTCTGTATGTCGCCGTAAAATGCTCTTACATTACTTTGGTGAAGACTATCCAAAGTGTAACTGCTCTATGTGTGATAACTGTTTGCATCCTAAGACAAAGATTGAGGCTGAGAAGCAGCTACTTATTGTTCTACAGGCTGTGAAGACCTTAAAAGAGAATTTCCGACAGGAGTATGTTATTGACTTTGTGCGTGGTAGGGCTACAGACGACCAGAAAGATCATAAGCACGATGAGTTAGATGACTTCGGTGCAGGCGAAGGCGAAGACCCAAAGATATGGAATCCTGTTATACGTCAGGCTCTTTTAGCGGGTTATCTGAAGAAGGATGTAGAGAACTATGGGTTGCTGAAACTAACAGCAGCTGGTAAGCGTTTCTTGAAGTCACCAGAGTCGTTTATGATTGTTATGGATACTGAGTTTAAGGATGATGACGATGACGATGAACCAATCGTAAGTTCGGCAGTCCTTGATCCAGAACTTTTCTCCATGCTGAAGAAGCTCCGTAAGGATATTGCACATAAGTTGGAGATACCGCCTTATGTTATCTTCCAAGATGTCTCTTTGGAGCAGATGGCGATGATGTATCCTATCAATGAGCAGGAATTACAGAATATCCAAGGCGTAGGAGCTGGGAAAGCAAAACGCTATGGGAAGGAGTTCTGTGAGCTAATAAAGCATCATTGTGAGGAAAACAACATAGAACGTCCAGAGGAATTACGTGTCAGGACGGTGGCAAAGAAGTCAATGCAGAAGGTGAAGATCATCCAAAGTATCGACCGACAGTTGCCGCTTGATGATATTGCGTCAGCTGAGGGACTTGATTTCGATGACCTGCTGACAAAGATTGAAGAGATTGTCTATAGTGGTACAAAACTTAACATCGATTACTTCCTTGAGGATGTCTATGATGAAGACCAGATAGATGATATCTATGATTATTTCATGGATAGTGAGACTGACAGTCTTAATGCTGCAATGGAAGAACTTGATGGTGACTACAGCGAAGAGGAGATACGCCTCGTACGCATTAAGTTCTTGTCAGAGATGGCTAATTAATTCTCGCCGTCAGAGTGATGATATTATATTTATCCGTAGGCACTCACAGCTCGTACCCTTCTCATCGTTAACTTCTCTTTGCTACGATGAAACGAGTTGTGTGTGCCTATTTCCTTTAATACATACGAATCTTGAGTACCCTTTTACCCTCTGAAAATCTAATATAAAGCTGAACCTTTCTCCCCTTAAAAGTAAGTGTTAATACCCTTTATAAGCCTTAATAAAGTAATTAAACCCTTCCATTTATTTGGATATATGTAATCTACTTGTTAGTCATGCTTAAATGTATTTGAGCTTCTCTTGCCTTAAATTTAGGTCTCAGAATCCTTTGTAAATATTGATGAAGTAATTTATTTGTTCCTTTTATTTGGATATATGTAATCTATTTATTACTTTTGCCTATGAAAGTAAATCGTGATATAAGGATGACAGGGGAATTTGTAACGTTCCTGAACTCCTTAGAACCCAAAGTGAGAAAGAAGTATCTCTATGTGATGCAAATTCTGAAGACGGAGCTTGTTATCAGTGAGAAGTTTATAAAACACTTAGAGAATACAGAATTGTATGAGATGAGAGTGTCCCTTTCATCAAATGAATACAGGACTATTATATTCTCAATAGATGCTGTAAACATAATATCTTCGTCTAAAGTACTTTTGTTGAACTCTTTTCTAAAGAAGGATACAAAGCAGTATAGAAGTGAGATTAGTAGGGCAATGAAATTATTAGAAGACTGGAGAACAGCGTATGAAGAAGATTAATGAAGTAAAGTGGAGAGGGTTACAGTCGTTTGATGATATTCTCAATAACGAAGTTGGACCAGAGAACTCTCCCGAACGTGAGGCGTTCGAGGCACGTGCGAAAGCTTATTACTATGCTGAACTACTGAAAGAACAACGTAAGCAACAGAAGATGACACAGCAGCAGTTGGCAGATAAGATAGGTAAGAAGCGAGAGTATATCTCTAATATCGAGCGTGGAAACAGTGATATGCAGCTATCTACTTTTATGCAGATTGCGAATGCTTTAGGGCTTCGTTTTGCACTTGTTGTTGGTTAGTTACATCACTGAAAGATGTCTATTATGATTTATCTTCATGAGAAGAAATATTTTTTTTCATGAAGATAAATCTTTCTTTTCATGAAAATAATTTCTTCTTTTCATGAGAAGAAATAAAGAAAGAGGCTGAATTAGAAAGTTGACGATGGCTAATGGTGAGGATAATAAGTATAGTTAATCCTGCAATAGAGCCTTCTAATTAATGCACATGACGTGCACTTTAACTTATGATTCAGCCTCTTGGCAATATATTATAATCTGATGAATTACTCAGCGCAGCTCTGTGAGCTAACAGCAACGAGCATCCAAACAGTCTTCTCCTGCTGAACGAGGAAGTCATTCATCAATGAAACTGTAGTGTCATCGTGTGCCTCTGTAGCAAGGTCGATGATTCTACGCTCACGAGCAATCAGTGTCTTGTAGTAATCTAAGAGCAAGTCAACAGCCTCTTTGCTGCAGCTAACAACGCCAGCCTCTTTGATTTCAGCAACTTCCAGATAAGCACTGAAGCGGCTTTCAGGATTGCTGCCCAACTGAAGGATACGCTCAGCAACCTCGTCAACCTTCTCTGCTGCATCGTTGTAAAGCTCCTCATACTTGCTGTGCATTACAAAGAAACCATGTCCTTTTACGTCCCAGTGGAAACCACGAAGGTTGCTATAGAATACCTGAAGGTCTGCCAGTAAGAGTGATAAATCTACTACTACGTGCTGTACCTTCTTCTCGTCTAAACCCAATACTTCTAATCTTTTCATCTTAAATACGTTTAAGTTAATAATTCTAATTCTCAATAGCAAAGATAGCGGTTATATCTTATAAAGCAATAGAGAATGACTATTTTTTATATTATTTTATATATATCAATGCTTTTTATGTATTGACAATCAGTATTTTTCCTAATCTTAATAAGTTCTATGCTCATGTGAGATATACTCAACTGTATGCATAGACTACAGATATCTATGTCTATAATTGGTAGAGGCTGAGGCAATGATTTGTCTTCAAGTTTGACTCAGCCCCTTACTTATATATGATAATGTTTCTGTATTATTCAGCGCAACTCTGTGAGCTAACAGCAACGAGCATCCAAACAGTCTTCTCCTGCTGAATGAGGAAGTCATTCATCAATGAAACTGTAGTGTCATCGTGTGCGTCAGAAGCAACCTCGATAATTCTACGCTCACGTGCAATCAGTGTCTTGTAGTAACCCAAGAGCAAGTCAACAGCCTCTTTGCTACAGCTAACGACACCAGCTTCTTTAATCTCAGCTGATTGCAGATATGCACTGAAGCAGCTTTCAGGATTGCTGCCCAACTGAAGGATACGCTCAGCAACCTCGTCAACCTTCTCTGCTGCATCGTTGTAAAGTTCCTCATACTTACTGTGCATTACAAAGAACCCATGTCCCTTTACGTTCCAATGAAAACCACGGAGGTTGCTATAGAACACCTGAAGGTCGGCCAACAAAACTGATAGTTCGTTTACTATGTTCTCTACTTTCTTTTCGTTTAATCCTAATACTTCTAATCTTTTCATCTTGAATATATTTTTAAGTTGTTGTTTCTTGTTTACGAGTGCAAAGTTAGTGAGTTTGTTATTCTACCACAACAGATATTATCTATACGGGCATTGATTTAATCTATAATATACTTATATGTGCTGATAATAAGTTAGTTATAAGCAATTAAGAAGGTTAAAGAGTATGTGAATAATTGTATGTGTGAAGGAGTCGATAGTCGAAAAGTAGGGAAGACGGTAAAGGGAAATATTAAATACTTTTAATAAGGTGTGAGAAAAAACGGAAAAAACCAGTCTGTTTGATATTTAATTGCTAAATTTGCATGCAATAAATTTCTAAAATACAATTATGTCATCATTTGTTGCAGACAAAATCACAATGGACGGCTTAACCTACGATGACGTCCTTTTAATTCCGGCTTATTCAGAAGTACTGCCCAAAGAGGTGGTGTTGAAAACCAAGTTTTCACGTAACATAGATCTTAACGTACCTTTCGTCACAGCAGCGATGGACACCGTTACGGAGAGTTCTATGGCGATTGCGATAGCACGTGAGGGAGGTATCGGTGTGATTCACAAGAATATGAGCATTGAAGATCAGGCTCGTCATGTGGCTATTGTGAAACGTGCAGAGAATGGTATGATTTATGATCCTGTGACTATTCGTAAGGGTCGTACGGTGAAGGATGCACTTCAGATGATGGCAGACTACCATATTGGTGGTATCCCTGTCGTTGATGAGGATAACCATCTTGTGGGTATTGTTACCAATCGCGACCTCCGTTTCGAGCGTCATTTGGATAAACTTATTGATGACGTGATGACGAAAGAGAATCTCGTTACGACACATCAAAAGACTGATCTCACAGCAGCAGCACATATTCTTCAAGAAAATAAGATTGAGAAGTTGCCTGTTGTCGATCGTGACAACCGCCTTATTGGTCTGATTACCTATAAGGATATCACAAAGGCTAAGGATAAGCCAATGGCTTGCAAAGACGAGAAGGGACGTCTGCGTGTTGCTGCAGGTGTCGGTGTCACAGCTGATACGATGGAGCGCGCACAAGCACTTGTAGCTGCAGGTGTAGATGCAATCGTAATAGATACAGCACATGGTCACTCTGCTGGTGTTATCGGAAAGTTGCATGACGTGAAGGCTGCTTTCCCTAACCTTGATGTTGTAGTAGGTAATATAGCAACAGGTGAGGCTGCAAAGTTCTTGGTAGACAATGGAGCTGATGCCGTTAAAGTTGGTATAGGACCAGGTTCTATCTGTACAACACGTGTTGTAGCAGGTGTTGGTGTACCACAGTTGAGCGCTATTTATGATGTTTATAAGGCTTTAGAGGGAACGGGAGTACCATTGATTGCAGATGGCGGATTGCGTTATTCCGGCGATGTCGTTAAGGCATTGGCAGCAGGTGGTAGCAGTGTGATGGTAGGATCATTGGTTGCTGGTACGGAAGAGTCACCTGGTGACACCATTATCTTTAATGGACGTAAGTTTAAGAGTTATCGTGGTATGGGTTCATTGGAGGCAATGGAACAGAAGAATGGCTCACGTGACCGTTATTTCCAGAATGATGTTGGTGATGTGAAGAAGCTCGTTCCAGAGGGTATCGCTGGTCGTGTTCCTTATAAGGGAACTGTCCAAGAAGTTATCTATCAGCTTGTCGGTGGTCTTCGTTCAGGTATGGGCTATTGTGGTGCAGCATCTATAGCAGACTTACATAACGCAAAGTTCACACGTATCACTAATGCTGGTGTGATGGAGAGTCATCCTCATGACATTACCATTACCAGTGAGGCACCGAACTATTCACGTCCAGAGTAATAGTAAAAGACGAAAAATATTCACCCTCTTCCCTGTCTTTCGGGGGAGAGGGTCCCTGCGTTAAAAGAATAACAATGAAATTCAAAGCGATTTTGTCAGTAGTATTGCTCTCCACGACAATGGCATACGGACAAACTGACCCAACAATAATGACTATCAACGGCAAGCCTGTGAGCCGTTCGGAATTTGAGTATTCATATAATAAGAATAATGCTGATGGAGTGATTGATAAGAAGAGTGTAGATGAGTATGTTAATCTCTTTATCAATTACAAACTGAAGGTACAGGCTGCGCTCGACGCACACCTTGACACACTCAGCTCTTTTAAGAAAGAGTTCTTAAGTTATCGTGACCAGCAGGTGCGCCCAACCTTTATTACAGATGCTGATGTTGAGGCTGAAGGACATAAATTGTATCGTGAAGCAAAGCAGCAAGTAGAAGCTAATGGAGGTATGTGGCATTGCGCACATATCCTTATCGGGATGTTACAGAGTGCTGATAAGGAAGAGGCTGAGACAGTGAAGCAGTTGGCTGACTCTATCTATACAGCCATTCGTGGTGGTGCTGATTTTGCAGAACTGGCAAAGAAATATTCTACAGATGTTAATTCTGCCAAGAATGGTGGTGAGTTACTACATCTTCAGAAAGGTCAGACTGTGCCAGAGTTTGAGAAGGTGCTGTTTGCTTTGAAGCCAGGAGAGATAAGTGCTCCTGTTCTTTCTCCTTTTGGTTATCACATCATCAAGATGATAGGTCGAGAGGAGTTCCCAAGTTATGAGACGCTACATCCTGATATCATGCGCTATATTGAGATGCAGGGATTGCGTGACCAAATAATCGAACAGAAGCTTGATTCACTTGTGGAGAGTGAAGGGAAGGGAGCTACACAAGAAGAAATTCTTGCAAAGAAGCTTTCTTCGTTAGAGAAGGAAGATGTAAATCTCAAGAATCTTATCCGTGAGTATTATGACGGTCTACTGATGATAGAGATGAGTAATCGTACCGTTTGGGATAAAGCGGCTAAGGATGAGAAGGCGTTGGAAGCTTATTTCCTTAAGCATAAGAAACAATATAAATGGACAGAGCCACGTTTTAAGGGTATAGCCTATCATGTAAAGAAGAAGGAAGATGTGGAAGCTGTGAAGGCATGCGTTAAGGATGTGCCTTTCAATCAATGGGCAGAGAAGTTACGTGATAAGTTCAATGCAGATAACACAATTCGTATCCGTGTAGAGAAAGGAATCTTTCGAAAGGGCGATAACGCATTGGTAGATCGTGACGTCTTTGGTGAGAAGATAACTGTGAAACCTGTTGCTGGATATCCTATAGACGCCGTTTATGGTAAGAAGATAAAAGCACCAGAGAGCATGGATGATGTGCGTGACCTCGTTGTATCAAATTATCAAGAGGAACTTGAGAAGGCGTGGGTAGAGTCATTGCGCAAGAGATATAAGGTAGTTGTTGATAAGAATGTTCTTTCAACAGTCAATAAGCATTAAGATAATACAGCATTTCAATGAAGATAAATAAAGGAAAAACAGTCGTCCTACTCGTAGGGACAGTTCTCACGGCAATGGGGTTGCATGCTGGTGCATTCCGTCCCAGCGGTCAACCTATTGCTCTGTCAGACTCAATGAAGGCCGATACAGCAGCGGTAGACAAACCGAATAGTGTTGTTGACGAGGTTATCTGGGTAGTAGGTGATGAACCTATCTTGAAGTCAGAAGTAGAGATAATGAAGCTTCAGAGTGAGGCTGAAGGAGTGAAGTGGGATGGTGATCCTGAGTGTATTCTGCCTGAACAGATTGCAGTTCAGAAATTATTCCTTCACCAAGCGGCTATCGATAGTGTTGAAGTCTCTGAGTCGGAGATTGCACAGGGTGTTGATCAACAGATTAACTATTGGATTTCTTTGCCACAGATAGGTTCTAAGGAGAAGCTTGAGCAGTTCCAAAACAAGAGTATGACGCAGATCCGACAGGACCTACATGACGACTATAAAAACCGTCTGCTTGTACAGAAAATGCAAGAGAAGCTCGTAAGTGATGTGAAGGTTTCGCCTGCTGAAGTACGCGAGTACTTTAAGAAACTCCCCGTTGATAGTATTCCTATGATTCCAACAACGGTTGAGGTAGAAATCCTTACACAGACTCCAAAGGTCGAGCCTGAGGAAGTTAATCGTATTAAAAACTTACTACGTGACTATACAGACCGAGTGACAAAGGGTGAGACTTCTTTTGCTACCTTGGCTCGTCTTTACTCAGAAGACCCAGGCTCTGCTCGTCAAGGTGGTGAGTTAGGCTATATGGGACGTGGTGTACTTGATCCAGCGTTTGCTGCTGCAGCTTTTAATCTGACGGATCCAAAGAAGGTGTCAAAGGTTGTGGAGAGCGAATTCGGTTATCATATCATTCAGCTGATAGATCGTCGTGGTGATAAGGTGAACGTTCGACATATCCTTTTGAAGCCGAATGTTTCGATAGCTTCTATCGATGCTGCTAAGGAACGATTAGATTCGATAGGTAAGGACATCCAAAAGGGTAAGTTTACGTTTGAGGATGCAACGGCTTATCTCTCTGATGATAAGGACACGAAGAACAACCATGGATTGATGGTTAACTCTCAAGAGAATACTCGTACATCACGTTTTAAGATGAAGGATCTTCCGACGGAGGTGGCTCGTGTTGTTGATACGATGAAGGTTGGGGAGATTTCTGTACCTTTCCAGATGACCAATGCACGTGGTAAAGTCGTTTGTGCAATCGTGAAGTTGAAGGAACGTATACCAGAACATAGAGCAACAATCACAGAAGACTTCCAAGCAATGCGTGATATCGTCACGGCAAAACGCAGAAAGGAAATTCTGCACGATTGGGTTGTGAAGAAAGTAAAAGAGACATACGTGCGGATTAATCCTCGGTATAAGAGTTGTAATTTCCAATACGAAGGTTGGCTTAAATGACAATAAACAGCAAGTATAAAGATACATTTTGCGGGCATAGAATCTTGTTAATTATGATTCTATGCCTGTTTGGGCTATGGCAATCCCAGTCGCTCCGAGCACAGAATGCAACGGAGAAGAAGGGAGATAAGTTCTATATTGACCATGCCGACAATCTACGTCATAATCAATTGGAAATGCCTGATGTGATGATTGCTAAAGGCGATGTTCGTTTCCGATATAAGGGTATGACGCTTAAGTGCGATAGTGCTTATTTCAATGAGAAGTCTAATTGGTTTAAAGCTTTCAGCCGTGTGCATATCACTCGCCCTGGTGGAGTGAACCTTGACTGCCAACGCTTACATTATGATGGCTTTGGACAGATGGTACATGCACGTGGTAAGGTGGTTGTTAGAGAGCCTGGGCGGTCGCTTCGTTGTGACAGTTTGGACTATAACACTGCTTCAAAGGTGGCCAATTACTTTGGTGGACGTGGTACGCTGGTCTATAATGGGAACACTGTTGTTGCTGATCAGGGTGATTATAATACGGAGACACATGATGCCAACTTCTTTGGTAATGTTGTGATGTACACTCCGAAGTATCGTATTACTACCCCGGAAGCACATGGTAACACGGAGACGGGACTTGTCCACGTTATCGGTAAGTCTGTTATAAAGACGGCTAAAGGTGAGGTCGTGCATACGACTGATGGTACTTACAATAGTAAGACCGACCACATGGAACTAAATGGCCGCTCAACAATCACTTCTCCTAAGCAGGATGTTGAGGGTGATAACATTATTTATAATAGTACGACGGGTGATGCAGAAGGCCATGGGAATGTGAAGATTGTTGATAAAGCAAACAATCGTACCATCATTGGTCAAGACGTTTTCTATAATGAAAAGACTGGACACAGTAATGCACGTGGCAATGTAAAGATTGATGATCGTAAGGCGCAACGTGTTATTACTGGCGATGAGGTGACATATAATGCTAAAACTGGGTACAGTGAAGGGCATGGCAATGTAAAGATTGTTGATAAACTGAAGCAACGCACTGTCACTGGTCGCGACCTTAGTTATAATAGTAACACACATGAAGGAACGGGCGAAGGTAATGTCTATTATATTGATTATAAAGGTAAGCATGCTTTCTATGGCGATTACCTACATTATACCGACTCTGCTGCGATCGCTTTCGGAGGTAGTCCTGGTCCTGTTGCTAAGGATTTCTCTCAGGGTGATACCCTCTTTGTTCATGCGGATACAATCAGTATGAAGGGTTTTCACATGAACACGCCACAAATGTATCGTGAAATCTATGGTGTGAATAATGTGCGTGCTTATCGTACCGATGTGCAAGCTGTATGTGGATTTGTTATAGCTAACTCTAAGGACTCCTGCATGACGATGTATGATTATCCAATCGTATGGAGTGGAACACGTCAGTTAGTGGGTGATTCGATAAAGGCTTATATGAATGATTCTACCATCCGCCAGGCCTTTGTCTATGGTAATGCTTTCTCCATAGAAAAGCTACCAGGAGGTAAATATTTCAACCAGATATCCTCTAAGGATATGCGGGCAGACTTTGTGAAGGGTGTTGTTCGGCGTGTAGACGCTTGGGGTAATGTGGAAGTTATCTATTATCATACGGATAAAGATAGTACGCTGATAGGACATGATTATACCGAAACAGATACGTTACGGATGTTTATCTCACCTGAGCGAAGACTTCAGAAGATATGGATGCCAAAAGCGAATGGTGTCATTAGTCCGATGACACAGATTCCTCCCGACAAGCTGAAACTACCACACTTTGAGCTTTTTGATGAGGTTCGTCCTAAGGATAAGAATGATATCTTCCGTCGTGCAGCACGTAAAACAAGTGCTACCGTACGTAATGCAAGAGTGTCTTTGCCTCCTCGTCAGCATATAGAGTGACGATGTCTTACTTAAAGTTCATAATGAAATGCTTTTCTTTCAATCATCACGTCCGCGTCGTTTCCATCATGAATATATGTTTGTTGACGAGCGAAAAGAATTGCTAAACGATATAGAGCAGCGTGCACGCTGTGAGGTGGATGGGAAGGAGGTCTCCGAACGTTGCTATCGAGAAGAGTTACAGCGCAAGTTAGGCGACTCCTTGAAGCCACAGGTATTGCGTCATCGACGTAATCGCTTTACGGCCATGTGGGTATCGTTGATTCTTTCGGCAGGTGTTATCGCCCTTCTTATCTTATTTTTATTTATAGCTTTATAGGATTATTCATGAGTGATATTATACAACTTCTCCCAGACAGTGTAGCCAATCAGATTGCTGCTGGTGAGGTTATCCAGCGTCCAGCTTCTGTTATTAAGGAGTTGGTGGAGAATGCCATTGATGCTGGAGCAACGCACATTGATGTGTTGGTCGTTGATGCTGGTCGCACTTCTATTCAGGTTATCGATGATGGGAAAGGTATGTCGGAGACGGATGCACGCCTTTCTTTTGAACGGCACGCCACGTCTAAGATACGTAAGGCTGACGACCTCTTCTCTCTTCGTACGATGGGGTTTCGTGGGGAGGCATTGGCTTCTATTGCCGCAGTGGCTCAGGTTGAATTGAAGACACGTATGGCGAGCGAAGATTTGGGAACACATCTCACTATTGCAGGAAGTCGTTTTACTGGGCAGGAACCTTGTTCTTGTCCTGTGGGAAGTAATTTCTTGGTAGAAAATCTCTTCTTCAACGTACCAGCTCGTCGTAAGTTCTTGAAGTCGAATACTACCGAACTTAATAATATCATCACTGCCTTTGAGCGTATCGTATTGGTCTATCCACAGATATCTTTTACGCTTCACAGTAATGGGACAGAACTTTTTAACCTTCGTTCTTGTAGCTATCGTCAACGTATTGTTGAGGTGTTTGGTAAACGACTCAATCAAGATCTGTTACCGATAGATGTTGATACAACTCTTTGTCATATCCACGGTTTTGTAGGTAAACCAGAGGCTGCAAGGAAGAAGGCTCCACATCAGTATTTCTTTGTCAATGAGCGCTATATGAAACATCCTTATTTCCATAAGGCTGTTCTTACGGCTTTCGACCGACTCATTCCTCAAGGCGAGCAGGTTCCTTATTTCCTTTACTTCGATGTGCCTGCTGAGAATATTGATGTGAATATCCATCCTACTAAGACTGAGATTAAGTTCGAGAACGAGCAAGCTATTTGGCAGATTCTGCTTGCAGCTGTTAAGGAAGCGGTAGGACGTTTTAATGATATCCCTGCTATTGACTTTGATACAGAGGGGAAACCAGATATTCCTGTGTTTAATCCTAATACTGGTATGGCTGCACCAAAGATTGACTTTAATCCTAATTATAATCCTTTCAAGCAGTCTTCTTCTGTAAAGACTTCGGCTCCTGATGGATGGGAAGAACTCTATACAGACTTGGGGTCTGGTGGTGAGATTCGTCAGTCTAAGCTCTTTGATCAGAATGAAGATGAGATGATTACCAGTAGCTTGGGTAATGGAACCAATGCTGTGGAGGAGGGTTCTATTATTCCTTCTGCTGTCACACAGCCTGTTGAAGAGTCTTTGATAGAAGACAAGGTACCATTGCATTATCAGTATAAGGGATGTTATATCATGACAGCTGTAAAGTCTGGACTGATGATTATCGACCAGCATCGTGCACATATCCGTATCCTTTATGAGGAGTATTTACGTCGATTGTCCGAACATAAAGTACATTCCCAGAAGGTATTGTTCCCTGAGATGGTTCAGTTCTCTGTGTCCGACCAAGTTGTTCTCGACCAGATCTTACCAGAGATGGCTGAGATGGGTTTCCAGCTTGATAGTCTTGGTGGGGGGAGTTATGCTGTTAATGGTGTCCCTGCTGGTATCGAAGGGTTAAATGTTGTGACACTTATCAGTGATATGGTGGCCTCAGCAATGGAGAGTGGAGCAAGTGCTAAGGAAGAAATAGACCAGGCCTTAGCATTAAGTCTCGCTCGTAATGCGGCTATTCCACAAGGTCAGGTGTTGAGTGGCCTTGAGATGGATAATCTTGTCAACGAACTCTTTGCGTGCGGTAATGTCAACTATACTCCTTCTGGCGAACCAGTAATTGCGATTATGAAGCAACAGGATATAGAGCATCTCTTTCATAGTTAATTGTCTCTTTTATGACAGTTTGTTATATAAGCCTTGTTAGCGCTAATTGGCCTAATAAGGCTTATAGTTTATTAATATCCTTCTGAGTTAATGTTCGATAATGTCTCTAAAGTTTGTAGATTACTCTATTATAAGTTTTCTTTTTAGTTGCTGTCAGTTTTAACATTCCGTGCAATCGTACTGTAAATAAGTTAGTTAGATGATGAATCCTAATGACAGTAATGACAGCAAAATCGAAACGCACCAGAAGAGGAGATGAGTTCTCACCCCAATCTTCTTCTCCAAACTGGCATTTACTGGCCGAAGGAGAGTGACGATTGCTATACCTCTATAAGGTAGATGGAAAAAGGAGGACCTCAGAATTTTAGTGTGATAATGAGCCGCCTAAACTTAGGTTTCTGACGAAATATCACACAGTGCAATGGAGAGTATGGAGGGTTATGAAACAAAGCAACGGTAGTCACGGAGACTCCGTCGGTGTGGGGAGCGACAGTGGTAGTTTGCCAGTTTTATTAGAAACTCTATACCCAAAGCAGTTTTCTCAGAATTAATCAGGAATCTGTACGCTACACCTTTGTCGCTCTTTGTGCCATCGGCAGCTCTGTGGCATTGCCTTTACCTCCGTCCCTTCTTTCCCTCCGTATGCCTTATTATATGAGAGTTTTAGTTATCACTATATATCGGAAGACCTAAATATATTGATAAGGAAACACAACAAAGGGAAACCGACTACGGTACCTAAGATCTGACCTAAGGTGACCATTGGAATATATTTAAAGATATTTCTCATAACTGATGTGCTTGGATTTTTACTCTTCCCCTACTTGCTAAACCGATTCTTACTCATTACAGAATAACCTTACCCTTTACTCTTGAATCGTCTTTCAAACTCCTCCTTTGGCATCTTATACTTCAAATAGTTAATGACATTGTTCCGATAGAAATTATCCATAAAGACAGAATCAGTATCCTTACCACTAAACCATATCGGTTCACTCACACCTACTGCTTTCAGCACGGGTACAGGATTATCCTTGGTTCCATACTCGGGGTTATTCATATCGTCACGATTGACTGTAAGGTAAAGTTTTTTCTCTCCATAACTCCCATTGACATCCTTGAATGCTATAATATTCATATACTTTTTATACTCCTTACAATAGAAAGAAGTATAATCAGCACTTGGGTTATTAAAATAATTACGGGAGTCATTGGTTGTATCAAATCTTTCATATAGAGGATACTTTTCTCTATCAACATTATGCAAATATAGTTTAGAATCCGCATTAGGCATAGATACTTTTATAATATAGCTATTATCTTTATATTGCTTATAGAACATAGCTGTATTTTTATTATACTTCTCTTTATAATAAAATTTATCTATTAGATTTGATACCATCGGTACTACAAAAGCTGAACCTATAAGACTTCCTATCAGCACCCAAGGGAAAAAACCTGCATATTTCAATAATTTCATTATTATAATGTATTTGCTATAACAGTAATATTTTTCTTATTTTCTTTACGACTTTTTATAATTTCTTTTACTATATCCTCGTACATTTTATTCTCATCTTTATTATCCCCCCATTCTATCTGATTATTAACTATCGAACTCAGAATACCAATTCCGATACCACTAAGTGTAAACCATTTATTTGAAATATTCCATTTGAAAGCCTTGGTTTTACCTGACCAGATTCCTTTCCAAAATTCATGAGGAATATCACCCATACCCTTCTGTGCACCATACGCCAAATCACTTGCCCACATTGCATGCCCTGCACCAGCCATATCTCCCTTCAACTTATATTCTAATGCTCTTTCGTTAAAGTTCATTGCTTCTTTGGTAAGTATCTTATTACCTATTATAATACCCATAACAGTCTCTGCACCAGAATATCCTGTACTCACTGCAGTGCCTGCACCAGCATTCTTCATATCATCATCAGTTAAGATATCATGTTTCGTATTTATAGATACTTTGTCATCATCTTTCTCAAGTGCTAACTTAGCATAGTTGTTTTGCGAAACGACAGTGTCATCACGATAACTACTATTGCCACCTTTCAAATAATCATACACAGAGAATCCCGAGCCAAGGACAAGACCAACAACAGCTCCACCTGCCTGCCCCTCAAAACCTGCAAGCAAGGCATTTGCACCATTACCTATGAAGCCTTGCTTAGTCTTTGACCAAAAATTCTTATTTCTTATTTCATTATTGGTTTTACTAATCATCTTTGCAAGTTCTACAGCCTTTGCATGATCCATAACCAATGAGACAATACCACCTTTGGAACAAGTAAGTATCGAACGTTCCAAAAGAGCATTACTTTTCTCCAGATAGACCTTTCGATGAAACAAACTCCACTCTCCTTCAAGAGAACTATCACATTCGTTAGCTAAGTATTTGTAAGTTGTAGCCGCCCCGCAGGATGCTATTCCTCCAACAAGCAATGCCATTGAGGTTACAAAAGCTACATTTGTAGCCGTTGTTGCAATGGCTGCTGCAGCACCAACCACAGCAGCACCAGCTCCTGCTGTTGCTATTACAAATGTAACAACCAAAGCTCCAGCAGCAAGACCAATGAGTAAACCACCAAGCCCAGAAAAGAATGTCTGTTTGATACGACACTCCAATGAGCAACTTAACTTCTTGTCACAAATATTCAGCAAAGGCTTTTTCTCTTTGCCATACAAGACCTTAGCTTCACGTGTGAGTCCTAATTGTGCTGGTTCGCCTCCTGTCATCTCCGTACAGATAACATCTGTGCCAGCAGGTATATATGATTGTGCCATAGTTATTTCAGTCTGTGAATACGATAAGTTACCAATATCTCAATATTATTCTTTACCTCCTCAATAATATTCACCTTAATTTCTTGAGGAAGTCCGTCATCTGCAAGGAGGATATCATGATAGAACTCATAATTATACTGCGTAAAGTTATACTTGATAATTGGCTGATAACGTTCTTTATAGGTCTTCATGATACCATACTCATTGACGAACTTTGTACGCTGGTCGTCAGCTGAGATGTAACGTGATATCTTCTTCAGTCCCGTCTCCTCATCTGTAGTAACCTCTTGCGTAAGAGAGGTCTTAATCGGAGTTTGGTCAAAGAGGAAAGAATAGAAGGTTTGCTCGAACTTCTCATCTTCCAGCTTTTTCCCTAAAAGATACTTATCAAAGAAAACATCATAAAACAGCTTACCCGAGAGTTCTGTTCTGAAAGTAGGTTCATCAACAAATTGCTTGTCAATAAGGTCAGTAAACTTCTCCACCTGCTTGCCTTCGTTAGAGCCTTGGCCCATTGTAGAATTGATAGTATAGAACATCTCCGCACGGTATTCCTCCCAGCGTTTCTTGATTTCTTCAAAGTTCACCACTTTGTTAATCTTGCCAGTCTGCGTGTCAATAGTAACCTCTGCATGACACTTGATACTATCAATCTTATCCAATAACTCCAGAGCCGGCATCATGTTGTCTGGTCGTATCTTGACAAAACTCTCCGTCACTTCACCTTTAAACCTATTATTTTTCAGTTTAGAGTCATACTGCAAAGATATTTCACGCCGTGTATCAGAATGACTTGTTATCATTCCGTCTATACGGTTCAATACTTTCTGTTCACATCTGTACTTGACAGTCTTATCAAATAATTCTGTTTCTCAAATAGGTTACGCCAAGGGCTCCCTTCTTCTCCCCAATCTATCATATCGGTTTATATAGAATTAGTAAATATTGTTATAGAATTTGTAGGAAAAGAGGAAGAGGACTACAATCCTATTTGTCAAGTGCAAATATAAAGAAAAAGCATTAGAATAACAAATAAAATGACAGGTAAAAGTCAGGCACTTATGAGAAGTGAGGTGATAAGATAGACCATAGCAACGGCATCTACTATTAGCTTTCATTGTAAGAGATTATTGTAGAGAGAGCCACACAAGATAATCAAGTAAGGTTAGTGTTAGCCTCTCCTTTTTGGTTCTTCTGAAATATGGAGTGATAAACTAAAACTCTTATATAATATGACACACAGGGGGACGGAGATATAGCGTACTGATTTCTGATAATTTCTGAGATAAATGCTTGGGGTATAGACTGTCTAATAAAACTGGCAAACAACTTCTGTCGTTCCCCGTATCGACGGTACCTTTTATGACAACCAGTACTTTGTGTTTGATAATTCTCCGTGTTCTCTATTACTCTGTGTGACATTTCGTCAAAGTTCAAGACTTAGTTGCCTTTTCAATCGAGCTTCCTAAAGAGATCCCTTTTACTCACAGAACTACACAGAAGAACAGATTACACAGGGTTTCACAGAGACATTAAGTCAACCGATGACTCAGAGCGTTTCTGCTATTGTTGGGTGTTGGGTGTTAATTGTTAGGTGTTGATGATTAGCTATAGAGGTATCTCGGTGATTACGCCCTTCCTTTTGGGGGAAGAGATGGGGGAGGGGGCAGCATTTCTCTACGTGCTTAAAACTTTGGGGGAAGATTAAGAGAACGAGCGATAGATGGTGTTGTAATAAATGAAGAACAGAGTTCTGTTGTAAAGCCTTTTCGTACTTCTTAAAACCAGTACCTGCTTTTTAATGTGCAAGAAGACGCCCTTCAACGTTCGAGAACATGCCCTTCTTGAGTGTTGTTAACGCCCTTCTTGAAGCTTGTTAGGCGTCTTCTTGAACAATGTTTGTAACTGTTTGAATACCTGCTGGTTGTGAGTCTATTTCTTCTTGGTCCTTTCATTCTGAATAGTGGATATTCTTCTGTTGTTTTGTTGTGTTTTTTCGTAAAGCTATAAGCATATTCAACTGACAAGAGATAGCACATCCATTGGCTGATAAATATGTATTTTTTCCATTGTTTATCTTACTGTTATTGAGTCTTTTCTTATTCCTTTTCTTCCTTTGTTTTCTATCCCGTCATTCAGTCTTTACTTATTTGTACAACGTTAAATAAATTGTATTTTTCATGAAAAAGCGGCTGTGATAGATTTTAATTACTATCTTTGTGAACCGACTTATTTCCCAGTTGGTAGAGAGTGTGACGAAATGAATAAGTTCTTAAAAGTAATAAGTTATGAGAAAGTTTTTGATAGTATTGGCATTGGCGGGCGTGTCGTTGACAGGTTCGGCCCAAGAAGAGGTGCTTACCGAGAAGTATAGTGTTGCCACAAACTCGTTCTGGAATAATTGGTTTGTACAACTTGGTGCAGACTGGAATGCGTGGTATTCTAATCAAGAGCATGGTCGTGATGCAGCTATTAGTCCGTTGAAGGATTTCCGTTCAAAGCCGGGTGCAGCCTTCGCCATTGGTAAGTGGTTCACACCGGGTATCGGTCTTCGCACGAAGATACAAGGTATCTGGGGCAAGCGTGTCGGAACTGACAGTAATCCTGCTTCTCAGCTCGACAATAGTAATAAGTATTGGATAGCACAAGAGCAAGTGATGTTTAATCTGAGCAACCTCCTTTGCGGTTACAATGAGAACCGAGTATGGAACGTCATTCCGTTTGCTGGTGCTGGTGTTGGCCGTTCTATGTCGGCTAATCGCTATGCAATGGGATTGAGTGCAGGCCTTCAATCTTCTTGGAAGGTGTCAAAGGGGATGCGTGTCTATCTTGAAGCAGGATGGAATCGTTATGAGGGCGACCTCGATGGGGCGGCTTACGCAAGTAATGAGCGCCGTGGATGGGAGTCGCATGACAATAACCTTTATGCAGAAATCGGTCTGAATTTCAATATTGGTAAGAGTACTTGGAGCAAGACACCAGATATGGAGACGATCAACGCACAGCATCAAGCAGCCCTTGACGCACTGAATGCACGCCTCCAAGACGCAGAGGAAGAGAACGCACGTCTTCGTAATGAACTGTCAAATCAGAAGCCTGTTGAGACTGTGTCGGAGTCAGTTAAGCAGTTGGTAACAACTCCTGTTTCAGTCTTCTTCGACATCAATAAGGCAACAATCGCATCTCAGAAAGACCTCGTAAACGTACAGGCTCTTGCGAAGTATGCTAAGGACAATAATAATAACCTCCTTGTGACAGGTTATGCTGACAGTGCAACGGGCTCTGCTGCCTACAACCAGAAACTGTCTGAGCGTCGTGCTACTGTCGTTGCTAATGAGCTTGTAAAGATGGGTATTGAGAATAATAAGATTACGACTGTCGGTAAGGGTGGGGTAGAGACCTTATCTCCTATTTCCTTCAACCGCCGTGCAACGGTTCAGATAACTGAATAGGGAAAGTACAATAAAGATATTGTTTATAACGATAGGAATAATTGGGCTTATTAGGCTTATTGGCCTAATAGGCCCAATACCATCTTATTTATCATTGATACTTTGCCTTCCCTATCGTGAAAGTAATGACCTAAATGCCTTCAGCAGCATGATAAGACGAACGGACGAGCGGTCCACTTACAACATGCTTAAAACCTTTCTCTAAGGCTATTCGCTTATATTCAGCAAACTTTTCGGGTGTGATATAAGCCTTGACAGGTAGGTGGTCGACAGTAGGTTGGAGATACTGACCGAGTGTGAGGCGTTGGCAACCAGTTGAAAGGATATCGTCCATTGTCTCTAAGATTTCTTCGTGGGTCTCACCTAAGCCGAGCATAAACCCTGTCTTGGCAGTGATACCGCAGTTGGCTATCTCTCTCAGAACGTCTAAACTGCGTTCATAGCGTGCCACGGAGCGTACTGATGGTGTGAGACGACGCACTGTCTCCATGTTATGTCCTGCTACGTGGGGGCGTGTTGCCATGACTTGTCGTATGAGGTTGGCCTTTCCCATAAAGTCAGGGATAAGCAGTTCTATCTTTGTGTCGGGGTTCAAACGGCGTATCTCTTCGATGGTCTTTATCCAATGGGCGGCACCATAATCGGGCAGGTCGTCACGGTCGACAGAGGTGATGACGGCATATCGTAGCTTAAGAGCTCTCACTGACTCAGCCACATGGCGTGGCTCATCAGGATTGAGGAGTCTGGGACGACCACTTAACGTATTGCAGAAACGGCACTTTCGAGTACAGATGTCACCGCCAATCATCAAGGTTGCCGTACGTGCCATCCAACATTCCGAGCGATTAGGGCAGAGTCCACTCGTACAGATAGTGTTCAGATGATGCTTGGCAAGGATGCCAGCCGTCTCACCAGTCGACTTCTTTGATGTAAGGTCAATCTTAAGCCAGGCTGGTTTCATCACGTGTGGCTCACGTCCGAAGAGTAGACGCAAGAACTGTCGTAGCTTCAAGCCACGAATGATAGTAGATAGGTCGATGCCATCCAACCTCTCTTCCACCGCCTCTCTTGTGAACTCACAGCCTTTTAGCAGGCTGAGGAAATCGTGGTCGATATCGCCAAGAAGGAAGTAATCGCCCACCATATTGATGCTCCCAATGATGTTGTTCTTCAGTTCTATATGTGCTTCAAGTGTTCCGATACCTTCAAAACGATGCTTGCGAACGAGAGAGTATTTGGGATTCTTACCATAGACAAAGTCGTCAGAAGATAGTTCTTTCTCAATCTCAGCAATACCCTTCATGTCTTCCTCCGTTAGTTCGATCACCTCCTTACCACACATTTCCTGTCGTACATAGTCCATAAAAGCCAAGATATCTAACTGTGTATAGGTCGCAACATTCGTTACCCTTTGTCTGACAGACGCTACACCCTTGCTTTGAAGTTTCTCTTTTGCAGGAGTGAGTGCATTAGAGAGGTGGTCGAGTTGGGTGTTGAAGAGTAGGGAGTTATGTAATACACTACGATTCGACAGCTGATAGAAGGCGCATCCCGACACCTTCGTGTCGTCGATGAGAATGTCGTTTCGTCCCGATAGTTGTGCGTTAATATTCAGTCCTCGTAGTAGTTCGGCCATTCGGTGCATGTACTGTGCAAAGGCTTCATTGGCATTGACAGCACGTGAGATGTAAGAGAACTGTATGCATCCCTTGTCGGCATAGATGCAGCCTCCACCACTCTTTCGTCTGAAAATATCTATCTTGTGCTCTTTACAGTAGTCTGTATTGACCTCATTATCAATCAGCTGATTGCGTCCTAACATTACCGTAGGGTTCACTCGCCACCCCATGAAGTAGTCATCATTGGTGTAGTGACGGGCTACGTATTCCTCCACAGCGAAATAGAAGGGCAGTTGGTGAATAGTATCTGGTTTAGGAAGTAGTATATATTTCATCGTTGGTATTGATTGTTGATAGGGCAAATGTACAAATAAATTTACGAAAGAAAGAAAAGAAAGTGAGGAAAATAGTGAGGAAGGCACTATTAGTCTTATTAGCCTTATTAGCTCAATAAGGCTAATATACAACCCTTAAAAAATGCAAAAAGCAATCATCGCTCTTATACTTTTCGTATTTTTGCAGTCGAATTAATCAGTTTAAATAAAGGTAATAGGTTATGTTAAGAAAACAATTAGTATCAGTAACGGCTGTAGCAGTATTAACTACTGGTGTTGCTTTCGCTGCAGTGCAGCAGGATAGGGTAATGTATAGGCAGGCAGATGGCACCTATGTTGTCAATACGACCACTCTCTGTCAAAATGTCAAGGGCTTTAAGGGGGCTACACCCTTGGAGGTTTTTATCAAGAATAATAAGGTGGTTAAGGTTGAGGCTTTGCCAAATCATGAAGGACCAAAGTTCTTAGATAAGGTAAAACAAGGTCTTTTTCCAAAGTTTAGTGGCTTGAAGGTGTCAAAGGCAGCGAAGGCAAGTAGTATTGATGGGGTCACTGGTGCTACCTATACATCACGTGCTGTGAAGGAGAATATAGCTGCTGCCGTAGCTTACTATAAGAAGAATAAGTAAGAGTTAGATAACTATAAAATAGAAAAAGATGATTAGATTAAACGCTTTTTTCAAAGTTAAGGCTGGTGTGACAACAGCCCAAGTGAAAGAACTCGCAGATGAGTTAGTAGCACTTTCACGTAAAGATGAAGGTAACAAGGGCTATGATTTGTTTGAGAGCACAACGCAGCCAGGTGTTTTCCTTTTCTGTGAATCATGGGAGGACAAGGCTTGTTTGACTCGTCATGCTCGTTCAGAACATTTCACTCGCATTGTTCCTGAATTAGAGAAACTAACAGATGGCGGCTTAAGCATTGAGCAGTTTGAGCGCTAATCACATATAGCTCTCTTCCTTCATTAGCCTTGGTCATTGACTATTTGGTTGAAGAGGGGGATGAAGAAACTAAATTAAAAGAGCGTATCAAGAAGTATTCAATCTTCTCGATACGCTCTTTCATTATCCTTGATAAACCTTCCCTCTTTTCGGTATCTACTCTCCTCCCTTTAGAAGATAAATCCTTTGAGAGGAACCGGGCCTTACTTTACATCCCCCACCTTAATCAAATACTCCGCAATCTGTACCGCATTCAATGCAGCACCCTTGCGAATCTGATCGCCAGTGAGCCAAAGTGTATTGCCATTGTCGTCAGCAAGGTCCTTACGGATACGGCCCACATAGATGTCATCGTGACCAGCACTCTCGAGTGGCATTGGGTAGACATAATTCTGTGGATCATCAACGACCGTAACGCCAGGAGCAGCCTTCAAAGCCTCACGAATCTCCTCAACAGAGAGTGGACGCTCGGTCTCGAACCATACAGCCTCTGAATGACTACGGAGAGAAGACACACGAACGCAGGTAGCAGAAGTGCGAACATCAGAGTGCATAATCTTACGTGTCTCGTTGAACATCTTTATCTCTTCCTTCGTATAGTCGTTCTCTGTCATCTTATCAATCTGTGGAATGACATTGTAGGCCAACTGATGTGGGAATTTCTCGATGGTCTTTACCTCGCCAGTCTCAACAAGTTCCTTGTACTGCTGCTGCAACTCTGCCATAGCGGCAGCACCCGCACCAGATGCACTCTGGTAACTACTGATATGTATCTTCTTGATATGGCTGAGCTTATCGATAGGGTTCAATACGACAACCATCATAATGGTTGTACAGTTAGGGTTGGCAATGATACCACGTGGACGGTTCAAAGCATCCTCGGCATTGATTTCAGGAACTACCAATGGCACGTCGTCATCCTGACGGAACTGGCTTGAGTTGTCAATCATCACAGCACCATACTTGGTGATGGTTTCTGCAAACTCAGCTGATGTACCACCGCCAGCACTTGTGAAGGCGATGTCTACATCCTTGAAATCATCGTTGTGCTGAAGCAGTTTTACCTCATATTCCTTACCCTTGAATGTGTATTTCTTACCTGCTGAACGCTTAGAACCAAAAAGGACAAGGTCGTCCATTGGGAAGTTTCTCTCTGCTAAGATGCGCAGAAACTCCTGACCTACGGCACCACTGGCACCAACAATTGCTACTTTCATATCTTTTATCTTTATTTATTTCAAACCTATTCTTAGTTGCAAATTTACTATTTTTCTTGTAATATGTGCTACAATCTATCTATCTTTTTAATATAATGTGATATATTTTATAAATTATCTTTGTTTATTCCTCATGCATTGTTCTTAGGCTATTATGTAGAGTCTTGAAGCGTTGCTCGCATGAAACAGAAAAGATATATACCTTTATACATAGTTAATGTTAGGTATGCCAAAAGTTTTTTCGTAACTTTGCAGACAGTAATTTATAGATACGCATGCTGAATTTATCCCAATATTTCCCGATAACTGACCCAACATTGATATTCTTTGTTGTCTTGCTGATGATATTGCTTTCACCTATCATCATGGGACGACTGCGTATTCCACATATCATTGGTATGGTGTTGGCTGGTGTTCTTGTAGGCAAGTATGGATTGAATATACTGGAGCGTGACGCTTCTTTTGAGCTGTTTGGACGTGTAGGATTGTATTATATCATGTTCCTTGCAGGTCTTGAGATGGATATGGGAGGACTGAAGAAAAACCGGAATAGTGTGATAGTCTTTGGTATGTTGACTTTCATTATTCCCTTTGCGATGACCTATTTCATGGGTATCAGTCTCTTGGGGTATCTCCCTTTAGCCTCTCTTCTGCTCTCGGCTATCATGGCGTCTAACACATTGATAGCCTATCCGATAGTAGGACGATATGGTCTGACACGGCATACGAGTTCTACGTTGAGTGTGGGGTCGTCTATGATTGCACTCTTCATGGCGTTGATAGTGATGGCATCTATTGTCAATTCGTTTCATGGAAATGGTGGAATTGTTTTTTGGCTGTTATTCATTCTAAGGTTCGTAGCTTATTGCGTGGGACTTATCATGGTCATACCTCGTGTGACCCGTTGGTTCCTTCGTCGATATTCGGATGCTGTGATGCAGTTCATCTTCATTCTTGCAATCGTATTCCTTTCTGCTGCCTTGTCGGATGCTGTTGGTTTGGAGGGTATCTTTGGAGCCTTTCTGTCAGGCTTGATATTGAACCGTTTCGTACCGAGAGTATCTCCATTGATGAATCGCATAGAGTTTACTGGTAATGCACTCTTTATTCCTTATTTCCTTATCGGTGTGGGTATGTTGATAAATATACGCCTGCTCTTCGTCGGAAGTCGGATATTGTGGGTCGTATTCTGTATCGTACTCTTCGGTACGTTGGGTAAGGCTTTGGCTGCTTATTTGGCTGCCCGCCTCTTTCGAATGTCTTGGTTGTCAGGTCACATGATGTTCGGTCTGACCAGTGCACATGCTGCTGGTGCCATAGCAATGGTGATGGTAGGACGTAGACTGGAGATTTCTCCAGGTAAATACCTCTTTGGTGATGAAGTCTTGAATGGTATTGTAATAATGATTCTCTTTACTTGTGTCATCTCATCTATCATCACAGAGCGGGCAGCACAACGGCTTCGTCTACAAGAGAAGGAGGGTCAGGATATGATGAAGAACCTCGATGATGAGAAGATTCTGATACCTGTGAAATATCCAGAGTATTCTGATAATCTTGTAACTATGGCAACACTGATGCGCAATCCACGTCGAAAGAGAGAGTTGGTGGCATTGAATGTGGTATATGATGATGTGAATATGCGTCATAATCAAGCCGAGGGACAGCGTTTATTAGACCATCTATGTGACTTAGCAAGTGCTTCAGATGTACCTATGGTAACGCAGGTTCGTGTCGCAGCTAATATTGCCAATGGTATAAAACATGCTTTCAAAGAGTTCCAAGCATCAGAAATCTTGATGGGCTTACACTTCCACAAAGAGATAAGTCGTAGTTTCTGGGGCGAGTTTACACGAAGTCTTTATAACGGATTAAGCCGTCAGATTATCGTTACACGTATCTTACAACCACTAAATACAATTCGCAGAATACAAGTGGCAATTCCTTCCCGTGCTGAGTTCGAACCTGGTTTCTATCGTTGGTTAGAACGTTTAGCACGTATGGCAGGCAACTTAGAGTGTCGTATCACGTTCCATGGGCGTAGAGATACATTGCAACTTGTTAACGAGTTTATCCGTAATCGTTTCTCAAGTGTGAGGGCTGAATATGAGGAGATGGAGCATTGGAAAGATTTAACCACGCTTGGTACGAAACTTCGGGACGACCATCTTTTTGTTATTGTGACGGCTCGTAAGGGTACAATATCCTATAAGACAGCCATGGAAAGGCTGCCAGAAGAATTGAATAAGTGCGTTAAGGGCAAGACTATCATGATTATCTTCCCTGACCAGTATGGTAGTGAGATGGATGATATGACCTTTGCTCAACCACAGCATACGGAGGAACGCAGTGCTTACGAGGCTGTTAGAGAGTGGATTAATAATAAGGTGTAAGAGGATATTAGGCTAATTAGGCCAATTAGGCTAATATGGCTAATAAGCCTAATAGCCCCAATAAAAGAATAGAATTATGATAGACATTAAGAACATAACTAAAAGTTTCGGCTCGCTTCAGGTATTGAAAGGCATAGACTTACATATAGAGAAGGGGGAGGTTGTTAGTATTGTCGGACCATCAGGAGCTGGTAAAACCACGTTGTTACAGATACTTGGCACATTGGATAAGCCAGATAGTGGGGCTGTCGTGGTGGATGGCATCGACGTAGGAAGCTTATCAGCTGGTAAGCTGAGTGACTTTCGTAACCAACACTTAGGTTTCGTGTTCCAATCCCATCAGCTCCTTCCTGAGTTTACGGCCCTTGAGAATATTATGATACCTGCTTATATCGCAGGGCGAAAGACCAAGGAAGCTCGTCAGCGTGCCGAAGAACTATTAGAGTTTATGGGCTTGAGCGACCGTGCCAACCATAAACCCAATGAGCTTTCTGGTGGTGAGAAGCAGCGTGTAGCAGTAGCTCGTGCGTTGGTAAACAATCCTGCTGTCATCCTTGCCGATGAGCCTTCGGGTAGTTTGGACAGTAAGAACAAGCAGGAACTACACCAGCTCTTCTTCGATCTCCGTGATAAGTTCGGTCAGACCTTCGTTATCGTTACACACGATGAAGGGCTCGCACATATAACAGACAGAACGATACATCTCAAAGATGGCTTGATACAGAATGATGTTTGTCAAGAGACAGAATGACATAAAGACATATTCTTTTAAAGACATATTTCCGAGGTGGAAGGAAGAAATTCACCGTTAAACCTTAATCAATCTGATAATACAATGGACACAGAACGGTTAATAAAACTGATTATAAATACAGCCTACGAGGTTCGAAGCCATTTGGTAGCAGGATACTTAGAGAGTGTATATAAGAAGGCTTTATTGTTAGAACTTGAAGATGCTGGACTGAAAGTTGAGGATGAAGTAGAGTTGCCTGTGTTGTATAAAGGACATGTGATAGGCGATTTCAGAGCAGATATAATAGTAGAAGAATGTGTTATTATAGAGTTAAAGGCCGTTGCTCATTTGCTACCAGCACACGAGATTCAACTCGTAAACTATCTTACCATAGCTGAGATAGATAATGGACTGCTTATAAACTTCGGTGCTGCAGAGAGATTAGAAATTAAACGCAAGTATAGAGTTTATAATCCTCATATTTAATGTCTATGCCATTGGAGAGAGTATATCATTAAAGTCTATGTCATTAAAAGAATAGAGTCTATGTCATTATAGGAATATGTCATTATGTCATTCTGTCTAAAACTCATTCTGTCTAAAAACTATATATTATGTCTAAAATAAAGCTTGGAGCATACAACACGCTCACTGTATTAAAGGTTGCCTTACGTGAAGGCAATGGTGATCCATTTGGTCTCTACCTTGATGGTGGACCTGCTGGAGAGATTCTCATGCCTCAGAGGTATGTCCCTGAAGGAACTGAAATAGGTGATGATGTGGAGGTCTTTGTCTATCTTGACCAAGACGAACGTCCTATTGCTACGACTGAAGAACCCTTAGCGCAGGTAGGCGACTTCGCTTACTTGGAGTGTTCGTGGGTGAATGAGTATGGTGCTTTCCTCTCTTGGGGTGTGATGAAAGACCTCTTCTGTCCTTTCCGTGAGCAGAAGAAGCGTATGACTATCGGCAATAGCTATATTGTTTATATTCATCTTGACGAAGAAAGCTATCGTCTTGTGGCCTCTGCAAAGGTGGAACATTACCTTAACGAGCAGCCACGTGGTTATAAACACGGACAGGAGGTTGACCTGTTGGTATGGCAGAAAACCGACCTTGGTTTTAAGGTCATTGTCGATAATCAGTATCCAGGGCTCATCTATGAGGATCAAGTGTTCCAGTATGTCCACACTGGCGACCGTTTGAAGGGTTATATCTCTACTGTTCGCCGTGATGGTAAGATTGATTGTACTCTTCAACCCACAGGACAACAGCATGCAGAAGACTTTGCTGAGACCCTGCTTCAATATTTGAAGGATAACGACGGAGTATGTAATCTTGGCGATAAGAGCGAAGCAGAGGATATCAAACGACGTTTCCAAGTATCGAAGAAGGTGTATAAACGTGCCGTAGGCGACCTCTATAAGCGTCATCTTATCACTGTCGAACCGTTGTCAATACGTTTAGTAAAATAGAATTGCCCCTTTTTCTCAATTTTTTATCGTACTTTTGCACATGATAGCCTTCACTCGACAAAATGAAAGCAAGCTCTCTTTTGTTCTCGTTTGCACTATCTTTGAATAAGATAGGCAGCACTCGACAAAATGAAAGCAAGCTCTCTTTTGTTCTCGTTTGCACTATCTTTGCACTCTAAATAAAGGATAATAATAAAACAATGCAGAATCAATTTTCAAGAACACAACTCCTTCTTGGTAAGCCTGCCATCGATACGCTTAATGGTAGTCGTGTGGCTGTCTTTGGTGTTGGAGGTGTTGGTGGATATGCTGTTGAGGTCTTGGCACGTAGCGGCGTGGGAGCTATTGATGTTATTGATGACGACCGTGTCTGTCTGACGAATGTCAATCGACAACTCCTTGCTACCACTCGAACAGTGGGAAAACACAAGGTAGATGTGGCTGAGGAGCGTATTCGTTCAATCAATCCACGTTGTATTGTACGGAAGTATCAAACTTTCTATCTGCCTGATAATGCTGATCAGTTTGATTTCTCTCATTATGATTATGTTATAGATTGTATTGACACCGTTACAGCTAAGCTCGACCTTATCTATCGTTGTCATGAACTTAACATCCCATTGCTCTCTTGCATGGGTGCAGCTTATAAACTTGATGCCACACAATTTCGTGTGACTGACATCTTCAAGACCATCAACGACCCATTAGCGAAGGTCATTCGTAAGAAACTTCGTAAGACAAAGATTAAGCATCTAAAGGTTGTTTATAGTCCTGAGGAGCCACTTGAGAGTATAGAACAGCCAGAAATCTCTTGCCGTTTCCATTGTATTTGCCCTGACAAGGATATGCGTAAGTGCACTGACCGCCATACTATCCCCAGTTCTAATGCGTGGGTACCAGCTGCAGCGGGACTTATCGCAGGTGGAGAGGCTGTGAAAGATCTTGTCAATCTTGCCCACACTATGCGCATTCGTCCTGAAGATGAGGCTACAAGCGAGCCTGCTCGCATCGCTCGTGAACGTGCAGCAAAGATGTTGGAAGAGCATAAACGAATCAAAGCAGAGAAGGCTGCAGCGGATAAGTAATGTATTTATATTTTATTATTAAGGACATATAAGTCATTTCTGTCATCATTGGAAAGACATAATCCTAAGACTATGTAAGAAAATAAAAGGACATTTGGTGATGTTGCTATCCCAAATGTCCTTTTTTATTGTTTGTTGTCTTTAATGCCAAATCATACTATGAGATTACTCATAAATGAAGGTGAAATCTTTCTTTGCGGTTAGTGTATTGCCAACAAAACAGGTCTTAAGAGCGATATGCTCAAACTTCTTACGTTGCTTCTCATCAAATGAAGCTTTTAGATGGAACGTGATAGGAATACGTGTAACAGTAAAGGTTTGCATGTCTTCTTCTATCTCACCGACCTCAGCATAGCAACCAGAAAAATCTACACCGCCACGTTCTGCCTGCAAGCCCATCATTGTCAAGCCACATGCTGCCAGTGCGTTACCTAATAGCTCCACGGGATTCTGATTTTCTCCTAAGCCTCCTACTGCCTTACCCGCATCAGTGTTTATTGTCACAGCCGACCTAACATGTGTTGCTTCAACTCGTCCTTTACCTTGATAAATAGCTTTTGTAATTGTCATAATTGTATCTATTAGAATTAGTAATAATACTTCGATTGGTTAATAACATTTATATTTCTCTTGCAAAGATAATAAAAGAATATAGATAAACCAAGCCTTGCTAATCTTTCAATCATTTTTTTCTTTTTTCTTAAAGTCCAACCTTTAAGAAATTGTATTCTTGTTATATGCTAATAGGCTTGTGTCTCTACTCATCTCGGTTAGTCTGATTTTATTTAAAACTGTTATATCCTTTGCTTGCAGGTTAAACTATATAAAATAGGAGAAATAACTTAGCTTAATATTAGCGTGTTACCGACAAGTAACTTAACTTTGCAGTTACCGATTGGTAACATAGGCATATAATAGAATGAAAAGTAGAGAACAAACAGAAAGTAAGATACTTGAAGCTGTCGCAAGCATTGTTGAGAGCGACGGTTTCGAGAAACTTGGTATCAATACTATTGCGTTAAAAGCGAATGTTTCTAAGATGCTTATTTATAGATACTTTGGTGGACTTGAAGAGTTAGTTGCACGGTTTATAATGCAGAAGGATTATTGGGCTAACACTGACACGCTTATCCTCAATCCTCATTCGGTTGGTGATAGTATAAAGAGCATGTTTCGCAATCAGATTGAGCAACTACGAAACGATGTTACTTTAAGGCGGTTATGTCGCTGGGAGCTGTCCTGTCATAACGCAAGCATTGACCGGCTTAGAGATAAACGGGAAGAGAATGGATGCAATCTAATCAAAGTGGTCAGTAGACTGACTGGGTGTTCTAATTCGGAGGTGGCGTCTTTAGCAAGTATTCTCTCGGCTTCTATCAGTTACTTGACATTGATAGAAGATCAATGCCCTACGTATAACGGTATTGCTTTACAGACTGATAAGGGTTGGGAACAGATTGCACAAGGAGTAGACATGATAGTCGACCTATGGATAAAAAGTATTCAAGAAGGGAAAAATTAATTGTTTTATGATTTGTTTTTATGGGAGTTATGAATAATATAGTAGCACAAAATCCAGATTATCTGTTTATGATAGAGAGCGCTTGTAAGGCTCCTTCTGGGCATAACACACAGCCTTGGTTGTTTAAGATAGGTGCGTCTGAGATTGATATCTATCCTGATTTTTCAAAAGAATTACCTATTGTCGACCCAAGTCATCGGGAGTTATTCGTTAGCTTAGGCTGTGCGACAGAAAATCTTTGTATTGCTGCTCACGAGAAAGGCTATCATACTGAGGTCAAAGTCATAGAGAACTCCTTTATTCGAGTCCTACTTACAGAGGGGAAGGAAACGCTGCCTGATTCTTTGTTGTTCCCTCAAATCGCTGTAAGACAGACGAATAAGCGTGTCTATAATGGTGAGGCAATACCAGAAAGCACCATCAATATACTCAAAATGGTTCCTATCGAACCGTCTGTATCTATTCATTTTTATAGAAATGGAACTGTTGATTATGACACAATAGCAGGTTGGGTTTATGCTGGAAATCGCTTGCAAATGAACGATGAGGCTTTTAAGACGGAACTTACTGACTGGATGCGTTATAATAAGAAACAACAGGACAATACACGAGATGGACTGAGTTATGCTACTTTTGGGGCTCCGAATATTCCTCTTTTTATGGCTAAGTTTATCATGTCAAAACTTATCAATGAGAAAACACAGAATAAAGGAGACCGAAAAAAGATAGCTTCTGCATCGCATCTCGTACTTTTCACAACAAAAGATAATACTGTTGAACAGTGGGTTGCATTAGGTAGAACCTTGGAGCGGATGCTATTGTGCACAACACAGGTAGGTATCGCAAATGCTTATCTCAATCAGCCTAATGAAGAGAGTGGTATTGCAAAAGAAATGGCAAAGCAATTGCAAATCCCTACGGAATATCCTACTGTCTTAATAAGACTGGGTTATGGGAAGCGTATGCCTTATTCGCTTAGGCGTGACTATAGGTCATGTATTCTTCCTGAAGAGTAAATTTGTTGACAAGACATAGGTCATTGGATAGGTTAAGTATTATTCTCTTTTATAAAAGTACTATTTAGTAAGTTGGAATTATAAGCTTAACAACTATGGTTCGTCCAACGCTTCGCATGATGTTTCAGACCTCTCTTGTCGCTTCAAGTTCTATTTCTTCGTAAGCCTTAGGTGTCTCTGTGATAATTGGCGGTACTCCAAGTAGGCTTTCTCCTTGTAATATAACCTGTTGGCCACTCCCTTTCTCTCATGGGAAATAGGTAGGTGGAGCTTATAAAGAGAGGTGATTTTCTCCCTTGCTATCCATTGTAGCGAGACATGGATGATTGAGCTTGCTCCTCTTTGGATGCTGATAAAAGGGGTGATATGAAACGTGCGAGCTTACTTGTAGGGGATAGGGTGGGGGAGGCGTTGCCTCTTTATCACACTAACTTGGTAAACTTCTCATGCCTCAGAAGGAATAATAGGACTATGAAAAAGCGTTACATCTCGATGAGCTCAATACCTTCAAAAGAGGAGTATAATATCTTAAAAGATCAGCCTTATAACCTTCATGAAATCAATAAGTTACAAACTGCGTTGGAGAAGACGCCCTTCTTGCCTCAAGAAGGGCGTCTTCTGCATGCAAGAAGGGCATGTTCTCGAATGCTAAAAGGCCTCTTCTTCGAGCTTGAAGAGCATGTGTGGGATAAGAAGGGTGCAAAATAAGACCCCTCCCCCAGCCCCTCCCTGAAAGGGAGGGGAGCGCCTAACGGGACACAGTTTGCTATGAAATTGAGGGTAGTAAGTACGTGTTAGCGGCTTTACTCAAACCGTTAACACCCGCACAGAACTTACAACGAACTGTAATGAATGTTTAGAAAACTTGGCAGGGGCTTGTGTTCTGTGTCTTTTTCGTATCTTTGTAAGCATATAATACAATCATATAATATGGAAACAAACAGATTTGATGCTCCGCAGGACTGGGGTATGTATATGCAACAGCTGGAGGACAAGCCAGCCGTAACACGTGTGAATATTGCGCTCAACACGGTGGCTCCCGTGGATGGTTACCGTTATCGCCTGCAGTTGGCAGTATATTACAGAACGCCGACGGAGAATGGTCTGCCTGTTGCGGAGGAGAATCCGGAACTGTGGAAGATTGAGGATGCCTTTGTGGAACTGCTCAATAAGGTAGATGCCATTGATGCAGGATTGATGAAATGGAACAATCGGGTAAACTTCTTCTTCTATGCAAAGGTGGCAGATGTAGGTGATGAACTCGTCAAGGGACTGAAAGAACAGTTCCCCGACTATGAGTACAAGCTGTGGGTTGATGAGGATGAGCAGTGGGAAGGATATTTCCTGACGCTCTTCCCCAATAAGTATTCGATGCAGGAAATACAGAACAACAAGGTGCTTTCTGCACTTGACCGTGAGAATGATGACCTGGGGAAGGAACGTGTCATAGAGCACTTCCTCCTATTCAAGGATGAAGCTGCAGCCAATCGCTTCGTGGAGAAGGTTGCGGAGAAAGGTTTTGTGGAGTTCCATCGTAGGCCGTTGGAAGATAATGAATACAAGCTGCAGATAGGGATTTCGCGCCCTGATATTCCCGATAATATTCATAACATCACATGGTATCTGCTGGATGAGGCGGAAGAAGCAGGCGGATATTACGATGGTTGGGGCTGCGGTATGGCATAAGACGACAGCTGCCAGCTGTGGTGTAAATGAGAAAATGTTGGTTTTCTTTTGGCGGTTACATGTAAAGTTCTTATATTTGCGAGTAAGCTGACAACTTGGAACTAAGAAACAGGAATAAAATATTTTGAATATGAAATTACGGGAAGTTAACATAGTTGTTTCCAACAAAAGGACAGGGGATACTTATTTAGCCAGATCCTTTCCATGTAGTAATAGGGAAGCATAATGGAAGATAGAAATGAGGCACTGTTTATCACTTTTTGTATTGATTAGTCTGTTGAATCTCTCTTCTGTTGCAGGAAGAGATACGGGTTCGTATGATACATTAAAGGTATTGTGCCCTAACGATTCCTGTAAAACAGGCATTACTGTTTCGGAGCTAATGGAGTATTCCTGGGATAAAAAGGCATGTCCTAAGGATTCCTCTTGCAAGGTTCATCAGCTTGAAAATATACATCAGTATAATGTAATGCCGGTTTTTAAGTTCCTTGTCAGAAAGAGTGGTAAGGCTTTAAATCTGAAAGCTGATAATATAGGATATTCTTGTCTGCATACCCGTTTGAAGGCAGCTCGCCTTAATGAAAAAGATAGCGTATGTGATTCATATTTCGTTATAGAGAGAATTGTATTCCCATCTTCGCAGGAAAGAGTATCAAACTATTTTAAAACGAAGATCAACAATAAGCTGTTAAAGGTTGATGTTGTGTCGGAAGCACCTGTTTCATGCTTTACTTATTGGAGGGGGAATGCTTTGATAATTGTTTGGTACAATTTCTTTGATGATGAAAAGCTGATAAAGAAATCGGTGGAAACTTACTTGAGAAACTTGGAATAGGGCTGATTTATTATTGGCTCCTTAGATAACTGATAAAGGTTCTGATTACTTTTAAGAAAGTTACTGCAGTCTTTTTTAAGCAAAATGTAGGAAAAGGGAACAGTTCTACTTGGTATCACTCACATGCTCATAGCCATTCGTCCTGTCTGTTGGCTATATGTATAAATAATTAATACTCGTTACAAAAATAGAAAAAATAATGTTTCATGTCAAGTCTTTTTGGAAATATAGCTTGATTTTTTTTAATGAAGTTCGATAGTTGATAAGTAAGTGATACGTAGATTAGATGGGTTTGTATGTAAATTAATTTGCTGTCATTCCTGTCACTCTTTGTGAGTTCTTAAATACTTAATATATAGTAATTTAACGAGAAATGTTAAAATGACAGCAAACGAAATTATACTTATATTTGGGTTAAAGCTTAACTCTTTGATAGTATTATGGTATAACGAAGAACACTCCCAACGAATAATTTATTTTGCAGATGGAGTTTGGAATTCGTAAGTAACTTTTACGGCTTTGTCACGAGACAGTTGTCCTGGGTTGGTTCCGGGTTCTCCTTCTGGTACTTCACGATGATAGAAGGCATAGTATTGAGCCCAAGCGTCTAATATCTTTCCATCTTTATCATGGAAAGACATCGGAATTGTTGAGAAAATAGGTTGGCTATGGTGGTCAACAAATGATTTCTGGACCAATTCGCTACAATAGATTTCTTTGTCATCGGGCATGTAGAAACGATCGTATGGTCGACCGAGGTAGCTTAATGCTCGCTTCATAGAAGTATTCATGTCACAATCAACGATGACTCTACCTACGGCAATGTGCGGTTTTCCATCTTTCCATTTTGAACGATTAAGGAAGGTGAAAAGTGGAGTGAGTGCTACAGGTTTGCCATATGCTTCTAATGCGTAATCAGCACTATCTGTATGATGGAAGATAGCCACGTGGTCAATCTTTAATCCATTAATGCCTTGCGTTGCATCTGTGATAGGATTGCTTGTTTCCTTCACGACGAACATGAGGTCGCCCTCGCGCAAGTTATGTAATGATATTTTATCATCTTGGAAAGTATCAGCAGAACAACCTGCTAAGAAGATAAGGCATACCAAGATGAGGTTTGATAGGATTTTTTTTAGTTTCATGATAATTTATTCTTATGTATGTGTTATGTTTAAGTTTCGTCGGGAGTGTTCTTATGGGTAAATAAAAAAGCGACTATCTGTGAGGATAGTCGCTTTTTGTTTCTTATGTTTAGAACTCTGCGTTCTTTGGAGTACGTGCAAATGGGATAACGTCACGGATGTTCTGCATACCAGTAACGAAGAGGATGAGGCGCTCGAAGCCAAGACCGAAGCCACCATGTGGACAGGTACCGTACTTACGAGTATCAAGATACCAGTCGTAGACCTCACGCTTCATGCCACGATTGTCTATCTCTGTAAGCAACTTGTCGTAATCTTCTTCACGAACAGAGCCACCAATAATCTCGCCAATATGTGGGAAGAGGACGTCAGTACCCTGCATTGTCTTGCCGTCAGGGTTCTTCTTCATATAGAACGACTTGATCTCGCTTGGATAGTCAGTCATGATGACAGGGCGTTTGAAGTATTCTTCTACGAGATAACGCTCATGCTCGCTGCTGAGGTCCATTCCCCAACCAGTGATAGGGAACTCAAACTTAACGCCGTCAGCGACAGCCTTCTGTAGAATCTCGATACCCTCTGTATAAGTAAGACGTACGAAGTCTTCCTTCAAGATGCCTTCCAAGCGAGCAATTAGGCCCTTGTCAATCATCTTATTGAGGAATTCAAGGTCGTCCTTGCAGTTCTCCAATGCCCAACGAACGCAATATTTGATGAAGTCTTCCTCAAGGTCCATGAGCTCATCCTTGTCGATGAAGGCTACTTCAGGCTCTACCATCCAGAACTCTGCCAGGTGGCGTGGAGTGTTGGAGTTCTCTGCGCGGAAGGTAGGACCAAAGGTATAGATAGCACCAAGTGCTGTCGCACCTAACTCACCCTCCAACTGTCCAGACACAGTAAGGTTAGTACGTTTGCCGAAGAAGTCAGCACTGTAATCAACCTCACCACCTTTTGCAACGCGGTCAAGGTCGAGTGTGGTTACTTGGAACATGTTTCCTGCACCCTCAGCATCACTACCAGTAATCAGCGGAGTGTGGAAATAGTAGAAACCATGGTCGTGGAAATACTTGTGGATGGCCATTGCCATGTTATGGCGGATACGGAAGACAGCGCCAAAGGTGTTTGTGCGAAGGCGCATGTGACCGTATTTACGCATATACTCAAAGCTCTGACCCTTCTTCTGCATAGGGTAGTCGCTTGGGCAAAGACCGTAGATTTCAATCTCTTTACATTGAATCTCAGACGTCTGACCAGCGCCTTGGCTCTCTACGAGCGTACCGATAACGCTGATACAAGCACCTGTTGTGATGCTCTTCAGTTGGTCTTCGTCGATAGTAGAAGGGTCGACAACAACCTGAATGTTCTTAATTGTAGAACCATCATTCAGGGCGATGAAGTCAACAGCCTTGCTGCTTCTATGAGAACGAACCCATCCCTTTACGTTGATATCCTTACCAAAATCGGTGCAAGCAAGTGCATCGACGATTTTTGTTCTTTTCATTTGTTATATTGTAATTAGGTACTCCCCAAGTCTCTCAAAAGACGAGGAATGCTGTTAACCCATGTGTCTAATGCCTAAATAGTGGCATTGTTAGGTTGCTCATATCCTTTTCTTTTGAGAGCTTTGGGGAGGTTTCTATTTTATTCAAACGCACCCATGCGCAGCATGTCAACCTCCTTCTCAGTGAGGAAGCGCCAATCGCCACGACGTACATTCTTCTTAGTTAAGCCCGCAAACTGTACACGGTCGAGTTTTACGACACGGTAGCCAAGGCTTTCAAAGATACGACGTACGATACGATTCTTGCCGCTGTGGATCTCAATACCAACCTGTGTCTGATCCTGTGGGTCGGCATATTCGATAGCGTCAGCCTTGATCTCGCCATCTTCCAACTCGATACCGTCAGAGATCTTCTGCAGGTCATTAGCCGTAACAGGCTTGTCGAGGAATACGTGATATACCTTCTTCTTCAAGAACTTAGGATGAGTAAGCTTTGAAGCGAGGTCGCCATCGTTGGTAAGAAGCAATACACCAGTTGTGTTACGGTCGAGTCGACCAACAGGATAGATACGTTCTGGGCACGCACCCTTCACGAGGTCCATCACAGTCTTACGTTGTTGAGGGTCGTCACTTGTAGTTACATAGTCCTTAGGTTTGTTCAGAAGGACATAGACCTTCTTCTCCAATGATACTGGTTTCTCTTGGAAGAGTACCACATCAGAGCGTAGAACCTTACTACCGAGTTCCTTTACGACCTTACCATTTACGGTTACTGCACCAGAAAGGATGAACTCATCAGCCTCACGACGTGAGCATACACCAGCGTTAGCAAGATACTTGTTCAAGCGGATTGGCTCATTTGGATCAAAGTTCTCCTCCTTGTATTCAATGCGCTTCTTAAGTGAATACTTTGCATTTGGGTCATAATCAGCACTGTGCTGACGGTATCCACCCTGGTTGTATCCGCCACGGTTGTTGTATCCGCCACGATTGTTGTTGTATCCACCACGGTTGTTGTTATATCCGCCGCGGTTGTTGTTATATCCGCCACGGTTATTGTTGTATCCGCCACGACTCTGATAGCTTCCCTGCTGGCGAGGCTGGTATCCACCCTGACGTGGCTGGTAACCGCCTTGACTTGCCTGATAGCTTGTCTTCTCCTCACCCTCAGCACCATTGTTGGCGTTGTAACGTGGGCGATAAGCCTGTGACTGATATCCATTTTCTTCACTATTGTAACGTGGGCGATAGCCACCCTGCTGTGGACGATTCTGGTATCCACCACGATTATTATATCCACCTTGGCGTGGCTGGTAACCGCCTTCTTCACCGTTACTATTGTAACGTGGACGATAACCACCCTGCTGTGGACGACTCTGATAGCCCCCACGATTGTTGTTATATCCGCCATTATAGCTGTTCTGACGTGGACGATAGCTACCCTGTTGTGGGCGACTTGCACTCTGCAGACCAGAGCCGAAACCCTCAGGACGGAACCCGCCTTCGTCGTTACTGCTATTAGCCTTATCGCTACTGTAAGCGCGTTGGCTGTGAATACGTGGACGTTGTGTACGTCCTGTGCCACGGTACTCTCTTTGATAGCCGCCTTGTTCGGCAGCTGAATAGCCCTCGCGGCTGTTCTCATTCTGCTCAGACTGAACTTCTTTGTTCTCGAATTCTTCTGTCATAATTGTTTAACTTAAGATTTGATACTACTGGCCTCACGGCCAATCCATTTATTTATTAATTATTAAAAATCAAACTCCGTTAGACGGAGAGACTCAGTTTAATATCTTCTTTATACTTTATTATACCCTATAAGACGGATTAAATGCCCGTATAGTTGTGTGGATTGATAGCCATTAGTTCGGCTTTCACACTGTCGCTGACATTGAGTGTCTGAATGAAAGCGTGTATTGTTTCCTCTGTCATCTTCTTGTTTGTGCGTGTGAGTGCCTTTAATGCCTCGTATGGGTGTGGATAAGCTTCACGGCGCAAGATAGTTTGAATAGCCTCTGCCACAACTGCCCATGTATCCTCAAGGTCAGCTTTTAGCTTCTCTTCGTTGAGGATGAGCTTGCGAAGACCCTTCAGTGTGCTCTGTATGGCGATGATACTATGTCCAATAGGAACACCTACATTACGCAGAACAGTTGAATCTGTAAGGTCACGCTGCAGTCTACTTACTGGCAACTTCTGTGCCAAGAACTGTAGGATAGCATTGGCTACACCGAGGTTACCCTCACTATTCTCGAAGTCGATAGGGTTCACCTTGTGTGGCATTGCACTTGAACCTACTTCCCCAGCCTTAATCTTCTGCTTGAAATACTCCATTGAAATATACATCCAGAAATCGCGATCGAGGTCGATCATGATGGTATTGATTCGGCGAATAGCATCAAAAATGCTACCTAAGTGGTCGTAGTTGCTAATCTGTGTAGTCCACTGCTCACGCTCTAATCCTAATTTCTCACTGACAAAACGGTTGCCGAAAGCACGCCAGTCATGTTGTGGATAAGCTACGTGATGGGCATTGAAATTACCCGTAGCACCGCCGAACTTAGCCGTCATCTTACAGTTGCGCAAGCTTGCGAGCTGCTCGCTGAGTCGGTAGACATAAACCTCTATTTCCTTACCTAAGCGAGTAGGGGAGGCTGGCTGACCGTGTGTCTTTGCCAACATCGGTATGTCCTTCCACTCATCAGCATATTCCTGTAATTGCGCTATTAGCTCCTCAACCTGAGGATAGTAGACCTCTTCGAGAGCTTCCTTTATAGAGAGTGGGACGCTGGTGTTGTTGATGTCCTGTGAGGTTAGTCCAAAATGAATGAACTCCTTGTAGTCATCAAGTCCACCAATCTTGTCAAACTCCTCTTTAATAAAGTATTCTACGGCCTTTACGTCATGGTTAGTTGTCTTCTCAATCTCCTTTACACGTGCTGCAGAAGTCTCATCGAAATTGCGATAGATATCACGCAATTGCTCAAAGAGAGCACTGTTGAAACTTTCCAGTTGTGGTAATGGTAACTCGCAAAGAGTGATGAAATACTCAATTTCTACGCGTACACGATAACGGATAAGTGCGTACTCTGAGAAATAGTCAGCAAGACATTCCGTTTTACTTCTGTAGCGACCGTCAATAGGCGATACGGCTGTTAATGCGTCAAGGGTCATAATTTCATTTATTAATATGCTGCAAATTTAAGAATAAAATCATTAATAGCGCAAATAATAATAATAATAATATCAAAAAGGAAGCAGATTAAAGCTGAATAAAACAAAAACGACTTCACAACAAAGTTGCAAAGTCATCATTTCAAAGTCTCGTCGGTGGGCGTTGACGGATTCGAACCGCCGACCCTCTGCTTGTAAGGCAGATGCTCTAAACCAGCTGAGCTAAACGCCCTTAAAAAATCCCCTGCAACCCCAAGAAGTCACAGGGAAACACCCCTTGTGGGCGTTGACGGATTCGAACCGCCGACCCTCTGCTTGTAAGGCAGATGCTCTAAACCAGCTGAGCTAAACGCCCCTTACTTTTTGTAAGGCGAGTGCAAAGGTAAGGAAAGTTTTTTATTCTCGCAAACAAATGGCAAATAATTTAGTTGAAAATCTCAATTTAGTAGGTTGTGGAAAGCCTTTCCTTACCTAAATAATTCTCTTTAACGAATTATTTTCATGAAAAATAATATTTTTCTTCATGAACGGAAATATTTCTTTTCATGAACAAAAATATTTCTGATCGTGAAGATAATTTAGTGGATGGCAGTGTGTCATGTTGGTAAAAGGCTTTATAATTGATGATGTTTGATACATGCAAGTTGTTGCTTAGTCGCTTCTATGGTCGTATGAATTTGGTGCGCTTGATTGAAAGAGAGTATGACGTGGATTCGTAAAATAGTTTATTTTGTTTTGCATGAATTGTTTATTTTGCTTATATTTGCACCGTATTTATATTATAGGAAACGAATAGGCAGAAGATTATGTCAGTAGAAGTAAGACTGGAACAGAGTAAGTTTAAGGATAAGAATGGTGCTGGAAAATGGTATGCACGAACTATCAGTACGGGTGTCGCTACGACAGACGACCTTGCTGATGCTATTCAGGAAAATACGTCATTCTCACGTGGCGACGTGCGTGGACTTGTCATTGCGTTGGTAGACGAGATTTCTTATCGTCTTCGTCAGGGTGAGACCGTAGCACTTGAAGGGTTAGGACGATTCCATCTGACGGTAGAAAGTGAACCTGTGGATAATCCTGACGACTTTGATATCAAGAAGCATATAAAGAATGTGAAGTGTCGCTTTGTACCAACCAGCACTCGTAATGCACGTACTGGCAAGAAGGAGCAGACGCTGGCTAACGGTGCACGTGTGGAATGGGCAGAACCTGATTTGGACGATGATGATGATTGGTAGACTGGATGAGAGGGGCGTTAGTGGTCGATGATGGCTTAAAGAATAAAGATTAAAAGGCGAGTTTTGTGTATTTATCCCCATAATATATGGTGTAATCCTGTTTTCTTTTACTTTTCTTATAACTTTTGTGCCATTTTCCTTTGACGCTAATAATATTTTGTATATATTTGCAAAAGGTGATTAGATAGGCATCTATCAGTATAGCTTTTATTCGTTGTATAGTAGATAGTTGCAAGTGTTTTACGAATATAATTAAAAACTAAAAGACGGTTTAAGCAAGTGTTTTAAATCAGTTCTTATTCAATTTAAGATATAAACAAGGGCAATGGCATTCTCTGTTTGAATGGTAGGAAAAGCCTTACAAGCCAGTGATTGTCAATATTCCCAGACTTATTTTTTTATATAAAACAAATAGAAATGAAAAAACTTTTACTATTAGTATGTGCAGCCGTTATGAGTCTTTCGGCTTCAGCACAGGCAGGTGATAAAGCACTTGGTGCACAGTTTGTATTCGGATCACAGACTAATAACATCGGATTTGGCGTTAAAGGTCAGTACTACGTCACTGATCATCTTAGAGGTGAGGCTTCTTTTGACTACTTCTTTAAGAACAAGGGCTTGACAATGTGGGATATCAATGCAAATGCTCACTATCTTATTAATGTAGCTGATAAGTTCAATGTTTATCCTCTTGCAGGTATTGGCTATACAAACTGGTCATATCGATATGTTGTACATGTTAAAAACGAACCGAATGGACCGAATAGTACAGAGGAGGTTAAGGGCACAGATGGTCGTATTGCCATAAACCTTGGTGGTGGTGTAGAGTATGCTGTTACTGATAACATCATCCTAAATGCTGAGATGAAGTATCAGATTATCAGCAATTACAACCAGTTGGTACTTGGTGTAGGTGTAGCTTACAAGTTCTAAATATTTAGCCTAATCGAGCATTAGATACCGAACAGATTTTATGGTATAAAAGCTGTTAAGAGACAATACGGATTAGTAGGTCCAAGATAGTCTAATGTCCGATTTTCGTTTATGTTAGGTTCTAAAGACTTTATGTCGTACGAAAGCCGTTTGGCCATATCCGATAGCAGTCTTTAGAACCTAACTTGTTTTTATCCCCTCGACCTGTTGTTGTCTACATAGAGTGTAGCTTATTTATTTAGCATCAAGTGCTGAAAAGAAATAACTTAGTACTACTTTGAATTCTTTGTCGTCGAAATGTAATAGAAATAGCTTTCCACTTTCCAAAGGTTGAATTCTAACGAGTAAACAGAATAATACAATTAAAGTGACTAGCTCTAACATTATTCTCCTCCCTCATACGTTTTGCAAGTGCATTGTCTTATGTCTTTTCTATAATATTTTAAATCGTATAGTTCCTACTATGTTAAGAGGTCTCAATTGTGAAGTAGATGAATATATATCAAGACCACTATAGTTAACCCTTGTGTACTGACGCTGATTGAAAAGATTATTAGCTTGCAAGTCTAATTCAACATGCTTCAATTTGTATTTAAACAACATATCTCCAAACCATGTGTGCCTATTCTTTTCGGTCAAATTATTGTAATTACCTTCTATTGTAGTACTAAACGTAAATTGCTTAGTAACAAAGATATTGAACTTAATACGCTGAGTTGCTGTTCGAACAGTCTGTGAAGAATTATCATTACGAGCATCTATAGATGACACATTCCATGCATATCCGCTGGTAATGACAATATTAAGCCATGTAAGAGGAGTGATAGTGCCACCGCCTCCAATACTGATTGTTCGAGAATGGAAAGGATAAAGATTCTGAGCAATGAGGCGCTCACTCTTACTATAACTATAGCCACCAAAAGCACGAATGGTTGATTGTAACCAATCAAAACCTTTGCTGCCATCAAAGCCGAAAGCGTAATTATCTGTATATGTTTTTTTATCGATAGCATGTACAACACTGGTTGCACCTCGATATTCATAACCATAAATTTGATTGTCACGAGTGTGCCCATAGTTACCATTTATACGGAAAAAGGTTGCTGTAAGAGCACTGCGATACCCAACTGATGCACTCGTTGTGAAGCAACTTGTTTCTGACAAATGTTCAACATACGACCGTTGAAATGTTCGGTAGTTGTTCATTATTTAGCCACTATAGATACTTCCAGGATCTCCGACATTCTTATAGTATGTTGCATTAATGTTACCACTCCAATCACGCCACTCATAGTTTACAGTAAACGATGGTGTTACAAGCAAGCGGGTATATTTATTCTTGTTTTTAGTGATGCGGTCATCAAGAGTTTGTGTGTATAAGTTTAGAGGGCAGGTAAGGGAGAGACGCCAACCTGCCTGCTCGAATTTGTATTGTTGATTTAGCGATAATTCATAAATGTTGTACCATAAATCATTCAATACCGACTGTGATGTGTGATTTTGACTACCATTTGCCGTCAAATTAGTAAAACCACTTAAGTCTGTCTTTATGCCATGCAAATTGGCATTAGCTAAAACCCCATAGTCTATAGAGAACAATCCTAAGTGAAAGGTAAAGTTAGTGTGGAAGTCACCAGCTATGTTGCGTGACTTCAATTCTTGATTATAATGGACTGATGTTTGTGGTAAAAGAGAATCCACATTAACGATCAATGTGTTAGGGCGCTGAGCATAACCAACAGAGAAATGCAAGTCAAGTGTACGTTTACCATAATTCTGAATGAGATTCATTGTGTTACTGACTGTTAGCGAAGGACGATGGAAATGTTGATAAACTCGATTGTTTCCATAGTTGATGGGGACAGCTCCTGTTAGATTAGAGGTGAGTTGGCTTTGTACGTTATCATTATTCCATTCTCCATCTAACTTCAGTACATTGGCTATAAAACCATTTTTACCATTGCGATTGTATCTTAAGTTTGTGCTAAGATTATTCATGTGTGTCACAAGTATAAGCAACTCGCTGCTTAATAGTCGTTGATTAGAACTATAAAATAGGTCAGCTTCTGAGACACCTTCTTGACGTATAGATGCATGGAGATATGACATATTCAAAGTTATTTCAGATTGTTTGCCTATTTTCTCCAAGTGGTTCATTGATATAATGTGTGACTGATTGTCAAAAGTTCGTTTCTGTGGTAATCCACTGCCAGATGGCGTAACAACTCCCAGTGGGGCAAAAGCAACAAGTCCCACATCATTGATACCAGAATAATGTGAAGTTAATTCTTGGGAAACATCATCACCTGTATTGTTTCCTTTATAGAGTGTTATATTCTGCCTGCGTTTTGCAAAGTACATACCTACAACCTCTGCCGTCCATAATGGATTTCTGCCAATAGGATTTTGTCCATCAGATAGGGAACGCATTCCAAAGCCCCATCCACCAGATTGTTGACCACCACCACCGAGCATTGTATTTACCGCCACAGTACCTTTAGCAGCATTTTTTAATTTCAGATTTATAGCAACATCATCGGTTGGTGTCCGTCCCTGTAGGGCTTTCACTGGTTGATGATTCTCAAGTACTTGAACCGAACCAACATCTTGTGCATTGATATTTCCTGTTGCAAGACCATAGCGACCTTGCAACAAATCCATGTCTTCAACATAAAACTTTGAGATACTTTTCCCATTGAATTTTATACTACCATTATCTGATACTTCTATACCAGGCATACGCTTTAAAACATCGCCTATAGTGCGATCGCCTTGCTGTTGATATGCACCAACAGAATAGTTAAGAGTATCACCGTTTTGTCGTATCTTCTTAGCATGAACTTCAACTTCCTTAAGTTGTAGTACCTTTTCTGTGACTCGAAAGTTTAATCGTTGTGAACGGTTAGCAACAATTTTAACTTGCTGCCCTATAGACATACCTGCTGCGGTAATTGTTAAGCTATCGGATTGTGAATTTACCTCTAAACGATAGTCACCCTTACTGTCTGTCTCAGCAAATGCCAGTACGCTACTATTCCCTTTTGACGTTACAGTAACAATGGCATCTCCTGCCTTTCCCTGTGCATCTATCACACTGCCTTCAAAGACTGTTTGAGCTTGTATCTTTAAGCAAAAGATAATCAGTAGACTGAATATGGTTGTAGTTCTCATCTATTCTTTCTCTAATGGCTCGTAAGGGTGTGGCTTTGATTTTAGTTGTCCCGTTTGATAGTCGCGGGCTCCAGCTGTTTTAAGATGATCTCGATTTGCGGCTACTTGTAATTTATAAATATGTTCACGTGTATCCTTAACAAATCCTTTATAATCGCTTTTAACAATTGGGAAATTACCAGATTTTATCTCAACAGCTTCCCATGTATAGAGATGGTCTTTATCATATATCTTTAATATTAGTCCAGGTAATCCACCAAATATCCATGGACCGAGGCGTGTAGGAATTTTGGTAGTAAACCAAGCTTCAAAAGTTCTACCTCTCCATTGGCAAGTTGCTTTTTGACAATCATACCCCAGTATTGATAGCTGCTCATTAGAAAGCATTATAACGTTCCATAGCCCATGGCATCGTAGCATAGCAAGTGTATATGCCATTAGCAGAGTAAATGTCAGTAAATTGATACTCGCTCCAATACTGACTGTTCCTTCCACCAGAAAAGCATATTCTCGGCATACTATTCGCATTTGGATTTTGCTTAATAAAATCATCATGTAAGGAATCGTTTAGTTCTAAGAAACGGCTATAGTATTTACTCATCCCTTTTCCTATTAAAAGAACTTGAGAATCTAAATAAGTATGTTCATCGCTAATATCATTAGCATTTAGAGCATATATAACTTTAATTGGGGCTTGCCCAATCACTGAACATTTTCCTATACCTCTACTGTTAGGGCGCATTACATGCCCTTGTTTTTCCTGTGCATGCAACGTTAATGAAAAACAAATAAAGAAAATAATGATACTTCTCATGTGTAATCTTTTATTCTTAATTAGATTTCTTATCCATGTATTTCTCTCTGAGTTCCAACACGGCTTTAAGTATTCAAACCGTCATGAAGTGTATTGTTACTTAGCATTATATTGTGTTATTTGTTTTTATTAAAATCATCATAATATATGCTATTGATACTGATACGTATTTACATTTAAGGTTGCAAGGGCCAGTTACCTTAAAGATTAATTGAAACAAGTTTATCAAGTTGTTGAGAATTTGATTTGGTGTTATATATTCAGTCATGTTGCTTGTTTTCATATCCTTTTTTTGCTCTTACTTAAGTAAGCAAACTCTTGCTTATATTGTTCAACACGTTCATAATCCTTCTTCACAGGGTTAGGAATTCGAGAAAGGTCCATATTGTGAGTAAGGTCGTGCATCTTTACGGCAGTTGCAAGGGTATTCTCTTTTATACGATGAATATATGTTTTTCTGTTAGGTGCAAGATGATGATTGAGCAAATGTAAAGCATCGGCAAGTTCAAGCCTATCGGTATCTGACAAGGGAGTTCCTAATTTATCAGCTAACAAGTTAAGCACTTCCTCAACGGAATAGGGAGTATCTTCACTTGCATCGTGCAGATAACCCATAGCCTGCTCTTGCCATGTACTGCCCATTTGGGCAACAGCTGTAAGATGGCCAGTGAAATAATCAACCCCAGCCTTGTCCACCTGCCCTTTGTGTAGCTCACGAGCTAACTCAGCAGCACATTGTACGATGTTTTCTTCCTTGTTGACTAACATAGTTAAAATTTAAGTTATATGTAATGGAATCTCTTCACTATCTATTATTCACAATACAAAGGTACATCTTTTTTGTGAATATATCAGTCTCATTAAGCATTAATAGAAAATAATTCATAGGTATATTCTACGTGACACGCTACTGATAGCAATAATATATGACGAAATTGTACCAAGTAGTATTTTTCATGTGATGAGCGGATTAGAACAGTTGTGAAGAAAAGAATTCCAAAGGGCTTGTGGTTGTCTGTATAGAAATTTTAAGCACACATTCTGTATCTGATAAAGATCTCCCCAACGAGTGCAATAGTTGAGTACCTTATCAATTATTTCGTCAGGTACAGAAGAGCAAGATAACTTATGCCCATCATATTCTTTTTGTCCTCCCGGTTACTTATCACTTGGCTTACGGAGGCTTCTTGTTCTTTTGACAACCTCATCCTTCATACGCTCCTTGCTTGGGGAGTACTGCTGTTGTTAGAAGTTCTTATCAGAGTTTTCATACTTGGCCAAGCGTTCCCGTAAGTTTGTAAGTTCCGTATCTTTCTTGCGAATTTGGAGATTCAGAGCATTTATGTTACGGTTCAATTTGATAATCTCGGCATACTGCTGATTGACTTATACTTTCAATACGTTTATTTTTCATGTGTTATCTTTTTGAAGCTCGTTTCTTATTTTTAATACCTAAGTCCTGTACCATGTGCCCCAGCTTATCGTCTTTAGCCAAATGAAGTATATCCTCCTCAAGCTGCAGAGCATTAAGTACTCTCATAATAACACCAAGAGAAACTGTAGGCTCTCCTTTTTCTAAACGTGAAAGAGTAAGTCTAGTACATTGCGCACGTTGTGCAACCTGATCCATTGTCAAATCCCTTCGTAATCGAGCAAGGCGGAATTGCTCACCTACTATATTCAGTTTCTCTTGCAGTGCCCTGGTCATCCAGTTGGCTTTGGTGAATTTCGTCATAATGTATCTTTTGTGGTACAAAGATACTATAAAATGTTTAGTTTATAATACTTTATTCGTTTTTCTTATATTTTTCCTGGTTCTTCTGTTAAATGGATAGATAGCTCTCATTAGTTATATATAAAAAGCTGGTATTATGTATCTTCGTAGTGACCAAACTTCAAGAACATGAATACCAGCATAATACAAAACGCCTTAGGCGTCTTCCAGCAAGATTGTCAAAATCTGCGCTACGAAGGTAATAACTTAGTTTTAGAAATTCAAACTCTAAAGGAAAAACTTTGTTGTCCTGTATGTGTAAATCATAATATTGGTTCTTCCGGATTTTGGAGTGATATCATTAATATTTGATGATCAATACTTTTTTGGGGGGTCTATTCTTTTACATCCCTTTATTTACTGAATACTAAAGAATGTAAAGTGCTAAAATAAAGACTACAAAATCTATACTTAGCTAACATGGGACATCCACACTACAAAGAGTTTATATTTAAGAGTTTACAATAACTTATTTATCATCAAGAAACCTGAAGAATATAAAACCATCATTCCAAATTCCAGAAGACCCCTAAGCTTAGGCAAATCATTCTCAATTCAAAATTCTGAAGCTTCATCAATATCACTTTCTTCTTGTCCATCTTCAAGCCTTCTATTAATGTGTCCATTACATTCGCAAACACATCATGGTATCTTTGCTTGAAAAATCTAAGTACATTCCCATCGTATAAAAGAAACTTAGGCAAGTTGGTTTGCAGTTTCCTGTCATATCTGTCATGCTCTTTTCACTTACTTTCATCTGGTACTTAACGCTTTACGAGAAATATTAAATATGACAGCAAATGAATTTAAAATTAAATTAGGGATTTATGTAATGTTAGTCTTTGTATTCTTTTGATGCGATATACCTTTCGGACATGACAGTCCTATTTAAGTAAGTTTATAGATGGAACTGTTTTGAGTTTACGTAAGTAAGCAGATTCTCTCTGGTATTGCTTAATGCTTTTGTTATCCTTCTTCGTGGTGTAAGGAATACGAGAAAGGTCTATGTTATGAGTAAGGTCTTGCCGTTTTACGGCAGTAGCAAGGATGTTATTTTTAAGTCATTAGAATTCTCTCGCCCTTTTCATATATTTATGACGTATGCTCGTTCATTGTAAAGGTATAACTTCTTTTGCTGAGAAAGATACTATTTTGTACCTTTGCAACTGATTATTGCTACATGAGAAGATGGAGAAAGAAGAAGATAAACTGAGTACGCCAAAGGAGAAATGCACTTTCGCAGATTACTTACTGAAACCGATAGAAGTAAACTCACTTTTCTTTGTGTTTATGTTGTTGGTTGGTGTTATCATGAATGTAAGCCATCGCAACCCTTTTGGTTATTTGGAATTGTTGGCAGATGTATATGTTGTC
>QWCF01000055.1_pt1 | contig 58382 bp, 75 predicted proteins | sample 1972521 | NCBI WGS metagenome assembly QWCF01 (sample SAMN09866715, study PRJNA288562) | Human oral metagenome isolate term4_saliva, whole genome shotgun sequencing...
TATAGATCAGACAAATAGACAGATTGAACTGAAAGCTCGGGAAATCACCAGCTTGCAGGGTAAAATGACTCAAGCAGAAGCCACATTACAAGCTCTTCCAAATCAAATTACTGCTAAAGTAAATACTGCTAAAGAGGAAGCTTTGAATGGTGCAAAGAGTTACACCAATGCTCAAATTCAAGTAGCTGAAGGATCTATTGCTCAACGTATTACATCTAATTTAACTGGACAAGTTAATGGTATTATTTCGTCAAGTATTACTCAAACGAATGGCGCCATTCGTCAAGCCATTGCTTCAGCTACTGAGAATGCTGTTGGGACGGCTAGAACAAATGCTCAAACAATTGTGAATACGGCCATCGATGGTATTCGTACAAATATCCGTCAAGTGGAAACCAAGATACCTAAGAAATATGGTGGACGTAACTATCTACAAGGGACAGATAAGACTCGTCATTCTGGATCTTATACGTTGAACTCTAATGGGTATTCTGTTATTTTTGGGTATAATACGGTTGGAAATAAGACTCTTAGAGAATTAGGCATTCCTCAAAACGCGAAGTTGACTCTTCAATATACTGTTAAATTTGCATCAAATGTAACAAACGCTCGAGTTATGCCTGAGTTATATACGGACGATGGTGCCTATTTGATGGGACTTAATGGAGTTGTTCCCGATTATCCGTCGCCTACAGAAATGAATCTCAGCGGGTCTAATCCAACATTCAGAATTGGTTATATTACCCTTAACGATAATGCTTGGAACCGTTGCAATCAGATTCGTTTCCGTGTTGACCGGTCGAATAATGTCCCATTTGAAATCACTCAATGTATTCTATATTCTGGTGATATGGTGATTGACTGGGTTAGTGCTGTTGAAGATACTTTCATTGAGAATGGAGGTACAAATCTTCTTAAGAATGGTCACTTCATGAAAGGTATTCAAGAAAATCAAAAAGTGACCACAACGCATTGGGATATTCAAAACGCCACAGGATTTAACTACAACTATGATCATGGATTTAACAACTTTAAACGTAAAGGTATTATCCATGCGTATGGTACGCCTAGTGATTGGACATGGCTTGGACAATGGGTCATGGAACCCGTTAAAAAAGATGAACCACTAACTTTATCGTTAGACGTGGCAGTGGATGGGGTGCTAGATATAAATAAAGACGCGATTAAACTGGAAGTATTTGGTTATTATATGGATGGAACCAATGAGATTCGTGAAGGAGTGGCTTCAATGGTAAAGGGGTCACATCTTGAATTGGCCGGAATTACTTCGGGTAATCGTTATATGCGTCGCATTGGTAGAACCCTCATAGCAAAACACGACTATCATAAACTATATGTCAAGGTCACATTTACACCGTCCATCTTGGTCAATTTGTATATCACACGAGTTCAGTTAGAACGTTCTAAAGTTGTGAATGACTTCAAGGAGCATCCTGAAGACCTTGATATTACAACGAATGCGAAATTCCAAGCTGTTGAACAGACTTTAAATATGTATAAGAGGACTATTGGTGAGACTGAGAATGGCGTTGCTACAAAAGTGGCACAGATGGTTATGACAAACCAATCATTCCAAACAACTATTACCAATGCCTCTTCTGCTAGTACAAACTTGGTTCTAGATACTGAGACATTTGCAGGAGCCATTGCGAACTTTGTACCAGGAGCAAATAATCGTTATCGAGGAGATTTCCCTGGAGTTTATGGTAAAAATGAGTATATGATGTCCGTTCCAAAATCTTCTGGATTCACAGGATGGAGTGTTGTATCATTACCAGTCGCTATTTCGCAGGTTAAAAGAAATGAAAGTTATACAATCTCCTTCAAGATCAAATTCGAAACTGCACAAGATACACCAAATAAGAGTCGTTATTTAATTGCTCTTAAAAATCATACTTTAAATAAAACACCTATGGTATTCCATGATACTAGGGCTAATGATCCTCGAACAGGATCGAACAATCCGTTCACTGATTGGGTTACTGTCAAGAAAACAGTCACACCAAATGAAGATGTTGTTTTAGAATCACCTGGACTATTACCATTTATGATTGCTATTGAGAATACCGGAGTTATCCGTATAAAGGAAATCATGATGGTTCGAGGTACTGTATCTAATGAATACACACCAGCAACGGGTATATCTTCAACCATTGTGAAACAATTGAGTAACTCGTATGCTGTTCGTGTATTATCAGGACCGAACTCATTAGCTACCGAGATCAACGCCAATCCAAATGGCGTACGAATCAAAGGTAAAAATATTGAGATTGATGGGAATACTCATATTACTAACGGTGTTATCGATGAAGCTATGATCCAAAATGGAGCTATTAGTAACGCAAAGATTGCTAACGCCGCTATTGACAGCGCGAAGGTTAATAAGATAGATGCTGGAAAAATCACTGGTAAAAATGCGAATTTGATAGACTTAGATGCAGTTACGGGTCGGATTAAATACGTGTTTACTCAGGGTATATTATTAGGAAATGAAACGTATTTATATATGAGCAATGGTGCGATGCAAATAAACCATAGAGGATCTAATACTGATGATGTAATGCTTCAATTGAATGGTCGACTACAGGGAGGTACTAGAATGTTTGGTAAACCTTCCAAAAGTACAGAATACACTACGGTAATGACAAATACAGTAATGAATTCTCCTATATATTCTAAAGGCGAAAATGGATGGGGAGTTAATAGAAATGTTGGAGTATATGGTGTTCGATGGATGGGTATTGTCACTTTCTCAGGAAATACTCACGCTATGACAAATAGTGGTGCATATTTATATGTTGATGATGGATCAAACACACCAAACCACATATGGTATGTCCCATTATGGAAAGCTAAAAGTGGACAATATAGAAGTATTGAAGATGACTTTTATAATGGATCTTATCAAGGAGGACTCAGTTATTATGAAGTATTTGGAGAGAAGAAACCAGGATGGTAATGAGGTATAAAATGACAGATAAAGAAATTTTAGAAAAAATGTTAACAAAAACCTCTCAGCAACTGCTAGCAGTTACTCTCGAGAAGATTGAAGCGGAAGTGCAAGCTGAGAATTACTTAAATCAAGTAACGGTGTTACAAAAACAACTGGAAGAAACTCAACGAGAATTGGATATTATCAAATCTCAAACAGGAGCCTCTATTCAAGAAGTTAGTCCTGAAGAACTCAATCTTCCCCCATCGCTTAATAAATAGAAAGGAGCTAACTTATGAGCTCATTTAAAATTAGAAGTCACTATCATCTTTTTGATGAGAATGGCGTAGTCGAAAAAACTCAATTTGAATTATTTACGGATACACCAACTAATCTTATCACTGTATATCTACCTGGTAAACATACAGTAGATGATCGCAACCATGCCGACTACGTAGATAAATGTATGCGTCAGTTCCACAAAACTTATTTCGCTGAATGGGAAGTCCAAGAAACTGCGAAGAAAGTCGATGAATTGGATAAACTTGTTAAGGTATCTGAGGATCAAAACAAACGCCGCGACGAGTTTATTGAAGCCATGGTTCTCAATACCATTATGTCTGATAATGTTCACTATGGTGTTGTCTATAAGAAACTTGCAGCGCTTCTTCCCAAACTTCAAGTCGGGAAGACCTATGAGCGAAATGAAATCGCTACATTCTTCGATGAATCTCATACTGAGGTTGCTGAAGAAGGTAAATTGGTTATTGTCCAATTTAATCAAGAAATGGTTTATAATGGTGAACCGCTATCCGCATTTATGAATGACGGAGAATGGGGTCAAAATGGTAAAGCAATTGCTTGGCCATTCAAAATTTCGTAATTGGGAGGTATTAACATATGTCATATACAGAAACCGTAAGATTACCCTATACTTTATGGTATGATGGGAAAGATAAAACTATCCGAATGGATATGAATTCAATCCTATCGGATGAATATTATGAAGATGGTAAAAAACATATCAGTAAAATTCGTAATTTTGTTGTTGGTAGTTATAATACGGAAGGTGATGTGCTACCACCAACCACAGCAGATGGACAATATTTAGATGCTTCTGCTCTTGCCACCATTGTTTATAATGAACAAAAACATTATACAGATATTACTTTGAAATCACATTCTACTTATAATGCCGATGGAGAAATCATATTATGGATTGACTTTGAAATGTATACAGGATTTGAAGAATATATTTCAGATCATTCTTACCAAAAGAAATCAGTAGCTCTTATTATTCCATTTAGATCACATGAAAATCCATCTAAAAATCCTGGTCGATTTAATGATGGCGTTGGAATTGAGCGACTGGATTTACGAAATGGTATGGCTCATACAGTTGGAGAAAAAGATGAACCTATTGTATTTAGTTTTGATCTAATCAAACGTGATATTACGGATGAATTTATTACAAGTGGTCAAGCACTTGATCTCATTACTGAAAAACGCATTGTTGATGCTCGTTTAAATGTTAATGACTCGGGTTTGGGACTTTCTTTGAATTATAAATCATATGATCCAATTCCATGGGAGACATTACAACAACATCTTGGATCTGGTTCTAATTCTACAGAATACACTCCGCCTACACTGGACGAAATTATTAATAGTTGGTATAATGCTGATAACTCACGAAAATCGGATTTTGCAAACGCTGTGGGTTCTAAAATGACACTTAGTGTTCAGGAGAATTCGACAAAAGATATTGATGTATATGTTGTTCAAGACGTTATGAATTTAAATGGTCAACCTACTAAATCATATAACTTATTATTCACAATCCCACGTTCACTCCTTGGTGGAGAAGGACAATCTGTCAATACCGAGGAACTTAAAAATAGTATCATCAATACCATCACACAACAACTTCCAAACGTTGCATCATTGAAATCTGATATTTTGTCAGAGGTTGATAGTAAAATTCCTAGCTCAGAAAGTATCATCAATACTATTATAAATACAAATTTCCTTCAGAAAGCAATGAATAGGGGGACTATATCTGCGAATGATATTAATCAACTTCTATTAAATGGTCCGGATGAATCTAATGGAGTTACACATACTATATTAGAAAATACTACTACATGGAATAACCACGTGCAATTTATTAAACGTGACGATCATTACGAAGTAGCATACTATGATGATGACATATCCCCTCGACCACTACTAACTATTCCATTCTCATCTCTTCGAGAAGTAAGTGGAGGAAGTTCGACCTTTAATAGTAATAGTCTAGATCAATTACTCAACACTCTTTCAAGCGCTACCGATGGTATAAAAGAAGATTTATTTAGTAAACTTTTATTTAGTGGATCATTTTCTTTAGTAAAGGATGCTGGTGATTTAAAAGTTAAATGGACAGAAAGTAATGGATCTTCTCAAACCATATTAAGTTTCCGTTACGAAAATGTTGTAGATGAACCAACCATTAAACATTTTGTTAATGAAGGTACCAAGGATTTCTATACCAAAGAAGAAGTTAATAGTTTGATACAACAACTTCGACAAGAATTGATGGCCAGAACTCATACCGAAGAACATCCTCAATAATAAGGATAATTTCTCATGAAAAAATCAGACATTATTTTATGGGTTATTAGCATACTCTCATTCGTGGGTATGCTAACCCTTTTATTTTTAGTATTGACTTTGATGAATTCTCTCGCAGAGTATAAAGGACACTATTATGAACTGCTGGATATTCTCAGTCAAATAAACAACCATACACACTATCCTGGAGGGTGATATGAAAGAATATATTGCTATTACTTCCTGTGAAGATATCATTGAGCATTATGGAATTAAGGGAATGCGATGGGGTGTTCGTAGTCGAAATAAAGGACTATCCTCATCATATTCTCAATACAAACAAGCTAAAAAAGAAAATCGTAAGGCTAGATCGGGAGCTAGGTTCGGTCAAAATGATATTCTATACGATAAAGCTGTAAGATCTTTATCTAAAAAGAAGATGGCTAAATATAAGTATAAGGCAGATAGAGACGCCGCGTTACTCAAAGAAAAACCTGGTTCTAAAAAATTACAAGATAGGATTAAAAATAATCGAAAGAAAGCTTCAGAGTATAAAGAAGTATTTGATAAATATGATAAACATATTAAGAACGATAAAAACCATCCTACACTGGCATATTACGACGAATACGGTAATAATCTTGGTTATGGCGAATACTACAACCATGTGAAGAAAAATAATTTATCCGGTAAAGAAAAAGCCATTAATAAATCATTAAACCGACGTGGCAAAATTAGAAGGGCCGCAGATATTGCTGCTTCAACTGCTGTTGTAGGAGGACTTATGGTTGCTCCTGCACTTTTACGAGATTAATATGAAAGGATAACAACTTATGCTAATTATCAAAGAAGACACTCTAATCCATACTGACTCCTCATCAGATGTTATTGAACACTTTGGTGTTAAGGGAATGCGTTGGGGACAACGTCGTAGTCGCGCAAATGTCATGCCTCGAGTAGGTCAATTCTCAGGACGTATTAAAAAGAACCTTGTTGCTCGTAAAAATATGAAACGAGCTAACGAGAAGAAAATTGCTGCTCTATCTAAGAACGATCCAAAACGTCGAGAACTAATCAACAAGAATAAGGACTTGACAAATATGAATCAAAAAGCAGCTCTTCGTTTGGTTCGTAATCAAAAAATCAAGAAGGGTGTTGCTGGAGCTCTAGCTGCAGGTAGTGCTGCTGCATTACAATATCAATTGATGAAGGTCACTGATCCTCAAAAAGCTGAAAACGTTAAAGGTTTGGTAAAAGGCGTTGGTAAAGTAGCCGGAAGAGCTGCTAAGTATGGTGCTGCTAAAGCCTATAATCAAGCTAAATATGCTATGGGCGGTGCTGCCAAACGTAAATATATGTAATCTAGAAGAAGAAGGGGGGGTAACTTATGTTAATTATTAATGAAGATACTCTAACCCATACTGATTCCTCATCAGATGTTATTGAACATTATGGGATCAAAGGTATGAGATGGGGTATTAGGAGTCGTCATGCCGATCTAATGGATAATCATCGATCATATAAGAAGATGAAGAAACAACTCAAATCTATTCAGAAAGATTTAATTAAGGAACATGGTAAAAAACGTGATCCTGGATATACAAAATGGCGTTCTAAACATAAGATCCAATATGCTAAAAAGTACAATAAAGCAGAAGAAATAAAAAGAACTGCTCAAGAATTGTACGAGAAAAATGGACGTAAAGTAACTCCAAAGATTGAAAAACATCTTCAGAAATACAATATGTTACAACGTGAAGTTCGTGCACATGATGCTTTATATAATACAAATCCTTTAGACTATGTTCTGAATAAGGATCAGTATAAAAAGTTCAATGTGCATAAAGAAACAAAAGCGGCAATGCGAAGACAAAGTAAGTAGTAACGCAGCTTTTACAAATCCTATAATGAATAAAATATTATAGGAGGTAGTCGATATGATTACAACAATTACTAATTTGGAGCAAATGAAACAAGCTATTGAAGCTTTCAAAGAAATATCAGAATTTCATTTTCAAGCTATGGAAACACTTCTATTACTCGAAGGAAGAGTAGATAGAATGGAAGAACTAAGAGACTTGATTAGAAAAGTTCGAAATATTATCAATGGATCTAATAACTTGAATTCGGAAAATGCTGCTCTATTATTAAAGAAACTTGTTGAAGAAAACGACACATCTCTAGAAGATATTCTAGGAATGAAACCGGAGGAATACTTACCGAAACTAACAACCCTAAGAAAGGCTTTGGGTAGCCCAAAATAGGACGTTGGAATCTGCAAGGATTCCTCTTTTTTGAATTTCCAAAAATTCTCCGGGAGTGATTTTTAATCTCAATTTCGCAGAAATTGCATGGTTTATAATGAAGAAGATAGCTCAGCGGGAGAGCATCCGGCATCGTACGGAGGGTCGAGGGTTCAACTCCCTCTCTTCTTTATTTTTTTCGCAGAAATTACACATCCTATAATGAAGGAATAAGCCAGAACGAATATGCTTAGTAGGTTTTAGGAAAGCATCCAGAAATGGAAGTGCGGTGCGATGCCGCATATTCAATCCTTCGTTTTTTTTTTTTGAGAAAGGAGGCATAGTAATGCCAGTAAGTAAGAAACGTAAGACAGCGAAGAAAAATCCTCGTCGCTATGGAACAACCAAACATATTCCAAATGTCGTGTCATTGGAATACAAGTATATTCACGGTCATTATGAACCAAAGACAGATGAGTTTAGACTCTATGTCAACATGGTTTGTAATGGTGCACCTATTATTTGTTCGGGGTATATTGACCCAGATCAATCTTATTTTAAAGGAATTCGGGTGCATAATCCGAAACCGGTTAAAGGGCATACGGCGCAAACCATTTATGTAACAAAGAATGACGCCCCTCATTTTTTCAGCACTATCAAAGCCTACGTACACACTGTAGGTGATTTATTGGATAATGGGGATGACAATATTCCAACGTTAGATGTTAGCCATGATGGTGGATATTTCAAAGACAAGGATATTCCAACCTATCGTACGTTAAAAGAAACGCAGGAATTACAGGTCCTATAATGAATAAATATTAATTATAGGAGAACTAATTATGGAAATCGTAATGACTATTGGTAAAGTATTTTTAATTGCATTTGGACTTGTTGGAGTATATGTTCACTACAAACAAGCAACTACAGAGATGGAAGACTTTACAGAGTAAATGAATCACTAATGTGGTTCTTCTTTTTTTGATTTCGCAATAATTACATACCCTATAATGAAAGAAAAATATTTTAAAGGAGGCATTATTATGCGCGACGTAAATAAAGGATTATTTGGATTATACAATTATAAAGGATCTGTATTGGAGATTACTGCTAAAGATAAATTACCAAAAGTTTATCTTAAAGCATTCACTCAAGGATTTCTTGATGGTTGTATGGTCACTGGAATAATTGTATTTGGCGCTAGCTTATATGCAGCACATAAAAATAAAAACTAATCAAAGATAGGATCGAATTATCGGTCCTTTTCTTTTTTGATTTTCCTAAGCATACCATTAATAAATATTAAGGAGGAAACCTCATTTATTGTCAATTATTTCAGTTCAAATGGTATGTTTTGGTAAGTCATTAGAAGGAGGTATAAAACTATGGCTTTAATTTTATCACTAATATCAATCGGTATTAGTTTCATTACTTTGTATCGAATATACAAAGAAGACAAGGATTTAAAAGATTGGAGGAAAAGAAAATGAATCCTATTAATTTTGTAACTCGTCCCGAAATGGCGAATTACAGTAGCGCTGATATGGTATTACTATCGTTTCTTAAATCGATTATGTATGACTATACACGAACGACGGATCCTATGGATCGAGCATTGATTGTTACAATTCTTTCTTCATTGCCGAGGGTACATAAATTTGAGACACAAGAAGCATCCAATGATGCTAATGATGCAACTCAATCATTTTTCAATGCTCACGGGGCGGCTACCATGCAAGATATGATGAATGGTGCATTTAATCCTGAAATTTTAAAAGAACGTTTAGATAAAATTGTACAATCATTTGACAAACTATCTAAAGGATATTAGAAAGGAACTATTATGACTGAAGTTAAATTTCACACCAAACCAACACAAATCGATAGACAAGATCCGATTCTTATTATAGATAATGAGTATCGTAAACTATGGGTATATCCATTAACCAACGGATTCTATGCTGGATTTATGGTTCATGCAAATGGTATGGCAGAATGTTCTATTGTACAAATTAATTTATATGGAAAATATGGAGTCCATTGGTTTAATCATTTAAGTATAGATGTGCATACAAGACAAGATTTAGTTAATTTTGTTAAGACTCATGATGAATGGACAGGGAGCGAAATTCTATTTGGTATTAATGAAAACCTGGAATCGGAATAGACGCAGGAATTACAAGTCCTATAATGAAATAAAATTATAGGAGGAACAATGATATGTTCAGAAAAATTGTAAGAGAAGTTGGATTTCGTACTTTGGCTTTATACGCCGTGCTTGAGGAAGCTTATGTAGATAAGCTTGAAAAGCAAGGATATATTAACCAAGACGGAACGCAACATAGAAGACGATTGGAAACTGTACATAAAGTATTGAACAAACTTCGTAATGAAGGTTTCTAATGAAGATGACTTTGGTCATCTTTTTTTGGGAGGTAAGATAATGACAAGAGCAGACAGGAAATTTATTCCTATTAAACCAGAGGTTAGTAAAGGTATCACGTATGCAGTTCTTGCTATATGTGTTCTGATGTTAAGTAAGAAAGGAAAATAATAATGAATAAAGAAAACCCAATCGATGCTTATATTTTTGATAAGTGGGAGAAAGAACTACAAGGCGCTGTTGTTTTAAACAATTGTGAAAGAAGTTTAACGAAAGCTGCATTTTTATTTGTAGGAGCTGGTATTGCTAGCATCTTATTAGCAAAAGGCGCTCATAGTATGCGCGTTAATGGCGAGAAAGCACTCATGCATGAAATGTTATCCGATAAAGAACTAATGCATTTGTTCGAGATGGAGGTTAACAAGTAATGTATATTTTGAATAGTAATAAACTGAAGAACAGACCTGTTTGGATAACTTGGTTATTCTTTAACCGACGTTTACGGAAAGATATTAAAGAAAGCATTCCTATTTTAAAAGAGGATATTTCTAAATTGGACTCTGTTGAGAACAAAGTTCATGAAGCAAAGATGTTGTCTCTGGAATTATCTATCGCTGAATTAAAATATGGGATGGATCATATGTTAGATACTATAATGGCTATGGAAGAGGGATGGATCCCTTATCGAGATATTTCGTATCTGATTTTTATGTTGAAAATATTGGACAAGACACTACAAGAAGTAGAATTTAAGAAGGAGTTAAGTGATGTTTAAGAAATTATTTGAGATTGAAGAAGTTGAATTTGACGATAAGGACATGCAAGAAGCATATTTTAGAGGAATGCATGATGGGAAAGCTAATCAAGAGTTGCACAACGCTCTTTTCATGGCAGGTTCTGGTATTTTAACTGCAATTGGTTATTTGATCCTAAACCGACGCAATACTCGTATGAACCGTGAGTTAAATGAAGCGATTACCGAAGAAGGTAAGTTAGGAGAATCACTATTTCTTAAGGAACAGAATGATAAATTGCGAGAAATGTTTGGAGATGACAAATGAGACCTATTGATCGTGTTATTGTAAAAGTTAATAATAAGGTATATTCTTTTCTAGATCCATTATTGTTAGATGAAACAGAGAGACCATATTGTTCAAATAATGGTATAGTTAACAAATTAGCAGTCGTGATTCCGTATAATAAAGATTTTATTAATGATATCATCATAAAATCAAACAAAACATTCAAAATGATTGAATCATCTGATACAATTTTATCTTTAAATGGGACGCCTGTTTATACTTTTATAATCGAGAGCATACAATATGACAGTGTGAATCTAGTTCTAAAAATGGTTTGTCCATATTGAGGTAATAGTATGATTAGTAGACTTATTGTTAAGTATCATGGTAAAGTATATTCTATTCCAGTATCTCATTATACTTGTGAAGACGTGGAACACTGGGGTGACTATCTAAGAGTTAAACCGTATTTTCCTTCACATATGAAGGCAGTTGAAGCTTTACATTCAGATTTGTTAAGATACGAATATTACGATTCAAATGAACTAATTGTTTCGGAATTATTTGGCAGACTATATAAATTGGTACATATTACTAAGGAATTATATAGAGATTCTGTATACAAGTGTTTTACTGTTATAACACTCGAACAGATAGAAGTACCTACTCCGCAGGATTTCCATATGCTATAATGAAAGGAAGGTAATAAACTATGCATGATATTTTGATGTCCATCGCATTCGATGGTTTAGATAGACAAATTGAGGAATTGAAAATTCAAATGGCTTTGTCTAATGATGTTAACGAGGTTCAGGATTTGAATCTGAAATTGGCTAAGTTGATGGCTGTTCGAAACGAACAGAACAAAAACAAAATCAAACCAGAAACTATATTCAACGCCGTCGTGAACACTGTTGGTATTGCAGCTGTATTGAAATTCGAAGAATTCAATATTATCTCATCGAAACTATGGGGAATGGTATCAGGACGATTTTTTAAATAACACATAAGGGATTACGCATCCCTTTCTTTTTTTCAGAGGTAAGAAAATGATAAATTCATTATGTAAAGTAATAAGACATGTAAGTCCAAATGACGAAAATGCTTTTGTATTGAGAATTGAAAATAACGATTTAAAAATACTAAAGGACTCATTTAAGTACCATAAAGATATTAGAGATAATGTTGATTTTTTAGAAGAAATGGATGTATATCCTGATAAATTCATCATTATAGATATTTATCCAATTGTTTTGGATGACTCTAAAAACACATATTACTATAAACTATATTGTTATGGAAATAATAAATTAGATTCAAAAATGGACATACTTAACCTATTTTTTGAAAAATTTTACGGAGGTAGAAGATAATGGCAGAACCATTTTACAGAGTGTCAGTAGACAAATTCAAATCACCAAGATCATTTTGTATCCGTATCACAACGGATAACCAGAAACTAGCTATGGATGGATACACCAATTTCCATCAAATGCATTCGGATGTAATTATTCTAGATCTAAAAAACATTTTTGATGGCCCAGATATTCTAGCGTATAAATTACCTGAGCGCTGTTTGATCATGAGTATGGATAAACTTTCATATGATATTAATGATGGTAAATGGACATACAAAATGTATTGCTATGGAACATTTAAACGCATGTCGACAATCAAAATGATTGAACAACACTATCACGATTTATACGCAGGAGTAAAAAATGACTAGACCAATTGTTAAGACATCTGCAGAATTCAAACAGACGGTAATTGATATGGTGAAAGCAATGCCGTTAGATGATTTTCTGTTGATGCCACAAAAAGAAATTGATAAGTATATCTCTGCGTGGACAGACTCAGATCCCGAAACAGGTATCAGTCCTGCGCAGGTAGATTACAAACAATATTTCCATTTCATTATGACTTTACCAGAAGAGATGCATATTTTGGACATGGATTTATATTACTTTAGAATCGCTCGTAAGATTGTAAACAACATTCTGTTATCTATGTTGGAAACATCTTATTATAAAACTGTATTTGGCAATCATGATGTGGATCATGAGAACTATAAATTACTATATGAGCTTATCTCAGAGACCGCAGATCGTATCGAGACTAATCCAGATAATAAGCGAGCATATATGAGTGCTAAAGAATTGAAGGATGAGTTTGGAGCATATTACGACAAAGTCGTAGAAGAATATAATGAGCATGGAGGCTGAACCGATGAACTCTACAGGACAATATACCCTCATATTGTCTAAAGGTGATTTCTATGATACGGTGGTAGCTAACGTCAAAAACCTACCGTTACAAGAGATGTTTTTCATAGACGATTGGTATATTGAGCGTTTGATACGTAATTGGGGTCATAGAAGATTAGACAAAGAGTATAGACGGTATATTTTCGGGTTACTAATGGTGCCTGATGAGACTATCAAGATCGATTCACGACTCTGTTTGTGGAATATCACAAGAGAAATCGTGGACGAGTTAGTCAGTTGCCTTGCTGAAGGCTTTTATTATGACGATCAACTCAGTGTCATAGGCGAAAACCTGTGGTTCGAACCTTTTGATCATCATGAAGATGATAAGGTTGCCCCTGAAAAGATCAGATATTTCTTAGATATTTTGGATACAATCTACGACCGAGTAGATGCAAACGGGTGGGATACCCTCACCTGGCTTAGAAAAACTATAGGAGAAGATTATTTAACATGAAACACCATATTCACTTGAGACTGTCGGATGATGAAATGAATGAGTTAGCAAATGCTTTTCATTCTTGTGATAAAGAAGTGGAAGTATCGATTCCAAAGACTCATTATGTCATTCATCTAGAAAGGGATGACAATGAGTAATATACCATATAGTGATAGCATGGAGCGGCTCTATTTTAATGATATTCAACATCCAGCTCCAAATCCTATCCATTATTCATTCACAGTCCGAGCGGATGGAATGAGTTTACAAAAATGGTTGAAGTATCGAATTAGTGAAGATTACAGAGAAATTAATAAGATACGAGAGAAACGAGGGTTATTACTAGTGAAACCATTTGCTAGTAGAGAATCTTGTCTAGAAGGTCTGTAATTCGCAGAAATTGCATGGCCTATAATGAAACGATAAAAGAAAAAAGGAGGACAATATTATGTCAATGGAAAACGTTTCAAATCATATCGAGGAAGCTGTAAAGCTTGCTGAAGAAGCTGCGGAAGCACAAGTAGAAAATACTGAGGCTAACGAACAAGTAACAACAGATGATTCTGTTAACATGAAAATCGAGAAACCTAAAGGTAAGATTAAAGAACTTATCGTTAAGTATCGAGCACCTGTTAAGAAAATTGTCGGAGGCTTGGTTGTTGGTGGTGTTGCTGTATTAGCCGCTTGTGCTGTAGGTTCTTACATCAAGAAAAACAGTGAAGACGAACAATTTGAAGACAATGTTATTGACGGTGAGTTCACAGAAAACGAATAACCGTTTCGCCAGAATACTGAGAATTACTCTCGGTATTCTTTTTTGCAATTGGAAAGGAGAAGCTAGTGAAAACGTTAATTGGCTTTGTGTTGATGTTATTATCAGGAGGACTAATCTATGCTATGTGCTATACAGCCATGGTATTTTTCTTTGGATTAGATGTGAGAGTGTCAGGATTTTTGACAGGAGGTATCGTAGGGATCGTACATTATGTGTGGGGTTATACAACAGGCGAAAACAAAAAGACTAGCGACGAATAATTATGGCAGTAATGCTTGAAGATTATGGAGCAGTCCGCGTTATGAATAATCAAATGGGGTCATACACATTTATTATTCCTTTGGATGGAGCACGAGATGTGACTCTGGCGGACTTAGCAACTGAATTAAATGTATATCGTGATTTGATGATATATCGAGGCGAGAAATACTACGCCTTAACTGGAGTAAGTAAGAGAATGGATCCAGTGGATGCAAGCTGGTCCGCAACGATAGAAAGTAGGAAAATATGACAAAGACAGACTACAATAAAGTAGTACAACAGAAACGAGTGGATTTGGATGATGCTGGAGAGGCTCTAGAGAAACATATTCAGCCAGTAGCCAAAGGTAAGATTCGAAAACCTGGTGTTGGTAAATGGATGAGCAATGTATTTTTCGGCGAAGAAGGGTTTCGTGGTATGGCTACTCATATGTTTACGGAGGTTATTGTGCCTAGTATTCAGAATACTGTAGCTGATGTGGCTATATCTGCGGTTCAACGTGCGATTTTCGGGAATGATTATATTCACCGACGGAATCCTGGAAACTACTGGGGACGCACACCAAACAATGTCACTCGTATAGACTCATGGAGAGGCGGAGGACAAAAAGATTATACTCAATCCTATGCAAAGCGTAGCCGTACAGCATCAAATTTTGTAGAAGAAATTGTATTCGAGACACGTCAAGATGCACAAGAAGTATTCAATATTCTCTTGGCTAATCTGGAAACATATGGAGTTGTGACAGTTGGTGATTTCTATGAACTCTCCGATCAGCCATCTAAATTTACAGACCAAGCTTATGGTTGGACCATTGCAAATGGTGGTCAAGGTTTAGCAGGAGCTCGTATTGTGGCGGCCCGTGGTGGAGGATTTAAAATCCAATTCCCTATGCCTGTGGAGGTGTGATATGTTTGATTGTGCAGAAGAGATTATGGCAATTTGCGGTATAACAGCAGTATTTTCATTAGGAACCGCTGCAGCATATTTTATCACCTTTCACAAAGTAAATGGATATCCAGTGATTCAAGGTTTATTCATCCTTATATGGGTGTGCTTGTTCATTATCTATCTCTTGTGGATATGGTATTTTATACATACCATCATCGAATGTATGCGAAAGGATACGTAAAATGACTGAAGATACACCTTTTGAACTAATGGATATTGATTCAGATGAAGACATTGTATCTACTGTTGATAATAAATTCAACGAACAAAAGAAACATTATATTAATGTGCTAGAAGCATTTTTTGGAGGAAAGTAAGATGGTAAAAGTAGCTGTAGAGATTAGAAACCAATTCACTGGTAAGCTAATGAAGAAAGAGCATTTCGATGTAGATCTAGACGGAGATATTCTTTACGTTAAAGATAAACAAGGAAATGAAGTTGATGAGAGCCATTATATGCATGGTATTGTAGAATTTATGAAAGGACAAAACTAAAATGAAAAAAATGATTGGAACACTTGTATTATTATGCACACCACCTGTTGGTTGGATTATTTTGGCGATATTATGGGTGGGTAAAAGCAAATGAGATTCATTGTAGGAATAATCATCGGTTTATGTATACTGTTGGTTAATTTCTCGTTGCTCACCTTTTCAGCGTTTCTATGGGCAATCTTGAACCTACAAATACAAGCCGTATGGGCGTTTATATTTATTTGTGCCATTGATGTATTTATTGGTCTATCATGGTGGGAAGGACAATCTAAATGAAAACAAAAGAAATTAAATTAGGTTGTATTATTGTCAAGAATGGAATCTATATCGATACCTGGCATGATATCGAAAGTTTAGACGAGTTCCAGGAAGGCTATATTATTGTACATAACAAAAAGATATTCCTATTCCGTAGAGATGAGGGATATCGTGTGAATGAGTTCTGGGATACTCCAGACTTATTTATTCGTCATCAGCAACAACAGCACGTTATTGATTCCTTAATCGATAAAACGTATGAAGAAATTACAAAGGAGCTAAAGAAATTAGATGAAAATTAGACTATATCCAAAAACACAAGTTAAAAGTAAAGAAAACCGTCCAATGTTATTTTCAGATTTGAAAAACGTTGTGTACACTAAGGGAATTGATCACGGTTGGACGATCGCGTTTGACCACGTTGATCATATTCATAAGACAGAAGAGATTCGTGGACATTCTGTATTCACATCTGAACACTATGCAGCGTTCACATTGTTGTGTGAAAACTATGTCGATGAAAAATGGGCTAAAGATATTCTTGGAGGAAAGTAAAATGAAATTGCCAAACATGAACACAATTAAAGCAGCAGCTAAAACAACCTATACTACATCTAAAATCTTAACTAAGAAGTATGCTCCGTTTATTTTACTTGGCGTCGGTCTTGCAGGATACGGATATTCTGTGTATGAAGGAATCAAATCTGGTAAGAAACTAGAAAAGACCAAAGCGAAGTATGAAGAACTGGATCAATCAAACATTCCATATTCTAAGAAAGAAGTGGTGATGGATATTGCAAAAGACGTAGCGGTGCCTGTAGCGGTTGCAACCGCATCAACTGCAGCTATCGTATTAGGTTTCGCTATTCAAACAAATCGTCTGAAGGCTGTATCAGCTGCACTTGCGATGGCTACCGAAGAACATGCTCGTTATCGTCTACGTGCTAAAACTGTGTTGGATGAAGAAACATTCAAGAAAATTGATGCCCCTATGGAAACAAAATCAGTTGAAGTAGATGGTAAAGAAATTGAAGTAGACTCTATCGTACCTAATGAAGGTGATTTCTATGGACGCTGGTTTAAATATTCTTCAAATTATGCATCTGATGACCCAGAATATAATGAAGCCTGGGTGCGTGAAGTAGACGATCTAATGACTGCTCGCATTTCCAAAGTAGGTATGATCACATTTGCAGAAGTATTGGACGCACTTGGATTTGAAGTACCAAAAGCTGCGCTACCGTTTGGATGGACCGATACTGATGGATTCTTCTTAGAATGGGATACGCATGAAGTATGGAACGATGACAAGCAAGAATATGAACCGCAAGTATACGTTCGCTGGAAGACACCACGCAATCTATATGCTACAACCAATTTCAAAGACCTTATGCCTAAGAAAACTAGAAAGGAATTAAACTAATGAAAGCTCCTGTCAAAGTTATTTTAACATTGGTAGGTGTGACGGGCGCTGGTTATGGCGCCTATCGCATTTACAAATGGTGGAAGGAAGAAGATCAGCTAGAAGCTGAAGGATTATCGTACGAAGAACTAGTGGCTGCTGCCGAAGCTAAAAAAGTGGAGGAGAAACTAGAAGTAAATAAAGCGCGTGAAGAAGAATTTGACAAAGCGAAGCGTGAGATTGAGGGATTACCAGACGATGGAATGGACTGGTATAAAACGCCAGAAGGTGATATTCAACGTGAGTTAACACCATATGAGAAGAAATTTGGGGTGGACTTTAACCCATTAACAGAAGAGTTAGTAGAAGAATACGATATTGAAGGAAACGTATTCGAATTCGTACGTAAGTTTAAAGAAGGGACAAAGCTCTTGAACCACCGTGATGACAAACGTACTGTGAATGATATTATAGAGCAAACAAGAGAAATGACAGCACAAATTAAAGCTTTGATAGCTAATGATATGGAGCACGATAAACGTATTTATGATGACAACACACAAGAATCATATGATTACTACCGTGCATTGGTAATGGACCGAGCAGGAATTGAGAATGAAGGACTGCGGGATAACTTGGCAATCTTATTCTCATGGGAATATATTCCAACGAAAGAGAATATTGGAGACAATAACCTACGTGACGATATTATTCGTGACCGTACGGAATACTTTAAATTTGGCACGATTTATTCGGACTGGGCTTCTATCGGTGAAGCAATTATTTACTATGCGACACGTCTGCAATTCGCTACGAATATTGGAACTGTCGAGCAGTATGCTGATTGGATTCTAGATACTATGGGTCTTGACTTGAAATCTGATTTGGATCCGGTTATTCATGATACCATTATTTCATTCTTCGAACACCATCGTCAAGGCAAAGCAAATGCGGATGGTACTTATGGACTATTCCATATTCCGGAGGAAGAATACAATGAGTCTAACACACTATGGCACGAGCATAACCACGCAGTCAGTTTAATTGTGGATGACAAAATGCCGCTCGTATTTGGGATTGAAGGAGATAAGTAATGCTTAAACGTATCAAGAGATGGACAACTAGAGCAAAGTGCGCGATAGCGTTATTTCTATTGCGTAACATGGGAATGGATACAAGTTTGGAAGGTAAATTAGAAGAGTATATTGAGAAAAGACAGTTGTTATTATCTAGCTGGACTCGAGAATTGGATCCAGAGGATAATGAAACTCGTTGGTACAAACTAGCAACCTATTTGGATTCCTCATTTGACATGGAGCAAGTATATTACGAGAGTGATCGATGGAGTGTCATCCATTATTTGATGGAGAAAGACGCGTTATTTGAGTTTCCACTCTATGGATTCTCATTTGTATTCAATCGATCAGGACGTATTCGTCATAAAGGGAACATCGATGCTGGCAGCCCATTCTTCATCGTAAAAGATGCTGCCTTTGGCGCTCCTTATATTTGTATCATTGACAAGGATGTAGCAGTCAGAGATTTCTTCTTGGATCGATTGTTTGTATTGTTATCTAAAGGAGAGATTGAGAAGGCTATTCAATTCATTAACATGCATTGTGAGATCCATCATATGTATTTATTTAATCCTGATTTGAAGATCTGGTCATTTGGAATGCAGGAATTTATCTATAACATTCCGAATGATGGATTGTATATTAGTGACAAAGTGTTTTGGAGGGATTCAGATGATTGAAAACATCATGGCATTTTTTGAAAAGCATGACCGAGTAGATATTCATAAAGAGGAAAGTAAAATTCTCTATAATGCATTTCGAAAGTCCTATCATTACAAACCAATCCTAGAAAACCAATCCCGAAATTTCCTCGGGGGAGGTTTTTTAACTGGATTTCGGTATGGGCCTAACGTAAGTATCTATATCCCTGAACCGTATGATTTACTTGAGGGGACTGAGGGATATCTACATCCGTATATTATTCTATCGGAAAGACCGATGGATCTTCGGGTATTGGTATTTCCATCAACGGATATGTTACTCAGGGTTATATCCGAACTATGTAATACTGGATTGAAGTATGATGAGTATATGGCAGACGCTCTTGTGAAATACCAATTCAAGATGATTCGGTTGAAACTGGAATCTGGACGGGTGTATATTTCGAGAGATCTACCGGAGTTCATGTTATCCGCAGAGTCTATGATAGCAAAAGTCTTATTTGATGGTGCTGAGAAAAACTATTCTAGCAGTGTTCATTATATTCATAGTAATCAAGACATTATTTTGGCTGACCGATATGGAGTTGGTCTAAGAGGAAACCGTTCGAACTTTGGCAAATCAAAGATCGTTCAAGAAAATGAAGAGAAGCTTCAAAAAGAAGTAGAGAAGAATTTAGAAAGTAGGAAAGAAAATGAGTAAAGAACAATTGTATAGTGTATATATTCAATTCAAAGAAGGACAAGAAGCTGTATCGGTAGGTAATCGAAGAACCACAAGTGCAGACGTTATCGGGAATGCGTTGGTGACCGAAGGATATTATTATACTAATGGTAAAGGTAAGATTATATATAGTCTAGATACTATCGATTTTTGTAGTATTATTCCATTATCACCAGAAGAAAACGAAGAACAATTGAAAATCATTAAAGGAGAAGCATAATGACTAGAAACATCAACACTAGAAAATACCCAATCACACGTGTACCTATTATTAAAAGCAAACACTTTTCTGAACAGGCGAAACAGCTAACCGAAATGGGTATCGTAGTTACAAAAGAAGACCAACTAGCAATGTGGCTAGATTCTATGCTAAATGTTCTCCGTAGTGGCGGTACTATTACCGTAGCAGACTTGCGTAAAGCGGCTGGTTTAGCAGTAAGACCTGAGGATTATTTCTTCGGTTGGAATAATATCATCATGACATCATTACAAATTAAGGATGGTATGATCCAATTTCCGCTTATTTATTTGTACCGTGTGTTCGCACAATCTGCTGAACAATTTGATTTCTATAATCTATCCGAATGGAATGCTAAAGAAAATAATGGTGAAGGTCGTCCGGATGAGCATCAGACATATCTGAATGCGTTTGTGGAAGACTGTTACCAATTGGGATTGATTGAACGATACTATGCTGATGATATTTTGAATGATGTAGCAAAGGGGTAAAATACGATGGAACAAACTGTAAAGAAACTCAAAGTTGTAGATGTTGATTTCCATACGATTGAGCGTTCACGCGAAGACAATCTATTTTTCGACGTGATTGACTATCATTTCGAAGATGATTTCTTGGTTATTTCTCGATACCGTGAATACTCTGATGGTGTACCACGTAAGGTTGATGAGTATCTTCCGAAAGATGCCATTGCTCGAATCACGGTCTATCAAGAAAAGAATGACTATCTACAATATATTGATGATTTGTTGACACCATTCAAAAAATCAGATGAAAAGCCTAAAGGAGATATCATAGACTGTCATATTGTATGGTATGACAAAGGTACTGGTGGCATTATGGATAAGGTTATTCGTTATGTTGAAAGTGTCACATTCGAAAAGCGTATTGATGGACACGCTGTTATCAATTATAAAGAACACCCAGAAGACACTGTAATGAAATTATTCCGAGTCCCTCAAGGCGATATCATTCAGTTGACTAGATTAGTAAATGGAGAACAGGAAGGAAGTTGGTATGAGCAAGAAAGATAATGGAGTTCTATATATTAAGTACAAAGACGATGGAGAGGTATTGTAGTTCATCTTTATCAAGACGTCAAACACTATGGGTTCCTAGCGGAAGGAATTAATCTACTTAAAATTGATTTAGATGATATTAACAGAGAAGCGGTTTATATCCCAATGTCAAACATAACATTGATCGAATATTTTAAATCTATGAAGAAGTTTAATCGAGCATATCCTCCTGGAACTGGCAGTGGTTATTAGAGGAGAGAGAATGTCAGATATTACACCTGGATTCAATAGCGATGAACTACGAGTTCTCGAATTAAACATAACAAAAGACATTGAGTTAGATAATAATGTATTTCTGGATGTTATCGGTTATGTGTTTGAGGACGAGTTCCTAGTTATTGAGCACTATGAAAAGTACGAAGATGGAACTGTCATGGGTAAAAAGAAAGCCTATATTCCAAAAGGTGCAATTAATATTTGTATGGTATATGAATCGTACGACTATTGGGAACAACATTTGAATGAACTATTTAATAAAAGGATGCTAGAAAATGACTAAATTAAACCCAACAACAATGAAAACACAATACGATGGACAATATGACACATTCTGTCGTAAAAATCACGACTATGGCAACTCATTTGAGGAGTCTTTGGACAAATTCGGAATCATCGCTAGTTTGGTCCGTATGCAAGACAAAATGCTCCGCTTACAATCCCTCACGGACGAGTCTAAAACGCAGCAGGTGGGCTCTGAGAGCCTCCTAGACACCCTTGAGGACCTATCTAACTATGCTGCGATGACTGCATGCTGGTTAAAAGGTGTACAGGCGGAAGATGATGTGGTAAACAAAAGCTTCCATGCCGTGAAGGATTTGATTGAAACATGTGACGATTCTGATGTAAAATATAATGAATTGTATCACAAACGTATGCTTAACTCATTATATGGAGCGCACATATTCAGAACTCCAGGTGAAAATTGGCAAATGACTCAATGCGAGAATGGGTTTAAACCTTTAGGGGCTGAAATAGAAACTGAGCTGCCTGAGGAGACTATCGGTATGTATATTGATAGAATGCTAAGTGAACTATACTCTCGAATTGATGTATGGGGATATAATGACCAGGAGCAATATCATGAGTTTGTGAATTTTGCGGAAACTACTGTCAAAGAAATCATCAAGAACAATGTGCCAATATCAGAACTTCAAAAACATATTGATGTGTTTCCTAACTTCTCACAAGCTTATAAGAATTCATTGAAATCTCAATGTATGAAAGAATACAATAAGGTTGAACAGGTACGCCCTAACGAAGAAGATGGGGAAATGAAGAAACTAATTGAAGTTTGTGAGAAACACGACCATTCGGATATTGTAGATATCTTTAGATACAATATGCAAGCCGCCAAAGATACAATGAAATTTTGGAGAAAACCAGGAACTCCATTTACACCATTAGGTCCTGAAATTATCCCCGAACCTAAATTGGACGAATCACTTTCCAACTATATTAAAGAGAATGTGGATGACTGTGTAACCCGTATTTGCCAACTAATGTCGAGAGGCGAATTTCCTACAATAGGTGGGATCGAACATTGGACATATAATATTGGACGCTGCGCAATAGATCATTATGAAGATCCATATACAATCATTGAACATGTGAAAGACATGCCATCCTTCCGTGTTCTTTCCGATAAAAACGCTCGGTTGGTTATTGATTCAATCAAGAACTATATTACTGATTTTAATAAGGAAAAAGAAGCCTCTAAACTAACAGATCATATTAAGAAGTTCGTCGAAGAGGTTACTGATGATATTATTAGTGTCGTATTAATAAAGCAACGAGACGAAGAAATGTTAGTACCGGCGGATCTTGATGATGACACTTCACGTATTATAAAATGTATTACTGACAATGAATTTGATCCTAATTATGTCGTTTCTTATATGGAAGCCTTAATGGGCAATGCTGGTATCCCACCATATTTGCGTGAATGGATTCGTGGAATTATCTTACGCGGGGTATATTATCGTAACAAAGGTCGTAGTATGACCAAATCAAAAGACAAAGCTCGTGGAGTAGTGATGAAAGGTTCGCGCGGTAATAATGTTATCGTGATGGCTTCACGTGGTTCTGGGAAAGGGCTTATGAAAACTAAGTCACTGTTGGAAGAATTGGGAGTACCGAAAGAAGATATTAAAGAGATCTTTGAGGGACTGGAGGATGACGATGAGTAAATCTATTGTTATTGTGACCTGTCGATCTACTTTACAAGAAATCACTTACTATGATATCAAAGACATTGAGATTATATATGGTGAAGTGCATGCGGAGGAGTTCATCGTAACAGAACAAAGTGGCGTGCGACATCATTATCCAGCTCCAGAATATTTATACGAGTTGTATAAGCAAATCGATGAAAAACTAAATACTAAAATTCGAATTCCAGACGAAAAATCATCAATGTTTAGGAATTATAATCCAAAATTTGACTTAAGTAAGGGTGATGTACATGAGCAATGATGGATATACTGGAGAAATTCGACTAGGATCTGAATCTCGTAAACAATACGATAAGAATGGAAATCCTATTCATTACGTTGAGACGGGTACCTGGAATGAAATCTGTGAACAATTAAAAATTTCAAAAGAAACTACAGAAAAACTATTAAAAGGAGAAAACTAATGGGAATTAATATTGAAACTGGTATTGCATGGATGGCTGCTCGTAAAGGGCAAGTAAGTTATAGCATGGACTATCGTAATGGTCCTGACAGCTATGACTGTTCGTCCTCTATTTATTACGCTCTGATGGAAGCTGGTGCTGTATCTGCTGGTTGGGCTGTTAATACCGAATACGAACACCAATGGTTGATGGATAATGGGTATACATTGATTGCTGAGAACACACCTTGGGATGCGCAGCGTGGTGATATCTTCATCTGGGGACGTAAAGGATATTCTAGTGGTGCTGGTGGACATACGGGGATGTTTATTGATGAGAACAATATTATCCACTGTAATTACCGCTTTGATGGAATCTCAGTGAACGACCATGATGATATTTGGTTGTATGCTGGTCGTCCATATTTCTATGTATACCGTTTGACCAATCCAGATGCTGTCGCAGAAGAAGTGAAGACTGGTTGGAACAGCGACTCTAAAGGATATTGGTTCGTCTATGCGAATGGAAGCTATCCTACAAGCAAATTCGAATACATTGAAGAAAACAAATCTTGGTTCTACTTCGATGCGAATGGATATATGGTGGCTAATGACTGGGTTAAACACACTGATGGTAAGTGGTATTGGTTTGACAAAGATGGATATATGGCCACTAGCTGGAAGAAAATTGATGGTAAATGGTATTACTTCGACCGTAGTGGAGCGATGGTTACTGGTTGGGTTAAATACTATGACAACTGGTATTACTTGGAAGCTGCGAATGGCGATATGAAGTCAGACGCATTTATTCGTTACAACGATGGTTGGTATTTGTTGCTTCCCGATGGACGTCTTGAAGAGAAACCGGCATTTACTGTTGAACCAGATGGTAAGATTACAACGACTGTAGGAAAGGATGCGAAGGAGAAACTTGCTAATGGGTAATACAGAGGTTGACATGAAAGTCTTGGTTCTTGTCTACTCAAAAGAATATCAGGAACAGAAACAATTTATGATTGGTGAGCTACCAGAAGTATTTAGACACATTCGTAGTGTTCGTGTAGATGGCGAATATGTGATTATTGTTTATGGTCGTACGGCACAGACATTAGAGAAAGCATGTATTCGCAAAGAGCATATTCTCTCGTATCATTACTACTTGAACGATAGGGAATTTGATGCTGCGATAAAAGGAAAAGAGGAAGACTAATGAGTAAAAAGCCTATGGTATTGGACTATCATGATGCGGTTAGTTTGAAGAATCCAGACGGAACGCTTCGTGGATGGCATATGGATTTGGACCGAAATCCGGTTCTTATGGGGTTATTTGGGACTGTTGGAGAGGCGATTATCCATGGATTTACCTATCAAATTCGGGTGGCAGAGCACGGATTTAAGGGTAAAAATGGGCATTATTTTGTTGAAATCCTCTGGTTAACGGACAAAAAGTAGGGTCGAATCGGGTGTTTTGTGGGGTGAAATTGGACAGAATTACCTAAATATTTTAGGAAAACTGCTGGTTTTGCCTCATTTTGCTGCCCGAAAAATCGGCTTCAACACATGAAAATTTTTTGTGCAGGTACTTAGAGTACTATAATATTTGAGGTAAATTGGGTGAAACTGCACGAAAAAACATGGGGAAAACTTAAAAAACCCGAAATCGCACAGGAAAATCTCCCATTTTCTATTGTTATTAGGGATGAGTTGAAAAGTGAACTGTATATAATAACAATAGGGAATCGAGGGCAAAAACTGTGTGCAGCACAAGGAGGTAGAATTTAGTGGATTTTTTAGATGTGTCTGTGAAAAAGTTCACTTCCAATAATCGAGCGCTCGATTATGAGGTTTCTCCTGACTTTATATTTGGCGACACAAAAGACTTGGTTGTTAAAGGTTCCAAGTTTTACGCATATTGGAATGGAAGTTTCTGGGACACGAAACAGAAGAACCTATTTTATGATATTGACTCTTTGCTTTGGCGTAGAGCAAGAGAATTGGAAGATGGTCGTCCTGGGTTACGAATAGATGTAAAAGAGATTCGTAAAGCATCTGCTGGTAAGTTTCGTTTATTTGCAGATTTCTGTAAGGCTTGTGAAGCGAGTGATATTTCTTTCAACCAGAAAGTTTTATTCGCTGATCACAAGATGCAGCGAAGGGATTACGCAACAACGCAATTGACCTATTCACCTCAAGAAGGAGAAGCCGTTGCGTTTAAGGAATTGATCGGGACATTGTATCTTCCAAAAGAGCTAGACAAAATCCTCTGGTTCATGGGAGCGTTATTTACGAACAAGATGTACAAGATTGAGAAGTTCATGTATTTGTATGGTTCGAAAGGTAGCGGTAAGGGAACGGTCCTAAAGATATTCCGAATGCTGTTTGAAGATTATTGTGGAACGATTGATTTGAAATTGCTGACTAGTGCAGACCAATTTGCAACAGGACAAATTCAAGAGGTTCCATTATTGATTGACGAGGATACAGACATCAGTCATATTTATAACGATACTCCGTTATTGAAACTGACCAGTCATGAGACCATATCCGTCAACAAGAAATTCAAAGAGCCTTATGACGTTAAATTTATTGGGTTGTTAATTACAGCCTCAAACCAACGATATAAAGTTCGTAACGTAGACTCGGGTATTACTCGAAGAGCTATTGTTGTGAACCCAAGCGGACAGAAGGTCAGTCATACACGATATAATCAACTGATGAGTCAGATTAAGTATGAGCTGCCTTATATTGCCCACATGGCTATCTCAAGGTTTGAAGAATTAGGATTTGATTATTATGACGATTATTTTGACGTGGACATGGCCGAACAGACCGACCATATCTTTGACTTCATCCGAAGCAATGCTATCCATATGCAAAATGGTATTACGCTGAAACAAATCAGTGAGTTATATCGTGAGTACTTGGAAGACATGGGATGGAAGACGGATGGATACAAAGCAACGATCAAACGCGAAGCACTTCGATATTTCGATACGATGCTGAAGGACAGTCATGTTGATGGCACCCGCGTCAATAATTATTTTAAAGGGTTTAGATGGAACATCGCATTTCCTGAGGGAGTCGTTGGTACAACGAAAGCGGATGATACGGTTGTTCCTGATAATTGGTTGGAGTTCGACCACCACAACGAGGTCTTTAATAAACTCGCAGCAGATTATCCAGCACAAGCAGCTTTGCGAAATGGCAACCCATCGGAGAAATGGGATAATGTCGTGACAAAGCTGTCGGATATTCAGACAAACAAATTACACTGGGTCAAGGTTCCACTTAATCATGTTATTCTTGATTTTGATTTGAAAGATGAGAACGGTAAAAAGAATTTGGAGTTGAACAAAGAGGCAGCTTCTAAATTTCCGCCAACTTATGCTGAGGTTTCGAAATCAGGACAAGGGATTCACCTGCATTATATTTATGATGGTAACGTGAATGAGTTGGATAATTTGGTCGAAAAGAATATTGAAATCAAAGTGTATCGAGGTAAGTCCTCTTTACGACGAATTGATAAAGCATCTAACAACCTCCAGCTATCTCATATTTCGTCGGGCTTACCGTTGAAGGAGAAGAAGGATAGAGAGATGTACGACCAGATCAAAGAAATCACATATACGGAAAAGACGCTCCGTAATTTTGTAAAGCGTCAACTAGGAATGATTGAAGGTAAAGAGCCAAGTCATCCGAATACAAAACCAACAATTGATTTTATTGCTCATGAAATTCAGAAGGCAGCCGACATGGGATTGGAGTATGATATTACCGACCTACGTCATGCTGTATTTATGAGAGCCATTCGCTCTACGAATAATAAGGAGTACTGTCTGGCTGTGTTCCAACAAATTCCATGGTCAACTCTACGAGATGACGACGGGAAGACTGAAGCGAAGCTCACGAACTTCACAAAGATATATCCAAAAGAAGAATTGGTGTTCTTCGATATTGAGGTGTATCCAAATTTATTTGTTGTGGTTTGGAAGAAGTATCATGAAGACGAGTTCACTCGTTGGATTAACCCAACTCCAGATCAGATTGAATATTTGATGACATTCCCTCTGGTTGGATTTAACAATCGTCGATACGATAACCATATTCTGTATGCACGTTTGCTTGGTTCAAACAACATGGAGTTATTTACTCAGTCGCATCGCATCATCAACGAGAAGAATGCGAAGAGTGGAATGTATGCTGCAGCTTATGAATTAAGCTACACGGATATTTATGAGTACTCTCAAAAGAAACAATCGTTGAAACGTTGGGAAGTTGATTTGGGTATCAAACACGTCGAGATGGAAATCCCTTGGGATAAACCAGTTCCTGATGAATTGGTTGACACTGTCGTTGAATACTGTGTCAATGACGTGGATGCAACTGAGAAATTATTCGATGCTATATATGCGGACTATGTTGCTCGAGAAATCTTGGCCACAATTGCCAAAGGCTCAATGAATGCAACGAACAACCAACTCACTGCCAAGTTTATATTTGGCGATGACCCTCGTCCGCAAGACAAGTTCAACTATGTACACCTTAATAAATTATTCCCTGGTTACGAATACAGCTTTGGTAAATCAACGTATCGTGGATTCGAAACTGGCGAAGGTGGATTTGTTTATGCTGAGCCTGGAGTATATTCTGACGTCGCTCTGCTTGACGTAGAATCTATGCATCCGAACTCACTAGTTAACATGAACTATTTCGGACCATATACACAAAGGTATGCCGACTTATTGAAGGTCCGTGTTTTATTGAAACATAATAAGATTGATGAAGTAAAACAAATGTTCGATGGTGTCTTGGCTCCGTTCCTTGACAACCCAGAATATTTGAAACCATTGGTTACTGCATTGAAGATTGTTATTAACTCTGTTTACGGAATGACTTCTGCTAAGTTTGATAATAAATTCAAACACCCAGACAATGTGGATAATATTGTCGCAAAACGTGGAGCATTATTTATGGTCGACTTGAAATTCGCAATCGAAGAACAAGGATATAAAGTCTGTCATATTAAGACGGACTCTGTTAAAGTTCCAAATGCCGATGAGAAGATTATTCAATTCGTTCATGACTTCGGTAAACAAGAAAAGTATAATTACAAATTTGAGCATGAGCACACATATAAACGAATGGCGTTAATCAACAACGCGGTTTATATTGCGCAGCTTGAAGATGACAGCTGGTCTCCTGTTGGAGCTGAGTATGCGAATACATATTTGCTTAAACGGGTTTGGACCAAAGAAGAATTAGTTGATAGAGATTTCTTTATCACTAAACAATCCAAAGGCCATATTTATCTTGGCGATGAGTTTGTTGGTAAGGTCGGTTCCATTTATGCATCTAAGTCTGGAGCAGAATGTATGTGGACCGAAGATGATGAGAACTTTAAATCTGTCACTGGAACCAAAGGATATTTGTTTAAACAGACAGATCAGTTCGATATTGAGGATGTCGACTTCGCTTACTATGATAAAGTAGCAATCGATGGATTGAAAAAAATAATGAAGGTTGGAGATATTACGAAGATTGTGGACGATATGCCTAAAGATTATATTGACGCTCTTGAATTGCAATCGTCATATTCTCCAACAGCTATCAGTATTAATCACGGAACTCTGAAAATTAAGACACCAGAGTCCGCATAATCTCATGTTAGAAAACCTCACGCAGGATTTCCATGGCACATAATAGAGAGGAAGAACAAAATTCTTGAAATTTTGCTCCTCTCTTTATTTTTTTGTGGAAAAGTCAGACACACGTCAGAATAGAAAGGACAATATTATGACACAGATCACACAAATTTCAAACTCACAACTCATCCTTGAGGATGTTCAATTCGTATTTGCTCGTAACTTCTCTGGACGACCAGAAGGAAAGTATAATCGAGCAGGTGACCGTTATTTTAACGTCGCTGTAAAACCAGATGATGTAGAATTGCTTCAACAGTATGGTATCAACGTGAAACTATATGAACCAAAAGCATCTACACCAGAACAAGAATTGAAAATGCAAGAAAACCCTGATATGTACACACCAACATATTTCTTCAAGGTTCGTGTTTACACACAATTCAGTATGCCATCAGTCGCAATCATTTATGATGACGGTGCTCTTGGAACTGACGACCTTGTTGAATCTCATGAACGTACATATTTGACAAACGAAGACCAACTTGGTATGTTGGATGACATGGAAATCGCAGCTTGTGATATGACAATTGCTCGTCGTGACCCAAGCCCAGATGGACAATATGCTCGTCTTAACCTTAAGAATGCATATGTGCACGTGGTAGACAATCCACTACGTCGTAAATATGGTTTCTAATAACGGTTACGAGATAGAACTTTATGATTACCAGCGTAAAGCCATAAATAGATTACATAATGGATCCGTGCTATGTGGAAAGGTTGGGTCAGGTAAATCCCTGACTGGCCTTTTCTATTATTTGGAGAATCATAAAGACTTGCCTCTGTATATTATCACAGTAGCTAAAAAGCGAAATGATAAAGAATGGCACCGAGACTTAGAGATGCTCGGTATTGAAGGTGTTGTTGATTCATGGAATAATATTACGAAGTATCTTGATGTTAAAGACGCTTTCTTTTTATTCGATGAACAACGAGCAATTGGTTATGGTTCATGGGGTACATCTTTTATTAAGATTGCTCGAAGAAACAAATGGATTATGCTAACAGCAACACCGGGCGATGTGTGGATGGATTGGATGTGTATATTCTTAGCGAACAACTTCTACCGAAACAAAACTGATTTCATTGATAGACACGTTGAGTACAATCCATATTCTAAGTTCCCTCAAATCAAACGATATCATGAGACAGATCGTCTTGAACGATTGAGACAACATATTGCGGTCCCAATGCAAGACTTCAGAACTACTAGAACACACAGACAATATATTAATGCTTCATTCGATAAGGATTTGTATAAACAAGTGACCGACACTCGGTTCAATCCATTTACGGAAGAGCCAATCATGAACGCTTCTGAGTTTACACAAGTCTTACGTCGTATTGTTAATACAAGCGACCGTCGACGCGAGAATGTTAAACAACAAATTATGACTCGTGATAGAATCATTATATTTTACAACTACACCTATGAACTTGATATTCTCAAAGAGATTTGTCAAGAATTAAATAGGGCATTTTATCAGTGGAACGGTCAAAAGCACGAAACAATTCCAAATGCTGAAACGTGGGTATATTTAGTGCAATACACCGCAGGCGCCGAGGGATGGAACTGTATTACGACAGATACAATCTTATTTTATTCATTGAACTACTCCTACCGAATCATGGAACAATCCGAAGGTCGCATAAACCGAGTGAATACCTCCTTTAAAGATCTGTATTACATATATTTGAAGTCCCCGGCATCCATTGATGATGCTATCGCTAGATCTATATCTAGCAAAAAGAAATTTAACGAAAGGAATTGGGTAGAACAAACATGTCCAAACTTGAGAGAGATTTTCAACGAACACTGATTCAGGATATTCATGGACGTTTTCCTGATGCAATCGTTAAAAAGAATGACTCCGGTCATATTCAAGGTATCCCTGACTTGTCTGTAGACATTGGGGCATATTCTTACCACTTGGAAGTTAAGAGAAGTGCGAATGCACCATATCGACCAAACCAAGAATTTTATTTGGAAAAGTATAACAAAGCTGGTGGATGGGCTCGAACCATATATCCTGAGAACAAGGAGTTAGTATTAGATGAAATGGAACAGACACATCGAGTACGAAGGTAAGCATTCATTTCTTAGCGCTAGCCAATGCCATTGGTTACACTACACACCAGAGAAATTGGTAGAGCGATTTGAGAATGAAAAAGCTAAGCAAAGAGGTACTGAGTTACACGAATTTGCAAGTCACGCGATTAATCATAGAATTCGCTTATTGCCAGGACACACACATCCTGCAGTCGCGAATTTTGTTAATGACGCAATCGGCTATCATATGGATAGTGAAGTATTGTTATTTTACAGTCCGTATGCTTTTGGTACAGCTGATGCTATTCGTTATGACCCTCCTAAGAAAGATAATCCGAGAGGATTTCTGAGGATTCATGATTTAAAAACTGGCGTCACTAAACCAAAGATGGAACAACTTCTCGTATACGCAGCATATTTCTGTTTAGAGTACGGTGTCAAACCTGAGAAGACTGACTTTGAGTTACGTATTTATCAAGGTGAGAACATTGAGACTTATATTCCTGATGCAGAAGATGTATACGACGCATATCATACTATTCAAGAATTTTCAGGCATTCTTGAGAACAAACCTAAATAGAAAGGACCATATTTGTAATGGATTTACAAGAAGCTTATGAGGATATTCTCTTACACCGAGGAACTCCTCACCAAGGTAATGTTCCACATAGTGGACGATATTCGTGGGGTTCTGGTGAGAATGCATATCAACGGGCTACTTCATGGTCCGATAAGGTTGCAAAATATCGGAAGGATGGTTTAAGTGATACTCAAATTTCAATGAAACTTGGTATTACAACAACCGAATTCCGTTCTCGTAATAATATTGCTAAACAAGAAATTCGTTTACACAATATTTCCAGAATTCAAGAGCTAGCAGATCAGGGATTAGGTTCTATTGAGATATCTCGTAGAACTGGTATTCCTGAATCCACAGTTCGTATGAACATGGACGCTTCTGTCAAACAGAAAGTCAATCGTATGGAACAAGTTAAATCTGATTTGAAAGATTTAATTAAAGAGAATCCATATTTGGACGTAGGTTTGGGAGCAGCACAACAACTCGGAATCAACGAGAACATGCTTAAACGTGCGGTTCAACAATTAGAATCTGATGGATATCACATGCATAAAGTTTATGTTAAGAATGCTACCAACGATGATCACTGGGTTGAGATGAAAGTCTTAACTAAAGAATCAAATCCTGATATTGTTCGTGAACATAAACATGAAATCAAACCTCCGAATATTTATAAGACTGAAGATGGTCATACTAAATTAGGTTTGAAACCAATTGAATATATTGATTGGAAGCGTGTGGATATTCGCTATGCCGAACAAGGTGGTACCGATAAAGATGGTGTTATGGAAATCCGTCCAGGAGCAAAAGGTCTAGACCTAGACGGTTCTCGCTATGCTCAAGTTCGTATTGGTGTAGGCGGAACACATTATCTTAAAGGTATGGCAGTTTATGGTGACCCTAAGGATTTCCCTAAAGGCGTCGACATCATATTCAACACCAACAAACATCAAGGAACTTCCAAACAAGATGTTCTAAAGAAACTTAAAGATGACCCTGATAATCCATTTGGTGCACAAATCAAACCGAATGGACAGAAAGGAGCTATCAATAAAGTTAATGAGGAAGGTGACTGGGGAACTTGGTCTAAGACTTTATCTTCTCAGTTTGTTTCTAAACAACCACCAGCTCTTGTTAAGGGAAGAATCCAAGCTACCTATGATAAACTACAAAAAGAGTTTAATGAAATTAATAATCTCACAAACCCTGTAGTTAAACGAGTAATGATGCAAGACTTTGCTGACGGACTTACAACCAAACGTCACAATTTGAAACTTGTTGGTTTCGATAGAATGAAAGGTCAAGTCTTATTACCTTTGTCAGGCATCAAAGCAAATGAAATCTACGCACCAAACTTTAAGAATGGTGAGAAGGTTGTTCTTGTTCGTTATCCTCATGGTGGTATTTTCGAATTACCAGAATTAACTGTTAATAATAAACTTGGTAATGGCGCAGCTAAATTTATGAAGGGAGCAAAAGATGCAGTCGGTATTGATTCATCTGTTGCAAGTAAATTATCTGGCGCCGACTTTGATGGTGACACAGTTATGGTTATTCCTAATAATAAAAACGGAATTAAAACTAGTCGCTCATTAAAAGAATTGAAGAACTTTGATACAAAAGAATATTGGTCTCCTAATGAAAAGTTATTACCTCGTGATTCAAAAGGTAACTGGACAGTAAAACAAAAGACAATGGGCGAAGTCTCGAATCTTATTACTGATATGACTTTAAAAGGAGCTTCTCAATCTGAAATTGCTAGAGCCGTTCGACATTCTATGGTTGTTATCGATGCTGAGAAACATAATTTGGATGTTGCTCGTTCAGAAAGAGAACATAATATTAAGGATCTTAAAAAAACATATCAAGAACATTATGATGTTATTTCTGGTAATATAAAAAGCGGTGCTTCAACTCTTATTTCTAGATCGAAGACAGAACACCGTACCCTAGAAACCTGGTATAAGGACAGGTCTCCTGAGGAACTAGCTGCCAATCCTAGATTAAAGCCTACTATCAAGAAGACTAAAACTATCTCTACAGATCATGTTGTAGAACTAGTTAAGGACGCTAAGAAACTAGGTTCTGGTACCCCTATTGAAAACATGTATGGTGACTATATTAATGCCCTTGGTAAGATGCGTGATAAGGCGAACACTGTTGTACAGACATCACCTAATCTAGTCGTTAACAAAGAGGCTAAAGTCAAGTACAAGACACAAGTCGAATCTCTACAACACAAGCTAAACTTAGCTTTAGCTAACTCTCCTAGAGAAAGACAAGCACAACTAATAGCTAACAAAGTGATTGCTGAAAAGAGAGATCCTGACATGCAGAAGGATCAACTCAAGAATCTTAAACAACAGGCTATTGCAGCAGCCCGTCTTAAGACTGGTGCTGATGGTGCTAAGACTAGGATTCAGATAGAGAATGACGAGTGGGAAGCGATTCAATCTGGTGCTGTTAGTACTAAGATGCTTACTGATGTACTACGCTTTGCAGACAGTGATAGAGTTAAACAACTGGCTACTCCTAAACAAGAGACTGCTATGTCCCTAGCTAATGCGTCTAGAGCTAGGTCTATGCTTAAGAAGGGACACACCTATGCTGAAGTAGCCGAGGCTCTTGGTGTTGGTGTCTCTACTATACAGAACCTAGTCTAGTAGGAAGGAGTGCAAGGCATGGAAGACTATCAAGCACAGACAACTGTTGTTGATGTAATGTTAACAACACTCGACAATCCTTACAACCCTTTCGATGACTACGACAAGTGGTGGCAATGGGACAAGGACAATGACTACAACACTCCTGAACTCTTAGCTCGTGTCATGGGTGACACTAGTGAAGTCATGGATGCTGTTGAACTCGCACAGATTCAAGCAACTGCGATGAACTGGATCATAGATGATGGTCCAATCTCAGACGTTTGGACTGTATGTAAACCAAACACGAAGACTCCAATCCGTCTACCTACAAATGATGGTGAAGAATAATAAGTTTAATTTAAAATAAAAATTAGACACCCCATAGGGGGAGGGTCGCGAAAATTCCCGACCCCTTTGCATCGCCGCACCACTCTGAAATTTCTCCGGAGGGGTTTAAAAGTCCAATTTAGGTCTTTTAAACTGCGGTCGATGTCACTTGAAAGGAGAACTAACTATGCCCGATGATGTGTATATGCACCTCAAAGCGTTGCTAATGTGGTTAATATCTCCTGAAGTTCTTTCACAGATAGGTGTTTACATTGGTGTAGGCGCCTCCATCATCGGTTTCGGTGTTAAAGTCTTCAAGAAGTTGTGGACCAACTTGGAGAAGAAACAGAATGAAGAGATTGAGAGTATTAAAAACTCTCTCAATGCTTTAACTATAAGTTTCCAAGAGATGCAGAGGAACCAAGAGAGAGACTTTCTTCGTTTACAGATCATCACTGGTATTCAATCCGGTCGATTATCCAAGAATGAAGTCTTAACTCTTTACGGCGAGTATGCTGAAAAGGGATACAACTCTTATGTTACAAGAATCGTAAACGACTACGTTGAAGAATTAAAAGAAAGGGATCTAAAGAATGAACATTGACAAAATTATTGATATTGTTACGGTGTTAATTATTGTCGCACCTGTTGTAGTAAATCTTGTGAAGCTCCTAGGAGCAGTTACTCACAACAAATCCATTCAGACATTGGCCGACCGTGCAATGATCATTGTATCATCACTAGATTCAGTACTGATTCCGAATGATGACAAGAAACGTGAAGCTATTAATAAACTTTTAAGCTTCGCTCAAGAGACTGGCGTAAAATTAACAGCGGAACAAGCTGAAGATTATATTGAACATTCAGTTCAAGAATTACGCCGACTTCAGGATTTAACTTCTACTCCGGAGGTATCACTATATGAGCCGGAGGAGAAATGATGAGGTAATACCTCGACAAGCACTAACGCCAGATGGTCGAATGCAGAAACTTACAAAGAAAGCTTTCGACTTGGCAGAAAAACAACTAGCCGATGGAACTATTGCACCAAGTACTTTGAATGCATTACTCCGATACGGTACAATTGAAAATGAACTCCAGTTGGAAAATCTAAGATCCAAGAAAACATTGAATGATTCTAAGATTGAATTGTTGAACAGTGAAGTGAAAGGTAAAGGAGATAGCGAAGAAGTTATTCGTGCCATTCGTGGTTACGCTCCATCGGAAACGATATGATATTTCAACTTGATGAACAACGTTCCATTCTTAGAGATCTCCGGTATTCCAAACTTTTAGAATTTAAAGATTTTGGTGATAGATTAAACTATCTATCATTAGCCAATCGAGGCTATCAATCTCCTCGAGAAATTTCAAATAAATTTTATAAGTCTAGGATGTGGAGAGATTTACGTGAAGAAGTTATAGCTCGTGATATGGGTTACGACTTGGGCGTTCCTGGTGTAGAAATAGAAGGTCCTCCCTTAGTACATCATATGATACCTCTTATTGAGGATGATATACTACAGTGGAGAGAAGAAATCATTCTTAATCCAGACCTACTAATTACAACATCATATGGAACTCACAATATCATTCATTACGGTCAAACAAGCGAACCATCTCTTGTGTTTATAGAAAGATGCCCTGGAGACACTAAACTATGGTGAGGTGGATATATGACAATTCTTAACGATGTTAAGACAACGTTAGATTTCGCTTCAGAAGAAGACAATCACTTTGATTCAAGATTAATAATGGAATTGGACGGCATCATTGGTGAGCTGTCCCAACTGACATTCGTAAATAACAGTTTTGTTATGTCTAACGATGCAGAATGGGCAGGCTTGCTAGATATTGATGATCAAAATCTTTTGAGATTGGTTAAACAATTCATTTACATTAATATTCGTCTCAAGTTTGATCCTCCAACAGGGAGTGTGTTAACTTCTTTAGAGAAATCTCTTCAGTCCACAGCGCATCGTATAATCATTCAAAAGGAGAAGTTTAATGATCCAGAACGACTTAATGAATCCAGAACTACTCCACGCGATTCAAAACCCGGAGACTGATGAAATTCTCGAACACTTTGGTGTTAAAGGAATGAAATGGGGTTTCCGAAAGTTTCGATCAAATCGAAGACAACAAGCTGAGCGCAGAAAAGCTAGTAAGAAAGCATCTGCGGCTTGGACTAAGAAATACCATAATCGACATGTTATGACATCTAAAGATTTGAGAGAAGCCACAAATCGATTGCGCTTGGAGAACGACTTTGCAGAGCAAGTCAAGCGTTCTAAACAACTTGGTGGTAATAATAAACCATTTGGTAATAAAGTCAAGAAAGCTGCCGCTGTCGTCGGAACTACAGTTGCTGGCGCAGCTCTTAAGACCTTTACTAATGACATTATGAAGAATAAACCTGAAAATTATTCTGCGTTTACAAAACAAGTAATGGCTATTGGTAATAAACTTAAAAATTAGGAGATAGACATTTTGGTATTGTCAAACAAGAGCTATCCGGAAGAGTATATGAAGTTTAAGGAACAAGTTCTTAGAGGTGAAATTCCGGTCAATCGGATGGTATCACTGGAAATGAACCGAATCGACTTCTTGATTGAGTCACCGGATTATTACTATGATAATCAAGCGATTGAGGGCTTTGTTAGATTTTGCGAAAATGAGATGACTCTGACAGATGGTAGTGATGTTACTCTTCTACCGTCCTTTAAATTATGGGCCGAATGTGCCCTCGCTTGGTTCTACATTTCCGAAGATAAGGCATACAATCCTAAGCTCGGTAAATGGGAAACAAAATCAAAATTCAAGCGACTTACCACGAAACAATACTTAATAGTAGGACGTGGTGCCGCTAAATCATTGTATTCAACATACATGCAAGCTTACATGTTGTTGATTGATACTTCTACAACCCACCAGATTGTCGCTGCTCCTACCATGAAGCAAGCTGAAGAAATTATGGGTCCATTCCGAACAGCGCTTAGTCGTGCAAAAGGTCCTTTAATTCGCTACATGGTCCAGGGTTCTAAAATGACTGGGAATCTAACCCAGAAGCAGCTCTTGGCATCCACTAAAAAGGGTGTAGAGAATTTTGCAACGAATAGTCTATTGGAGATCCGACCGATGTCCATTGACAAACTTCAAGGTCTTCGTTGTAAATATGCCTCTGTCGATGAATGGCTATCTGGTGAGGTCCGAGAGGACGTAATTGGTGCTATTGAACAAGGGGCTTCAAAGAACGAGAACTATCTTATCATAGCTACTTCTTCGGAAGGTACGGCTCGTGATGGGGTAGGGGATACTATCAAGATGGAATTGGTTGACATTTTAGAAGGACGATACTTCAACCCACACGTGTCTATATGGTATTACCGATTAGATGACGTTCGTGAAGTTGCATATCCTGATATGTGGTTGAAAGCTAATCCTAATTTGGGTGCTACAGTGTCTTATGAAACATACAGAAATGAAGTAGAGCGTGCCGAAAATCAACCCGCAACAAGAGCTGATACTTTAGCTAAACGTTTTGGTATCCCAGTTGAAGGTTATACTTATTTCTTTGTGTATGAAGAAACAATTCCACATAGACCTCAAAACTTTGATGGTCTTGAATGTGCAATGGGTGCCGACCTTTCACAAGGGGATGACTTCTGTGCATTCACATTTCTATTTCCACTTGGTCGTGGACGATTTGGTATAAAAACTAGATCATATGTCTGCGAATCAAAACTCAAGAAACTAACTTCTGCGATGCGTAATCGTTACGATGAACTGATTGCTGAAGGAACGTTAATTGTAATGGATGGAGTTGTCTTAGACTTGAATAAAGTGTATGATGACCTAACTGAAATGATTTATTCACACAAATATATCGTATACGCATTTGGGTTTGACCCATATAATGCTCGAGAATTTGTAGAAAGATGGACCCGAGATAATGGTGAATTTGGTGTTGAGAAGGTTATTCAAGGTGCCAAAACCGAATCTGTTCCAATGGGTGAGTTGAAAAACTTGGCTATGGAACGTCTTCTCATATTTGATGAAGAACTAATGAAGTTTGCGATGGGTAATGCCGTCGCTATCCAAGATAACAATGGTAACTATAAATTGTCTAAAAAACGTGCCGATGAAAAGATCGATAACGTTGCAGCATTAATAGATGCCTGGGTTGCGTATAAACGTAACCTTGATTTATTCGTATAGAAAGGCCAGTATGAGTATATGAGTATTTTTACTGATGGACTACAACATGCCTGGTCAATGTTTACCAACGATACTAATAAACCATCATTGGTAGAAACACAAACTCAATATCAACTTACAACGGAGCCAAGAGCATTAAATCCAAATAATGCCATTCCGTCAAGATCATATGCCAGATCGTCAATTTCATCTATGATCTTTAACCGAATTGCGATGGACGCATCTATGGTTAAATTTCAACACGTCAAATTAGCTGCTGATATGCAGAACCAAGAGGTTCAATATACTTCGGCGCTTCAACGATTGTTTGAAGTGGAGATGAATACGGATCAGTCTAGCACCGACTTCTTCCATGATTTGGTTTATTCTTTATTTGACGAAGGTGTCGTTGTGGCAGTTCCACTTGAGGCAACTGTTGACCCTATGCGTTCCGACTCGTATGATATCAAATCTATGCGTGTTGGTAAAGTCATCGAATGGTTTCCTACAAAGGTTCGAGTGAAAGTATACAATGAAAACAAGGGAGATTTCTCCGAAATTATTATCCCTAAACGAATGTGTGCTATCATTGAGAATCCATTAGCTAATATTCTAGGAACGGACAACCCTACCATGAATCGTTTGATTCAGAAATTATCCATTCTTGATAAACAAGATTTGGATTCTGTAGCAAACAAATGGAACATGATTCTCCAATTACCAGTTCCGGTCCGAAATGATATTAAGCGACAAGAAGCCGATGGACGCATTAAAGATATTGAGAAACAATTGCAAGATTCTAATTTAGGGATTGCGTATATTGCAGCTGACGAAAAGATCACTCAGTTAAATAGACAAATCAATTCTAATCTTATGGATGAGATTAAATATTTGACCGAAGAATTACTTAGTCAGATCGGTTTGACAAAAGCGGTATTCGATGGTACCGCTACTGCCGAACAGATGCAGAACTACTATACGCGTACAATTGATCCAATTGTCACACGAATCAAAGAGGAATTTCAAAGAAAATTTATCACGAAGACTGGCTATACCCAAGGTCATCGTATCGTGACATATAGTGATCCGTTCAAGTTAGTTCCGACTAGTCAGTTGGCAACAATCGGAGACTCTCTTCTTCGGAATAGAATCCTTACTTCTAATGAATTCCGTGCAGTCATTGGTTATGGTCCCATGGACGATCCGATGGCGGATCAATTGTACAATCCTAACATTTCAGATTCTAGACAAGATGTGTCTATACCTGGGTCGGTCGAGTCCCCTGACGATCAACAGTACTATGAGGAAGACCCTCAGTACAGTGAAGAGGATCTTCAAAATGGCGGCAAATAATGATGGAGGTAAATCGTATAATGGATAAACATCCCAAGTATGATTTCGCGGGTTATGTAACCCGTAACGACATGCGGTGTACCGATGGTGTCGTGATCCGTCATGGAGCATTCCGTGAGAATGATGGAAAGAAGGTTCCGCTTGTTTGGTCTCACGACCCAAGCACTCCTGAAAATGTCATCGGTCATGTGTTATTGCACCATGCGGACGAAGGTGTTTACGGACAAGGTTATTTTAATAACACACCAAATGCCCAAAATGCCAAAGAACTTGTACAACATGGAGATATCTGGTCTATGTCTATTGGAGCTAACCGCATTAAGCGTACTCCAAATAATGACGTAATCCATGGTAACATCTATGAAGTATCACTTGTAGTTGCCGGAGCTAATCCGGGAGCTGTTATTACTGAAGTGCTAACGCACTCGGATAATCCCGATGAAGGAGAAAGAATCATTATGGAAAGTGATCAACTTTTACATTCTGCAAATGATGTCTTGCTTGGACAAGAACGAGTAAGCTTATTTGACCGTATCCAACACGCCGAAGATGGAGGCGCTGCTGAACTTGTCGATGGTGTCTTGGCGACTCTTAACGAGGACCAACAAGAGGCCGTAGCTATTGTAACCGAAGCAGCTGTCAACGAAGCCCTTTCAGCAATGGGCAAGGAAGTAGACGCTCAAATCGATGACGAAGTTGATGCCCGCGTTGGAGCAATTCTTGAAGAACTTGCTGAAGATTCTGATGAGGATGAAGACGACTCAGACGAAAGTGATGAAATCGAACAATCTGCCCTAGGAGGACAAACTATGCACTACAATGCATTTGAACAATCTACAACAAACAATGATGACGTTATTCGTCATTCCTTGACTGCTGCTCTTGAAGCTGCTCAGAAAACTGGCCGCACAGTTGGTCAAGTACTTTCTGAAATGGAAAATGGTGACGTTCTTCAACACTCAATGAACAATATTGAATTGTTGTTCCCTGACCACCAATTACAAAACGGTGTTCAAGTAATTTACTCACCAAACACTGCAACAGAACACATTCTTAGCCGTGTAACTAAAGTTCCTACAGCGTTTGTTAAATCAATCATGACAGACCTTTCTGACTTGACTGACGAACAACTTCGTGCTAAAGGTTACATCAAAGGAACTGAGAAGAAAGAACAAATCCTTTCATTCCTTTCTCGTAAAACAGATCCTCAAACGATCTATAAAAAACAATCTATTGACCGTGACGATGCTATCGATATTGGTCAACAATTGAACGTTGCTGCATTCTTCAACCAAGAAATGCGTATCAAACTGAATGACGAAATTGCGCAAGCAATCTTGGTATCAGATGGTCGTACAACTGGTGATGCTAACAAAATCAAAGAAGATCGCATTCGTCCAATCACAAAAGACGATGACTTCTATACAATCAAAGCAACTTACAATCCAAACATGCTATTGGATATCTTCCAAACTGTTGCTGAACAAAAGACTAAGATGCTTGGATCAGGTATGCCATCATTGTACATCAACCCGCTATTCTTGACAAAACTTCGCTTCTTGCGTAATAAGAACGAACAATGGGTATTCGGTGGACAACAACCTGCAACTAAAGAATATCTTGCTTCATTGTTTGGTGTAGCTGAAATCGTTGAAACAAACTTCTTGAAACCTGAAGAATTGATCATGGTTAACCTTGCGGACTATCAAATCGGTACTAACCGTGGTGGTGAAGTGAACACATTCGAACACTTCGATATCGACTACAACAAACAGAAATACTTGATCGAAACTCGCTTGTCTGGTGCCCTTACTCGCGCTAAAGCAGCAGTTTACTTCAAACCTGCAGCAGGTGCCGCTGCTGGACCTGAAGCTGCTCGTGCAGGAGTTCCTGGAGGATAAGAATGAAGTTCAGCGGTGAAGCTGGTTTTCGATTGAAAGATGTCGAGGTAGAACCTGATGTCTATGAACCACAATTGGTGTCTAAGATCATTAAGGGTGATGTCGTTCAGAATAGATACGGTCGTCAAAATGGGGACAAATCTACAATAGACAACATCACAATTACCAACCAGCTTTCTATCGTTGCCAATCAATTTCTTATGAAACATATTGCAAATCTGCTTTATGTTAAGTTCCAAGGTGTAAAATGGAAAGTTGTATCTTACAACATAAAAGCACCTAGAATTTTTGTGGATTTAGGAGGAGTCTATAATGAGCAAGAGGATGCTTATCCGGGATTGCATTCAGAAAGCAATAGCGAAAACGGGCGAGAGCTATAGTCTCTACTACAATCCCACAGGAAAGACGACATTGTCATATCCTTGTATCATTTACAGGAGAAAAGCAATACGTCAAAGACATGCTGATAATCTTAGATATCATACTCATGAAGAGTATCAGATTACTGTGATCGATAAGCGTGTCGAATCGCCAGTGGTTGAAGCTCTGATCGAAGAGCAATACTGCTATTACAATAGTGAATTCATTAGTGATAATATGAATCACACACTTATAACAATTAATACGGGAGGCTTATCAAATGGCTAAATTAGTATTTGACGAACTTGGGAAACGCTTTTATGAGACTGGTGTCTCTAATGCGGTTCTATTTGTACAAGCAGACGATGGATCATATCCTCGTGGGGTAGCTTGGAATGGTATCACTGCAGCGAACGAATCACCATCAGGTGCTGAATCAAATGACCAGTATGCAGACAACATTAAATACTTGTCACTTACTGGTGCTGAGAAATTTGAAGGTACTATCGAAGCATTCAGTTCTCCAAAAGAATTTGATGAATGTGACGGTATGGCAACAATCGCTAAAGGTGTTACAGCACATCAACAAAACCGTAAATCATTTGGTTTCGCATTCAAATCAATCATCGGTAACGATGTTAAAGGTAATGAGTACGGTTACAAACTTCATTTGTGGTACGGATGTAAAGCTGCTCCATCAGAACGCTCACATGCGACTGTGAATGATAGTCCAGAACCACAAAACCCATCATGGAGCATTACTTCAACACCAGTACCTATTCCTGGTAAGAAACCTGCTTCTGTTCTAACTATCCGTTCTAATGAAGTCGATGCTACTAAATTGGCTAAAATCGAAGAGGCTATTTACGGAACAGAATCACGTGATGCATATCTTCCGACACCACAACAAATCATTGCGATGTTGGCATAATTATTAATTAAAAGGGGTATTCACAAATGTTAAAACAAAAAGTAAAGTATGAAGATTTCGATGGAAACATCCAAGAAGAAACATTGTATTTCAACATGACACGTATGGAATTGATTGCTTTGCAATCACGATACGGTAAAGAAGATATGGAAAAATACATTGAAACTCTGATTGCCGATAAAGATCTTGAAAAGATGTATGAACTTCTAAATGATGTGGTTCTTACATCTTATGGTATTCGTTCCGAAGATGGTAAACGTTTCATCAAGAATGATGAAATTCGTGAAGAGTTCCAACAATCGCTTGCTTATGAAGCATTGATCGAAGACTTCCACGATGATAGCCGAAAAGTTCTAGAACAATTTGTATCTGGAATTACTTCTCATATTCGTGGGTTGAAGAAAGCGGAGAATGCTATTCCCGCTCAATGATAGAATGTTATAGGGATGTGTGTTTTTCACATGTCCCTTTATTTTTTAAATTTTTTGAGGTGTGAATATTATGGCGTCTGAGTTTTTGACAATTAAATTAGAGGACGTTGAGTTATATGATGAGGAGACATCTACTTTTATAACTCGACCTGGTAAAGAGGTTACATTTCGTTATACGTTAAGAAACTTGGATAAGTGGGAAACAAAACACGAGAAAAGGTTTATTGACAATTTCGACAATATATCTCCAGAAGAGATATTGGATTTCATTCAATGTATATGTGATGAGTCAATAGATTTAAATGTTCTTACTCAGAAAGACTACGATCAAATTATAGAATATTTGAAACATACACCATCTGCAACAACCATGCCCAATAAGAGTGGTTCTGCAGTCTCTGGTTTTTCTCGAAAGAAAATATTTACATCTGAGATAATTTATGCTCATATGGCATTGAACCATATACCGTTCTCATGGGAAGATCGTAACTTAAACAAACTTATAATGTTACTTAACTGTGTAGGATCTCTGCAAGAGCCTCCTAAGAAAATGACAAGGGCGGAAGCACTGGAAGAACAACGAAGAGTTATTATGGAACGCCGACGTCTACAAGAACAGAAGGAGAAATAATATGGATATTATCGAACACCATGGGGTTAAGGGTATGCGATGGGGTCATCGTAAACTAAATTCCATGATTGATAATCATAAAGAGAACCTTCGATATAAGTATCGAAAAGCGGGTTTAAATGAACAACAAGTAGAAGCTAAATTACAGCGTCGTTTAAAAAATGAAAAGCGGTTGGTGAAAGCTGCCGCGGTTGTTGGGACTGCTGCGGCTGCTTATGCACTAAAGAATAAAGTTCAAGATGATTTTATTGGAAGAACTATTAAAAAAGGTAAAACGTTTGATAGTGTTAGCGGAGCTAATAAGATTGATAAATCTAGACCTGTTTATGGAGCATTTAATAAATTAGATAAACTAAAGTATCGTGGTATGTATGGTACTGAAAGAAAAATGCGCTATGGTCAAACATCTGATAATATATTTACATTTAAAGCAAAGAAAGATATTAAGATTGCCCCTAACAGAGCTGCTAAGAAAACATTCAATAATCTTTATAAAACAGATAAAAACTTTAAGAAGGCTGCTGATGAATTGGGAACAATTTATGGTGGTAAAGCATTTAAAAAGTATGATAAATTTAATATCGGATTAGTTGGTCGTGGTGATAATAAGAACAGTCCACATGCGCAAGCCATTGACAAATTCTATAAAGAACTTAAGAAACAAGGTTATTCTGGAGTTATGGATAGAAATGATAAGAAATTTTCCGGATATAGAACCAAGAACCCGACTATTTTCTTTGATCATAAACATTTGAAAGTTGCTGGTAAGAAGCGATTGACTGATGAAATGATTGAAAAAGATGGTAATAAGGCTCTTCCAATTCTTATTGGTCAAACTTTAGCCAAGCCAGCGGCTGCTCTAGCTGCTGTTACTGCCTATAAACAACATAAGAAAAATACGCAAACTCGTCAAAAAGATGAGAAGTATAATAACAAGTATAACAGGAGGGATTAGACATGGGTATTTCAGTATCCGGAGATTTTGGCGGTCTTGAGAAATACCTTAAGAAATCCAGAACTTCAAATCTTGATATGCTTGGAAAGAAAATTGTTGATGCTTTAAAAAAATACACTCCAAAAGATAGTGGCGAAACTGCTGAATCATGGGGGTATAGAATCACAAAGACTTCTCGTGGTGAAGATTTGGAAATCTATAATAGTAACATCAATGATGGTGTAAACATTGCGATTATACTTCATTATGGTCATGGTACGGGTACAGGAGGATACGTTCCACCACATCCATATATTGATGACGCTATAAATTCTGTGTATAAAAACGCTATACAAAAAGTATTGGAGGATTATTTGAAATGAACAATGATACTTTAGAACACTTTGGTGTTAAAGGAATGCGTTGGGGTCGTAGAAAATCTGGTACCAAATCGTCTGTAGGTAGCAAACTGAAGAAAGCTGCTATCTATGGAGGAGCTGCTGCACTTACAGGATTGGCTGCTTATGGAGCATATAAAGGACTTAAAGGTCGATCTAATTATAGTTCTGCAGTAACCAAAATAGTATCTCAACATAAGTCTAAATCCAAAATTAAACCGGACATGGACTATGCTGAGAGCATTCTTAAGAATGCATGGACTAAACAACGTCCTAAAAGCTCGGCTCCTAACTATGGAGATAAGTTGAAAGACATCTCCAAGAATCTATCAAAATCCCAACAAAAAGTTAAGAAACAGGGCGATGCTATCAACAAAGCCAATGATGACGCTCTGAACCTATTGAAGAATTTAATGAAATAGAAAGGGCTTTTAAATGTCAGGATACGTAGACGAAAAAGTTGCAAAAGTCACCCTGGATAATAAAGGATTCTCTAAGAATGCAGATGATACTATATCTGCTTTGGAAAAACTTAAGAATGCTTTTTCTAAGGTTAGTGGCAAAGATGCAACTAAAAACATTAGTTCCGATATGGCAGAGATGAACAACGTTATCTCTACATCAACTACTAAGTCTGAAGGTTTACTATCCCGCTTAAAAGATGTCTTTAAACGCAGTACCGACGGTATTGATATGTCTGGTGCTGGAAAATCTATTGAAAAAATGAATACCGATGTTGAGAATCGAACTTCTAGAACATCTGATATTCTATCTAGATTGAAAGGAATCTTCCAAAAAGCGGATAACCATGAAGGCTTTCCTAATTCCATAAAATCCATAGATGCACTTAATAGTAAGGTTTCAGGATTCGATGCTAGCCCATTAGCAGCAGCATTTGAGAAAGCGGCCTCATCTGTTAACAACTCTATGAGTATCATGAACATTGCGGTTGGTAATGCTCTTAGTGGAATGGTCCAAAAAGCGATGAGTTTCACGGGTCAATTCTTTAGAGGACCAATGGATGGTCTTGGTGAGTATAAAGATAAACTTGGATCTATTCAAACGATCATGACGAATACTGAATGGGAAATTCCCGATTCAAGTGTTCGTATGCGTAAGGTATCTGGTGCTCTACAAGATCTAAATGATTATGCAGATAAAACAATTTATTCATTTGCGGATATGACTCGTAACATCGGTACATTTACCGCTGCTGGTGTTAGCTTAGATAAAGCTGGAGTTGCTATTAAAGGTATTTCTAACTTAGCGGCGGCTTCTGGTTCAAATACTCAACAAGCGTCTACAGCCATGTATCAGTTATCACAAGCATTAGCAGCTGGTAAAGTGGGTCTTCAAGACTGGAACTCAGTAGTAAATGCTGGTATGGGTGGTAAACTATTCCAAGATAGGTTGACTCAAACGGCAGAGAAAATGGGTCATGCTCGAGACATGACTAAATCATTTCGTGATTCCTTACATGATGGTTGGTTGACGTCCGAAGTCTTGCTAGAGACTTTGAAAGAATTCTCAGAAGACCAATCCATGCTTGATGCCGCAACCAAGGTGAAATCCTTTGGAGAATTAGTTGGTACCGTTCAAGAATCTATTGGTTCTGGATGGGCCACTACTTGGGAATATTTACTTGGTGGATTTGAAGAAGCTCGTGATATGTGGACCAAAATTGGCCAAATAGTAAATCCATTTTTCGAAGATGCTCAAGGTACGTATAAAGATGAAGTATCGGGTATGATATTGAGTCTTGGCAACTATCGAAATGCTGTATTGAAAACATGGAAAGACCTTGGTGGTCAACAAAGTTTCTTTAATTCTATTGAAAACACATTTGCCATCGTCTTCAACTCATTAACAAATTTAAGAGCTGGATTTCGTAGTATCATCGGTCCATATCAAGATTCAGCAAAAGCTTTATATCAAGTTACTCTTAAATTAGAGGAATTTACATCCAAAGTTCGTAACTGGCAGGCATTACAAGATACAATGCTTGCTATTGGTAAAGCGTTCGGTTCTGTATTCACAGGAGTTCTTAGTGTTATCGGAAATATTGCTAAAGGTATGGCATCCGTTTCCGGATCTGCAAATGGATTCTTATATATTATTCAGGATGTGGCTCAAGGTATCGAGAAATTCTTTGCCGCATTTAAAACTGAGAAAGTACAGGCCGGATTTGTTAAATTTGGTCAAGCTATCGGTAACGTTCTTGGTATATTCGGTTCATTATTTAGAATAGCTGCTACAGTTGTAACATCGTTCTTTAAAGCATTTTCAGTTTCAAGTGATGGATCTGGATTCTTAGCGTTTATGACGTTGCTAGAGAAGGTTACAGGAGCTATTCGTAAATTTGTAGAAGGTATTGAAACAGTTATCAAATCTACAAATCCATTTAAAACTCTATTTGAGTTTTTAGCTGCCCCTGTGAAAGCGTTTATTGGCGTTTTTGATAAATTAGTATCAAAATTGTCTAGTATGAATGGTATATCTTTTGACGGAATTACAAATTCTCTGAAGAATCTATTCTCATCGCACAATATTAAGGGCGGGGATGTTCTAGTTAATTCTGTTAAGAACATTTTTACATCTTTAAATAGTGCAGTTAAAGAAGGTATCGGCGAGTTTAAGAAAAATCTATCAATATTTAATCTTTCTGATATATTGAAGACAATGCTTGTTGGATTCGCAGGTTTCAAAGCTTTTAAAATGTTTAAAGGTGGTGAGAAAAAAGAAGGTGGATTTTTATCCCCTATTTTAGACCCACTTAAAGAACTTGTTGAGAAAGGCGATGAAATCGTATCTAAAGTATCTGGTGTTCTGGATGGATTAAAAGATGCTATTAGCTCATTTACGTTAGGTATTAAGGCAGGAACACTTTTAATGATTGCAACAGCTATTACAATGTTAGCTGTATCAATGAAAGTACTATCTGGAATGTCTTCAGAAGAACTCGTTCGAGCAGCATTAGGTATTGCTGCCGTTAGTTATATTTTGACTGCCGCCATGGGGCGTTTAGCAGGTATGGCTAAAATACCCCCTAGCACAGCTATTAGTATGATAGGTTTTGCATTTGCAGTTAGAATCATGGCAAAAGCTATGCGAGATCTGAGCGAGTTAAGTGCAAACCAAATGATCAAATCTGCTGGTGGTGTTGCTGCGGCTTCTCTTATTTTAGTAGCAAGCATGAAATTACTTTCCAAAGTAGGTAAAGTAAAAGTCGGTGCTTTAAAACTAATAGCCTTTGTATTCGCTATTCGTCTGTTGGTTAAATCGATGGCGGAATTAGCAGAGTATGACTATGAGACTTTGAAACGAGCAGTTACTTCGATTGGTGTACTGATGCTACTATTGTCGACATCTATGCGAATAATGAGTGGCATTAAAATTAAGCTGAAGACTCTACTAGGTTTATTCGTCTTTGTGAAAGCAATACGATCCTTAGTTAATTCGTTAAGTGCAATTGCCGATATTGCTCCGGATCGATTGGTTCCATCTATAAAAGCAATAAGTATCTTATTTGCAGAACTTGTTATAGCATCTCAAGCACTACGTGGCGCTAAACCATCACTACGCTCTCTTGCATCCTTAATCATATTCACATACGCTATAAAAGAGTTAGTGAATGCATTATACGAAGTATCTATGCTCGATCCTAAAGATATGATCACAGGAATACAAGGCCTCGGATTCTTATTTGGAGCCCTTGTTATTGCTTCACAAGCATTAAGAGGTGCAAATCCGTCACTTAAATCATTAGCGTCATTATTAATCTTCACCTATTCTGTTAAAGAATTAGTGAATGCTCTAATTGATATATCCATGCTTGAATATGATGATATGAAGACCGGTATCATAGGTATGGGATTTGTATTTGCAGCATTAGTTGCAGCAACTCAAGCATTAAGAGGAGCTAATCCATCTCTTAAATCTTTAGCTTCGTTGTTAGTATTTACATATTCAGTTAAAGAATTAGTAGATGCACTGATTGATGTATCTATGATTGATTATAACGATATGAAAGTCAGTATAATGGGCATGGGCTTCATATTTACAGCTCTCGTGGCAGCTACGCATGCTATTAAAGGTGCTCGTGTTAATCTATCAGCTTTAGCATCGTTAATCGTATTCTCATATTCGGTTAAAGAATTAGTTATTGGATTGATGTATTTGGCCGAGATACAACCAAACAGACTAGTACCGGCTGTTTTAGCATTGGCGGATGTGTTTATCTATTTGGTATTAGCTACCCATGCTTTGAAAGGAGCAAAAGTTAACTTATCGGCATTAGCTAGTCTTATCACCTTTGCATATAGCACTTCCGAATTGGTTTCTGCATTAATAGGTATATCACATATTAAACCAGATAGATTGGTTCCGTCTATATTGGCTTTAGGAACAGTTATGGGAGCATTAACCATTGCCGTTATTGCAATGACAAACATGTCTGGTAATATATTTGGTGCAATGTCTTCCGCATTAGTGTTATTATCGTTCGTACCCGTTCTAGTATCTATAGGTAATGTTTTAACTACATTATCTCAAATATCTTGGAAAGGTATGGTTGTGGCTCTAGGAGGCCTTGTCGGAACCCTTACAATATTACTAGCTGCAGTTGGAATTTTATCCGCAGTTGGTCCTGGAGGATTGGTTGGCGCTGCCACATTACTTCTATTAGCAGGATCATTATTGGCTCTCGCTGTACCATTACAAATATTGGGATCCATGTCGTTACCTCAAATTGGAGCTGCTTTACTAGCTCTTGCAGGAGGTTTGACAGTTCTAATTTTAGCTGGTGCGGGCGCAATGCTTGTCGCTCCTGGTCTGCTTGTATTAGCGGGCGCATTATTAGCATTCGGAGTAGCCGCAGTTGCCGTTGGCGCGGGTGTGGCTTTAGCCGGAGTAGGATTGAGTCTAATTATATTGGCGCTTAAAGAACTCGCTGAGGTTGCTCCTACAGCTTTGGTTGGTGTGGTTACAGCATTGGATATTTTTCTAAAGACATTAGCTACAAGAGCGCCACAAATGGTTAAGAGCTTGGTGGATATTGTCAAGAGCGCCTTGGATGGTCTTGTAGAATTAATTCCAAAATTTGTAGATTTCGGATTCAAATTACTATTAGCTCTTATTAAAGGGTTAACTGAAAATGTACCTGCTCTCATGACCGCTGGGGTTAAACTAATAACTGAGATCGGTAAAGCACTTATTGAAAATATGGATGCTTTACTAACAGTTGCTTTAGAAGTCGCAACAGCATTTATTGAAGGACTTGGTAACGCTCTTGTTAGTGTCAAAGACAAATTAATACCTGCATTAAAAGCAACATTTAGTGTGATTGGTGACATTCTATTAACAGTTATTGGCGAAATGCTAGCCCCACTTCTTGCTAAAATAGCAGAAGTATTCGGTCCAGTGTTACAACAGATTGTAAATATGATAACCCAATTGGCACCTGCGTTGACTCCAATTATTGAGATTATCGGAAATGTATTAACAACACTAATCGAGAATCTCCCCGGTATCTTACAGCCAATAGCTGATACAATTAAGGTGTTAGTTGATGGTATTGTAGCTGCTCTAGAAATTCTTGCTCCTGTTGTTGAGACAATTGTAAATGGTATTGTTGAAATTATCAAAACCCTAGCTCCGATTGTACAATCAGTTGTGGATATAATTAAAGCTGCCATAGAAGTACTTGGTCAGATCTTCCAGACGATCGGAGATGTTATCAAAGCCGTCATTCAAGGTATTGTAGATACTATCAAAGCGGTTGGTGGTGTTATTACTGCTATATTTGATGGAATTAAAGGTACTCTTGAAGCAGTTGGAGGAGTATTCGAATCTGTTGGAGCAGGTATTAAGACCGCACTTGAAGGTGTTGGTTCTGTTGTAGAGTCTGTTGGTAATGCTATTAAGACTGCTCTTGAGGGAGTCGGTAAAGTATTCGAATCTATTGGTAATGCAATTAAATCAGCATTAGATGGTGTGGCCAATATTATTCGTTCCTTTGGTGATGCTGCTAAGAGTGCGGGTGAAGGATTTAAATTATTTGGCGAAGGCGCTCAACTGTTATCTGAACATGGTTATGGCGCCGCAGGAGGTATTGCTGCTGTTGCTGGTGCTGTGGCCGGTCTAGGCGGTTCTGCATGGGCTGGTAACTTACAAGGATTTATCCAAGATATTGAGAATCTAGGTAATGCTATCAATAACCTCGGGGGAGCTTCTGGTAACTTGTTGATTCTCGCTGGAGGTATGGCACAATTACAAGGATCTATTGGAACTATTTCTGGTACGATTCCTACAGTTAATAGTGCATTTGAATCCCTAAGTGGAAGTCTCGGAACTATTTCAGGATCTATTGGGCCAGTTGCTAGTTCATTCCAACAATTGGCGACACCAATTCAACAGTTACAAGGAAGTTTAACAATTGTTGCCGGAGCATTTATGCTATTCACAGCACAAATTGGAGGAGTCCAAGCTTTACTCGATGGAATTGTCAACAGTTTCACAAACATTCAAAATGGCGTCACTTTGGTGGGAACAGCTATTGGTTCTTTACCAGCATCATTCGATTTATTTAACGCATCTCTAGGAAATGTTCAAACAACCTTAACAAACTTCGGAACATCACTAACAGATTCTGCTACTGGATTTGGTAAGATGGGCGAAGCGGCTACATTGGGTATGACCGCTATGAATGATGCTGTTCTAAATGGAATGGTTATCGTACAAGGTACTATGACAACGTCCATTGGTCAATTAGCACAAGCAGTTACTGATGGATTTATCTTAGTCCAAGATGCAACAACAAACTCAATGAATACCGTTCGAGATGTTGTATCTCAGAACATGGATACTGTGATGGGCACCATTAAAGCACGAATGACTGAAGTTGCGAACCAAATGTCAAGCTCATTGGATCAAGTTATGAGAACAGTTTCAGATTCTATGAGTCGAGTATCTTCAACAATTCAATCCAATATGTCCCAGATCAATAGTAATATCCAAAGTTCTACTAGTCAATTGAAAGGGACATTTGATCAGTTTGCATCAAATGCACAAAATACCATCACACAGATGATGTCTACTATTAATAGTAGCATCCAAAATGGTATGAATACTGCGAAGTCAACTGTTGATAGTAACATGCATAGTATCATGTCAACTATTTCTAGTTACAATGGAACTGCAAAATCTAATGGTTACAATGTTGGTTGGTATATTTCTGATGGTATTGCTAGTGGTATCTGGGCAAATGTTGGTTCGATTGAATCTGCTGCTCAACGAATCATCAACAAAGCCAATGAAGCAGCTAGAGCTGCCGCTCAAATTCATTCACCATCAAGATTATTTGCAAAATCTGTTGGTAAGTATATCCCTCAAGGGATTGCTATGGGTATTGATAAAGAGATGCCTAAGTCAATCCAACAAATGCAGGATACATTTAAGAATGGATTTACTGCAGCTGCTGATGATGCTGTGAAACACGGAAATGCAATGGCGGAAGCTGTTGCTGGCGCTGTAAACCAAGTTGGCGATATGTTAGATGTTGCTGTTGATGACATGAACTATACTCCAACTATTACACCGGTTATTGACTCATCTAATCTAGATAAGTTTAAACCAAAAGATTATGGATTGAATCTTGGATCTGCTACTCGAGTGCCTACACCTGTGTATTCACCAGGAAGTAGTACTGGTCAAACTACAACCGTTAATACTGATAATTCTACAAAAGAATACAATATTAATGTGTCTGTGGATAACGGTGGACACCCAATTAATCCTAAAGAACTTGCAAAACAAGTTCAAGAACATATGAAACAATTCGATGATGAAAATCGAAGAGGAAGAGGCGAGGAGGTACTCTGGTAAATGGTGATGAAACCTGGTTATTTTGTGTTCAATGGAGTTAACTCTGAAGAACTAAACATCTTTATCCAGGATCGACCCGATATTGTAGCCCCGAAGAGACGTGTCTCTTTTATCGCACCTAATGCTTTCGAAGGAGAGTTGGCTTATGACGATGACGGTTATGAGCCAACCGAATTCGAGCTTAAGTGTTTCTACGATGGACGATCCGATAAAGATAATCATACTTCTTTATCTGATGCTCGTAATAATATTTATACATTATTCAATCAAGGCGTTGGAGAATGGGTATCATTTATACCGTATTTCGATGAAAATCATGAGTATATGGTGATATTAACCGAGCTTACTTTTGAAAATAAGTATTACTATGAAGGATGTATTTCGTTCACGGCTAAGTTGAAGTGTCAACCATACAAATACGTGAAAAATTCTCCTGAAATTAATGTTTCTAATGGATATTTGTTAACAAATCCGACGCAATACATTGCAAGACCACTTGTTTCGTTTACGGGAGTTTATGGACAATTGGATATTCGTATTGGTGATCGAACATTATCCTTAAGAAATCTTAATAGAGAAAACATATACATTGATTGTGAGACGTATTCTGTTTATGCGAAGGATCGTAGTCTTATTACCAACTTTAATAACAAGACTATTGGTAAAGATTTCTTTGTTCTTTATCCAGGTAAGGATCCACGAAATCGATTGACGATTACAAAACCAGACGGTGCTGCTCCACAATTGATAAAACTTAAACCGAACTGGAGGGTTCTTGTATGAGACCTATTTTATACGAACAAGATGAGACTCTGTTTCGTACTAATGGTATAGGCATCCTCCATGACGCGGAGGAATGTAAAGTTACCGAAGCTCGAAATGGAAAATTTGAGATTGAATTGGTATATCCTCTTCAAGGAGAGTGGATAACTGACATCGTTCATAATCGGATCATTTTGTCAAGACCAAATGACTATGATCAACCACATGCATTTCGTATTTATGAAACTGCTGTTGATTTAGCAGCGAATCATATGACTGTAAAAGGGGTTTCTATAACCGATGATCTCGCTGGAAACGTTGTTAAACCATTCACAGTATTAGGCGCAAATCCTAATAGTGCATGGGCAGGTATTCGATCAGCTGCATTGGATAATATCCGATATCGATTCTGGTCTGATATTAGTGCTATACATCCATTCGAGGTATCAGAAGCACAAAACGTTTGGGCAACTCTTGTTGGTGAGAAGGAATCTCTTGTAAGTGTTTTTGGTGGTGAAGTTAAACGGGAAAACGATTCCATTTATCTTTATCGGCGAAGAGGTACCGACCATGTGACTACCATTAGACCACGTAAGAATCTTAAAAACATTAAGATTACTACAAACATGATTGGTAAGTTCACTCGTATTTTACCTTATGCTAAATACACTCCAGAAGGAGAAAATCAACAAGAACAAACGATCTATGGCGATGTTATTTTCTCTGATCATTACAATGATTATTCTGTTAAACGAATTGTTCCGATTGATATTTCTAAGAAATTCAATGATTACAAACAACAACAGAAAGCTAGTCGTAAAGACCAATTGAAAGCCGATCGGGAAAATAACAGAGCAGTCGATGCCGCCCGAAGATCTGCTGAAGAAGCTCGACGAGAACAGCTAGAGATCGATCGTGAAGCAGCCAGAGAACGACGATTTGAAGAACGTCAAGCCGCTAGGGCTTCTGCCAGAGTGGCTGCTCAAGAAAAACGTGCGGCTGCTAAAGCTGCTCGTGAAGCCAATCGTGGCATTAAGAAGTCTAAAGCCCAACGTGCTGCCGAAGCCGAAGCTAGATATCAAGCTAGAGAAGCTGCATATCAACAAAAAGAAGCAGAACGAAATGCGAAGTTCCAACAACAGGAAAAAGATCGTCGTGCTAAACGTGCCGCTGCTAAACAAGCTAAAATTGATAAGAAGAATGCTAGAGAAGCAGAGAAATCTGCTCGTAAAGCTAGACAGGATCAGATCAAAGAGAGTACTAAGATTGTCATTACACCAGCGATGGTTACGGCAGAAGCTGCTAGTTACTTTGATGAGAATCCAAATGTAGATATTCCAAATATCAAGATCGAAGTTGATATGATCCCATTACAAGATACAACATCTTGGGAAAGATCAATGCTTCGTAGTCTTGAAAAGATCAAGTTATGTGATACGATCGATGTCTATGTCAAAAAGATTGACGCGGATGTAACAGTTACAGTCAATGAGATTGAGTATGATGTCTTAAGCGAACGGATTATCAAAATCGTAGCAACTTCCGATGGGAACAATTCATCAAGTCTTGCTGAAGCGCAGCGAGCTGAGTGGAAAGATCATACCCAAAAAGCTATCAGTGATGCGTTCTTCGATATCGACAATTCTGTTAATAAAATCCTTACCTCTGCTAATGGTAAAAACCAAAACTTCTATGGACCAGACGAACCTCCTGCTGATATGGCCAAGGAGAATGATATTTGGTTCAAAGAAGTAGCTGAGGGCGAAATTGATATGTATCGTTTCGACGGAACTCAATGGATATTGTTAATGCCACATGACTTTGGGGAACAACTAGAAACTAAGATAAATGATCTTAGGACAGAGATCCAAGAATCCCTTGACGAGTTCGAAGAATCTCAAGAGGATTTAAAAAGTCAATTAGATGGTGTCGCTATTGATGCTCAAGCAGCGGTTGAAGAAGTTGCCGATGAATTTAATGCTGAAATCGCAAGTGCTAAATCAGCGTTAGATACCGTTAAGAAAAGCTTCGAAGCGGCTAAAGCGGATTTCAATAATAAACTTGCGGATTTATCCCAGAAGCAACTTGCGGATAAGTCGGCCCTTATTCAACAGACCCAGCGAGATATTCGTCAACTACAAGACGGTATTACGGAGAAATATAATAATCTTCGTATAGGTACCAACAACTTGATTCGTAATAGTATTACAATGCCGCCTACTGATTTTAGAGGATGGACCGTTGCTAATGGAGAGACATTTAGATTATATTCAAAAGATCTAACTGTGTTGAAGATCAACTCAACATCTCGAGTAGCATTATCTTTAAATCCCCCAGAATCTAATATGGTGAAATTGAGACCAAATCAAGATTACATTTTCTCATTCTATGTGAAATCTTCCGGCGGTGGTCAAGTCATTTACCATAGTCGCTCCGCTACTGATATGAAGTTAATTGCATATGATCCATCTTTTAACAATGGATGGAATGTTTCTCGTGATTGGGAAAGACACTGGGTTAAATTTAGAACGCCTAGTACCTTATCAAATCCGAATGCTGTTCTTGGTATTATCAACAAAGATAGTGGATTGAATACGATTTATACTGCGGCATGGCAATTGGAAGAATCTCATATTCTTTCTGACTGGCATCCTAATGATACAGATTTGGAAGAAGTTATTGGCGAGTATAAACGATTGATTGATCGGAATCTCACGACACTTCAAACGACTGTTGGTAAAATAGGTGAGAATGTCACAAACGTTAAGACCTCTATAGATCAGACAAATAGACAGATTGAACTGAAAGCTCGGGAAATCACCAGCTTGCAGGGTAAAATGACTCAAGCAGAAGCCACATTACAAGCTCTTCC
>QWCF01000057.1_pt1 | contig 56884 bp, 58 predicted proteins | sample 1972521 | NCBI WGS metagenome assembly QWCF01 (sample SAMN09866715, study PRJNA288562) | Human oral metagenome isolate term4_saliva, whole genome shotgun sequencing...
ACCTGCTAAGCCAGTCGAAACTGAAAAACCAGTTGAGAAGCCAGTAGAAACACCTGCTAAGCCAGTCGAAACTGAAAAACCAGTAGAAACACCTGCTAAGCCAGTCGAAACTGAAAAACCAGTTGAGACGCCAGTAGAAACACCTACTAAGCCTGTTGAAACTGAAAAACCAGTTGAGAAGCCAGTAGAAACACCTACTAAACCAGTCGAAACTGAGAAGCCAGTTGAGAAGCCAGTAGAAACACCTACTAAACCAGTCGAAACTGAGAAGCCAGTAGAAACACCTGCTAAGCCAGTCGAAACTGAGAAGCCAGTTGGTACAAACAAAGTAACGCGAACTGGTGGAAATATCCAATACTCTGGTGATACTCAGCAAAAATCCGGAAAAACATTACCTAAAACAGGTATGGGTTCTGGATTTGGGTTGATTGGATTGTTGACGAGCGCTATTGGGGCAATGGGTCTCAAAAAACGCAAAAAATAAGCACTTTTGGATTGGTTATAGCCAATCCTTTTTTAATCCTTGTCAACTATCCCAAAATGCTAGTGTTTATGGTATAATAGAACTATAAAAGGGTACGAGCCCTAATGAAACAGAAAGGAAAATCGAACGCATGATTAATGATTCTATTAAGGATATGATGCGCCGAGATACTCATTTTCGCGAAAAAATGAGAAACCTGGGTTATAATGACCAACCTGTTGTTGCTGTCGTAGACTGGGAAAAAGAGGCATTGTATACTAGTCAAACTAGTTATCCATTTGCACAACTTGATGTTGACTATTTGACCTTGCTACGTCAAACACGACTACGTGAGAACAAACGAACATTATTGACAGAAAACGCGGTAGCGGCGTCCAAAGAGTTGGTTGAAAATACACCAAACATTACAGCTAAGCCGCTTCAGGGAGTGACATCTCGTGAAATTTTCCAAAACATTTTTATGTATGAAATGCTTCTTATGAACATGATTGAAGATGAATTGGAACTGACCGAAGATGAGAAACTTGAACTCGTCGAAGAAAATGGTTTAACCCATGGTGTAGATTTTGTCGCTCATAGCTTAATTCCAAAATATCAACGTCCGAGGGGCTTCTGATGACACTTGAACAATTATCTATGAAGTATTTTGGAACACAAGATTATGAAACTGCTCTTGCTGCACTCGCACCGTCTTCCATGCCGGTAAGACAATTTTTGATAGCGGTGCACGAACACAACCTCAATCTTAGAAAGGTAACAAATGGCTAAGAAAAATCCATATCTCAGTAAACTAAAAATGATTTTGCCGGAACCTGCAATGGTTGACCGTGCAAGTCAATTATCAGAGCTAGAAGCTCAAGAACTGTTGTCTTATATCAACAGACCAGGAATGTCACTCTATGTGGACCGCACGGTCGTACCACATGCATTGACTATTTCGACATCATTTGGTGCTATCCACTTAGACCATACACTTCAAAATGTTGACAAGGTATATGTTGGACGTAATTCATTCGAACCAATTTCAAATGATATTTCTGTTATGTCTACACTTTTAGATGGTAACCCAATCGACGCGTTTAAACCTCGTAACTTCAAGGTTCGTGCTCGTAACAAACGTGGTCGTCGTGTGGCTCGTGGTATTGAGCAAGATAGACCATTTGAAGAAATGCAAGCACAAACAGAACACGATTTGGCCGGCGCAAGATTGACTTACAACTCACTATTTCTTGAGTTAGCTGATGTATTTGCGGATACAAAGGTTGATATCTCTGATATCGCTCGCGAATTGACAGCTAACGGGGTTGATGAAAAAGATATCCCATATTTCTTGGCATATGAATCAGCTTACAAACGAGAAATCATTTCAAATTTGTATGGCCTCAATTATGGCGAAGGGGTTGTTGATTATGACTTTAAACCAGTCGTAGCTGACCCAGATACATTCATCGGACAACTTATGAGACGTCTCGAAGTGGATACCGCTGAATATGATGAAGAAAATGGTGTTTTGAAAATTGATGACCGCCTAATCACAAATCTACCAAAGGTGGATGAAAAAGGTGTCTTCTCAAACGGTAATGTCCGCTATATTCCATATCACATCGGTTACTTTGTCGATGCTGGACCTGAGATGTCACGTGTGGACCGTCTGCGTCATATTGACCCGGTTGAACGTGCTATTTCAGCTGTTGAGTTACAATATAAATTGACTCGTGGGGATATCAAATTCAAAACGATTTTGGATGTTACACGTAACCTACCGGATTTCGATAACCATCCATATGGAGAAGAAATTCTTGAAACTCTCAAACGTAAGGTCGTACTTGACAAATCATACACTCGTACAAACTCACTTGTGGCAGAATATCAAAATCGCGCAGATGATTTGGGCGCCGTAGCACTGACAATGCTCGATGAAGATGCCAAAGGGCTTATTGACCCACTTGGCACATCAAATGGTGCCAACATGGGTATCATCTTCTATTTGACAGAGGATGCTGAATTTAATCCAGATGGGACGTTTGTAGCTGGTCAGTCTGAATATTCACCTGTAGGACGCGTCATGAAGCAATTCGAAATTGATAAGGATAACTTCAACCGTCACCAAATGAGTTTCAACGCGATGTTGACATCATCAGGTGTACAAAAACTTAAAGTTGCTTATGCAGAGTTTGCACTTTGGAACTCAGAAGACGCGGTCGTGTTGACTGAAAAAGGTGCACAATCTCTAGCTGTAAAGGCTAATGCGCATGACCTCGAAGGTATGATTGTCATTGATGACGCATTTGTTGTTAGTGAAGAAGGTGAATTTCAACCGCAATTTATCGTTCGTGAAGATGGTGTCTATCGCGCATCACAAACGGGTGATAAGGTTACTGATATGCACGGTAACAAGTCAGTATCATCTCTTGTCATCGACCCAAATATGACTGATGAAACCGCAAAAGATGAGCGACTTCAATATGCTGTTGAGTTTGCAAGACTTAATCCTGATGTGGATATGGTCGTATCACCTGTTTCCCTCGCATCACGTTTGAATATGGGTGTGGCCCACGAAGGTTTGGTTGGTGAAAAGAGTGATTTGCACTTGCCAGATGGTACAGTTGTCAAAGACGGTATTGTTGAAATCGCCTACATGACACTCCCTCAAACGGCTGAGCACAAGTCAAAAGACTATGGTGTCGAAGGTAACGGTCGTAAATATTCAACTCTATTTAGATATGCACTATCATCTAAGGTTGGGGATGACCTCTACCGCAAAGGTATTGTTCGTGAAGAAGTTCGTAATGAACATATTGATGAAGTTGCTACAGCATTTGATAGACTCGGAATTAGTTTCAAGAATGAGAAGGAACTCCTAAAAGATGACAACATCGAAGGATTTGTTCCGGCTCGCGAAACTGTTTCTGCTAGTGATTTATTCTTCAAATCACCGTCAGTCATTCACCGAGAATTGACTAGTAAATTGGTCAATAATGCTATCAACATTGATTTGGGTAGTCGTGAACTGATTAGTCCGATGACGGGTCAACCAATTAAAGATGCAGAAGGTAAAAATGTATTACCAATTCGTGTCGAAGACGGTAAAATCATTCCATATCGCTACACAAATGTGTTCAAACAATTGGCGATTGGTAATGTTCCAGGACTTCAAGAAGCATACAACCATGCTGTTGCGATTGACTATAACCATTTGACAGATAAGAACAACATCATTAAAAACATTGACACTATGACAGTGTTTGACGGTTCAAAAACTGAAATGATGTCACCAGACCCTCGATTGAAATTGGGGCAAGTGGCAACGTCTGTCGATGATACTCGTGTAATCGTTCACCGTGACCCATGTATCCAATCAGGTAACGTTATTTCGATGGAAAATGTTGGTGGTAACAAACCAAACATGACCCATATCAACCCGCTTATTGTTGGTCAGATGAACGGGGACTTCGATAGTGATACAGTTGGTGTCAACGCATTTAAGAACTTGACCTTGTCCGAAGAGGATAAAAACAAATTCTTTGAAAAATCAAATGTGTATGAACAATTGAATCGTTACGGTGAAGTTTTCCTAGGTACTGGCGAATCTCACTTTGTGGCAGCTGCACGTGCTAATAACTTAGATACGTCAAATGTAACATTTGAAGATGGTAAGAGCAATCGCGAACTTGCAACAATTGTTGAAGATTTGAATGCTAAAATCATCGACTCACCAAAATCATATGGTGCCTATGCGCTTTCGTTCGAAAACGAACATACGCTCAAGGATAGTCTTGGTCGACTAGCTGATGATGGTATCAAAGGTAATCGTGCCGATATCGAACGTCACTTCGAACAAGGTTATAGCATTGATGAAGACCGCGCGGTTATGAAGGCGCTTATTGCTAAATCCGAATGGACTGGTCTTGCTGGTTCAACAACTAACAAATTGATTGCTGGTTTCGGTGACAAAGACTTCGACCAAGAATTGACGCGTGTGGCTCTAGATGTGACTTACGCCATGACACAATCTGTACTTCAAATGAAGAAAAATGCAGATAAGTTGCCAGAAATCGATAAGAAAATTACTCGCATGAAGACTGTCATGAACGGTAAGTTTACAGTGGAAGAATCACGTAGAGAATTACTCGACATCACTGATGGTCTAGCACCAGCTGATGCTATCAATAAATTTGTAGATGTGGTCGCTGACCGTCAACAAAAATTGAGAGACCAAGGTCTTTACACAAATGATTCATTTGGTACTGGCGTCCTTCATTCGACTGGAGCTTCCAATGCAGCGTTTGCATTCATGAGTGAAACAACCTTCACTAAACACATTGCAAAACAAATTTTCAATGATGGTGTTGACGGTCCTGAATATGAGGACACCTTGTCAGAAGAAGAGCTTGCACAAATCATGGCAGCGTTTGAGCAGACTGTTGGTGAATCACTAGAAGGTGGTGTACATGGACTATAAAGCAATTGGAAAAGCCCTTCAAATTGAAGGTGAAATCTGCCATAACCAATTGGACGGGGGATATCTCAGCCGCGAGGCTGGGATTGCCCGATTCAATGAAGAAGCAGTGGCGAATGGATTAAAAGAACTACGAGACCCTAAAGGATATATGGCACTTGATGATAATGTTTATCAAGCTATCAAGGACACCTATGAAGATGTCTATAACCAAAAGGCTCAAGATGTCGAAGACGGGTTCTCAATCCTACAAAGTACCTATGCACTAGATGCTGTACTTGACAAACTAGATTCTGTAGTGCGTAAGGATAGTAAGCGGTTTACGCCGGATGGGATGGTTTATGGTGATTTGCGATTTGTTCGCAATACTCCAGAAATCCAACAGCATATCGATGATATGGTTAACCGTCGTGTCGAAATGACCATGAAATATGCAATCTCTCGTTCGGTAGATGATGATAACTTCCGTCAGACGTTCGAACAGTATGTCGCGGCTGGTGAAGCATTGAAAAATACCATCCAACCGCAAGAATCGGAACAATCGTTGACACTTTAGAAAGGTAATATAGTATGGACAAAGAAAAAGAAGAATTTCTCCATGTTGCGTTGGGTTCAGATTCTGATTTCAGATACGGATATGACGATGTGAAAGAAATTTTTGTATCCCCTGATAGATTCGAAGGCGCACATGGTAAATTCGTATTAACGGGTGACATTAAAGCCTTTATCGCCCAGGATAATGAATTAGTATTTCCGGACGAGGATAATACAAAATTTGAATTGTATGATGTTGAAGATAACATCTATAATGTTCGCTCAACGTTACCTCTCGGAGTTGCTGATGAACAAGGTCTGGTTGATTATCTAAAAGAGACATACACTGATGAAAATTCAGTACACAAAGTTCATCAACGTGATATGGCCTATGATTATTTCAAATCCGGTGCAGTATCGCCAACAGACTTCTATCCCAAATATCCTAACTATACAGAGTCGTCACCACTATCTGAATTGGACTTAGCATTTGAAATCAAAGAATTGGCGCGTCTACAACGCTCAAAAGATGAGCTCAAATATTTGGATGAGCAAATTGATAGGGCGATTGACAGAAACAACCAGAATACAGACCGTGATGTTGCACGACTAGAAGTTAACAAAATGGACGTAGAAGCTGATAGACGTAATATTGTCATGCGATATCAACTGGATGAAGTCAATAAAATGTTGGGTAGCGATTATCAGATTTCCGAATTATGGGGCGCTAGCCACGAAAAGATTGAAAAGCTGGAAGAAGAAGCCTATGAAGTTCCCAATATTCCAGGTGTGTCGCAAGACGCCTTTGAACAAGCGAAATCAGACTTTGGATGTGAAATCACGGCTGATAATGTAGATGAATTCATGAAAGAATTGGATTTACTAGCAGACCCCGGTCTATGCCGATAAGCGTAATAGATGTAAAGGTGATAAGATATGGATAATAATAGGGAAGAATTTTTTCATGTCATTTTGGGTCCAAATTCCCATTTCGAATATGAATACAATGATGTGAAAGAAATTTTTGCACGAGTTGATACATTTGACTATCCTGGTGACCATTTTATACTAGATGGAAAAGTTAAGGCTTTTATCACCAAGGATAATAAATTGGAATTTCCGGGAAATGGCGACTCAGAATTTTATTTACGTTCGGACGAAGGTAATATTAATAATGTGCACTCAATGCTATCTCACGGAGTTGAAAATGAACATGGCCTTATTGATTATTTAAAAGATACATATATCGATGAAGATTCAGTGCACAAGATGCATCGTATATATATGGCATATGATTATTTTAGGGCTGATTCAGAATCTGCAATGGATTTTCATAATAAATACCCGGATTATGAGAAATTCACACCTTTACCTGATAATGAGCTGGTCGAAGAGGTGAATGACCTGGAGAGATTGAAAATTTCTTCAGGGGCTGATAAACAAAATGTGGTTGAGCGGTATCAGTTGAATAAGGTGAACGACATGCTAGGTGTGTACCATCCCATTTCTGAATTGATTGATATCTCCGAAAGTGAAGTTATCACGACTGATAATGTAGATGAATTCATGAAAGAATTGGATTTGTTAGTAGACCCTGGTCTATGCAGATAAAAAAAACAGTAAAAAAAACTGGGTGTTAAATATACATTCAATCACCCGATAGGAGAGGATTGGGTCTAGTAGAAACTAGTCCCCAATAGCATACGTTCACGCATGCTATTCTTCAATGAAAAAGAAAAAAACGACCTCTGTTTCACAACGGTGGTCGTTTTCTAAATCAGCTGTCACCACTAAAGTGGCTAAAACCCATCAACCTTATTCAAATTGATGGGTCACTATTTTGCCCGTTCACGTCTTACTAGGAGGTATAACGTGTGTTCACCACTGGATAGTGGCTAAAACTCATCAACCTTATTCAAGTTGTTGAGCCGGTGGGACTTGGAGGATTCGAACCCCATCTTCTATCATTTTACTGATAGCTCTTCCAAAGAGAAATCCGTCCCAAAAAAGAACGCCGCGGGGAGATAAACTAAAAACCCACGACATTGAAAGGAGGCTACATCTCCCTAAACGAGAAAAATAAAGGGAGAGCCTTAAGGGAACATCGGGTTTCGAACTAATAACCCGATGGTATCACCGATAGAAACTAGTATAATCCGGAAAAAGTCTAAAACCGGACTCCACCGATGAAGGTGTCAGTTTAACGACTTAACGGTCGAGTTTGAAACAGGTTTTGAGGGAATCAAACCCCCGTTAACGGTTTTGGAGACCGCTGTAATATCACTATACGAAAAACCTATATTACCCCAGTAGAAGTCTAGGACATAACTTCGTACGATGCCTAAAACCTCACACTACTGACACTAGAAATCGCGACTACTGAGATATGAGCCATTCACATCACCGCGCAGCGCGCGGCTATGACTCATTAATCTTATTCAGATTAACGAGCCTTAAAAGGAGATATCTCGGCAACCAACTACAGTATGAGCATCACGATACCAAAAAACAATGTTTTGGCTACCTCTCAATCATGATAATTGTGTTGATTGCCAGCAATGAAAATTTCATTCGACCGCTATTTGTATAGCGGCGATGACTTGACAACCTTATTCAAATTGTTAAGCCTGGGGAAATATTTTCCAATCGGGATTGCTGGACTCGAACCAACGACCCTCTGGTCCCAAACCAGATGCGCTACCAAACTGCGCTAAATCCCGATATAAAAAATTGGGGCCGGACTTAATTTTTACCGACATCCTCATTTAAACAACCGTTATTCTGTCACAAACGTGGGAAACCGATATTCCCAAAGGTCCACCGTGTCTTGGTTGTGTCCCCACTTAAGGGGCTGCTTTTATCGTCAAGTGGATTTCATATGGCTCTCTCTGGCACAATCTTATAGTGTCTTTCGACACATCAACCACATTTCGTCATTTGGGCTTGGATTTAGACTCAAATTTCCAAATCGTTCCCTAACTAGATTCCCTGGGAGGCTCTAGCACCTACGCCCGCGCATACCAATACCTACTCGCCTTCATCAAGGCTCAAAGCAGCTTTTGACTGTCGAGATACTGTGCGTTAGGTCGACAAACCTGTTCTGCCACAATGTTGGGACACCACCCAAAATGCAACGAACCCGGTGCTTAATAAGCGAACAACATCTTCGATATGGCCTATATCAAAGATTTGACGTTGTGTGGGGACCGATACCCCACTACCACATGGACTGTTATGAGTTTTCAAATTGTCATACAGCAAACCTACTGCTCTATTCCATCTTATACACTTGTTGCCAAGCTTCAAGACAAAAGAATCGCGATTCCTTGCGTGATGGACCCATAAGACAATTGTCCGCAAATCCATTCGCTCCGACTCTTGCACACGCAAGCGGGCTATTACGCAAGGCTCATTCCCGACGGGAGAGCATACATTACAGTTAACGTTTAAATGAGAAGCACATCCCATTGAAGTTCTTTTCAAACTTCTACAAACGACGCCTTTTGAGCTTCGCCGGATGCCACCTGTGAGTACAATCATCAACAGATTTCCCAATTATAAATTTCAATTTTGAAATTTCTTAAAACTATCAAATCATTGATAATCTTGGGGGATTTCAAAAAGTCGGCTGCGTGTACAGCCACCAACCCTTTGGAACCATATTAAACAAACCGATATTAATCTATTCATTCGCATGGTTGGTGATACAATACCCATTGTCGCTCGGAAGTTACTAAAGACACAAATGTCTTCGCATTGCTTGCCCGAGTCAAGAATAGATACCTCACACCTTAGTGTACAATCAGAATACCTTCTGAATTAACGCACACCTAACGAGGTCTCCAAATGAACCCCGCAATTATAAATTTCAATTTTGAAATTTCTTAAAACTACCAATCAATTGATAATCTTGAGGAATCTCAAAACGTTGGCTGAGATTACACCAACAACAGAAGACCTTTTGTACGCTTATTGGTTACGCACGTATCCACGGATGTTCCCATCCGTAATCTTCAATGCCCGGTCGATTTGGTCGACCAATCCTAACGAACACTCGTACTACGCCATTTTTCATTTAATCTAGAAGCCGCTAAACCTCTAAACTGCGTTACATTCATGACGTCATTTACAACCTTGCGAGCTATAAATGTGTGGGTCGAACCCACAAAAGGACACTTTCCTTGTGTTCGGGCGATGACTTTCGCTTGTAATTAGATATCAACTAAAAATATGTCATTAATATATCAAAGGTGATTGTCATCAATTGCGGTACGGTAGACAGGCATCGCCAGATGTTTCGACAACTTTTGATTGCCAAAATGCATCCCGCCTACGATTATGGTTCACTTGCGGTGAAACGCACTGAAAATTCTTGATGAGGGACAGCTCCCTCTTTGGAAATTCTCTGCCTGACGCCCTTGTTGCAGCTCGGACTATTCAGACTTGCCTAGACTCACTTCCTCGTCTCACACGGGTCGCTGTCGCAACCGCCCCTCAGCATTTGCCATTGGGTTGTAGTGCTCTGACTTCAAAAGCTGGTGCAGATTCTACACCACTCATCATGCATTGCTTAGATTGACCTTTTTACCGGCGACACCTTCGTATCTCAAGTGCCTTTTCCTTGTCACCAAGGGTTATCTGAGCTAAGCCTCTAAAAGTCAAAACGTTATGAATGTAACAGTCTGCTACTTCGTAGCAAATTGACACGTTTTGATTTTTCATAAGTGAAATGGGGATTCGGGGTGGCGTTTCGGCACCCCGTTTTATGAGCATTTGGCGTATGCCAAATGCGAAAAAAAGTTATGGGGAAACCCAGAGTAGTTTTACGACCTGCTCAGGTCAGTATTTAATTATATCACAATACGAGTGAATCGTCAATCACCAAATAGAGCATTTGTGGAATTGCTCGGACTCCCAAGTGTGATTCGAATATCACCATCATTATCGGCTGGTTGAGAATTACCGTCTAATCCAAATACACGATAATGGAAGGTTGTCGCCTTTCGGTATTCAATTTTTGTAATAACAGCGTCCTTCTTCAAATCACCTTCGATTTGAGTCACACGAACTTTACGTGTAGAAGAATCGCTATCGTCTCCAATTGTGATAGTTGTGTCATTACCCGTTGTGGACATAGTATATAGCACGTCACGGTCGTCATCTGACAATCTGTTCCCTGCTTTTAAATATTTTCTAGAGATTGACAAGGATACTGGTGCATTTAATTCATTACCGTAGATTTGACGCCACGGTTCGGTCGACTCCGACACGTGGTTTGCCGATACGGCTCCAAGAATTATAATAAGCGAACTTAAGCCACCAAGGATGGTCGTGGCAACAAATAACCATATTCCTCGTTCACCTCGTTCATTTTCTTCTGCATTAACAAACGTAATAAACCAGATAATGATAATGGGAATTATGAGGCAACTAAATTTCAAATCTGTGATTAACCATGATATCATTTATTTCCTTCTTTCTATTGTGATGCATATGTATTGGCAATAAATACACCTGCACAACACAATGCTATAAATCCTAAGGCTTCTATGAGAAACATGCCCATCATAATCCAATTGGGCATGTATGATGCAATACAGACGCACAATGCGGCAGCTACCATAGGCACAATCACAACCCGGAAATACAAGGGTGTGGCGTTCTTGAGATGTGACAATAATGATTTACTATTTTCACACTTTTGCGATATTTTATTAAAATATTCAATGTCAAATAGTTTCATAAAATAGACAAATGCTATCATTGGTAATACCTTCGCTCCTTTGTTATTGATTTGAACGATGTTATCGCAAACTGTATAAAACCAATTAAGGTCAGAATAATAGACGCCCCACAATCAATCATTATGGCAAGTATCGCAATTGATATCCCTGGATTATTCGTTGTGGGTTGGTCAATGTATGGTTTAATTAATAAAATGGTGACAGACCCGATGCCCCACGGGATGATAACATAGAGGAGTAATAAGGATATCCAATAGATAAATCGTTTAATAGCGCTGGGAGAATGAATACATTTATCACGAATGGATGCGATAACGTTAGATTCAAATACAAAACATAAATATAAAATCGAAATCATATGTCGCCCTCACTAATCACCAAATATGGTATTCGCAGAATTCTCTTTTCGCGAAACTGTGATACGAATTTCACCATCAAAGTTTGAAGTTTGTGATTTCCCATTCATACCAAATAATTGATAATGAAATGTTGGGGTTGGTCGGTATTCAATTTTGGTAATCGCTGATGTTTCATCTATGTCACCATCAATACGACTCACAATAACCTTGCGTCGTGATTCATCGTCGCCATTTTTGATAACGACCGTTGCAAATTTATCCGTGCCATAGTTTAAATCGGCTTCGCCATATGTCCCTAATATATCACCAGCTGTAACTTTGTGATTTTCACCATAATCGATTACAACAGATGCATTTACATCATTTGTGTAAATTTGTGTCCATGGTGATTCGGATTCTGGTATTGATTTAAATAATATAGCGGTGGTTAGTAATGTGATGAATGTAAAGATAAATGCAGCACCAAATATTGCCGCCATTACAAGGTTTGATGGATAACTTATGCCGATAAGAAACCCTAGAGCAAGTACGACAAGTAATATAAAAATTACTGGTGCGAAATGCATATCAGTAATTAACCATTCAATCATATGTTTTGTACCTTCTTTCTAAAGATTAGTTGTTGTGATTGTCACGTTTGAATAATGATAATACGTCAATGTGTAAAATGCTCACAAAGAATATAAAAAGATGACAAACACCAACAATAAAACTCACGCGATATTCCCAATTTAGTATCGTTGCGACACTTTCATCATTCATAAATTTAGATACAATAGCCAGAATCAATACATAAACAAAGGGTATCACACATGTGATACCCATATACAATTCTGAATTGATAATGTATGGTTTAAAATCTGTTGCATCAGAAGCTTCTTCCAACCAATGGAGAACCCGTTTTCGAATTGGTCCAATACCAAACAAAAGTAGTTGATAGATTGCTATAAGCATACAAAACCAACCTTTCGTTTAGAAATCCCAGTCATCATCTGTCATTTCTTCTACGTTGGTAGGTACGACATAAGAGTCACCTTTGACGGAGAAGAAATCATGATTCTTGCTAGCTGTATTAAGCGCGTTTTCGATAATTGGATTGATAGGGTCGTGCTCGAAATAAGCCGGTCGACCCAAATTTTGAAGGGCGCGGTTACCATTGTATTTGACATAGTTTATGACTTCATCAGCGAGTCCAATTTGGTCATATAAGCTATGCGTATATGCGATTTCGTTGTCCAGCAATTCCAATAACAACTCTTCCACTTCAGCATCGACACGCGCTTGCTCATCTGATGTTAATTCTTTATAGATTTCTTGAGCAGAGTAACCCACACACGACCCATGGATGGTTTCATCTAACATAATCTTACGAATGATTTCACCTGATGTTGTCATTTTACCTTGACCGGCTAAATATAGCGGGTAGAAGAATCCAGAATAAAACAGATATGACTCAAGGAATACAGATGCGACATGAGCCATATAAAGGTCTACCTTTTTAGGTTTGAGTGTTACTAGTTTGTTGTAATATCCTAGAATCTTGTCAGCCTTATAAGTGAGTCGAGGGTTACTTGGTACCCAGGTATCGAGGAGATAGTCAGTATCTCTCGAATCAAGAAGTGATGTAAAAATGGTCGAATATGATTTTGCATGCACTTGTTCAATAAAACTCATATAAGCATATACTGCTTGAAGACGCATGTCTTCAACATGCATCCCGAGAACATTCATACCAACATTTCCTTGTTGGGTGTCAAGCCCGGTAAGGCCAGCGAGAACCTTTTTATAGGTGTCTCGCTCAGCCTCTGATAGAGCGTTCCAATCGCTGATGTCTTTAGACACTTTGAATTCTGTATCGAGCCAAAATTGTTGAATATTTTGATTCCAATACATGAAAATCAAATCGTCTTGTTTATTCCAGTTAACGGCTTTCATTGAGAAGTTCCTTTCTAAATGCTACATGAAGTACATTCTTCAACTGATAGCAGTTTGTTTCGTGTGTAATAGAGTGATTTGAGACCCTTGTGGTGAGCATAGGCGTAAAGTCGCGCTAATTCACGGGTTGATGTTGTTGAATTGACATAAAGAATTGTAGAAATCCCTTGGTCAACGTGACCTTGGATAACAGAAATAAGGTCAATCAATTTCATCTGGTCAATAGTGTATGCTGATTGATAAACAGTTGCTGTAACTTCGTCAAGAAACGGCATTGGATAATAAGTTTCCATATCCCCATAAGCTCGTCGTTCAATCAAATCAACAATTGGCATAACACTAGATGTTGCATTTTGCACATAAGAAATGGATTGTGTTGGTGCTATTGCAAGTCGGTAGGCGTGATAGAGACCGTGTTTCTTAACTCGTTTTGCGAGAGTTTTCCAATTTTCTTTTGTTGGTAGGTCAATACCTTCAAATAGTTTTGCGACAATAGGTGACTGCGGTAGGTAATCGTTTTCTAAATATTTAGTGAAATAATTACCATTTGCATATTCGGATTTATCAAAATCCTTAAAGGTTGTTTTGGTCTTACGCGCGATGTGCATGCTGGCCAAAATTGAATAATAGTTCATAGCGGCGAAAAATACGTCAGCGAACTCTTTAGCCTCGTCAGAGTCATAAGGGATTAGATTTTTAGCAAGGTAACCATGCAAGTTCATAACTCCGAGGCCCACTGAATGTAACTCGTCGTTCGCCTTGATTACACCGGGTGCATTATCAACGTGACTCATATTAGATACTGATGTTAATGCCTTCATAGCGGCAAATACAGCTTCATATATGTTTTTATGTTCCATGACATTGGCAATATTTAGACTACCGAGGTTACATGAAATATCGCGTTTGATATCCCACTCTTCGCCGTAGTTTCCGATTTCTGATACTTCTTGGAGCTGCATGATTTCAACGCATTGACCAGTCAAAACACCGTTGAACATACCCATATGTCGTTTTGATTCATTGAAACAGTATGTATCGTATTTCCCTCGCAAGGTATCAATACTTGTGACCGTAACAAAGTGAGTCGCTTGGCGATTAGTGCTTTTAATCTCAGTAGGTAATTGAATTCTATAAAGTTCCAATCCCAACTCGAGTAATTTCTCAATTTCTTTATGTGAAATCAATAATCTATAAGTGGCTTGGCACTCATATTCAGCATATTCATCATCTACATGAGTTGGTAGTAGTCTTTTACCCTCTGGATAACAATTAGAGACACGTGAATAAATTCCCAGTTCTTGCAAGAACAATAACAAATCTTGAAGGAATTTTTTATTTGCCGATGTCAACTGTAACGACAAACATCCACCATTATTGGTCAATGCACCATCCGCGTCTAATAGTCCAGATAACCAGTTTAATTTGTAATTAGTAGACTTGTTATATGGTAACGTGAATTTTGGTAATAGAGTACCCTTTTTGATATTGTAAATCATTCTCGCATCATGAGATTGTTTGCTAGAATACGGTAATTTATCCATTATGTGTTCTAGATTACGTTTATCACCATATAGATAAATTCTATCATATTCTTCTCCTCGATTCGGTTTCACATTGGTACCGTCACCTGTGAAAAATCCTGAATGATATGCGTATTCATAATCAAGTTCATTTACTGTCAAATCTACAGTCGGCAATTCGAATTTAATTAATTTATCACCGGGTTGCATTTCGGACGCTCGAACCTCTTTTGGTTCTGTACCATATCCATCTTGCACATAAAATTTATGATATGGGGTACAATCTAAATGCATTCCATTTGAAAACTTGACGCGTACCAATTCCTGACCTTCTCCAGTTTGTCGAATTGGAGACAATGACCATTCTTGACCGTTCCATACGTGCAAATCTTGACCAGATACTGTTTCGATTTCCACATATCCGTATTCCTTTGTAAGAATTTTGGTGTCACCGGACACGCATAAGTTACTCTGATGAATATCACCGATTTCTTTTAACGCGTGAACCTTGTTTGCATTATCCTTGAACATAAGATATGGGTAACCTGACTGCAATTGCATTTTAGCTACTTGGTTGAGAATATCACGAGCGGAACCTTCGCGTTTCTTGATATTTGGGTTAGCGACTAAGACATCATACATTTCACTCATATTCATGTCATCTAAGTGAATGCCATAATGTTTGTAGACGTTGTGAGGATAGAACATATAGAAGGGTTGATTCTTCTTAGCGAGCTCCATAAATTTATCAGGAACAATAAGACCTGTGGAGATGGTAGCTAGTCGCAAACCTTCATCCGCATTTACCTTTTTGGTATCTAAAAATTCAGGCAAATCAGCATGGAAGATGTTCAAATAAACAGCTCCAGCCCCTGGTCGTTGACCTAGTTGGTCTGCGTATTGGAAACTCATTTCAAGAGATTTTGCTACAGGAATGACACCTTTCGCACAATTTTCAACCTCTTTGATGGATTCACCACGTGCACGCAAACGAGAGAGATTTAGCGCCACACCACCACCATATTTAGACAGTGTTCTCGCCACACCTTCATTGTAGTTGATGGAATTCAAAGAGTCATCAAGTGAGAGCAAATAACAAGATACCAATTCGCCACGACGTGAACGACCTGCGTTTAACATTGTAGGCGTCGCTGGTTGATATACCTGAGTCATAAGGGTATCGAGTAATTCGAGTGCGAAATAATTGTCACCTTGTGCTAGATAAAGAGCGACAATGACCATATGCTGTTCATAATTTTCCAGATAGGTCTTCTTGTCGTTGGTCTTCAAAGCGTAACTTTGATAAAATTTGGTAGCTGCCATATAAGACGCGAACTTGAAATCATAAGTATAGGCCTTGGCGGAGATATCCTTCAAGAAATGCTCGTCATAGAGGGAGAAGCAGTCGAAATAAAAATCATTTTCGACTAACCATGACAAGCGGTCCAATTCTGTTGGGAATTCCTTTGTGTGTTCTTGGACTTCTTCCAGATAAACTTTTAGAGCCTCTTGGTCTTTTTCAAGGTCATAAAACCCGTCTTTTTGACGAGTGATAGCATTATTCAATTCAATATGATTCATATATACATATCCTTCCTATGTTAATTCTGCAATTTTCTGTTTGACATTTTCAACGTCGTCAGTTGTCCCCGCTAGTTCAATTTTATAACTAGGAATTTCCAATTTGCCGGTCACTGTGTCAGCCCCGATGGCAAAGTTTGGCCCCCAATTACGATTGCCAGATGATACAACTAATTTGACGTTCTTGTGATATTGTTTCAAAAACCGAATAACAGGCGATGGCACCTTGCCAAATCCAACCGTCGGAAAGACAAGGACAATTTGCTCATCGCTTGGAAGTCCGACACTTGCATCTTTCATGGGTTGTGTCTCGAACCCGAGTTTTTCGGCGAATCGTTTGCAGTTTCCTGTCAAACTAAAATATACAATTTTCATAATTTCTTCCTTTCAATCCTTTGGAACCATGCCAAATAGACGGGTACCGAAATCTCGATACCCGTTTAATCAGCACAATTAGTGATACAATACCTATTGTCGCTCGGAAGTTACTAAGAACGATAAAATCGCCCCTACATTGCTTGCCCGGGTCAAGAATAGATACCTCATACCTTAGTGTACAATCAGAGTAATCTCTGAATTAACGCACACCTAACGAGGTCTCCAAATGAACCCCGGATTGTCCGTTATAATGGATTTACAATCTTACTTAACGCACCTTTGAATCGCACATCACCTAGGTTAATTATTTGGGTAAATGTATGATACACTACCAATGATACCTTTTGGATTAAACCATCCGCGGTAATTACCAATTCCACGAGGGTCTGCTGCATCAGCCGAACCACCATGATTCGCTTCGAGAACCTGAATCATACCGTCCTCACGAACGTCCGTAACGTAGGCAACGTGGCCGTAGCCACCGTCATTCCAAACGACGACAGACCCAGCTACCGGTGCAGAACCAGTTCTGAATCCAGCAGATGCTGCTGATGCTGTCCATTGCGCTGCATTACCCCAATAGTTTCCAACCCATGGTGCTAATACTTTAACACCCCATGTACATTGTCCCCAAGGATATGAGTTCGCGTGTGGTGTATAATCTGGAACATTATGACCAGCTACTGGTTTACCAGTTTCAATCGCCTCTTTACGTGCTTTTTCAGCTGCGGCTTTGGCCTCGGCGGCTTTACGTTCTTCTTCCGCCTTTCGCTCAGCTTCGGCGATACGGTCTTTTTCTGTTTTTAGGTTGTTCTCCGCCTTTTCAAGCCGTTGCTCGCATGCATGCAACTGACTTTGAATGGTTAGTGTCTGAGCTTTTGCTGATGATTTTTCAGAGCTATTTGCCAGACGAATCTTGATGCTGGCCTGGTTACTTTTAAGTGATGCCACTTCTTCCTCAAGGGTTTGAAGTGTGCTCTTTTCGTCATCCGCATGTACAATTGGTGCGTGCATGGCAAGCTGTGCTGCGGCACCCAAGATGACGGCTCCTGCTAATAATTTGTTGATTTTCAAATTTATTGTTCCTTTCTTTTGATATCTATAGTATATCACAATTTGATATCAAAATCCAGGTTTAAAATATGACAATTGTGTAACAAATTAATTGTGCAGGTCCACATTATTTTTTATTTGTATGAAGAACGGATGTGCTTTATCGTCTGAGTATATATTCACGAGTTTATCATTATTATTCGCATGCACTTCCATTTTGACCCCACTTTTGGAATCTTCAATAAGTACATTACTATTACCGATAAAATTGTCATTGATGATGACAAAAAATTCATCACTTCTGGCAAATTCGTATAACTCTTTGAGCCATATATTCTTCGACAACCGGCATGCGTAATGCAGCGACACCCGAACACTCGTGTACAAATCATCAAAGGCATCGATGGACATTGTATGATTGAAATATACTGACCTAATATACATATTTATTCCACCTTTCTAATTAAACAAACTATGCCGAGTACAGGGCTTGAACCTGCGACTTACGCGTTACGAATGCGTCGCTCTACCGACTGAGCTAACTCGGCAATCACCACCCGAAGGTGGCAATTATTAGTCAATACGTACCACTTGTATGTGGAATGGGTCTTCTTTATTGTCAGAATAAATATTCATGATTTCACGGTCTTGTAACCGATAAAGCGTCATAAAAACATCGTCGTCTGATTCTTCAATTGTAATCATAGGGCGATTGAAATCTGTACTCGCTAATCGTTTACGCAAGTTTGATAACTGACCTTTGCCGTTAATACTCTCGGCGGATAATAGTGCTTGCTCAACACCCTTTGTGAATGATTGAGTTTTATTGGATTCAACAACACCATCATAAACAGTAGTCAAAATATACATATGATTAACCTTCTAACAATGAAATGTTTTGCGGTCTGAAATCAGCCCATGGTTCAACCTTGTATCGTTCAGCTGGGACAACAACAGGCATAGAAAGGGTTGGTAGGTCACCTTTTAGGAAATTAATATAATCATCCATGCGCCCACTTTCCTCAATATTGACTTCGATATAGGGGATACCTTTTGTATCCATAATGCGTTTTGTTTGTTTACATTTGACACAATTATTTTTTGAGTAAACGATTGTATCATTTGGATTCGTTTGATGTGTAATTAATGACATGAAATACTCCTCTAATTATTTTGTTGTAAGAGTCTCAAAACCCATGTATAAAGTGAGTTTCGGTCATATTCGTAACCATCTAAATAGGATGCCAATTCCCATTTCAAATCTTGAAATTGTAGATTAATACGAACTATTTCTGAGCTATAACCATTTTGTTCTCGGGCTTGTCGTGACAATTGTCGCTTGTCCAAATGAAACATAAAACGGTTGTATCTCTTCTTGGCAGCATCCAGTCGTTTGTGGTACAAGGCCTGCTGGCACTGTAAGTAGCGAATAGTTTGCTCCCGGTCTTCTGGAAATTCAGCTATGTCAACTAAAATTTCTACTAATTCACGTTGTAAATCAAGGCAGTAGGAATTAATAATATCAGGGTAACAGTTTACATCGTGCAAATAATCAGCGCACGAACCCTGTGATTGTCTATCCAATCTGTTCTTGATGGGTATCAGATTCTCCTTGACGTAATCGATAGCGTTCATCCCGGACCCCCTGTTCTTTAATGTCTTTCACAAGTTCAGCCAACCCTCTCGGTGTCACCCGCTCAATCTTTGAGTATCTACCATCAACCATTGTCGCTAAATAAAATGACGGTATGGATTTATGATTACTGCATAAGCGAGCATAAAAAGTGCTGGGTGTTAGATTCCTAACCCCAGTAGTCGTGTAGTTGGCGAATCCATTTTCGTTACCTAAATCGTTGACAAGCTGGATTACGAATTCCAGCTTGTCAGCGTCGGTTTCCAATTTATGGATATCTTCTTTGTGAATGAGCTTCATGTAGCGAAGGAGTGAAATGTCTGCAACAGATACGTCTCGTGTGAGTACGATGACGCGTTTAGACATTGACTGTCCCCCTTATTACCACATTGTTGCAGCACTTTCGTCTGCACCTTCATCAGCAGCCCCTGTATATACGTTTTGAGCTGGTACATCATCATCTTGTCCGTAGACTTTTCCGTGACCACCTTTGACAAAGATGTCCTCTGGTGTTTGTGTACCGGCATCGAGTTTGATACGAAGGTATTCATTTCCTTGATGTTCTGCAGGTGTGAATGTAACTGTTACAACAGTTCCACCTTTGAGGTAGTAACCGAGGTTACCGTCTGGGTTAGTGTTGAAGTCGAAAATTGAATAACGACCATCAGCTGTGTCAATGTTGGCAAATTTACCTGGCATATTTACAGTGAATTGTACTTTTGCCTCGAGGTTTTGACCGAACATAGAAACAACTAATTTTTTGATTTCAGCAAGTGGTGTTGCAATATTGAATTGCGTAGATGCCAAATCAGACCATGTAGCTGTTTCAGAAGCTTTATATGAGAAATACTTGAATACTAGTTTACCAGCGCGTTCTGGTTTCTTAGATTGACTAGTTTTGATGGCAAATAGTTCTTCCGGAATGTTAACCAACTCTGATGGTTGAACAGAAACCACTAATCGACGAGATGGTGAACCGTCTAGTTTAGTAGATGGGAAGATAGATACGGGTTGTGTAATTGAAAATGGTGTTGCCATAGTCATGTGCGTGCCAGACCGAGCATTCGGATGCGCCCTCTCTGCCGAGGTGTCTGACGTCCTTTCGTTATATAAATTTGTGTTTTGAGATTTTGGCAGAAAATCGAATGGTGACTCTGTTTTACGAAAGTTCGTCACACCTTCAACCTTTTTGGTACTTATAGTATATCACAACTATATCACCATGTCAAGGAAAAAGAAAGACGAATTTAAAAAAATTCGCCTATGATTCTTGTAATACATTTCTCCATGATTGTGCAAATTGCGCAATTAAATCAATGTATTCGTCGTAGTCTAGTTGAGCTTCAATAGCCTTTAATTCGTCATCTGATTTCTCAAATAATGAGGAATTGTCAATGAGAACCTTGGCAGTCGGAGAAAGGTTTGAAATCTTCTGCTCACCAAGAATGGAAACACTAGGTGATGTCCGTTGGCTATTCGGTAACTCATAATCAGGGAAGTTCTGATATTCCCCCGCCGTAATAGCGTCAGGGAAACGAGATACAACGCCTAGTTTTTTGAGTCGCTTCAACAAATCCGCGTTACATACTGGGTCGCCTGGGCCAACACCTTTACTTAGTGTATCATAATTATCACTTGGTTTACGTTTTGCGGTTGCGACACGTGTCAAATAAAGACCGCTCTTTGTGAGCCACGTTCTGATTGTACCAGTATGGACGTTTTCATTTGAGTCAATGAAGATACTACCACTAGTTGAGCGCATAACCCAGGCTGTCATCTTAATAAAGGTGAAGCGGTCACAACTTTGTCGATATTCAAGAAGTGCTTTCTGAATAAGTGATTTGTCGATTGGTTTATCTACGATGCCGTCGTTTTGTAGATATCGTACAAGCACGGCGTCAACAATGGCTGGGTGAGTCAATCGTTTGTCCACAACTGGGCCCCCACTCGATGTCAGTGACGCACCACGAGCAGAAAGAACCTTTTGGTTTTCAATGTCAATTTCGGCACGGTTATTCGTATCCTTAGAAATAAGGAAACATGGTTCCGGGTCAATCTTAACAAAAAGAGCTTCCAATTCACGGTCAACGATGGCCTTGTTGGTTTCTTCATCGATATCAAACACATAAATACCATCGGTATTGGATGATGGTACGCGTGCGCCTTCTAGAGCGAGTGCCTGCGCAATAATCCATGTCATAAGTTGTCCAATGATACGCATAGATACAGCCTTGTTATTAGCTCGCACTTTAGTATCAAATCCACCGTCCAGAACACCCGATGCGGAGTTCAAAATCAATTTGAAACCTTCTTGGGTGATGTTGGTAGCAATCCATTCTGGTGAATTAAAAGGAATTGTTTTCAATTTACCTTTAATTGCTAATCGGTGTTGATAGACCTCATTATAGATATCCTTACCATGACCATCATAGAAGACACCCATGTTAATGAGGAGCATTGGATAATACCCTTGGAAGTCCTGGTGCAAACTATCTCCAGTTGATGTGTAGCGATATCGTTTGATAAGAACCTCTTTGTGTTCCTTGGGGTCATAGCAAAACGGTGTGAACTCTTCCGGGTCGATGATTTCATCTACCATTTCAGATTGTTTGTAAAGGGCCGGAACCTCGTGCATGAGATGGGCAGGATAACCAGCAACAACCGAACGCGATTGCTTTTTGATGAGGTTGAGTAATTTCGTACTCACTTCTTTTGCCGGTATTTTGGAAATCAAACCATACTTATCTTTCAATTCCCGGATTTTAGCACGGTCTTGTTCTAATTGCTCTTTGAACACTTCGGCCCCGTGAATTCCACCTGATGAAAAGTTCACATGAGTATAAGAGTCATTACCGTATTTATCAATCAATGGTAAATAGGTACCATAGGTCTCAAGCAACTCTCGGCGCTCACCTTTTTCATGCGGTTCGATTCCATGTTGCATGAAATGAGAACTCGATGTATTCCAGTTTTTATTCCTAAATGAATTATAAAACTGATAGATGTTCATAAATTTCGCAAGGTGGCTCTTTGCCACTTTTGGATTATGCTTACTCACAACAGCGTAAACATTCTTCATATACCAATCCTTGGTATAATCCAGAATGTCAAATGGCTCTACCCCTTTTTCGTGGGCTACGTGAGGTGCAGGATACATAAATGAACATACTGGGTAGTCCTCAATGGGTTTGTCGGGTGCGATGATGTTTTCTACGAACTTTGCAGAACTAGAATTCAAGGTCACACCATTGCGATTCAATCGGTCACCATACATGTTGAGCAGCTCTGCACGGATGTTCTTGGTCAATTCCAGACGAGTACCTTTATAGACAACGTCTCGAAACTCGTGAATATCGTTCAAGTTATAAACGATATCGGCGTAAACGTCTTCTGAGTGACCTGTTTTATTGGATTCACTCTCAATGATACTACCACCCAGAATACCGACGAGCGTCTTCAACCCGACGGTGACACGCCCTTGGTCAATCATGGACTCGTTCAAATAAGCACCATCGACTTGATTAGCGTATTGCTCATAAGGTAGCGTATCGACACGACGGACTGTACCATTAATGATACCGTCTGAAATGGCGCGTAATTTGGCGGGTGTGGTTTGTGTTCTACCATTGACAACGGTACTTTCAAAGAAGCTCATCATTTGAATATCATAATGAAGACCATTATATGAATAGTAGAAGTCAAATTTTGGCAGGACTTTTTCCTCCTCAACACCTAAGAAGTTGGCGAGGAGAGAATCTTTACCCATGCTAGGAATTCGACGCTTAAAATGCTCGATAATTCGTGATGAATCAACTGCTAAATTATAAAGTTTAAAATTCTTAAATTTAGAATCGAGGCAGGCTTGTCGAACTTTATCAGCGTCTTCCTTACACGTGACCAAATAATGCATCTCAAGGGTATTGTTATCATCAATCAAACCCACACAAAATAGGTTGTCAAACGATTCAATATCCCAGAAATAATCTAATTTTGGTCGATTAGTCATGGGCGCGTCCATAATTTCTATCTAGTTTCCATGCAATACCACCTAAAACACCTGCCAACGGTTTTGAGATGTATTGTGCACTATCGGCGCGACGATATAGCCACAATAACATTTGGTCTAGTGTTTTGAAGGTCATGGCACGTTTGCCAAATACCACACGATAACCGTCAAAGGTCTTAATAGATTTGGCAGTCGAACCTTTCTTAGGTTTGAAATCAATTCGCATGCCGAATTCAGGTGTGCGAACTTCTAAACGGTAACCACCCTGGATAGAGTTGCGGATTTGTGACATTTCGAATTTTTTATTTCGTGGAGCTTTTACCCACAATTCATAGCACGCGAGACCGTCTTCTACAATCTCAGGAATTGGTGTTTTTGTTTTATTCATTTGTGAAGTTTTCCTTTCTAGGCTAGAAGAGAAGGCTGTTGGTCATCAGGTAAATCAGTCGCCGTCAAAACTCGTGATTTAGCAAATTCTAATTGTTCGCTCAATGACATAGTTCTCAGGCGTTCCGCTTCACTTTTGACGCGTTTTTCCGATTCTAGTACCAAATTTGTTGTTTCAAGAATTGTCTCATGCATGGCGAGAATATCAGCTACCTTACCACGGTCAATAACGTTACTCTTGTCGAATGGTTGGGTTGTTGGATAAGGTTGTGCAATTCCGTGTTCAGTAGCGTAATCATTCAAGTCATTGAATAGAGAAATAACACCATTATGGGCACGTGTGCGGTTTCTATCAAGGGTGTCGAAAATCGCTTGTTTTTCTGCTGGTGTTCCATCCATTTGACGAATTTCTTTCACTTTTTCGTCAAAGGCGTTTCTATGCGTAGCATATTCCCCGATATAGGTAAACTTATTAGACCAATTTGCAAATTCCTCAGGGTCATTCTGATTCATCTGCGTGATTGATTCTACACAACGACGGAAAGCTCTGATGTCAAATCCACCTAATTCGTTTTGATATCGCTGATATGCGTCCTGCAGATTATCGGTATCAAGGCTTGGAATGACAATCGATTCATACAAATCATCTTGTACTCGGGCGGAGTATTTCATCTCGGCACTCAATTTATCAACTAAATTCATGAAGGTCTCCTTTCACGGCGTTTCGTTGAACGGCTCGGGCAACCATGGCAAAGTCACGAACAAGTCGAGGATAGTGCAAATCGTCAAATAAGAAATATCCTAATTGTTCGTTAGTTTGAACGGCAATATCCATAAGCTCGTAGCGAGATAGTGGTTCTAATTTGTAAGCCGCGTCTACAACAGGTGCTAGAATATTTTTAGTATCCTCTGTTACGGCGCGAATTAAATAATCATTTCTCATAGTTTGAGCAAAATTTCCTTTCTGTTATTTTTCATGTTCATTATATCATATTTCTTCGATTTTGTCTTTAGAAATAGGTGAATAAAGAACCTTTTAGACTGTATACATACACAAATCTAACAATTTTATCAACAATTTGTGGATAAGTGTTTAAAATCTGTGGATAAGTCCTATTTTCGACGGATTTGGACAAAATTGGATTGTAATTTGGATTTTATGTTAGCGGTTACAAATAGCGGTATTACAATATTTTTTAACTAAACTCTATTCTGAACTAAAAAAGTACAGAAAATTTTTAAAGAGTTTTAGAAAAAATTTTTTTGTAATTTTTAATCATTTAATATTCAAACAATTATAAACCGCGCGATACCGCCATTTAAGAACGCTTTCACAAAATCCAATTTTTAATCCAATTCTATCCAACTCCAGAATATTCAGACAATAATGCCCAATTCTATATTCATAAAATATGTATAAAATAACATATTAGCTGGGGATGATATTTGGAAGTGGTAATTCCTCACCCGTGTCTTCATTATAGATGACACAATCTGTGAAGTGGTGCCCCGCACATCCGTATTTATCTGATAGATAACGATATATTTTATCATCAATATCGATAAATCCAAGGTTTTTGGAGTTCTCAAAATAATACATGTCTCCGTGATAGGCATGTTTGATATATGGTGCCCAATCCCAATTGAATTCATCGGTGTTGGACGCATCAGGTTCATAATCTTCTATGTATACCTCAATGTCACCGTTTTCATTCTTGAGACTCGAGCCGGCATTAAATGGTAGGTCGAATACCTTTGTTACACCGTCCCTCTCGCACTCAAGCGTGATAAAATCCAATTCGATAGCCCCTAAATTTAGATGGGCCTTATCGAGGTCGGTCAATTCCTTATCAAATTTATGAGTCATGGAAATCGCAAATGTCATGGTTAATTCCTTTCATGGTCATTAGTATGGTATTACAATAATACCATTTCCACAATGTGGGCATTTATCACCATTATCGTAATAAATAAGCCCTTTGAGGTTCTTTGGCTCTGCATCGATGAGTGGTCTATTTGTATGCTCGCAACAATCCCTCATCTCATCGTCAAAATAGATATGGCAATTCATCAGTGTTTTAATTCCTTTCAACTTAAAGAATAAACCCCTAAATGAGTTTAGGGGTCAATCCTGTTTCTACAATCAATGTCGAGGGCTCCAATTCATTACCTGGTTTTGTTGTTCTGCTACGAGTTGTGTAGTAGAGTAGCATATCCTTAGCGCGTGTTGTTGCTACATACATGAGTCGACGTTCATCTTGCAATTCATCAGGGTTACCGGTCATTGGGAACACACCCTTTTCAATACCTACAACAAATACAATCTTCCACTCTAATCCTTTGGCCCCGTGAATAGTAGAAATGGTTACACCTTCAGGATGTTCCTCTTTAATGGCTGACGCCATTTCAAAGGTGAAGTTACTTGCAATATCAAAGAGAGTCCACTCTTTGTCACCTTGCTCCTCTGCGAACTGCTCCGCGTAATCGTTGACAACTTGATGAAGCATGTCAATATGGCGAAGTGTGGTCTCGTTATTCTTGAGACTATTAACCCAGTTTAGATAACCAGTTTTATCAAGAAGATATTCTACGGCCTCTTGTAAGGATAGGTCCTTATTATGGTCTAGTAATTCTCGATAAATGACACTGTATTCACTAACTTTATGTTTGAGCGCTGGTGATAGTTCATTAATATTGTCTGATAAAATGAACTCAACAATCGATTGGTCATGTGCTTTGGCAGCCGCCTCCAACTTTTCGAGTGCAACAGGTCCGATACCACGTTTTGGTCTGTCAAGTGTCGCCATAAAGGCGTAGATGTCCTTAGGATTGGTGAAAATCTTCAGGAAGTTCATCATATCAACCATTACCTCAGACTTCATGAAATCGGCAAATTTGGTCGTATCATTCAACGGTATGTTGGCTAATTGCAACCTTTGATTGATAATTGGTAACGCCATGCGCGAACGCACTAAAATAGCCATATCTTCATATGGTACCTCATTTTGATGAAGTGTATTTATAACATTTACGATATGGTCGGCTTCAGACGCGTCATCCATTGTCTCAAACCATGTTAACCCAGTCAGAGCGGCTGATTTACGGTTGGCGACCATTGGTTTACGACTAGCCTTACCTTCTGTATTGAGTGCAATAATGCGATTTCCCACATCTAGTATTTCTTGTAGACTGCGGTAGTTTCGAGACAGGTTATAAACACGATATTGGGTGGTATAAGCGTCCATGATTGACGGTCTACCACCACGGAACGAATAGATTGATTGGTCAACGTCGCCAATAAGTGTCAATTTTTCGCCAGCAACCTGTCTAACCCAGGCGTCCTGAATATAGTTGGAATCTTGAAACTCATCGACAATGGTATGGATAATTGATTGTGAAAATGAATCAAGCAATCCTTTGGTACCCATTAGATATCCAATGAATAAAATCAGGTCATAGGTGATAACATTAGTTTCACGAGAATGTAAAATAGAATCCTTAAATATGTCATACAATGCGTCCACGACAGCATGTTGTTGTGAATAATCAAGACTTCCAAATTTGTAATCGCCGGCTGACAATCGTCTGAATAAATCCTTATCAAATTGACCGGTCAATAGTTGTTCGGGTTTAGCATTATTAATCATCAAACTTAATGTTTGCGCAATTCTATTATATTCCTTCTTACCTAATTTTTTGTCGTCATTGTAATCATCTGAAGATAATGTCCAATATCGAAAAAGGTCATCAAATTCAGTTTTGGTTTCGACTAGGCGTCGATACATAGTTAGTGTTGATGATTCATCAACAATTGAAAAGTTTGGGTTCAATCCAACTTCAACAGCCTTATCACGAATGAATTTACTCATAATGGAGTGATAAGTACCCGTGATAACACGTCGCATTGCGTCTTCGGGTAATGCCTCTTTGAGCTTATTGCGCAAATCTTCTGCAGCATTTCGCGTAAAAGAAATGAGCATGACTTTACCTGACGGGTAAGATTCGAGAATGTGTTTAGCCCTTGCTACGAGGGTGGTTGATTTTCCCGAACCGGCAGCGGACGCCCCGATGACGATTTCGTCAATCGGAGCATTAATGAGGGCCAACTGCTCTTCATTATACTGCATTGCACTCTCCTTTCTATTATTTGATGAGTGATTTTAATAAACGGTAGTGCAGAAACAATCTTCTGACGGGTCATACCATTCATTTGGGATTTCGTCTGATAGGCGTTTCGCGTTGGTGATGGGTACGTTTACGGTATTCCATTGATATACGGTCTGTTTAATATGTTTGATATCATCATTTGACATCCCGGCATATTCGCTCAACTCATCCTCGTATTCATAATAGTTTACGAGTTCGGTTATGTTAAATGTCGTTTTTGATATATCGGGTTGGCCATATTCATCAAAGCGCCAAAAGATTTCTAGCACATATTCAGCGGCGCCGATTAGATTTTGAATATCAACATATGAAAAGGCGATAATCCCTTCCCCACCATTCGCATTCGACGTATCATAGTGACTACCTGTGAGATTCTCAATATAGTAAATTGATTCTTCCAAATCTGATGTCATCCCGGAAACAGCGTTCAAACATGCCATATTAAATCGGTCAGTTGGTTGCAATTTGGAAATATTGGGCTGATAAAATTCCTTTTCGACACTATCCGATAATTTGGCAACCTCATCTAATGCCACACGCGTATATGCGCCCCAGCGATAGTAGACGGCGCTGGAATATTTCCAATCTGCGCCATCTGGAATGTTGTTGATGATTACAAGTCGTTGAGCCATGGGGGTCACCTATTCAAAAGCCTTTGCTAATTCTACCATAGCGTCTTTGAGAGCGCTGCGAACAGCGTTTCGAACAATACCATGGATTGTTGCATTGATTTCATCAACCGTGTCCTTGTCAATTAGGTCTTCGGATGGCTCTGCGACGGTTTTTGTTTTGGCACGAGTACGTTTCGCTTTCGGTTTCACTTCTTCCTTGACTTCAGGTTTCACTTCTTCCTTGACTTCAGGTTTCACTTCTTCCTTGACTTCAGGTTTCACTTCTTCCTTGACTTCAGGTTTCACTTCTTCCTTGACTTCAGGGTTCACTTCTTCCTTGACTTCAGGTTTCACTTCTTCCTTGACTTCAGGTTTCACTTTGACTTCAGGTTTCACTTCTTCCTTGACTTCAGGTTTCACGTCAAGCGCACCCGCTTGAGCCATTAGGTCATCGAATGTTGGAATACCAGCGACTTCCTGTTTTGGCGCCTCAGTTGTTGGTTCTGGTTTTGGCTCGGTAGCAACACCCCCAGCTTGAGCCATTAATTCATCGAATGTAGGAACATCATTTGGTTTATCATTTTCACCAAATACATCGGTTGTTACACGATATTCCTCTGTGATGTTTGGTTCTTCTGGAGCTTCACCCGCTGCAGATGGATTGTTTGTGACATCTTCGAGACCTTCTTGTTGGAGGATGTCATCGAAACTCATAACTGCAGGCTCTACCTTTGTTGCCTCTGGTTCTGCTGGTTTTGCGTCTGTCACGCCACCTGCAACACCTGCTTGCGCCAACAAATCGTCAAATGATTGATTAAATACGTTTGATTCTGTCATAATATACCTGTTTCTTTCTATTATTTATAGAGATGTCTTGTATCCCAAATGGTTAGCAATCTGCGAATTTGTGATAACTTGTCTACCTCATCACTGTGTAGAATACCATCGAGCATATTGAGCATGGTATGCTCGTCAGTCATACTCAATGCGACTTGCCGGTTGATTAACCAATCCTGGTCTTTCTTGAGAATTTCCTTAATATCTTTTAGTAACCCCCGGTCGCCAGTTTTGAAAAACGAACCGAATGTTTGAGCGGTAATACTCGTCAATGGTAAAATAGTAACCATTTCAATAGCTTGTTCATCTGCATATTGAATAAGAGTGCGCACCATTGTCTCAATTGGTGTCCAATCTTTAATTTCGTTGGAAACCGCTCCCGAATTTATTTTGGGGAATAAAGTCATCAACTGGGACGGGATTGGTCCGACAAATTGAGTACGTTTGATAATTGATGTTTTATCCAATTCGGCATGAACGATTTCTGTAAACCGTGCAACTTTTGCAGTCAACCGGTTTGAAATATCGGTTTGTTGCTCCTTGCGTCTCATTTCAATGTAAGATGAAATGGTAGGATATCCGATTTCGGTCAATTTTTGGTTCAACATTTGCTTATAGGCGGTAAACGACTGTTTTAATGCCTTATTATAAGCCTTTGATGCATTTTCAACTAAGGTTACTAATTTTTTAACCTCTTTTACATCATCAGGTGTCAAATTATCACCACGTTCTATGGCGGGCAATAACTTATTTACTTCTGTTTGAATAGCCTCCCAGGTACCAGATGAGACTTCATAAGGTTTGTCTGTCATTGGAATTTCCTTTCTTACCATTCTGTTGGTGATAGACCACTTGTTTGCCAATCACTTGGTCGCTCATAAAACATGCTTGAGCGGTGGATTTCATAATACTTACCATTTTCTTTTAAATGGTCTTGGACATAAGCGCGTGCCTGTTGTTTGGACAAATGTCGCATATTTTGCACGGCGCGAAATAGGCCTCCAGCCATATCTTTTGGCAATTGTTGATAATGTTTACGAACCCAGGTGTTTAATTCATCAGATGTTAGGGCGTCGAAATTATATCCGTCGTCCAAAAATCGAACACTAGAAATAATATACTCACGTAACCATTCTTCATCATAGTTTCCTTCTAGAAAAATGACGTCAAATAACCCCAAATCTTGCAAACCATCCCCCAAATCTGATGGGGATAGGGTGTCTAAGTCTGTTGAGTATAAATATCGCTCATTTTCAGTTTCGATGACAAAGGCGTAGTTGACAATGTCCCAATGTTTTTGAGGTATCGAAGTGACTTTGTGTTCACCGCATTTAAATGTTTTACGGCCAACAATTGGGTGTACATTATCATACTCTAAAGGGTCTAGAGTTCCTTCATCTCTGATTTTTTCCAACACGCCTCTAGGTAGATAGGCGTCAACGCCGCTGGTTATGAAATGGCGGATGAGTGGTAAATTACAATGGTCCGCGTGCCTATGGGATATGAAAACGTGATGAATTTCGGAAATGTCGACAATGGATTCTAGTTTCCGACGGGTTAGTCCCGCGTCTATTAAAATGTCATCAATCATAACCGAATTACCGTGTGAACCGGTTGTTAAAATACGATACTGAATAATAGTCGCCACCTTTCCAGCACTAATGTGCATTTTTTAATTTTTTATGATATAATAGTTGTAGATAAATAGAATAAAGGAGTAAACCATGACTGATTATAACGCACAAATGGAGAGTCGATTGACCCGTATGGATGCGCTCTTTCAACGAGCGGATGCGTTTATGGAACAGTTGAATCAACTTCGTATGGCTTATGGACTAACTCAAAATGAAGAATTCCATCAATTACCAACCGAAGAACAACAAGAAGCTGTTGAAACTATTCGTGAAACTTATGACGCCGTTGAACCTACAATGAACGAAACGCAAGATGCGTACAATGATATCGATATTGATAGTATCATTGCGTCTATGGACCTCGGAATTCAAATGTAGGGGGTGGATATCATGTGGCAAACCGTTGAACACTTATTAAATCACGCACAAGCTGTGGAACGTGTAAAAGAACGGTTGGATGAGTATCCCTTGTTGTTAGATTATGCTGATGAAGTATGCGAACAATCTGATAAGGATGTTATCGCTGAAGGTATTATGAATCAAATGTATGGAGTTCTCGGTCAGTTCAAATTTGTAACTGCCGAGGCTCTTGATTCCCTACCACATCAAGTTTATCAAGATATGATGACATCTGAATTTACAGATGATTTATCTGTTCAAGATTCTGTAGCTAATGCATTTACAGCAATTGACCCAGCAAATGGGGACGTGCTGACGTTCAATGAAACGTTGCAAATATTGCCATATCTTGGTCTTGAAAAACCGGCACCAATCTTAGACAACTACGATATTGACATGCCAACTATCATCACAAATCATGAGGGGGTTATGAACCCAACACAAGAGAGTTACAATAAACTATCTGATGAACAACGCCAGTTCTTGGCTGCGGCGTCAGAGGGTGTTGGTCGCTCACTTATTGTTGACTCACAACAAGAATTCGCAAAACCATCTGAACAATTCAGAAGTGATAACGAATTCATGAAATTACCTTATGATTTGGAAGAAAACGCGCGTCTCATTCGTGAGCTTTTCAATATGGATTCTCAAACCGAGTCTCTACAATTATAAAAAAGAACAGTGAAAATCACTGTTCTTTTTGATTAATACGACTTCGGTTTCTTGACTGTCAAAATACCATCTGCGTAACTATTATCACTCAGCGGTTCGCGACGGACGGTATATTGTCGACGAACAATTGGTTCGTTATTGTGATTTGTGTCATAGACACAAATTTCACTCAATTCGTAATCATTAAGGAATTGGCGCTCATCGAGTGTAATAGGTAGTTCAGTGCGTACAGAAATGGAGCAGCTGTTTACGGTTTCCGATTCGACGAATTGACCACGATAGTAACGAGCGGCTTTTGTGACATCATGTCCTTTGGAACCATGCTATTCACAAGGTTGGTGATACAATACCTATTGTCGCTCGGAAGTTGCTAAAGACATAAATGTCTCCACATTGCTTGTTCGAGTCAAGAATAGATATCTCACACCTTGGCGCACAATCAGAGTAACCTCCGAATTAACGTACACCTAACGAGGTCTCCAAATGAACCCCGGGTCATTTTAGACCGAATGTATTGATTGATATGACTTAGGCTTGTGAGTAGTCATATTTGTAAAATAAAATGATGAGCAATCACCATTTTATTTTACAAAGAGCACATAATGGCCGTCAATTTCAGTCACCAATTCAGTGTCACGGAATGGTTCATTGACTGCACGTTGGATATCTTCTGTACCACCAGTAGCCACATTCACTTCCAAGATTTGGAAATGGGTACGGCGTGCGATTGCAGCGACAACCAATTGACGATTTGCCTTTTCCACTTCTTGGGTTGGTAGTTCACCGCTGTGAATTTGGTCAAGGGTGTAGATGACGTCCATACCAAAACGGAAATTTCCGCGACCGACACGTGTAATAAGTTCATGTGCATCTTGCACACGCGCAAGAACTTCTTCGTCTTCTACTGACGCGGCGATGACACCTGGGTCATTAGTACCCAGAATGTATCCAGCTGTTTCAATTTCATCAGATGTTAGGGTATCGAATACGAATTCATCGTTAAATTCTTGCTCATATTCGTAATCATCTACTGGTTCTTGAAATCTTGCCGGAGCGGCCCCAGATTCGACAAGGTCGAAAAAGTCCACACCAGCTGTCGCAGCGCGAAGAACAAATGCATAATTATCACCGTCTTCGACAAGTGTCCAGTTCTTCAAGTGTTGGGTGTTGACGTTACGAGCAAGTGCGTAGTTTTCAGCAAGTTCACGAACGCTTGCGAAATCCATATTTGTTCCGTTCACTTCGATAGTAACCGTTCCGTTTTCGTGAAGTTCAAATGGTAGTACGTATTCTTCGTTGTTAAAGTTGAAAAATTTTTGCATGATGTTTGTTTCCTTTCTGATTTACAGAGTTGTTGAAAAAGTGTGAGATTTGACTGATTCGTCAGAATAACGAGTGAGCCAATAAGCAATTGTGATGACGTCTTTGTCGATATTACCCAAAACAACTTCAAGTGTCCCAGAATTGAGAGTTGTGAAATCTGTCTCGGATTGGTAAGCGGCCCACTTATGATGTGAATGAATTCTCATAATAGGTTGACCTTTAACCGTTTTATACCAATAAGAGTCATCGATAATAGTGTTTGTGGATGTGTTAATTTGAGGCAAAATAATAATCTTATAATGCTCACTATCGCACGGTAGCACCGGGAAGTGTGTGTAATAATTCTCGTAGTCGAGATTGGATACAACCAGTACCTGTGCTTCCAAATCCGCAAACAATTGCCACTCCCTAAAGTAGCGAGCAACAACTTTAAAAATATTATCAAATTCATGAATGTTCAATGGAATGTCGTATTTCCAAATTTGACCGTCATGAAATGACCAACAAGTTGTCTCTCGGTGTGTTTTGGGAATGGTTTCGATAAAGGTTTTGAATGGGTTCATCGAAACCCCCTTTCTTATCTATTATACCATATTCGGGTGGGAAAGAAAAGTCCTCACATATAGACTATTATAACGCAAAATAATATGAGCATGAATGTTAAGACACCGAACCCAATTGTCAGCTCTATTTCTTTACGCATCGTTCCATAAATGAATAAAGCCGCACTAATAACAGCCATAGTGATGAATGTAATCAATAACATTTCTTAATCACCACCTTTCCAAAAGAGAGTAACTATTTGAATAGTCCTTCTAATTCTTCTTTGTCACCTGTTGTTTTGGTGCCATCAATGGCAACGCGTATTTCATTTGATGTTTGTGTCATATGTTTATACCGTTTGGTGACCTCACGATATTCGATTTTTTCGATTTTTGAGTATTTACTCAATTGACCGTTAACCGTGATATTTTCACGTGGTAGCGAGGCGTCTTTTTGAACCCTGGTTCCATTTTTAGTGGCTACGACCGTGATAGAACCTTGACCACGCTCAAATTCTTCATAGTCATCACCCAAATCTTGACCAGCTTGAACATCGGATGCGGAACGAAAAGGACTACTTGGTGAAATATGAAGTGATACTTGAGCGTCTATGTTGTTGGTGTAGACCGTCCGCCACCCTGTAGTTGTCACCTCGGGTGGGGTTCGCAATTCTATTAGACCAACCCATAATGGTATCGTCATTATGAAAATAGGTATGAAACGCATGCACGATGCCAATTTCGGTTTGTCATGTCGTTCGGGTATGGTGGACATAAATAATATGACTAATGCTATTATAAATAAAGTAGTCGCCCCCCAGAAGGACATTATATACTCAATTAATGAATCTATCATTGTCATCTACTTTCTATTTGCCAACAATAATAATATCTGTTTGGTTTTCGATATAATCTTTGATGGTGTCCCAGTCGCCATTACCAAGCCCGCACCCAATGTACTCGGGTACATATGCTGGTAGCTGGCGTTCTTTGGCGTACTCATCTAGTCGATGTAAATTGTTGATAAGCAAGGTCTCATTGGTGTAGCGAACGTTTTTATCGAAACCGTAATTCATTTGTGAATAACTATTACAAATAATAAGTTCATTTGTAATGGTGACGGGCTGAAACATGCCGTATCTCTTTTGCGGGGTATCGTAAATTTCTGCCAATTTGTGGAATTCAGATTTCACTTGTGGGTATTTGGTGTATAAAGCCTTCGCGACACCAGAACCCATAACGTTTTGACAATTTACCTGGTGCATGATGACACCTTTTGTAATACTAGTAATGTCTTTCATGGATGTATCCTTTCAAATTGTGGCGTATAGTGGTTTGACAAGACAGCAATCATGATAGCAACCCCAACTGAGCCAGTATGATTAAAAATGCAATCGTGGACAATGCAAAGGTCGCACCAGCAAATACGGCCTCTTTTTTGTTATGTATAGTACCATAAACTACCGTAAATAAACTAATAGTTGTTGCAATAATACATAGAAGTAATAAAAATGTAACCATAATATCACCCCAACCAGACAGACATGAATAAAAACAAAAGCGCGACCAATGCCATGACACCACCAATAGCAATAGGCTTTGTTTCGCCATGTGAAATACCGTAAAATGTCACACACAAACCAACAATGGTTGCGGCGAGACCTACGAGGAATAATAATGTACCCATAATATCACCCCCTCCTATAATGTAACGGTTCGTACTTTTGTACTAAAATCAGCGAGGGAACTTTCGAAGACGTTACCCGCAATTGATTTGTTACCCAGAATGGACATGACTAGATTTGCAATAATGTCACCATTTCGACTATTAGCCATCATGGCTTGAGGTTCACTTTCAACTACATCATCACATGATTGCTCAAGACCTGGGTTTTTGTCGTTGATATTTGCAATTTCGGGATAAACTTGAAGCATATTGGCCAGTTTCACGGGTTTTGGTGTTTCAAAACCTTGGGATTCAACAACCTCGAGATTTGTAGTGAGAACGACTTGACCACCTTGGTCGTGATTACCGGAGTCAATAGCAATATACTCAGGTAAATCTTCTAAAGCCTGATTGATAAGTTTACGTGTCGCTACATTATCAACAGCCGAAATGATTAAGGGAACCGCGTCGTCAGGTGTGGAAAGACAGATACCAGCTAGCAATTCATCACTATCTGTCACATAATCGTTGATAACTCCGATAGGGGGACAATCAAGGATTGTACGTGAAGCCCAATCAGCAAGTGCTTGTGCTTTTGGACTATCGATATCAGCCTTTCCAAACTGTTGACGTTTGAGATTTTTTGGCTCGACAATATCACCATCAAAAATCGAAATGGGGACATTAGCACCAGCTAATAACCGGGCGAGGTTGGTAAAGGCGAAACCGCCAGTACCGCCCGTACCAATTAAATAGATGGATAGATTGTTAATAGTTGGTAATTTAAGCACTCAATTCACCTCTTCTAATATTGATTGTCACAACTTTTGGTTTCTCACATGGAATTTGGATATTTGCCAAAATCAGAGTCTCCCCTGTTGGAGCCTGCACTAAAATGTGATTTCGGTAATGGACACCTTTTACCACATCATCTGACAATACATTGACAGTATCCAAAATCGGTTCGATAACTTCACCATCGACTGTTACGGTTGGTTGTGGTGTGACCTCGGGCTCAGTTTGATTGCTAATCGCGTCGAACGCATTTGATAGATAATCGGATACAACGTCAACCTGCTTATCCATATCGACAAACAACTCAGCAATTCCCTTATGGGCAACCTTGATGTTTCGATAAGTCTCTAGGAAGAGGTTAATGATGTTCTCTTGAAGAATATCTGTAGCGATATAATAAGCCTTGGTTTCGCGCGTTTGACCGATACGGTTGATACGGTTTTGTGTCTGAATGATATCCGCGATGTCGGTGTTAAGTTGATATTGAACGAGGCGATTTGCCTGAACGATATCAAGGGATGACTTAATCATAGACTGAGGAACAATTAGAACAGAATGTTTTTGATAAAACTCATCAATTGCATTTTGGTAATTAAGTTCGTTTCTCATTTCTTTAACCGTTAGTGACGGGATACCTAGCGCCTTAGATAATTGAATGGCAACTTCCGGTGTGTTTACAACAATTAAAAATGTCTCATCAGGCTCTTTTTCTAGAAGGTCTTTGAGGATTTTGAATTTCTCAGTATCTTCAAGAGTTGGGAGCTTAATCATTTGTGATTTTGTCAAATCCTCTAAGAGGCTCACGTCCGTTGTTGTCAAATATTCAAGGAATTTTCCGTTGTGTGTGGCTGATGTATTCAACAATTCATAAATAGATTTGTTTTGTAGACCATCATTTAAGTTCAAAATAGCATTTGCTAAATTACGAGCAATTGCCTGTGACTTATAAATAGACGAGTCCTTGACAATCTTATGAAGTCGTTTTAGCAGTAGAACGTCATCAGTGGTCAATGGTGATTCAGTCTTAATGATTTGCGCTTTATGTTGTGTCGCTTGTTCACCAAATAACTCTTCTGCGATTTGTTGTGATTGAGCTGTGACAACGCTTTGACCGACTAATTTATAGAACAATTCAAAGTTAATAGATGGTAATACAGGGCCCAGCGGTTGTAATTCTGCCACCTTATTTGTCAATTGGGACGTTAATTTGTCACCACACACCTGAACAGCTCCATATCTCAATTGGAATTCAATTTCCTTGTTGGTCATTTTTGGAACCTGAATTGGTTTTGTCGGTTTCAAATCATCAAGTGTCCGATTTTGTTGTGTTTCTAACGACTGCGCCATTTTGTGCAAATCATTTTGAAGGTCTCGATAATGGTGCTCGATATTATATTTCACTTCTGACGCACGTGTGGCGTTTAGACCCCACACATGAGGTGGTACTGACATGAATTGAATAAATCGGTACCATTCAGCGGTCGATAGGTTGGCAAGTGTACCTGACAAAACAAAGGTGCGATAGTTCGCATAGATGTTCGGCGTCATAACCGCGTCAATAAATCGCGACGGTCTAATATTACGAGCTAATAATTGGTGAATTTCATCAATGATGAGGTAAGCTGTTCTTGGTGGTGCAGGGAGAGTAGTATGAACGGTCAGGCTACCATTTTTGACAGTAAACCCTGACAAATTAATGTGACCTAAAAATACATAACCACCACGTTCAATTGTGTAGGTGTAGTGTGATTCATCTACCTGTGTAATGTCAAAGAAAATTCGGAATGTATCCAACCACGAAGATTCAAGAGATAACAATGGCGCGATAATATTGATACTCGGAAGTGTCAATGTTTGGGGTTTTCTCTCTGATTTGTCGAGTTCTTTGATAAATTCATCACAATTGACAATTTGTGCAAACACAATACTCTCAACCGTCATGAGTGTCTTACCTGCACCCATATCAGAAAGATTGTATAGGATTTTGGCATGACTCGTCTCAGGTGACAACAACAATCCTGCGTGTTGCAGACTGTTAAATTGTTGAGTTTTGGAAAGAGCGAATCCGTTTTCTTGCAGCTTGTCTGTCACAAATTTATAAGCTTCATGATTCTTCATGCGACCAATAAATTCATCGTCGACAAGTTCGTTCAATTGATTCTGTTGTTGTTTGGACACGTCCAAAAACATAGCAACCTGCTCTTCACTTGTCACCGGATTATAGGTTTTTGGTGGTTGATAAGCTGCCAATAAGTCCTCTGCGACGAACGTCAACTGTTGTGTATTCCCACTTGCGAACAAGAATTTTTGAATCCATGCACCTGGGTTAGTTGATGCGAATAAAATATCTACTAATTCAACAGGTTTGTCATTTTCTAAAATTGTTTTGTAGACACTATTTTGTCGATATAATTGGTCGATTGCGTCTGTCAATTTGATAAGTTTAGTATAGTGCTCTTCTTCATCGCTATTGACAATTGTAATCCCTAAATATTCTCTTGCGTGCTTTACAAACTCTGCGTCACTAGGCTTGGCGGTCGAAATACCGCCACCCGGGGTTGTATAAATTTCGCCGTTAATGCTTTCTGTGCGCAAGTTCGTAAATTTATAGTCGATTGGAATATGAATAGATGTGGCCCTATCGATAGTAGAAAATTCCATCTTGTCAATGATATACAAAGAATGTCGTAGCACCTTTTTATGTGCAATAATATCACCGATGTATTTTAAAGTTTCACCGTCATCCATGACGATTTTATTTTTATTGTGATTGTCTGAATAATCTGCAATAACTACCATTGGTGACCCCCTTTCGATTAATTGATTTGTTAAATGTAGTAAATTTGTTTACCTGCTTTTTCCTGCGGTAACGGTGTTGATACTGAGTCATTTGCAAGGATAGTTGTCACGTTGACTCTAGAGTCTTGTTTACTCACTTTAAACCCAGGCGTCAACGCATAGATATCACCCTGGTCTGATTCATGCTGTCCAAAATGGTTATTGGTTGCGAATTGCAAGGTTTGATAACCGTCTTTTGACGGGTATAAGAATGATTGGTTCTCAATTACAACATCTGCAAACGGGTTTTGGTGATTTAGCACGGTACGTACGCTCGTAACTCGCTCGGGCTCACCTTCTTCGAGTTTTTCTGATGAAAATTGTTTATTTAAATAATAGTTGTCTAATTTTGCTCGCCACTCGTCATAAGCTGGTAGCGGTTTATTATCGACGACAAAAGCGTCTAATTCAGCCTTAGTGAATTTTAACGTTGATAAGTCATCAACGAGATATTCCCAGTCCGTGAACCCTTGTTCAGTTAATTTCTCAAATGACGCGCGAATAGTTTCAATATCCGGTACTAGAAATTCACCGTCTTCGACTAAGGGGATTCGTTGTAGTTTTCCAAATCCAAATGTATTTAGATTATTTGACCTCATCAATCATTTCCTCCCAATCAATTAAATCAGTTGACGCCATTCCAACGTGGATATTAACAACACCTCCGTCGGGGATGTGTTTTAATCCGTTAAGGCTGTAAATATTGTAAGTTCTACGTTCAGTAAATGAATTCAAAATAGTTGGTAATTCACGTGCCAATATATTATCAGCCTCATCAGCGACTCCAACACGTTCACGATTACGTTCTTCTAATTCAGATGCGTAAGCGAAGATGTCATTAATCCAATGTTCGGTAATGTCCTTGAACTCTGTCGTTTGCTGAAAATTCAACCACATAGATACAACCATTAGGTAGTTCATATAAGGCATTTCACATGATAAGTTAGGTGTAGTCCCGTGAGCACTATCGCTATCGGATAATGTTTTATGCCATTCGGCGATATTGTCCGCCAGGTCATTTCCTTCAGCTCTCGACATATATGACGTAGATGTATAAAGGTATACACCGATTAGTCTTCCGATGATAATTTTATCGTCATTGGATAAATGATTCAATCCTTGTAGAAGTGGTCTGAAATAGGTAAATGTGTGAGAATCACGCTGGCCACCATCGTATCCACCTCTAAAATAATGAACAAATCCATTATCAAACGATACAATCGTATGTGGTAGTCCGTCTCGACTTTCAATATAGTCACCAGTATCGGGGTCACGTTGGGAACGTGTTCGATAAACTTTGACCGAATTTCCGTCCATTTCACCTTCATTATGAGTGGCGTCCCAATAACCGTATAGGGCTAGGGAATATTTCGGCGTAAGAATAGATGTCATTCCGATTTCCTCTCTTTAAAAATTATTTGATATAGTTTTTCTGCCAATTCATAGGCTGTGTTTGTGTCATTTTTTTCTAGTAATTCAGCACCCAATACCCACACCGTATCGTCTACTAGGTAATTTTTTGATGCTGGTACGGTCAATTGATGAATTCTAGCAAATTCACAAACTTTTTCGTGCATTTCATTAGTAATATCCAATTGTGGATTACCGTGACCCAGATTTCGGTCGTTGTAGAGGAATAGCGTCTCAAGTGGTGTCATTAAGGAATGAATGTCCACAAATCGAGGTACTGGAATACTACCCAGACACAAATGACCTGAACCTCCATAAACATGACCCATTGGGAATGTTTGATTGTTGTAAACGATTCGATAATCGATATCGGTAGATACGACACCATTTTCAGTCATCTTACCCGCGAATACATATAGTGGCGGTATGATAGTTCTGCGAATATCTCCGTTAATATTCATACGGGCGGTATGCATTCCAATTTCATAAGCCCTATCTTTTGACGAACTCAGTCGCGATAGTGCCAAATCATGAACGGATTGAAAAAGTTCGTCCGATAATTCCTTAACCAGTTCCATGACCTACCCCCTTCTGATATTGATGTAAAATGTTCAAGGCAATATCCTCGATATTGGATTGTATGGCTAGCTCAGCCATGTTTAGGGGTACTGCACTACTTTCGACTAACAGTTGACCATCGCGGATACGAATTGGTTTACTGTTGATATATCCAAAATGGTAGTCATTATTCCCCAATGTCGAATAGCTATTCAGCGTCAATCTATCATCACCCAAAACAACAATTATTGGCTTACAAACAGTGTCTGTGATTGTGTTATCAAACTCAATGGAACCTTCATAAATCATAACAGATTTGTCAGAAACAGTAACAACCATTAATTTAGTAATACCGTCTACGACTTCTTCAATAGCGACAAATTCATTCGGTCGAGTGAATAAGGATGTGATTTCTCGGACAAAAATATGAACGTCATAACTCTTGTTGAGTATGCGTTCTTGTCGAGTCATCTCATACAACTCTAACATACCGATATTTCTTCCTGTTAACTGGATGAAAACCGGTAAAAGTTCCGACAGCAAATAAAATTCAATCGTTGATGCATCTTGAGCCTTCACAAGCGTTGGACACTTGCGAGCAACTAAAGGATGGTTCAAATCCTTGAATTTTTCTGTTTTTGATAATTTGTCATATTGTACAATTTCTTTAACAATATTATAAACAGTTGTGGGAATGTCGTCACCCACTCGTTGCTTGCGTTTTAAAATTTCCGCAATCATATCCATATGAATATTACCCCCTCTCTTTTTCAAACATTATTTAGTTGATTGATGCCTTTGAAATCATGTTAATCAGATTGGTATCAAAATAAAAAGAAGCAGTTATAACTGCTATCATGCCCTTTGAAACCGTGTAAATTGGACGGGTATCAAAACTATTAAATAAAGAATTTGATAATTCTATTCCCTTTGGAACTATGTCAACTATACTGGCACCAAAATAAATTCCGTGGCGAATACCCCTAATGAAACCCTTTGGAACCATGCCAAATGGACTGGTGACAAAACGGATTCAAATCAGAACTTGCCACTACTTCACCTTTGGAACCGTGTCAAATAGACTGGCACCCAAACTACTCTAACAAGTTTACTTGTCCTTCGGAACCACGCCAAACGGAATGGTGCCAAAATCACTACCATCTTTGTAATAACGTGCTGAAACCTTTGGAACCATGTCAAACTGACCCTTTGGAACCATGTCACTCAGCCAGGCACCAAAACAAGGGCTAACATAGATACACTCATTTGCTCCCTTTGGAACCATGTCACTCAGCCAGGCACCAAAACCTCGGAACCAGTCCGTATATTGGCAAGGTTGGTGATACAATACCTATTGTCGCTCGGAAGTTACTAAGAACGATGAAATCGTTTTTACATTGCTTGCCCGAGTCAAGAATAGATACCTCACACCTTAGTGTACAATCAGAGCAACCTCCGAATTAACGCACACCTAACGAGGTCTCCAAATGAACCCCGGATTGTCCATTATAATGGATTTACAATCTTACTTAGAGCACCTTTGAATCGCACATCGAAAATGATGTGAATGCAAGGCATAATTTCACTACCATCTGGCTGGCTACCTGCTACAACAGTCATAGCGTAACATGGGCTACCCAGATTAAGTAGGATGTAGTTCCCAGTTCGACGAGCCATGGCAAAGTTATCAAATTCGAGAACTGCATGAAACATATTTTCATTATATTCAGCCGTTAAAGGTTTTAGAACTTCAACTTGAACACCCGCTCGAACAGCGTCATAACGCACACCTGAGCGGTCCATATGGTTATACAGGTTTTTGAGATGCCTGTCATCGTTAATGGGTTTTGCTTGAATTCGCATGATTATACCTCACAATTGTTGATTGAATTTTGATTGGCCAGTCGAACTTAAAGTTGTGTCTAAATTCTCCATGGTTTCTTTTTGATTGCGTAAGAAAATGTCAAAGTCTTCAGAACATGCGTCTAAATCAACGGTTTCGCCGTCAAGTCCGACGTGTTGCAGAAGAAAGGCTGAGTACAAGTCACGTTGTACTAGGTGACCACCAATTTCTTTAGTACGAGTGTCAAGTGACACTTTAGTGTACTCACCGGTGGTGTGGTCTAGTTGGGATGCCTTGACCTCAACGGTATTAGCCTTGATAAATGATTTACCTTGATAATTAGCCTTGTAACGAATTTGCTCAATAAGCATTGATGGTGCCCTATGACCAATCGTCGCACCAAAACGTTTCTTGGAACGGGTGCGTCCAGTTTCTTCATTGACCTTAGTCTCTTTGGCACGAGCTGCAAGACCTTTGAAGGACATTTGTTCAACTACAAAGGATGAGCCCATTTTGACAATCTTGTTAGCAAGTGTCTTGTGAGCTAATTTTCGACGTTCTGATTGTTTACGTTTGATTTCGTGAAGTTTGGTTTTAGTCTCAAGATAACCCTTAGAGTCATTCCATGGCTCACGAACACCACGTTTAATAGTACCGTCTTCATTAAATTTATGAGGATTATTAGCGCGACGTTGTCGGTCTAGTTTACGACTCAAACGACGAACTTCAGCCTCATCAATTTCAATCCCTTTCGCCAATTCTTCTAGCTCTGTTTGGTAATGAGAAGATAGGGCGACGGTTGATGTACCAATATCGATGCCAACAACCCCTGTCAAATCAGAATTGTGCTTGATTGGTAATTCACCTTCTAGAACCATTTGTGCGTAGTAATTCCATTTACCATTTTCAAATCGACGTACGAGGCGATTATATTTGGTTTTGGCACGCAAGACGGATTCTTCATATTCATCACTCTCATAAATAACAGGACATGAAACTTTAACAGCTCGTGTACCGACAATAAATTGACCCTTACGAATGGTAAGTCCACTATCATGCATTCCTTCAAATGACAAGAGTTCACCGTGCAAATTCACATGATGGGCACCTTTTGCAAACATAACCTTTTCAAAGGCTGCCCATGCTCTAGCTCCGAGTTTGATTGCGACATCAGATGGTAGATAGGTATCGTAATGACGAGCATTGCGATAATCATTTGCAAATTTACTAAATTCAAAATTACCACGCATACCATAATCCATTGACAATTCTTTTAAAATTGCATTACGGTCAGCACCCTTCGGTAATTGGTAAGCCTTTTTATAACGTGGGTCTTTCTTCATCTTGCGATTACGCTTTAAGATTTCACGTAAGGTTGTTTTATAAATATCATCAGCCATACGAAAGCGCTTTGCAAATTGCTCGTGATGATAGTTATTTGTTTTTAGTTTTACAGTGTAAATAAAAATTTGTTTTTCAATTGTCATTTCTCTCTCCCTTTTTGTCCGAACCCCTTTGGAACCATGTCAAACGAACTGATACCAAAAATTATTGTGACAGTTAAATCCTTTGGAACCAATATATTAACAAGGTTGGTGATGCAATACCTATTGTCGCTCGGAAGTTACTAAGAACAACGAAGTCGCTCCTACATTGCTTGTTCGAGTCAAGAATAAATACCTCACACCTTAGTGTACAATCAGAATATCTTCCGAATTAACGCACACCTAACGAGGTCTCCAAATGAACCCCGAAGCACTTTATCGTCACACTCAAGACGTTAAATCCAACACTATTTAGTGCCGGACAATTTCGTAGATAAAAAAGGGTTTGGGACGATAGTCCCATTTGTTAGCCAATTGCGTAGGCAATTGGCGAAAAAATATCAGGGGAAAAATATTTCCCCATCTATTTTTTACGGTTTTGAAGGGTAACCGTTGTGATATTCCCGTTGGTTGTCGCATGACCACCAGTTGGGATTTCGATTTGTTCGCCATTTTCTGAGAGCCCTACCCATGTCATTGTGACACTGTCTGGCACTAGATTGTCTCCTGTATAATTTGGAACCACATACAAATCCAAATAATCATTTGGGTGCTTTTTCATCCAATTGTCCAGCTGTTGTTCGTAAAAAAGCATTCCGTCAGGATTTGTATCACTACTACCTTTCTTCTCAACACCCCGGTTGAGATAAGCAGTGGCGGTAACTAGATTTCGAGGGTCGGAATTAATTCCTGAGAATTGATAACCAACTAAGTGAGTACGGTCGTTTGTTTTATCCACATTTGACCACCCAGCAGGATTCACATCGATTCGGTTAGGTCGTTTAATACCGTTACTTCCCGGTTCTTGCGAATCTTTAACACGGATATGAGCGTAAGTAGCACGTTTTAGGGAATCCAAATCACCCATGATGAAGGTGGCGCCAAATTTGACACTACCTTCTGTCGTAGATGATTTTTCAGAACCTGTTAGTGGTTGATAACCGCTGGAATCTGATTCAGAAACCGAAGAACTGGTTCCTTCAGGTGATTCCACATCGGCAGAATCACGGTCTCCCAAATCATTGTTAGATTTGTCAGCGACTCGTTCACTTTTGGGCAACACCCCTTTGACCGCGTCAATGAATTGAGATGGGGTGCTCGAATGAGTGTAAATTGCAAACGCACAAGCCCCACAAAGGAGTAGGGTTGTAATCCATCCAATTAAACCTCGGATGAAACCCTTTATCAAACTGATAACAGCCAATGCTACAAGGACGAATAGGATTATAGGAATCATAATAACCTTTCTATATGGCCACGTTTATATTCTGATTATTGACGAGGTTGCCCGTTGCTAGTGCTTGGTTCCGTCGTCGATGGTGCAGTCGTGGCTGGTTGTGATGTTGTAGTCTGTGTTGATTGGGTTGTTTCTGTCCTTGGTACCTCAATTATTGTATTTTCTAATACAACCTCAGGTTTCAAGTCGATTCTAATCCAATCGCTACTATCTATCCTATTACCATTATACCTTATTTCGAGGACTTTGTCAGTATTTTTATGGTGACCGTTTACCGTCCATCCATTTTTGATAACATCTTCCATAGTCTTGACGCTCGATACCTGAACATAAATGCCATTCAATTTAGATGCCGCACTCTTGAATGCGTCATATGACACCTTTTCCTGATAGGATTTGTTATTCTTCACGATATCGTCACGCTGTTTATTGACGATACCAATGAAGGTGTCAATAACTGGAAATTCTTTTAATTCACTTGCGGAGTCAAGAAGGTATGATAAATCCTGAATAGAAGGGTCGATTTCGTAGTTATCACCTTTAACCGTTCCATATTTTGGCAATGTATCACTGATGAAGTGATTAAACTGGTCATATTTGGCGATGACACCGTTTAATGTTTCAACCATAGATTTGTCTGATTCTCTATTATGAGCCAGAACTTCATTTGATAATGATACGTAAATATCCTTTAATTTTTTCGAATCTGGTTCACTATACGCAATTTTCAAGAAATCATAATAATTAGCGTATAGTTCCAAACGCACTACTGAATCATATAGGTGCCCATTTGTGATGTTGTATTTCGTCAAAAAGTCATGAGCGTTTTGCAAAACTTCACCTAAATTATCAGGAGCTTTTTGGTCGGTCTCAATCGATTTTAAGACACCGTTGACACTATCGGACATCTGAACGAATAAATTTGTATCGACGTTTGGATAATCGGACACATACTCGGGGTCAATATTGGCCATTTCTATATGTGCTCTTGAGCTTGACCATTTCTTAGTACCTTCATAGAGATTGAAAATGGAGAAGATAAAGAGTAATCCAACCCCCAGAGCGAGGGTAATGATAATTTTATAGGTATTGCTTAATCTGTGCCATCTACGTTCTTTACGCTTGCGCGAACGCTCAACACGTCCTTCTGTAATCGTCATCAGTTACCCTCCTTTCCGGTGATATATTTGTAGACAGAATCTTTCAAAATACCATCGTTTTCGAAATCATCTGGCGATTGTTGATATAATCCATATCCGCGTTTGTCGGCTGTGCCAACTTTATCGAACCAATTTGCGTCGACCTTGATTTGTGGAACTAACCCCTTGATATTTGGGAATGTAGTCAAATCAGGAACTGATGCGCCAATGTTTGACGAAATGTCACCCGCATCTGTCACTGCGTAATGAGCTGATAAATCACTCCCTGATAATTGTGTGACAGTTGACGGTCGTTCCCAATTGGATACAGACCTATCACCGTTTAGGTATAGTTGTAAGGTTTTACCCAATTTTTGTTGACCTTTGAAAGAATCAGGAATTTGTGGACTAGTGTTCGGTTCGTCGTATCCCATCCAGACAGTTACAGCATAACCACCATTGGTGATGGATGCATACCAAACGTCAGAACCACCAACACCATAAGGTGTATTGTTGTTGACACCGCTTTCGAAGGCGACAGAACCAGTTTTTCCGGCGTATCCTGAATATGATGGGATATCAGCGTAAAAGGCGGAACCAATGCCCTGTTTTGGCACACCGCGTAGCATTTGCGTAAGTACATAAGCGACAGACTCATTCATAGCCTGCTTACGCTCAGGGTCAACCTTTTTAGTTGTCCCGTCTACAAATGTAATGGAATCAATAAATCGAGGTTTTGTATAAACACCCTTACTATTTATTGCATTATAAGCAGCTGCGGATTGAAGTGGTGAGATATTGAGACCAATTCCGTCATTTGCTGAATAGGAATCCTTGGTGTCTAGTCCCAACCCACTCAAGAATGTTTTCATACGCGCACTACCTAAAATTTGGTCGTCAATGCGCGCTACAGGAGTATTGAGAGACCATCGTAGAGACTGTTGAGCGTCAACCATTCCATAAGTGGCACCAGCAAAGTTACGCATGACATAAGATGTACCCGGATATGTATAATTGCTAGAATCGAAACGTGAAGCTGTATTATATTTATCCCCGAAATATTGGAATAGTGGTCCATATGCTGTAAATGGCTTCATAGAAGAACCTGATGAACGAGTTGTCTGTGTTGCGTGGTTCCAATCGGATTGACCACGACCACCGACCATACCAACTACAATACCATCTGTGTCAATAACTGCTACACCAACTTGTTGATTATCGTCCAAATATTCAGCTGACATTACTTTGTCACGAATGGCATTGTAGACATCCTTATCTAGATACGATTTGATAGATAGGGTTGTTTTTGATAAATCATAGCCCAAGTCACGAGCTTCATTCAATACTTCTTGAGTGTACTCTCGGTAAGTGTCGTTGATTTTCTTTTGCTCTGTCTGATAATGGTACCGTTCGGCTAGTGTAGACTTCAAATCGACAGCTTTTGCACTATCTTTTTCTTCTGTTGTGATAAGTCCTGCATTTTCCCAGATTGACAAAATCAAATTTTTTCGGTCAAGCCCATCATCACCATTGTATAGGTCATAGGTTGTAGGTGCTTGTCCCAATCCGGCGATATACGCTAATTGTGCAATATTCTCCGGGGTTTTCTCAGATAATTGTTCTGGTGATTTATTAAAATAAACACGCATGGCAGCTTTGGCGCCGACTGTGCCTTCGCCTAATTCTAATTTGTTAATATAGTAAGTTAAAATTTCGTCCTTACTCAAATTGTGGTCCATTTGAATTGCCAAAAACAACTCATGCACCTTTCGTGTGATAGTGTCGTAACCACGCCCACCATTATAATAGGTGTTTTTGATAAGTTGTTGTTCAATTGTACTACCCCCACGACGTCCGAGGACTCCTTGGAGTGTACCTTTTAACGACCATCCGGAACTGTTCCAGAAATCAGCATCCTCAACTGCAATCAAACCTTTTGTATACAACTCGGGCAATTCATCGAGTTTTGCGGGTTGAGCTACTTTTTCAGTATCTGCGTAGATAATATCACCATTTTTGTCGGTAATGGTCGTAACACCATAAGTGTTTAAATATACCGTATCAATCGGTGGCAGTGTTTTTAGTTTATTATTGATGTAGAAAGCAAATCCACTAACACCCACAACAAAAAGAAGAGATGTTACAATAATAAACCACTTGAAGAATTTTTTCATTTCAAATGTTATTTTCCTTTCTATTCATAAGATTGTTTCTATCATTATTATATCACTACAGATATCACATTGTCAATTATGAACGGTGACTAACCTGCAAAAATAATTCAAATATGATATAATAGAAATAGAAAGAAATTATAAAGGAGGTCCGTTTGTATGGACTATAAAAATCCCTTAATTTTGACCCTGATGGATGCACCATCTCAACGGTCAACTCAAAATCCAAATCAATTCATCATTAATAGTAAATCACCATGGAAGACATTCCAATCAGAAATTTCACGAGCAGCTCAGGCAGCTAGTGGGTTTGACTATATAGCTGTTGGATACGGACCACAAGGTCCAGATGAGGATAACCTTCGTGGTCTTAGTATCATGACCAATGAGATTTCCAAATTGGGTGACAAATATAAAGTACCTGTCATCTCGCGATACGCTGATAAGGCTTATCAACTCAACCTAAAATATGGTGATGGTAAACAATATATGCCAAGTAACGAAGAAGTGCTTACTAAATATTACCAATTTGGAAATAATGATGTTTGGCAGTATAATCAATCACAAGTTTGGGGCAGATTAGCAAAAATCAATGGTCTCAGTGATGGTCGATATGGTGCGAACCACGTCAAGGCCTTAACTGACCCAAGTCGCGGTCTGACTAAAAATGACGTAAAAGATTTTTTCACCCTCAGGGGTAATCAACCAATTGTTCCAGCATTGATGAATGACGATATGATTGGTATGCCGGGTATTAACGCCAAACAAACCACCGACAACTTCTATGTCGGTAAAAAATTGGTCAGTCACGGAGCAATTTCACTATCCACAATGGGTAGTGGGTATGTGATTCCGATGAAGAATAAGAATGGCGACATGGCCAAATTCCAAATTGGAGCCGATGTATCCGCTTATAATCTGACTCTAAAAGCCAAGGCTGCAGATGGTGTATCTATTCAGAACTCTGAAATATACGATAAAGATTCCAAGTTATTCAAATTCACATTCACTGATGGCTACCCAACAATGCTCCAAGTGAAGCAGGCTAACAATGATAAAGTTGTATTTGAAGATTTGTTAGGTCAATTTGCAGTACCACTAAAAAATGACATTAAACCATTTTTGGTAGAACGCGGATATGACATCCCGGAATTAATCGACACATTAAAACCACAACCAAAGGCCAAATACAACTGGCCAGCTCCAGGTAACATGGTCGGTGTTGCGGAAAAAGGTGGTCTCGATGTACCTAAATTGGTATCACCTAGTTGCGCTGGATTTATTCCAGTATATCCGCCAGCGACGCCCGAAGCCGGATACACACTTCTCGTTGTAGAAGGTGCCCTTAAAGGTCACATCGTTGCCAAATATCTAGAACATAATAACACAAATCCAATTTCAAACCAAATTGCCAAAGACGGTAATGGCTTGATTGTGGCGCAAGTTCCGGGTGTTATTCGCAAATTCATCGAATCAACTCGGGATATTTATGACACGTTCGATATTCGTGACTCAGTTGTCGCTATGGATGCGGACGGTCGATATAACCGAAATGTCGCAAAGGGTATTGCCGATGCTGAAGAAATACTAGCTGCACAAGGCCCTGTACGTGTTATGTCATGGAACCCTGAGCAAAAAGGATTGGACGATGCGTTAATTGCGTTCTCTAAGCGAGAAATCACACTCGATGACCTAGGGTTGACGTTTGGTACCGCCAATGAACTATTTCCTCTAGCGCAAGCTACGCCACCAAATCCATATAGACTTGACGGAACACGAGCTAATAAACTTGATTGGCAAATCGAATATGATGATGATAAACAACGTAGTGACGCTGAAAAAACTGCGGTTATGAATACCTCTCGTGAACGCGATGAACAATTAAGACATGGAGGTGTCCAAGATGATGTCCCCCAAATTTATCAGGTACCCGATGATGCCCTAGCTCGCATTTCTGAAAAACGGGAACAAGGTGAATTATCCGATGATGATATTCGTGCATTTATGCAATCCATATCCGAATTGACAAAGGATTTACAAGACCGTGTATCATCATTTGCACAATAAGAAAAAACCTCATCGATTGATGGGGTTTTAATATGTCTTGAATTCGGCTTCAAAATGAGAAGCTACGTCTGATGACACATCTGATGTGTTTTGCACCGATACCAATTTACCACGGACGATTCGTCGTTGAGTGGCTGACATATCGTTACATGTCACAAGAGTGATGATATTCTCGCCAGTTTCATCGAGAACTTCGACTGCTGTTGGCTCAACTAGTGTCACCGAGGTAATCTCATAGGTATAAACCTTGGACAAATCTGTCAAGTAAATTTTCATACCGGCTTTAGCTCTGATTAGTGGCGCGAATAATAGTGTTTCATCATACGCATCAGAATAGTGGCTAGCGAGGGTGTAGTTACCAACACCCATTTCCTGCCCTGGTTTCATAGTCGCGGCACCAACCAGCAAGTTATCATCTGACACACCTTTAACAATTGGTAAATTAATACCAACATCTGGGATGGCAATTTCACCAATCATAGGTGCTTTTGATTTATTTTTCTGTGCTGCCAAAATAGTTTCAAGTGAAATGGAATGCACGGCGTCATAATCGTAAGACGCATTTGAATTTTCAGCCGATTTCACATCTTCAGGTGTGAGGGTTTTCAATTCTGATTTGGTTGTCTCACTCTGTTGTTTCATCAGCGTCTGTTTGATGGGTTGGGTTGCTATCAATGCGATACCTGCAATTAGCAAAATTACAGATACAACATAGCGAGCGATTTCAAGCTTGCTGACCTTCTTAACAGGTCGCTCTTTTTTATACAACATGATTGTCCCTCAATAGTTGTGACCAAGTTTCCAATTCATAAAATTTTGTATCTGGCACCCATTTAACCGATAATGTATCAGTCTCAGTCACTTTCACTTCTTGGTCGCCGATATTTGCAATATAAACCAAACCAACATGGACCTGACCAACATCGTTAGAATCGTCATTGACGAGACCGTACAATCCGATTTCTACTGGTTCAACACCGATTTCTTCTAGTAACTCTCGTTTTGTATTTTCGAGAAGTAGTTGATACCCTGATAATCCATCGACTGGATTCATGTGTCCACCGACACCAACTGACGATTTACCGTGGAGTCGAGATTCTCCACCACCAGATAATCGTGTATAAAGGAGTGTTTCCCCTTTGTTATTTTTAACAACTACATATGAAATGAGTTGTTTGTATGATGGGTCTTCTTCGACATCTCCGCGACGTTTAATATCAAGGTGCCCCAATGAGGTTGTCAATTTATCGTGAGCGTCAACCACGGAGATGACCCCTGTAAATGGCTTATCAAATAAATCACTTGTTGGGACAACTAGTACCAATTCATCATTTTTATCCATGAATATGATTTCCTTTCTGATTATAATTCGGATAGAATTAACTGAGGCTTCACTCTGCCCATGAATTCATTCTTTTTCAATTCACACTTACACAAGATAATTCCATCATTACCTTCTTCGATGCGTGTTTTTAATTTGTCAGCAAGTGGAATATCAAAGGTTAAAACTTCAACACCATTGATTTCAGCCTTGAATGTCTTCCAAAATCCCAAATTGAGGTTGCAATTTTGAATCTCAAACGGGTCTAATAAGAATACAAATTCCGTTTCGGCTTCAAAACCTTTTCCGAATGGTTTTAGCATATCGAAGAATTCAATAACATCCATCAAATGTTTGGCGAATTGAGCGTCTGATGATATATTCCAATGTAGTGTGTTTCCTGTATCGGAACCATCTGCAAAACTAAAGGTCATGCGGTTGCGTGGTCTAGTATCAACTGGTTGAGATTCAGCAATTTTTAGAACTTCTTGGACAATTACATTTGTTGCGGCATCAAATAACGCTCGGAATTTATCCAAATCTTTGTAATAAATCGCATAACCAGCGGCTTGTGCGTGTCCACCACCACCAACAACAATACCTGGTGATTGCGAATCAACTTCAACTATGATGTTTGGTAATGGTGCCAATTCAGTCGAACGAGCACTACCGGAGATAATGGTTTCGGGTGTTGCATTTTCTGGTATCGAGAATACAATTGTCGCTTTCTGGCTACGCCCGACAAAATGACCTGCTACCAGACCTGCGATTCCATGAGGTGCTCGAATGTCTATAACGTTTGAATAAATACCTAAGGCATCGGGATTTACTGATTGGATTGCCTCATCTCGCAATTTAGATTTTAGTTCGTTCTGACTCATCATTTCTTTGATATTGTCGGCACGAACAGAAGCGTCATGGTGTAATAAACCTTTAAATGCAGTTTCTGGTGTAGCTACCACACGACGTGGTGCATTTAATAGTGGTGAAATATACCAACCGATTAACTGTTCATCGCGTGGTAATGGTGCGGGTTTCTTACCGTCCTTTTTGCGCTTTTCATCTCGGTAATATTGCATTAACGTGACGAGGTCGAATAGTCCACGCAAAGGTGTATCATACCCAGGAACTCCGATTGGTGACAATGGTTTTCCGTCTTGGAATTGGTTCAATGTTTTCACGGCTTCTCTTACCATAAAATGGTTTTCGTCTAGAATTGGCATGACGTCGGAAACATTTGCAATTCCCGCAAAAACAATCAATTTATATACATCATCTACAACTTCTGGTTTATACGTGGTCGCATAAGCCATCATAGCTTTCCATGCGACTGCCGCCCCAGCATTACCCTTGAACGGGTATGTATCAGTTTGCACATTTGGGTTTACAATAACATCGGCATTTGCGAGTTCTGATGAACCTAAGTGATGGTCGGTAACCAAAACTTCAATACCTAAGTGTTTCGCATAGGCTACACCTTCATATGCGTTTGTTCCATTATCGGCAGTTAAAATACAAGACGTATTCGGGAATTTTCTACGCATGTCATCAATGGCGTTTACATTTAATCCGTATCCGTCAACCATGCTCGGTATATAAATACGGTGGTTGATGTTAAACAACGATAGTGCGGCAGTTAATACGCACGCTGACATGATACCATCGGTATCATAATCAGTGTCAACAATCAATAATCGATTCGGGTTCCCATCTTGAGAACATTTGAATTTATAAAGTTTATCGACCAACACCTTCATATTGGTATATAAAAATGGGTCATGCAAGGCTGATTCGGGGGTTGCGAAAATAATATTTTCTAATTCTGTTTTACTCCATGATAGAGCGTCCAAAATTCGTTGAATAATTTTATCTTTCATGCGCACCACCTTGTTTTTGAATGGTTTGTTTGAACTCGTCTTCAAATCCTTTTATGATGTCATCACGACAAATAGTCAAGTCACCACCTTGTGATGCGTAACGGTTGTTTTTGGCGAGAATAATCTTTTGGTAAACATTACGAACCAAACCACCGTTACCACCGTTTGTGACACGCCCATTCGCATCTGGATGCGATAAGTTCAAATCTACTAATTTTGTAAATAAGCCTTGTATGATGCGCGGGTCAACATCAGGTGCATATTCGTCCTCGGCCTTTTTGCGCATGAGTTCAAAAATGCGAGCCATTTCCTCAGGTGAATAATCTTCAAATTCAATCCATTGGAACCTGCGGCCCAATCCTGGGTTTGATGCGATGAATTGACGCATTTCTTTAGAATACCCTGCAGCGATGACCACAAGATTATCACGATGGTCTTCCATATATCGGATAAGAACTGAAATGGCGTCATCATTGAAGGTGTTCTGCCCGTCTTTTACAGATAACTGGTAAGCCTCATCAATGAATAGTACACCGCCCAACGCTTGGTCTAAGATTTTGCGCACGTTTTCGCCGGTTTGACCGACATATCCCTTGATAAGAGTATCACTCGTGGCTTTTGTGCATTTATTTTCAGGTATTGCACCTACTTCAAATAGGGCCTGGGCTACGATGTCTGCAACCGTGGTTTTCCCTGTACCCGGGTCACCCGCAAAAATCATATGGTTTGAAAAGTCTTTTCCCCCACCTAGGTTGATGGTGTTCATCAAACTATCGATTGATTGTTTGACATTATTTAGGCCAATCAATTCATGGAGTTTTTCCATAGCGCTCTTATATTTGGCATTACTGTTGATATCACTTTGCACAACTTGGAAACTAGAATCGTCAATGTTCCAATAATTCTGGTCCTTTGTATTTTTGAATGCGATAGATGATTTCACGGCATGATGCCCCGTGTTTTGATTCGGGCAATTAGTATTAGTGATGTTAATATTGGCGTTAGCAAAATAAAATCCTAATGTGTCGTCATCTATTTCATCAGATTGATAATTGTCGATATTGATTTTACCGGTTCCATATACATGGTAACTATTATTGGTCGTATTAGTCAACGGCCCACGAGCGGGTTCTTTTCGCAAATCTTTCTCACGAATGACGAATGATTTGAAAATTTCCGGAATATCACCACTTAGTAAAATGTTATTGAGTCGAGCATCTTGAAGTCGCACAAATTTCCCAATTGCTGAGTTATTCATATCAACATCATAAAAAGTAGACGACCATACTGAACCCCCATTGACGGTTGAATGTCCCTTAATCAAAGAACATTCTGAACGGTCGGATGTCTCGATATGGGGCCCGTAATAAGAGTAAAATGTACAATCATCAAATGTTGTCTGCGCATCTTCATCCGATGTCAAACCAGTCAATACACAATGTTCAAAAATGTGTGAACCCTTACGCAAGAAAATAATCGGGTAAAATGCCATAACGGGGCCAATGATTTTGATGGTGACGTTACTAGCTGTGATATTAGAATCTCCTACTAGAGCGTTAGCTCGTCCACCAACTAAAAAGTTAATGTCCTCTAGAATGACAGGACTCTCAATCGATACCCCCAATGTTCCGGGTTTGACCGTCCATTTATTACCATTTCCCTTGATTGTCACGGGCTTTTTGATGGTTACTGATTCATCAATTGATTTGTGCAAAATAATAGTATCATCGACCGATGCCGATTTTAAGGCCTCGGCGATGGTTTTTGTGCGATGGATTGGGTTTAATCCACCAACATGATAAGTTGTCATAAGATTACCTTTCACAAGTTATTGTTGAAACGACGAATCATTTCTTTATCGAAGGCAACCATAAAACGGTCGGTTGTAAAATAAACATCTACAAACTCTTCCAACCCTGGTATTTTGGTTACGAAATCTGCAATTCGCCATGGTTTTACTGGAATTGGCTGTTCAACAGTGAATGTCAATGTAGTCAATCCATTTTCACGTGTTTGCGTGACACGGTCAAATACCAAATGTTCTTTTTGGTTGTCAGTTAGCAAAACATCTAATTCGGTTACATGTGTCGGTTCACCATAACAACGAATGAGTAATTTTGTAATCATTGATTCTAATCCTTTCTAATTTATTGT
>QWCF01000066.1_pt1 | contig 56522 bp, 57 predicted proteins | sample 1972521 | NCBI WGS metagenome assembly QWCF01 (sample SAMN09866715, study PRJNA288562) | Human oral metagenome isolate term4_saliva, whole genome shotgun sequencing...
ACGTTCCCGGCTTCGCCGCTGACAGCGACGCCTCCTTCGAGGACCTGGCCGTCGCCCTCGACCGCCGCCTCCAGGGCTTCAACTCCGGCGCCTACGCCGCCGCCGCCCGCGCCGGCCGCTCCATGAGCGAGCGTCACAGCCTGGCCGTCGTGCGCAAGGCCTTCGACGAGCGCGCCACCGTCGGCTCCCCGGAGAGCGCCGACGCCGCCATGGCCTTCGCCGTCAACGAGAAGAACCTGCCCGGCGGCTCCCTCGTCGCGGCCGGCGGCTGGTGCGCCCCCTCAGAGACCGTCTACGACCTGCTCGAGGACGAGTCCCGCGACGGCCTGATCTCCCTGCCCGAGATCAACGTCACCCGCGGCGGCATCAAGTTCACCAAGGGCCCCAAGTTCGCTGACCTGTACGCGGCTCCCTCCTTCAACTTCACCGAGGCCGAGGCGAAGGAGGGCAAGTACCAGCCCACCTCCGCCACTGACCCGACCAACAAGGTCGGCGCCAAGCCCGTCTACAACGTCCCCTGCACCGACTTCGAGGAGGTCCGCCTCTCCGCCGCCGGTCTCCACATTCAGGCCGGCCTGCTCCAGCAGCGCGGCTACCCTGAGCTGGTCGCCCGCACCATCCGTGGCGCCCTCGTCGCCCACGAGCACAAGATGAGCGAGCGGATCCTCGCCTCCATGGAGACCCAGTCCACTGCCGTCTCCATGGACGCGGGCCAGATCGGCGCCGCCGCCCCGATCCTGACCGCCATCGAGCTCCAGGTCGAGCACTACCGCTACGCGCAGCGCCTCTCCCGCTCCACCACCCTGGAGATCGACGCCTGGTTCCGCAGCCGCGGCGTCAACGCCCAGTTCGTTTACGACTGGCAGGCCCTCACCGGCGAGGCTGGCGCCTTCAAGGTGTGGCCCGTCAGCCTGAAGTTCCTGCTCTACTCGGCGGGCACCTTCGTCAAGGGCAGCCAGGACGTCATCACCCTGGACACCGTCTACGACTCGGTCCTGCTGGGGCAGAACGACTACACCGCCCTGTTCACCGAGGAGGGCTACCTGGTCGCCAAGCGTGGCCACGACGCCCGTGTCGTGACCGTCCCGCTCAACCCGAACGGCGGCACTGGCACCGGCATCAAGCTCCTCGCCAACGGCACGGCTGACCCGGCCAAGTGATGACTCCGGGGCGGGAGGCGGCAAGACCCCTCCCGCCCCGTGACCTCACTCAGCCACAGCCGTCCAGCAAGGAGGACAGATGCCCATCATCGCACCGAAGCAGCGGGTCAGCGCCCCCGCTGCCACGCCCCTGCCGGGCGGGCTCTTCTCCCAGTTCGCGCCCATCGAGGACTCCTCGGTGCGGTGGGAGAACGGAGTCACCTGGGAGGACGTCGAGCGCGCTCAGCTTGGCGCCATCGGACAGTGGCAGAGCCCTGGGGCAGTCCCCGGCCTGCCCAAGACCCTGACCGACCCGAAGTGCCTGGCCCTGGAGTCGCAGGCCCCGCTCACCGTGTACGCGGCCTATCGCACCACGGCCCTGAGCCACTCTCCCCAGGAGGCCACCCAGATCGCCGCTTCTCGGCTGCTGCTTCAGGAGGAGCACGCCGTCGAGCAGGCACTCTGGACCGGGGCCCCCAGCCGCGGCCTCGGCCTCGGCAAGGTCCGCTCCTACGCCGCCAAGGGGTCCGGCAAGCTCGACATGCCCCAGGGCCTCGCCGTCCTGGAGCACTACGCGGCCCAGTACGGTTCCCAGCCGACCCTGCACATCCCTCGCCGCCTGGCCAGCCTCATGGCGAGCGCCAAGCTCATCAAGACCGGCCGTGACGGGCGCTTCGAGACCCGTCTCGGCACTCCGGTCGTGGTCGGGGCGGGCTACCCGGACGAGATGCAGATCGTGGCCACCGGCCCGATCGTCCTCTACCGCGGGGAGGCGTTCACCTCGACCAACGGCGCCGGCGGGTTCGACAAGGGACAGAACGACGTCACGGGCGTGGCTGAGCGCCAGTACGTCATCGGCTTCAACAAGTGGGACGCGTTCCGGGTCACCGTGGACGCGGGGCTCCCGCAGCTTGACCTGAAGGCGGCGGAAGAGTGATCTCCCGCGCAGCATCAGTCGCCCTGGCCGTGATCGCCGCGGCCGCGGTCTACACCATCACTCAAATCACGTACGAAGGAGAGCGCTGAACCATGGCGAAGACGCACTCATACACACCAGTGCTGGGGAAGCGCATCCGCGTCACCCCGCTGGACACCTGCGGCAAGTTCGACAAGGCGCAGCACAAGCCGGTGGCCTCAAGCTGGCCGCTGAGGTCGAGGACGGCACGGAGATCACGGTCCGCAAGGCCGACGGCTCCCTGTGCGTCAACGAGAAGCAGTCCAACACCTTCAAGTTCTTCACCGTCGAGCTGGAGTTCTGCGGTGTGAACCCCTCCGTCCTGGACATCGTCACCAACGCTACGAAGTACCTGGACCACGCGGGCGACACCGCCGGCTTCAAGGTTGCCTACGGAAAGATCGAGAAGAAGTTCGCGCTCGAGCTGTGGACCGGCCTGTCCGGCCAGGCCTGCGCCGAGGGTGCTGAGGACGCCAGCGGCTACCTGCTGCTGCCCTTCATCACCGCCGGCACCATCGGCGACATCGAGGTCAACGGTGAGGACGCCATCTCGTTCTCCATGACCGGCGCCGTCACCAAGTCCGGCAACGCCTGGGGCACCGGCCCCTACGACGTGGTCAAGAAGGCCAAGGCCGGCGGCGGCGGCTTCGACAACGCGAAGCTACCCACCCCGCTCGACCCGCTCGACCACCTCCTGATGATCGACACGGCTCTCGCTCCCCCGCCGGACAGCGACCAGCCCGTCACCGTCGCCTGAGGCACACCAACACCCTCAGAGGCACTGACAGCCCCGTAGAGCGCACAAACGCCCTGCGGGGCTGTCACCGTACCTGCGCCCCGTAAACCCTCCTCTAAGGCCCTTAGGAGATACTTATGGGTATACTCTGCCGTGCGGGCACCGCCTATGGCTCAGCCTGGCGGCGTAGCCATCCCGCACCACGCACGCGTTGTAGGAGAGGGCATGCAGGACATCGAGAGAGGCTACGGGCCTGGAGACTGGCCGGTCTCCTACAGCGCGTGCGAGGACCTGAAGGAGTACCTGGACGAGGCCGGCAGGCCGGAGCAGCAGCACACCTTCGAGGCCATGGCTACCCACCTCCTGTGGGAGTGGACCGGGCGGCGGTTCGGGACCGACATCGTCACGATCCGGCCCGAGCCGGTCGACTGCGTTCCGCCGCCCACCTACCAGTCGCAGGACTACCTGAGAGGCTTCCTCCCGTTCCGGCTAGGAGGCGTGCTGCACGACGTCGTGTGCGGCGTGTGCGGGCCCCACTGCACGCACACCTCGGGGACCCCGGCCATCCGCCTGCCTGGGAACGTCCACCGAGTGCATCGGGTCACTATCAACGGCAAGGTGCTACCTCTGGGTGCGTACCGGCTCATCAACCACTCAGTGCTCCAGCTCACTGGACGTACCTCACCACTTGGTCCCGATGTTCCACTTGTATTCCCCGCGGTACAAGACCTATCTCGGCCGACGACTGAGGAGGGCACCTGGGAGATCCGCTACTCGCAGGGCGTGCCGGTCCCTGAGGGCGGCCAGGTCGCCGCCGGCGTCCTCGCGCTGGAGCTGGCCAAGGCGGCCTGCATGGATCGCGACTGCGCCCTCCCTGCCCGCCTTCAGTCGGTCACCCGTCAGGGTGTCACCGTCCAGGTGCAGGACGACTTCGAGGAGATGCAGGCCGGCCGCACCGGTATCTGGCTGGTGGACTCCTGGGTCGCCTCGATCCGTAAGCCCCGCCAGGCCGCTCGGGCCTACAACCCCGACGACTACGCTCGCCGTCAGCCGTCTAGCCTCCGCGGCGGGGTGATCTGGTGAGCCCCGCACCGCGCCTGTCGCGCCGTAACCGCGCCCAGAGCGAGGACTACGCCGCTCTGTCGGGACGCGTCGCCTCGCCAGTGCCGTCCGTCGTCCACTCCACCGCCCTTGCCCTGCTCAAGGGCGGGGCTCAGGCCCTCTCCAACGCGGTCTCGCAGGCGTACGTAGCCCCCGGAGCAGAGGTGGCCTGGGACGAGTGCTGTGCCGGGCACCTCTACGTGCGAACCGTCTCCGTCTCCCCCGTCTTCGGAACCCGCGCCGCCGACGGTGAGGCGTGCTCGGTGCTCTACTGGGCGGCCACCTACTCCCTGGGGACGCTGCGCTGCGTCGAGGTCGTAGACGACCGCGGACGGGGGCCTCGACCCTTCGACCTGACCGCCGACGCGGCGGTGCTGCACCAGGACATGGCTGACCTGGGCCGGTTCCTTACGTCGTCCACGAACGCCGACGCTATGGACTGGGCCGCGTCCGGCCCCGACGGGGGCTGCGTGGCCGGTGAGTGGACCTTCACTGTCCGACTGAACTGCCCGTGATCTACAGGTGTGAGATGGTTCACGTCAACGTCAGGTTCAGGGGACACCTCCGTGAGGACAAGGTGGCCCAGATCACTAAACAGGCGGCTCTGAAGGCATCCAGACGCACTCAGGGCCGGATCCAGCGCAACATCCGCGCCAAGGGTCGGGTCAACTCGGGCCGGATGGTTAACTCTGTCACAATTGAGCGCGTGCCCGGAAAGCATCCGCTGAACCCGACCTTCGAGATCGGGGCCAGGACGCCTTACGCCGCCTACCAGGAGAAGGGCGCCAGGCCGCACGGTCCGGTCAGGGCTCAGCGCATGGTCTTCACCCCGAAGGGGTCCTCGCAGGCCGTCTTCGCGAAGTGGGTCAAGGGGATCAAGGGCGCCCACTTCGTGCGGGACGCGCTCCGGCTTATCAAGCCCTCTGACTTCCATTAGAATCGCCTCATGGCTACTATCACGATCCCCGGCAAGACCCGGAAGTCCATCACCGTTGACCTGGTCGGTACCGAGTACAAGGTCCGCCCCCCGAAGGCGTCCGTCGCCATCTTCCTGTCCCAGGCTCTCAAGGACGCCGACGAGGACTCTGAGAAGATCCTCGACGGCCTGGCCAAGTGGTGCCACGTCCTCTTCGGCAAGGAGACCGGAGCCGAGGTCGTCAAGCGGCTGAAGAACCCTTCTGACGACCTCGACATCCCCGACCTGACCGACCTCATCTCCGCTGTCATGGAGGAGGCCGGGGAGAACCCTCCTACGTGATCCGGCGCCTCCTGGCCTCGGCGTACGCGGAGTGGGACTACATCGACGGGTTCTGCCTCGGGCACGGGATAGACCTGGAGACCCTGCCCCTGAGCCGGTTCTGCCACGTCATGTGGTGGATCCTCACCCGCAACGCCGAGGACGAGAGCGCTACCGAGAAGCTGAAGAGGGACCTGTGGATGCCCCCCAAGGGCGTCGTGGTCACCGACCCCCGCAGCCCGTGGTACTCAGGCAACGAGTCGAGCGGCTTCGGGTCCCTTAAGTCGGCCCTCGGAATGTGACAGCACCTATAGGACACGCCTATGCGGGCGGTATCATGGCCTCAGACAGGAGTCGGGCCGCGATGCCGCCCGCTCGACGTACGAGCGGGGAGGCGCTGAGCGCGGGATCGAGAAGAGTCTCAAGAAGATCGGCAAGCGGATCGAGCGCGCTGCCGAGAAGTGGGCTCACGATATGCGCGACTCCGTCAAGGACGCGCTCGACGGGCTCGTGCTCCAGGTCAACGCTCGCCTGGACCCGAAGGATCTGCGCCGCATAGAGCGGGCCATCGCAAGCACTAAGGCATCCCCCAAGCTCGGCATCTCCCCTGAGGAGCTTGAGAAGATCAAGCGCAAGCTTCGAGAGGCTGAGGGCAAGCCTCCGGTCAAGCCGGTCCTGGACGACAACGCCGTGGCGAGGATCGGGCGTGAGCTGGACGAGATGAAGGCTGCCGTCAAGGCCCGTGTTGACCTTGACGAGGTATCCCGCAAGCACGCGCTGGAGGCGATCAGCAAGACTGAGGCCGACATCGATGCCAAGGTCAAGATCGATGGGGACGACGTTGCCGAGATCAAGGAGCGTATCGCCAACATCAAGTCAGGCATCAAGGTCGATGCGTCCCTGGAGAAGGCCACCCAGCGCAAGCTAAAGGAGCAGATCGCCAACCTCGACGCGAAGCTCAAGGCCGAGGCCGACCTCGACCCGGCCTCCCGCGCCAAGATCAAGGAGCAGCTGAACAAGCTGGGCGGCGACATCGAGGCCAGCGCCCACCTGTCTGAGGCGTCCAAGCGCAAGCTTAAGCGCGAGCTGGACAAGCTGGACGGGAAGGCGACGGTCAACGCCGACCTGGATGACGGCAAGGCTCGCTTCGACCTGAAGCGGCTGACCAGCAAGCCGTACTTCGTAGACATTCACGCCCGCCTGGCCACGGCCTCGGTGGCGAAGGTGGCCGCCCAGCTCAAGGCCCTTGCCGGTGGGAACATCTTCAGCAACCTGAAGAACAGCCTAGACGACGTCTTCACCCACCTGGACACCTTCGCCGTCAAGGCCGCCGCCGCTGGGACCGCGATCCTGGGGCTGACCTCCATCGCCGGGGCCGGCCTGGGGAACATCGCACAGCTCGGCCTCGCCGTCGCCCACACCCTGCCCGCCCTCCTCACCATGCCGGGCATCCTGGGCACCGCGGCGGCCGGAATTGGCATCTTCGCCGCGGCGATGAAGGACGCCTCGACCGTCCTGGCCGACCTCGGTCCCCGGTTCTCAGCCCTCCAGAAGGACATCTCCGCCGCGTACTGGGGTGAGGCGGCCGACGCGATCCGGGGGTTCGCCAACAACGCCCTTGACGCGCTCGGACCGTCCATCTCCAACGTCGCTACGCAGCTGGGCCGGATGTCAGTGGCGGTCGCCAGCGCCGCCCAGGACCACATCCCAGGGTTCCAGGCCTCCCTGAACTACCTGGCCCAGGCCCTCGACATCGGCGGGGACGGCGCCGGAGCGTTCACCGACGCCCTGCTGACCCTGGGCGAGACCGGGGCTAAGTACCTCCCGTCCATCGCCGGGTGGGCGAACGACGTCGCCTACAGCTTCCAGAACTGGGTGCAGGCCAAGACCGCCTCCGGAGAGATGGACGCAGCTATCCAGGCCGCCGCCAAGACCTTCGGGACCCTGAAGGACATCGTCTTCGACCTGGGGGGCATCCTGGGCGGGGTCTTCAAGGCCATGGCCGCCGGGTCGGCCCCCATCGATTCCATCGCCGCTGCCCTGGACCGGGCCAACCAGGCCGTGAACGGTCCGCTGTGGCAGGGGACCCTGACCTCCATCTTCAGCGCGATGGGGGAGGCCGCCTCCCACGCCTTCGCCGGTGTCGGCTCGCTTGGCCAGGCCTTCGTGTCCCTGGGTCCGACCATCTCCACGATCCTGCCGCTCGTCGGGCAGATCATCGAGACCGGGCTCAAGGGGATCTCTGCTGCTCTCCAGGACCCGGCCTTCCAGGGCGGCCTGGTGGCTTTCTTCCAGGGTGTCCTGACGGCCGTCCAGGCGCTCGCTCCGGCCATGCCTGCCCTGGGCGAGGCGTTCGGAGCCATCGCCACCGTGATGGGGTCACTTCTCGCCGCCGTGGCCCCGCTTGTGGCTCAGTTGATCGAGGGACTGGCCCCGATCCTCCAGCAAATGGTGCCGATCCTCGTCCCGATCGTGGAGCAGTTGGGCGCCGCCCTCCTGCCGATCATCCAGGCCCTCCTCCCGGTCATCCAGGAGCTCGTCGTCCAGCTAGGGCCGATCGTCGCAGAGCTGCTGCCGCAGATCCTCCCGATCATTGTGAGCATCGTGCAGATGCTCTCCGCCGCGCTTATCCCGGCGATCCAGGCGGTTGCCACGATCATGCAGATAGCAGGTCCGGTGGTGGTGGGCACCTGGCAGGCCATCCAGACCGCGGTGTCGTGGGCCGTCAACATTATCCAGGGGGTCATCAGCACCGTCATGGGTGTGATCACCGGCGACTGGTCCCGCGCCTGGAGCGGAATCAGTCAGATCGGTCAGACCATCTGGAACATCATCACGACCTCGTTCTCCGTGTTCGGAAACCTCCTGCGCACGTCGGCTCAGGTCTCGTGGAACGCGATCACTACGGTCATTGGAGGCGCCTGGAACATCATTTCCTCGGTGGTGACGTCAGGCATCTCCATCGCGAGGAGCATCATCAGCGCCGGCTGGAACTTCATCTCCAGTATCACCTCCTCGGTCTGGAACACCATCAAGAGCGTCGTCTCCTCCGCCATCGACGGGGTGAAGAACTTCATCAGCTCGGGCTGGAACGCTGCCAAGAGCTTCACGTCGGACGCCTGGAACGCCATGCTTAGCGCCGTGTCGTCCGGGGTCAGCGGGGTCATCAGCTTCGTCAACTCCCTGCCCGGCAGGATCCAGGGGATCTTCTCCGGCGCAGGGTCCTGGCTGATCTCGGCCGGCCGCGACATCATCAACGGTCTCATTGACGGTATCCAGTCGATGTTCTCTTCCGTCCAGTCGAGCCTGTCGTCCCTGACGAGCCTGCTGCCGTCCTGGAAGGGGCCTGCCCCGGTCGACAAGGTCCTGCTCACCCCCGCCGGTGAGATGATCATGCAGGGCCTCATCAAGGGGCTGGAGAGCCAGTACGGGGCCGTCCGTGACTCTCTGCGAGGGCTCACCGAGGACCTGACCAAGCCGGCCACGATCGGGCTCAGCGCCGACGTGCAGCCCCTCCCCGCTAGGGCCTCGACCGGGCAGCCGAACCCGGCCCCGGAGACCTCCGGATCGTTTGATAAGGGACGCCAATCAGGCGCTACAATCAACATCACCAACAACTATCCGCAGGCCAAGCCGGATTCCCAGACTCGCGACGAGGTCGCCGAGGGTCTGAGGCTGGCGGCCATCATCTGAGGAAGGTCACCCACCCATGGCCATCTACTCACTGGACGGCGTCGATCTGGACGATGAGCGTCAGCGCTGGGTGCTCGCCGAGGGGACGACTCTGTCGACCCGCGGTGAGCCCTGGACCACCTCTGTGAGCGTCCCCGGCCGGTTCGGAATCCTGCCGACCACTGCCGCCGTCCTGAAGCCTGCCACCGTCGCCCTGAAGTTCTCCGTGTTCTCCTGGACCGACGGGCGCAACGGAAACCGCTGCAAGGAGGGCCTGGAGGTCCTGGAGCGCAACTATCAGGACCTGTCGCGGCGCCTGTACGCCTTCGGACGCCTCCAGACGCTTCGGTACACGCCTAAGGGGGCTCCGGTCCGGGAGTCTCAGGTCCGCCTGAAGTCCTCGCTCGACCCCCACTTCGATCCACACTCGGAGACGATCTCGTTCACAGTCACCTACGAGGTCGTCTCCGGCCTGTGGCGCGGAACGGAGGACATCATCGCCCCGCTGAACGACATGTCGAAGTTCAACGGATGCGTGATGCCTATCCCGGACGGGAGGCTCCTCCTGGAGCCGACGGCGGGAACCTGCACGGTGAAGGACAACGTCTCTGGCTCCTCGTTCACCTTCACGGGCACCCTCAACAGCGGGGAGAAGCTGCTGGTCGACATTGCGGGCTACCGCGCCTGGAAGAACCCTGGAGACGGGTGGGACGTTCAGCCCGGCTCCCGCACGGCCGACGGTGAGATCTCCATGAGCCCCGGCGGATTCCGGCCCACCCCCGACGCTGAAGGCCGTATCTCCATGACGCTGACCGGGACATCCGGCAGCTTCCGCGGAAGGACGGCTTACTGATGCCGCGTAATCCCGCGTTTCCAAAGGGCCTTGCCATGCGCTACGTCGCCTACGAGCAGGCCGGGGCCCGGTTGGGAGTCCTCCCGGACGCCCTGGCCGGGACATTCACCTGCCCCCGTCAGGCCACGCCGTCGCTCACCCTCTCCTACCCGAACGGCGGCCTAGGCGTGCGCGGTGAGCTCCTCGACAAGGCCGTGGAGATCGCCGTCGAGCTCAGTTACGACGGCCAGACCTGGCACGAGCCCTACAACGGCCGCTTCATCAACCTGTCCTCCGAGTGGAACCTCGTGGACGACGGTACGGAGCACCGCAAGGCGGACCTGATCCACATCGGGCACCGCCTGGAAGGCGCTCTCGTATGGAACGTCCCCCCGGCCGCCAAGGACAAGGACGGTAAGTACAAGTTCAACTCACGCAACGCCGGCGAGATCCTGCACACCCTGTGGGACGCGGCCGTAACGCGGGGGTGGGGCGCCGGCCTGTCCCTGGACGCCTCGCTCGCGACCGACTCGGCCGGTCAGCCGTGGGCTACCAAGACCACCCTGGCCTTCGACCCTACCGTCTCCCTCAAGTCCGTCCTCGACACTCTCATGAACATGGGCATGATCGACTACCGGTGGCGGGGACGTACGCTCCAGGTCTACAACGCCGACTCGGCCCTGAAGCGCGAGAACACCTCAGTCGTGTGGCGCCTGGGGGCCGGGACGACGTCGGCCCCCGAGAAGCTGGACTGGTCACAGCTGTGCACCCACGTTCTCGTGAAGGGGGACGGCGGGCGTACGTGGACCTTCCCCAACCCGGAGGCTCCGCCAAACCTCCCCCGTACGGAGAAGGTGGTCAGCGCCGGCGGCGTCGAGCTGGAGTCCACGGCCCGCCGCGTGGCGGACCTCACCCTCAAGACCGGAGCCACTCCCGCCGCCGAGGTGAAGCGAGAGTGGGAGGCGGACGACCTCCAGTGGCTCCCCTTCGAGGACTACTCCCTCGGTGACTGGGTCCGGGTGGAGCGGGGCTCTGGGCTTGAGCGCATGCGCGTCACTCAGATCTCCATCTCGGTCACCGAGAACGGGCGCTGCCAGGGCCACACGACCTTCGGAACCATGCTCGACGACGTCCTGTCGCGCCTGGCCAAGCGCCAGAAAGGCGTGCTCGGGGCCGCCACCTCCGACGGCCAGAACCCCCGACCCGAGGCGACTCCTAGCAAGCACTGGCCCCTCCCTCCTCAGGGTCTGGTCATCTCCTCGACGGCAGTCATCGGGCCGCTGGGCTACGCGCAGGCAGTGGCGTCACTGGAGTGGCAGGCGGTCACCACGGACACCTTGGGCGTGGCCGTGGACGTGATCGGCTACGAGATCTCGGTCCGCGAAATCCCCCACCCGACGGGACGGTTGCTCACGTCCAACGACACCTCCGGTGAGGTTGAGGGGCTGTCCCCTGGCGGTCGGTACGCCTTCAAGGTCCGGGCCGTTACGCGCGACGCCGTCGGCTCCTGGGGGCCGGAGACCATCGCGACCATGGCTACGGACACGTCCGCGCCGCCGGTCCCCTCAAAGCCCCAGCTCTCCCAGACTCTTGGAGTCCTCCAGGTGTTCTGGGACCTTCTGAGCGTTGACGGCGGGGGCATGCCGGGGGACTTTGCAGGCGCCGAGGTCAGCGTGCAGCTCCCCGGGACTCCTCCGGCAGTGGTGGCCTCAATGCCGTCCCCGATGCAGCGCATCTCCCTGGCCGGGTACGAGATCAGGGAGTACGAGGTGCGCCTGCGCACCTACGACCGCGCCGGGAACCGGTCAGCCTGGAGCGCTCCAAGCAACATCACCCTCAAGCAGAACATTGACGCTGACGCCATCGCCCGCGAGGTCGAGAGGAAGCTGGCGGGCAGCGACGCGATGCAGCAGGCGGCCCGCGAGGGCACTCTCAAGGAGATGAAGCACCTCACCGAGGCCATGACCCAGGTGGCCACCAACCTGGTCACCTCAGGACCCATCCCTCCAGATAGTGGGACAATAGGTTCCAGCATGTGGATCTCACCCGACGGGCGAGTCTTCGTCCTCAGAGCAGAAGGAGACAGGTAATGAAGGAGTACGTCGCTACCAAGCAGTGGCGAGACGGGTTCGGAGCCAATGAGACCCGGATCACAGCCGCAGACCTCATCCGGATCGAGGACGGCATCTCCTCCGCCACTCGCGGGGTCACCTCCCTGGAGACCGTCGTCCAGGGGCAGCCCGCCAAAGTCCTGGAGGAGGTCAAGAAGATCGCTCAGGCTATCCGTACCGAGCTGGCCAAGGCGATCCCTGTCGGGACCATTGCGATGTTCGGAGCAGACCTCGACCCCGAGGGGTGGCTCCGCTGCGACGGCCGGGTACTACAGAGGAGCGCCTACCCCGCCCTGTTCGCCGCCATCGGAACCACCTACGGCTCCACCAATTCCGGGGACTTCCGCATCCCGGACATTCGGGAGCGATCCGTCGTCGGCACCGGTACGAAGTACCACGTCGGCGACCGGGGCGGTAACGCGACCGTCACGCTGAGCATCGCCCAGATGCCGGCGCACACCCACGAGATCGGTGAGCAGGGCAACGCCGGCTCCCGGTTCCAGGCTCGTACCGCGAACCAGGACATCGGGATCGGTACGTCGGGGTACACCTACCTGACGTCCACCGGAACCTCTTCAGGTGACCGCTCACCGGTCGCGGTATCTGCCGGAGGGTCGCAGCCCATCGACCTACGTGACCCGTACTTCGGCCTCCCCTACATCATCAAGGCCTCCTGATGCCTGGGCCAATCAATCCAGCCTCCGCGCCTGAGGGCGCCCGCGGGGGCCAGTACGTAACCGTCCCCGCCTTCGCCTCGCCAGGACAGTCTCTCCCCAACAACTCCCGCACCGCCGAGGGGTCTACCGTCGTCTACTCCCCGAAGGGCTGGCGCTGGGAGGAGGCCGGAGACGAGTACTCCAAGTCGGTCTCCAAGCTGACGGCCGCGACCATGGAGTCTGCCATCCGACGCATCCGCTCCTCATTGGGCACGGTGCTCTACATCAAGGGCACCTCGGACACGGAGCCCCCCTTCCGGGGGGAGACCCTCGGCGACACTGTACGGGTCCAGGACGCGCAGACCCTCGACATCGTCGCGGAGTGGAAGTGGAACGGATCCTCCTGGGAGCGGATGCGTGTCACCAGCGAGCAGATCAGCAACCTCGACGTAGGAAAGCTGACCGTCGGGGCGGCCAACATAGCCGAGCTCACCGCGAGGAAGATTGCGGCCGACGTCGGCCGCTTCCTGGAGATCACCACTGATCAGCTCACCGTTACCGGCAACGCGTCCTTCGTGAACGCCACCGCACACCATGTGTGGACGAAGATCGTCACCGCCGGGCAGGGCGAGTTCGAGAAGATCAAGGCCGGGATGCTGGAGGCCAACTCCGTCAGCGCCTCCAACATCCAGGCGGGGGCCGTCGACGGGCAGGTCATCACCGGCGCCACGATCCAGACCGAGCGGGCCAACAACCGTGGGCTCAAGCTGACCTCCGACGGTCTCCGGGTCTACGACCCCTACGGCAGGTCGGTCCTGGATGTCAATGCACACACCGGGGCGATCAGCATCAGTGGACACCTCAGCCGACGGGACTCGTGGTCGATGGTGTGGTTCAACGACGTCATCTCTACCCGCACTGGACGAGACGTCGGCACCGACGGCTCGAAGTGGGGGTGCGGCCTGGCTTTCAACTCCCTGGAGGACAACTGGGGCGACGGGGTGGTTGCCCTGCTCAAGGACCGGTCCGGGGACCCCTCGATCCGTATGCAGGCTCCTTACGCCGGTCTGGGGGACGCGGTCCCCTACATCTCCGTGGGAACCTCGTATATAACCATGTACACCCCGTCCGGAGACACTCTGTTCGAGTTCAAGACCGGCGGAGTACGCCTCAAAGCTCAGGACATCTACTGGTGGGCCAACTCCGGCGGCTTCTCGTACGGCACCAACAGCGACAACAATCCTAGGCTGTACGTGGGCCCGAACGCGGTCCACATCCGCCCGATGGGGGAGTCTCTTCCCAGATTCTACGCTAATCGGAGCTCGACCACGATGCAGTTCGGCGAACGGCATCAGGTGTGGATCTCGAGCTCCGGGGTTCACATCACCGGGACCAAGAACTTCTTCATGCGAGTGCCCGAATTGACTGCTCAGCGCGGCGGGATGTGGCTGAAGCACGCCTGCACCGAATCTCCATACGACGGGATCGAGTACTGGGAGAACATCGAACTCGACGCCGAGGGCCGCGCCCGCTGGACCTTGCCGGACTATGTTCCTAGGATTGCGTCCGCTAAGGCTCCGTGGGTCGTCTTCACCAGTGACGGCGCCCGTGCGGCGCTGGACCGCTCCAACCCTGAGGAGTGGCACGTGGACGTCACCGGCGCCCCCAGCACGACTGTGGCCGTACTGGTCAAGGGTGCTCGTAGCATTGACCATGAGGTCTCCGAGCGCGGGGAGCCCATCATGCGGGACTATGCCCGAGAGTCTCCGTGGCACCTCCCGCCACCGTCCCCCGGAGACGTCAGTGACCCAGCCGGAGGTGGGGGCCTACCCGACGACATGTCCGTGGGAGGCGGCCTGTACGGGCCAGCTACCAAACCGGACAGCTACGGTAAGAGTGGCCTATGATTGACAGGGCGGCGCGGGATCCGCGCCGCCCTGCCCCACCCCGCCTATACACCTCAAGGAGGACCCATGGAACCCCAAGCACCTCAGGTCGACGCCGTCGCGATCATCGACGCTCTGACCGCCGAGATCGCCACGCTGACCCGCCGCGCTGTCATCGCTGAGCAGCGCGTCCGTGACCTGGAGCAGCAGCTTCAGGGCTCAACCATCGCGAAGGAGAGCAAGTGACAGTACAGTCAGTCGCCGCCGCTATCGCCCGCCGCATCTGCGACAGCGAGAACGTCGGCTACAGCCAGCCCGAGCGGCGGTCCTGGTACGCGAACGCGGACTGGGCGGGGCACGTGTCCTCGCCGCAGAACGCGGACTGCTCCAGCCTCGTGTGCGGAGCGATCTGCTACGGCCTCCACGACACCTACGGGGTGCCGTGGGGCCACCAGGCTCTCCTCGAGATCAACGACCACTGGACCGGGAACATGCGCGGCGGAATGGAGCTGCGCGGATTCAGCGAGGTCCCGTGGAACGACTCAGACCTCACCCCGGCTGGCGGCTTCCGCGTCGGTGACGTGATCCTCTCTGCCGCGAACGAGGGCGGCGTGGGGCACGTCTGCATCGCCGTCGAGGACGGCGGGGACCCGCTCGTCTCGGAGGCGTGGATCGCGGAGGACGGGTCTATCGACGGCTACGCCGGCGACACCACGGGCCAGGAGACCCGCACCGTGCGCTACTCGTCTCACCCACACACCCGAGCCGGCCGGTGGACCTCGTGCCACCGCTTCAGCGACCAGAAGTTCCTGTCCCAGTGGCCCTCGTTCGCCCCGAAGCAGGGCGGGCAGATCAAGCCGGCCGCAGCCCCTGCGCCCGCACGCCCAGCCGCTCAGCCAACGGCCCCGCAGCACGCTCACGGGATCGACATCTCCAGTCACCAGGCCGGTCTGAACGTGCCGGCCATCTGGGCCGACTTCGTGATCGTCAAGGCGACCGAGGACGGCGACTACGTGAACCCGTACATGGTCTCCCAGGCGCAGGCAACGCTGAGCGCCTCGAAGCGGCTGGGCTTCTACCACTTCGCCCGTCCGGGCGACGCGGCCGCGCAAGCCCGCTACTTCGTGTCCGTCGTAGGCGCGCTCCGCGCCAAGGCCACGCTCTGGCTCGACTGGGAGGCTAACGCCGTAGCCCAGGGGCCCGGCTGGGCGAAGCAGTTCCTCGACACCGTCCGATCCCTGACCGGCTCCACGCCGGGAATCTACACGTACGGCTCCGCCGTCAACGGATACGACTGGTCCGCCGTGGCTCGCGAGTACCCGCTCTGGTACGCCGGCGGCCCGAACTACTCGGACTACGGGTCCTCCTACTCGGACCCAGCTGTACCGAACGTCTCCTACTGGGGTCAGCCGCTCATCCACCAGTACACCGAGGACGGCCGCCTGCCGGGCTACAACGGCACCCTCGACCTGAACCGTCTGCGTGACCGCGCCACCTGGGACCGGATGATCGGGGGCGGGGCGCCCGCTACTGCCTCCGCCTCGGTCCCCTCCGGGGAGGCCCAGCTCACTGTGGACGGTGACTACGGGGCTGCCACAATCGGTCGTCTGAAGGCCGTCATGGGCGCCGTCGGGTACGCGGAGGTCTACGCCGTCGCGAACCTGCGTCGCTTCCTGAACAAGGCCGTCCCGCCGGCGACGACCCGCCAGCTGACCGGCATGGACCGGCTGCCCGAGGACCGCGGCTGGGACGCTCCTATGGTGAAGGTCTTCCAGTACCTCGTGCTCGCCTGGAACAAGCCGGGAGTTCCTGCTGGCTGGGACTTCGGGGACTGGGTCGACGGGGACTTCGGCGAGGCCACGGTCAAGGCGCTCCAGCTGGCGCTGAACGCCTCCAAGACCAACAGCTTCAGGCTGTGGTGAGATCGTGACATCGTCTTAACCTATAAGTACCTCACGGACTCATAGGGATACACTAAGGGCGGGGACTCAGACGGGTCCCCGCCCTTACCTATGGAAGGAGCGCATGTGAAGTACGCATCCGCAACGTTCTGGGAGGGCCTCGCCGAGCGAGGCATCTCCACCTTCGCGCAGTCCCTCGTCGGCGCCTTCGCCGTCGGTTCCTCTCTCTTCGATCTGGACTGGAAGGGCGCCCTCGGCATCGCCGGCGCGGCCGCCCTGGCCTCGGTCCTGAAGTCGTTCTCCCTGCCTGAGGAGACCGACCGCGCCGTCCCGACCGCCGAGACCGCTACGGCCGACCTCTACACCCCTCGCCACGTCTCCGGACTGGCCGGCTGAGGTAGCCCCCATGATCCCAGTGGAGCAGTCCTCGTCGCCGATCCTCACCGTGCTCGCCTCGCCTGAGGTCATCACGGCGGGGACTGCTTTGCTGGCGGCCCTCATCACCTGGCTCAGGATGACGATCAAGAGGCAGCAGTCACGGCTAGAGGAGAAGATGGCGAGGATGAATGCCCATGTTGTGAGGGCTGCCGATGCGGCGGAGTCGGCCTCCGAGGGCGTCCACAACAACCACGACTCGAACCTTCGAGACGACTTGGACTCCAAGTTCGGGCAGGTCCTCGACAACCTGTCCCGGCTGGTCCGCTCGGTTGACGACCTCCGCGAGTCGGACCGACAGTTCGAGGCCCGCATGTCCCGCATGGAGACGCAGATCGAGGGCGTCCGCAATGACGCTCGGACTGATAGGTCCCACCTGTACACAGAGGTCCAGTCACTGCACGATCGGATTGATAGGGTAAAGGGTGATGCCAATCCGTTACGTCAGGAGCCCCAATGACCTCCGCCACCGCCACGATCACCGGCCGCGTCGTAGGGCCTGATGGCCTGGGCCGTATGGGCCGGATCACCTTCACCCCGGCCAGCCTGGGGGCCCCCCTACCGGCCCGCGACATCGTAGCCGGGCGGGCTTCCTTCCGCATCGACCCTGACGGGTATCTGGTAGGTCAGACAGGGCCGACGGGCTCCATCGCCCCGGGAAACTATGAGATAGATCTCAATATCCCGGGGGACCTGGGCGCCCACATCCGTACGATCCGGACCCTGGCCGACGGAGAGACACTCAACATCGCCGACCTTCTTACGGCCGCGACCGTACCTACCCCACCCCAGCCGCCCAGCCCCGGACCCGCCCAGCCTCCGGCCCCGCCGTCCCCGGCTCCTACAGAGCACGGAGTCCGCGAGACGGCGTCACCGGGTATCCTTGAGGCTATCAATCGGTCTGAAATCATAGACCTTGGCAATGGAGTTCTCACCTGGAGGTAGGGGCAATGGCCGATCTCACTTGGTACAGCAGAGAGGGAGCCGACCAGCGCTTCCTGACGAGGAGTGAGGCTGGCAACCTGGCCTCCAAGGCGGAGAGCACTCAGGGCGACTCCGCCCTGGGAGCACGGATCGACGCTGTCAAGGCTACGGCGGAGGCCGCCCTCCCGGCCGCCACGGCGGAGGCCACCTACGCGACGAAGGAGGCCCTTGCCCAGGCCCAGCTCGGCGGCGGCGGTGCGCAGGCTCCTGACCTGTCGGCCTACGCCACCAAGAGCGAGATGCAGTCGGCCGACTCGGCGCTGGGGACTCGCATCGACTCCCTGACCTCGACCGTCACATCCGTGTCCGGCAAGGCAGACGCCGCCGTGACCCGCGAGGACCTGTCCGCCTACCCGACCTCGGCAACGGTGGCTGAGACCTACGCCACCAAGGCATCCCTCGGCGACTACCTGCCCAAGACGGAGGCTGCCGGCGTCTATGCCACCAAGAGCGACCTGGCCAACGCCCAGCTCGGTGGAAAGGGCGAGGCCCCTGACCTGTCGCACCTGGCCACGAAGGCTGAGATGACATCCGCTGACACCGCCCTCGGTCAGCGCATCGACCAGGTCAAGGCCACCGCCGACGCCGCGGCCCCTATGAGCGCCCTCGCCCCCTACCTCACCTCGGCTGACGCTCAGACCACCTACGCCACGAAGGCTGAGGTGTCCTCCTCCGCGCCGGACCTAAGCACCTACGCCACCAAGGAGTCGCTGAGCGGCTACCTTACTCAGGCAGCGGCCGCGGAGACCTACTCCACCAAGAAGGACCTCGACTCCTACAAGGCCCAGGCCACCTCTACCTTCGCCCCGGCCTCGCTCGCTGGCGAGGTGACCTCGGTCAAGGAGACCGCCGACGCAGCCCTGCCGAAGGACGTCGCCGCCACGACCTACGCAACCAAGGAGGAGCTGACTCAGGCCCAGCTGACCGGTGACGGGAAGATCCCGGACCTGTCTGGCTACGTCAAGTCGGCCCAGCTGGCCGACTACGCGACCAAGGCCGAGCTCTCCGGCTACGCCAAGACGTCAGCCCTGGCCCCGATCTCCGCCAAGGCCGACGCCGCTCTTCCGAAGAGCGAGGCTGCTGACACCTACGCCGCCAAGACTGCCCTGGCCGGCTACGTCACCGCTGAGTCGGTCTCCGCAACCTACGCGACCAAGGAGGCCCTGACGGCGGCCACCGCCCCTGTCGCCGGCCTGTCGTCGAAGGTCTCGTCTCTGGAGACCTCCGTGCAGGGCAAGGCTGACTCCTCCTCCCTCGCCGACCTCCTGCCGAAGGCCGAGGCATCAACCACCTACGCCACCAAGGAGGAGGTGACCGCGGTTAGGGCCGCCATCCCTGAGGCTCAGGACCTCTCCGGCTACCTCACCGCAGAGTCCGCGACCGCCACCTACGCGACCAAGGCCGACGTGGAGGGCGTGCGCTCCGCCATCCCCGCCGCCCCGGACCTGTCCTCGTACCTGACCACTGACGCCGCCTCCAAGGCCTACGCCACGAAGGCTGACCTTGCCCAGGCCCAGGCCGGCGGGAAGGTCGACCTGTCGGGGTACGTCACCGCCGCCGACGCTGACGGTAAGTACGCCACGAAGGACGCGCTGGGCTCCGTAGAGGCTAAGGCCACGGAGGCATCCTCCAAGGCCGCCACCGCGGTCCAGCCTGACGCGCTGAGCGCCTACGCAACCGCCGAGGCCCTGGCCAAGGTGAAGCAGGCCGCGGAGGCGGCTGCGGAGGCCGTCGCGCCGCCGTTCCGCCCCGGCGAGCGCTACTCGTCCCCGGTCACCTACTACTGGCCCGACTACTACAACGAGAAGCAGGGCACCTCGAAGTGGGCGAAGGCACTCAAGGCCGCCGGCACGCTCGGTATCGTCATCCTGAACAAGGACAGCGGCAACTGGGACGAGAAGAACGAGGACTTCGGCAAGCAGGCCGCCCGGGCTCTCGCCGCCGGCGCTCGGCGTGCGGTCTTCTACGTGAAGACCCAGTACGGCGTTGCCTCACTCCCCTCCAACGACCCCGCCCGCAACGGGGTCCCGAACCCCGACAAGTACACCAAGGAGTACATCCTCGGGCAGATCGCGAAGTTCACTGAGCAGTACGGCGATGTCGCCCAGGGTGTATTCCTGGACGAGACGATCAACGGGTGGGGCGCCCAGGCTGGGCGCGTCCAGTGGTACAAGGACCTGATCGCCGCGATACGCGCGCAGTACGGCCAGAGCTTCTACATCGTAGTCAACGCTGGCTCGAACATGTCCCCAGAGATGTGTGCTCTGGACTTCGACACCGCGATGATGTTCGAGCAGGACGCCGGAAAGTTCCTCAACGAGGACGCTAACGCCCCGGTCCTGCCTGACCACATGCGCTCCTACCCGTCGGAGAAGTGGTGGGCCGTCATCCACGGTGTGACGAAGGACAACTACCGTCAGGTGTTCGAGAAGCTGGGCACTCTCCCAATCGGCCACGCCTACATCACTGATGGTGTCCTGGTGGAGGACCCGAACCGTGGAGGCCAGTGGGAGCCTGTCGGTAACCCGTACGCGAACCCGCCGTCGGAGCAGCTGATCAAGCTGACCTCGTCCTGGATTCGGGGCACGCTCGGCCTCGCGCTCGAGGTGGAGGACCTGAAGGCCCAGCTCGAGGCCCTGAAGACGGGTGTCGCTCAGGCCGGCGCACAGCCGGGCGCCGGCCAGGCCGGGAAGCTACTTGTCCTCGGCCCCAACGACCCCCTACCCCAGGGCGTCACCGACGACACGGTCATCGTGCGCCGGGAGGCGTGAGCCATGCCTCTCATTGAGCCCTACAAGGACTACGGGCAGACGCCGGTGGAGGCTTTCGGCTTCCACTGGCTCACCCGCACCGACGCCTGGCACCCGGGCGGGCCTGCGGCGAACCAGCTGTGGAACCCGCGGGCCCTGCGCAAGCGAGAGGACGGGTCCCTGGAGATCAGCATCTCCGCCGTCGGAGGAGCTCCCCAGTCCGCGGAGATCGTGTCCGCCGAGTCGATGGGGTACGGCACCTACGAGGCGTCGTACGAGCTCCTGGCGCCGGCCCGCATGCGTGACCTGCACAAGAACATCGTGTGGGGCATCTTCCCCTTCGACTGGGAGGACACGTACCCCGGCTACCAGGAGATCGACATCGTCGAGGACTCCTATTGGTCGGGCTACACCGACATGGTTGGCAAGTACACGCTCTACCCACAGGACGAGAACAGCGGCAAGCACCTGAGTGACCGCGTGTGGACGGCCTCCGGCAAGGGCGCCACCGTCCGCATGACCTGGACTCCCGGAAAGGTGTTCTGGGAGACCTGGGAGGCGCCCCTCTCCGAGGACCAGGCGCGCACGACGCCAGTCGCTCAGGGCGGCTACTACTCGGGAGCCCTCACGGAGGGCATCCCGGTCCCGCGCAGCCAGCGCATGCACATCAACCTGTGGGCGTTCCGCGGCAAGGGCGGCTGGGAGTCGATTCCGGCAACCACCATGCACCTGAAGTCGTTCTCCTACACGCCCTGGGCGGGGGCCTTTGGTGTCCGGGTAGGCCAGGCCGGGGCTGGGCGTCTCAGCGTCGTCCGGGGCGGGCGCGAGGTGGCCGCCGTGGCCGGCACTCGTGTCGCCCCGATCAACTCGCGCGCCGCCATCGGCGCTCAGGACGGCGTCTTCGACGCGTGGGTGGACCGGCCCGACGGGTCGATCCTCATGCGCGCCGTTGAGGACAACGGTGACGGCTCTGTCACCATCAAGCACGCACACCCCGTTCCGGCCGTGGACGGGCTCTACTCCCGGGAGGTTCATCTGTAATGGCCGTCACAGCTGAGGTTCGTGTCTACAGCGCCGAGTACTGCGACAAGACGTTTGCAAAGAAGGGCGAGGCTGGGGGCGGGGCCGCTCCCGCCCCTGCGGGCACTCCTGGCCTCATCGTCCTGGGCAAGAACGACCCAGTCCCTGAGGGCACCCCCGCCGGGACCGTCATCGTCCGTAAGGAGAAGTGATGCCTGACAGCGTGTTCCCCCCAGTCAGGGGGTGGTGGCTGTCTCGGGGCAGCCGAAGAGTGAACGGGATATACGTCCCCACCAACTCGTCCGCCAGTCCCACGGACACCAGCGCCCAGCCTAGAGGTGCCGGGAAGTACACCATTGATCTCACGTACACGTCCGGCGTCAACGTCATGGCGATCAGCATCGTCTGGTACGACGATGCGGGTAAGCGTCAGGCCGTTTCCAGGATGCCGACCCTCATCGACATTCCGGCAGGGAAGCAGGCGCCTCTCCGCATCGACGTCGAGCTCCCCCCGTCTCAGTGGGCCAAGTGGGTGCCGGTACTGGAGATCCCCGCCAAGGATGGGCATGACATCCTCATCCATGCCGCGAATATCTACCCGACCCAGCCGCCGGAGCCCGAGACGTCCGTGTTCACATGGCCGGGGAAGTGGTGGACGAACACCGGCAAGCAGTCTGGGACTGACCTCACGGTCCCTCCCGGTGGGATCTTCGTGCCCTGGGCTACTCAGGCGACGCCGGTCAAGTCGGGCAACTGGGAAGTGGTGTTCACCTACACCGCGGGTTCCCCGTCCAGGGTTTCTATCGCCCACAACAAGTTCAATGAGGCGGACGAGACAAAGCAGACTGGGCAGTCCCGTATAGGCGACTTCGACCTGCCGGCGGGCTCGAATGTCGCGAAGGCGATTCGGTTCACCATTCCGACCGAACCGGACCCGCTGTGGACTCCGCAGTTCCAGATGCCGGCAGGATCGCCGGATGTGACGTTCCACAAGATCGAGGTGCACGAGTACACGCCAGACCCCAACGCCGAGCCGCCGGCCCGGGCGGGCGGCGGCGTCGGCGTTGAGGTTCATGGAGAAGGCGCCGCTCAGGTGTGGGTGCACGAGGCCCCTCAGGACATACCGGCGCAGATGCGGGCCATGCCCTCCGGCTACCCCTCCATCGACGCTATGGTCGCTCAGAAAGGCTTCCTCGTCGCGCACCGCGGCGGCTCTACCTCATGGCCTGAGATGAGTATGCGAGCCTACACGAACTCCGTCGCGCACGGGGCAGGTGCCCTGGAGGTGTCCACTGGGCGCACCATCGACGGCGTGTGGGTGCTGGCCCACGACCAGAACCTCAAGCGCGTGGACCCCTCAGCACCTGACACGCCGATCTCGCAGATGACGTGGTCTGAGGTGCAGCGGTACCGGACCGCCGGCGAGCGGATCCTGCGCATTGAGGAGTATCTGGAGGCCTACGGCCGCTCGCACGTCACTGTGCTGGACCCGAAGTACTCGGCCACGCAGTGGGCCGACCTGGCCAGGCTCCTCCCGTCCGACGCCAAGAGCCGCGTCATCTGGAAGAGCGCCGGCGACGCTACGTGGCTGGCCGCTCAGTGGAAGGCCGCCGGCTGGCGGTGCTGGGGATACGCCTATGCTCAGCACGCCTCTGACGGAAGCCTCGCGAAGTGGGCCCCGTCGTGGGACTACCTCGGGTTCCCGTGGGACGCTCCCGCCCTGGCCTGGAGGGTGGCCACGTCCTTCGGCAAGCCGGTGTGGGCTCACATTTGTCCCAGCAAGGCTGCCTACGATCAGGGCCTCCAGAACGGCGCCGTCGGGTGCATGGTGTCAGGGGTGGCCGACGTCCTGAAGACGCCCCTCGTGTAACCGAAGACCCCGCCCAGATGGGCGGGGTCTTCTTACAGTCTCTCTATGAGTACAGCTTCCAGGACGAGGCGTTGCCGTCCCTGGCCTCAAAGGTGAGGATCGCCGGCTTGGTCGAGTCTCCGGAGACGTTCGTCCACCAGTCAGAGCCGCGATCCGCCGACGGGCACGAGACGATCCATCGGGAGTCCCCGACCTGGCTCACGGCGAAGTTGTGCCAGTGGCCGTGCACCAGGATCCTCGCGTCGTAGAGGCCGCTCCTGCGGCCGAACGCGAGGTCCCTGAACCAGGTGGGCACCTTGCTCTGTGAGCCTGCCAGGTGGCCGTGCGTGAAGCCGATGCGAGTGCCGTCGGCAGCGTCCACGGTGACGGCCTCCTCCCACTTCTCGGGGCGGAAGAACTCCACGTGAGCGAAGTCCGGCCGGTCCTCCAGGATGTCCCCGAGGTTCTTCGAGATCATGATGCCGAAGTCATCGTCGGGAGCGTTGGCTCGGCTGTTCTTGCCCATCCCTGTCCTCACTGCGCAGTGGTTGGACGGGACGGCGACGTAGTACAGGGACTCGCACAGGGGTGCCAGGAGCCTGACGGCCTCGGCGTAGAGGCGCTGCACGGTGCGAATCTGGTCAGTCAGGCTGAGGTCGTTAGTCTGCGCCTGCGCGGCTACGTTCCAGAACCCCTCAGTCGAGTCCCCGACGTCAGCGAGGATGATCCGCCGGTAGGAGGCCGGGCCTGAGAGGTCCTGAGCGATGTCGTGCAAGGCTCGGCGCACTAGGCGGACGGTGTCCTCAGTGCCTCCCCCACTGGCCCCCTTGCCTACCTGAAAATCCGCCAGGCAGACGACCGGCGTAGTGTCGATGACGTTCTTTCGATCCCTAGACTTAGTCAGTATGGGCTCACGGAACACCGGCTCCAAGTCATCGAAGGAGAGGCGCTTGGCCTCTTCCATCTCCAGAGTACCGGGCCGGTACTCGATCTTCTCGTAGGATCCGTCGGCCAGGCGGACCGTCTTGCCGCGCTTCGTGATGGCGCCGACGGGGAGGTCGAAGAACTCGTCCCGGCTGAGCGTGTCCTGACTCTTACGCTTCAGGGCGCGGCGGCGGCGCCTGACGGTGGCCTCCGAGGTGTTGAACTCCTCGGCCAGATCGATGTTGGTCTTGCGCTCGCGCTCCGGCAGCGAGTCATTGGCGATGATCGCCTCTTCCAGCGGGCTCATGGGTCTCCAATCTAGTGATTTGCTGGGAGTACTGAGGTCAGTCTAGACCTGTCCCAACCCTTTTCCACAAATCGGAAGCCTAATTGATACCTGAGTGACCGCAATCACCGCTCTTCCGCGACTATCGGATTGCCTCCGTACCCGTTCCCGGTTACCTTGGATATGTCCGCCTAACTACCAAGGAGAACGCCATGACCTCCCTCTCTACCAATCACCTCGCCTTCCCCGGCAACTTCAGCCCCCTGACCGAGCGCCGCGTGTCGGGTCAGGCGTGGGCGAACGCCCTGCGCCCCTACTTCAAGTACGTGAACGTGGGGGAGGGGGACGGGTCCCCAGTAGTCGTAGCCGAGAGCGGAAACGACCTCGTGCTGACCTTCTCCGAGTCCTCTGAGAGCCGCGGCCGGTGGCCTCTGTGGAATATGGAGGTCTACTCCCGCCGCACGGGCGTCGAGTACTCGTACAAGGTCGGCAACCTGCACGATGTGCTAGTCTCTCTCCTGCACGAGTCCTGACTCTCGGTCTCCCTTAGAGAGTCGACTCACTCACCGGCAAGGACGCCGACAGAAACCCTCGAGATGACTACTCGGGGGTTTTCTGTTGCCCAAATCACTCTCATAAATGTTGTGAGCCCTTCCCCCATCAACTCACAAAATGTAGGCTGATCTCATCACCGAGAGGCGCGAGCCGCCTCAGATTGGAGCAGTCATGAGCATCATGGACCTGGAGAAGGTCGTGAACCGGGCCAGGAAGGCCGCCCGAGGCTCGCACACGCCCTGCGGCCCGATCACCTGGGTCTGGGGCAAGGGGGACCTGAAGTCCCTCGTCAAGGCGATCCACGAGTCCTCCGAGATCGTCATGGACCTGGAGACCACCGGCCTGGACGAGTACGCCGAGGCCGGGGGCGACACCAACGGAGGCTACCCAGCCCGCATCGTCCTGGCCGCCCTCACCCTCCCCAGCGCCGATCGCGCCGAGGCCGGCGCCTACGACTGGCGCACCTTCGACGGCGAGCAGCCGATGACCTACCTCGTTCCCCTCTCGCACCCGGCCTCGCCTCTGCTGGGGGCGTGGCGAAAGGTCATGGCGATCATCGGCCGCGAGATCAACCGCAGCGGGAAGCCCTTCGTCAACGCGAACATCAAGTTCGATGCCCGCTGGGTCTTCGCACAGGCCGGCGTGGACCTGTCCGACCGCATCGAGTGGGACACGACCGTCTCGTCCCAGCTGGTGGACACCGAGGCCCGCACCCGCCTGAAGATTCGCGCCGCGCGCGACTTCGGGATCGAGGAGTGGGACGACTTCGACCTCGGCACTCCCGGCGCCGCTGAGAAGGTGGACCTGATCCAGCTCGGTGAGTACGCGGCGCGGGACACCTACTACACCTGGAAGATCGAGCAGGAGCACCGCGACCAGATGTTCCTGACCGGCGACGAGGAGCCCTTCGACTCCGACGACATCCAGATGGCCCGCCTCGGCAAGGTCGCCACCTACGTCGCCATGCCGACCGTTAGGACCCTCACAAAGGTAGAGCAGCGGGGCTTCCTACTCGACGTGGACTGGGTCCACGCCAAGATCGAAGAGATGGACGCCCTGCGCCTCAAGGCCTGCGAGGACATCCTCGGCCTGTACGGGACCGCGCCGGCGCCGGCGCCGGCGAAGGACGGCGTGACCACGGCGGCCACCTCGAAGTGGTTCCAGGGCTTCGTGGCCCAGGCCATTGAGGCCGGCGACCTGCGCGTGACGGCCCGCACCGACTCCGGGAACGCTCAGTGGAACAAGGCGGTCCTCATCGCCCAGCAGCGCCAGGGCAGTCCAGCCGCCGACGCCCTGCTCCGCCACCGCGACGCGACGAAGACGCTGGAGTTCCTGCGCTCGTGGCTGGAGCTGCGTGACCCTAACAACGCGATCCACGCCACTTACAACGTGGGCTTCGTGAAGACCGGGCGCCTGAGCTCCAGTAATCCTAACGTTCAGCAGATTTCTGCCAGGCTCAAGCCGGCCTTCATCCCCCGGCCCGGACACGTCCTGCTCGATCTCGACTACAGCCAGGTCGAGCTGCGAGTGGCGGCGTTCATCTCCCGCTCGCAGCCGATGATCGAGGCGTTCCAGCGAGGTGATGATCTTCACAGACTTCTAGCCGCGAAGATCGCCGGCAAGGCACCGGAGGACGTCACCAGCCTGGAACGCAAGCGGGCTAAGGCCGGCAACTTCGGCCTTCTCTACGGAATGAGCCCCGGAGGCTTCCAGACCTACGCCGCCACCGCCTATGACGTTTCTCTCACTCTGGCCGAGGCCCAGGCCGTCCACAGCGCGTTCTTCGAGATGTGGGCCGGCATGCGGCAGTGGCACGAGCGCTCCAAGCGCAGGGCCTACGAGCGCGGCTACGTGACGTCCCCCATCGGCCGCACCCAGTGGCTCAGCGACCTCTACTCGAAGAGCTCGTTCAAGGCCTCTCACGCCGAGCGCAACGCCCTGAACAGCCCCGTGCAGGGCTTCGGCTCGGACCTCATGCAGATGGCCGCAGCCTCGATCATGGGCACCTTGCCAGGCTACCCGCTCCCCCGCGTCGAGGGCGCGCACGTCGTTGCCACCGTCCACGACGAGATCTGCATCGAGGTCCCGGAGGGCCGCTGGCAGGAGATCCTGGTCGAGTGCAAGCGCCGAATGGAGGACGTGAACACCTTCCTGCGCCCGCTCGACTGCCGGATGGACGTCCCGATCGTGGCCGGACCGTCGGCAGGCACTCGCTGGGGAGTCCACGACCTGCACGACGAGGACGACCCGCTCCCGCAGGTCTGATACCTACCTCACACACCTGAGACTTGCGTCTCAAAACCTCAAACCCGGGAATACGTTGTAAGCGCTGGATAAAGTGCCTATTCCCAAATCCAGCAGAGATCTGCACCACACTTTAGGAGACAACATGCGCAACGCACTTCGCACCTACCCGGCCCGCCCTGCCACCTTCCAGGGCCGCCCCGCCGTCCAGATCCGGGACCCGAAGAACGAGATCGAGTACTGGGTGGAGATCACCGAGGAGCCGGACTCGTCCGGCCGCTACCACGTCGTGAACCTCCTGTGCCGCCCTGACGAGGGCGTGAGGATCCCCAAGACCATCCCCCACCCGACCCTCTGCGAGATCGCCGCAAACGTCCTCCAGAGGCGCGAGGAGCCTGCCCGCGGCGGCAACCGCTACAAGGGCCCCGACGTCGAGGATCTGCGCGCCTGGATCGAGCAGGGCAAGACCAGAACCGACATCGCCAAGGACCTGGGCAAGAGCATCTACACCGTGGACTCCTGGCTCCGCCGAGCACGCCGTCTCGACCCCGCCTTCCCCGGCACGATCACGAAGACCGGCAAGCGCCGCCCTCCCCGCAACAAGGAGCGCAGCGTCGAGGCGAAGGCGCGAGCCCGTGAGCGGATGCTGAAGGACATCTGAGACCCCGTCACGAAGGGCCTCTCCCTATCCGGGAGAGGCCCTTTTGCGTGCCCTGAATCACATCTAATACGGCCTGACACATACTGAGACAGTTGTCCGCATAGTGGGAAAGTGGCCCCAGTCACGGCGCTTTAAGCTCGGTTGGAAGGGTAAATAATGCTTATGTCAAAGTGTATGACAAGTTACATGGCCATCCTTGACTCGGGCGTGTCGCGACCTCAACTTCCGCGTGTCGGGCCCCATTACTGGGATTAATCCGTATGCCTGCATACTATTCCCAAATACGGTGTGATGAATGTCTAACTTTAAAACCCCTATTCCGTGAACAACCTCACCGTTTTGCGCTTGCAACGGACCTCAAAATTTGATACCCCGCGCGCCCGCACGCGCACACACACTCGCGTCCTTCCCCCTGACGGAGTCAGGGGGGAAGGACGCTCGTGTGTGTGATTGGAATATATGTATATATGTGACCCAGGCCACTCCGTTGCCGATGCCGGTTCCGCGCCCGTTGCCGGTCCCGACCCGAGCCCTCGGTCCGCTTCGCTCCCCTTCGGGCTCGGGTCTTTGAACCCCGGTCCGAATTGAGCCCGTCGCAGGCGCCGGGGGACCCTCACCCGCCCGGTGTCCCCGCGAAGGGCGCTGCGGCGCCGGGGCGCCGGTCGCCCGCGGGTCCTCGGGCGTTCTCGGTCCCAGGCGGAGAGGCTTTCCTCGGGTCGCCGCGCCGAGGCTCGCTCCGCTCCGCTGCGCTCGGTCGTCGCGCCCGCCCCTCGGGCCTCTCTGCGACCGACGTCGACGGGGGCGTCCGATCCGATTCGTGCACCTTCGTGCCTAGGAAAGGGCCGCACATGCCCCTCAGAGGCCGTGTAAGCGATTCTGACGGACTTTTACCCCGCCCCCGCATCCTGGGAAGGGTCCGCCCCTGAAAGGCTCTCAGAATGGCTTAGAACGGCTCTGAGGAATTCCGGCGCCCGCCGCGCACCTTCGTTCCGGGAGGGGGCCGCCCCGCCGAGAGATGTGACGACACTCACCTCAGAAATGCCCGCGTCGATTTGCATCCGCTCCCGGGATGGGGTTCAATAGAGCCATCACCGCCAAGGGAGCGAAACCCTCCGAGCCGGCCGCCGCAATCCAGCGGCGGATGTCCGCGGCCCGGCCTGGGGAACTAACCCGAGGCGCTGAGATACCCAGTCAGCTGGGAGGCTTTGCGAGTACGCGGAGGCCTGGACGGACGGGGCCAGTCGGCTAAAGCCACCCCCAAGACAAGTCGACCATCGCTACGAGGCTCGCACGGCCCGGACAACTGGATTCCGCCAATCATCACCACCGGCGTCGGGAAAGGCCTTGCGTGTTCCCCATAGCCCCCGGCTCGTAGTTAGGGGTGGGCCGCCAAACGAGTCTCCGACCTCGGTGAGGGTGTAGGACCACGGGTTGAAGGCCCCGAGGTTCGCCGATAAGCACGCACAGGTCAGTGCGAGGGGGACGGGGACCGGAGGACAGCCGGAAACGCGGTTCGTGACGTCATCGACAGGTCCCGGAACGTGGGGAGAAGCGGCCCGTAGGGCGCCCCACTGAAACGCTTCCCCAGGATCCCCGGCAAACCGGCCCACTATGAGCGCTTCGTCATCACCGTCGAGCTCGGACTGGGTACGAGGTCTGAGAGCCCTGGGCGATAGAAATCGCCACTTCGAGACCGTGCGAATGTGTGATGAATTCAACCGGCGACGTACGCGAGGACTTGAGACAACTGATTCGCCCGGACGTCTAGTCAACGTCTCATGCGCCTTCGTAATGAATGGACAGCCCGCCGCGGGACGCGGCAACGCTGCCGGCAAGCCGGCCACCGAGCATTTGATGTTCCACCATCCTTCGGGTAGTGTATGCGGGGCATACACCCGACCAAGGAGATTGACATGCCCCGCCCCAGCAAGGACAAGCTCGTTCCCTACGTGGACGATCGCCCAGACCTCGACCAGCGGTTCGCACCGTTGGATGCCCCCACATCGATCGACTTCGGCCGGAAGCCGGGTGACCCTTCCAGCCCTCGAAAGTCAGTTCATTTCACGATGAGGGAGGCTACCTGGGAGAGAGTCGTCCGCCGGGCAGAGCGCCAGGGCCTCCAGCCCAGGATCGTCCTAGCGCGCCTCATGGAGGCGTACGGGAACCGAGAGCTAGATCTGGCTCCACACCCTTCAGGGATCAAGGTGACCCCTCATCGGACCACCTTCTCCAACCCCGACAACCCCTCGAACCGGTGACCGGCTGACTACCGGTCACCGGTTTCAGGGCATCTACCCACTCCATCCACCCCTAGCAATCTACCCAGGACCCATGAGCACTACTGAGAAGCACAACGCGGCCGTCGTCGAGGCCGCGCTAGACGCCTACCGCAGGGGCCTTACGCCCCTGCCCATCCCCCGCCACTCCAAGAGCCCGACGATGGCCGGCTGGACCCGCCTGCGCTGGCCTGACCCCACTACCGACACCGGAGAGGGCGAGGATGCCGTCCGCGCAGCCTTCGAGGAGTACACGGCCGGCGGCTCCACGAACCTCGGCGTCCTCCTCGGCGAGGCGTCGGGAGACCTGATCGACGTCGACCTCGATCACCCCGCGGCCTCGCGCCTGAAGTCGTACCTGCTGCCTCACACGGAGGCTATCCACGGCCGCGAGACGTCCCGCAAGTCGCACTACTGGTACCGCGCCAAGCCCGGCACCCTGCCGGCGACGCGGCGCCTGCGAATCCCCGACGCATCGGGCCGAGGCTCCGGCGTGTCGGTCGAGATTCGCGGCAACGGCGCCCAGACCATCGTCCCCCCCTCGATCCACCCTGCTACGGCCGAAACCTACAGGTGGGAGGGCGAGCCGTGGGGCGGTGACGAGGGTCCGGCCCTCGTTGACGGCACCGAGCTGCTGGCTCAGGTCATCCTCCTCGGCCTGTGCGCCGTCCTGCTGGACGCCTGGCCAGGGCCCGGCCAGCGCCACGATGCCTACGTAGCCCTCGCCGGTGGCTTGCTCCGCTACGGTGACTCGCAGACCGTGCACCCGTTCTGGGAACGAAACGCCGGCCTCGTCATCCGTACACTGGCCCTCGCCACCCACGACGAGGACGGCGCCGAGCAGCGTGAGCGGGAGGCGATCTACACCACCAAGCGCCGCCTTCGCGAGGGCGGGGAGGCTACCGGCTTCACCCGCCTGGCCGAGTACATCGGGGAGGAGAGCGTGCAGATCGTCGAGCGCCTCGTGCGGGACGCCGAGGCAGTGGCCGGCTTCGTGCCGGACGTGGCCGGAGACGTTCCGGGCTGGCAGCCACCGTGGGCGCGTCAGTGGGATGGCCTGAAGATCGAGCTGGACGCCTCCGCCCCCGCCCCCGCCTTCGTCGAAGCAGAGGACTCCTCGGAGCCCCGGTCTCTGGGAGACCTCGGACCGGCCGTAGGAGCCGATCCCGGAGAGGAGGCCTCCGCGTCAGACGAGATCTCCGTTGAGGAGGTTGAGGAGGATGAGAACCGCGATCCACTGGACGCCCGCCCATCGTCCTGGAGCCCCGTCGATCTGGAGCCCTACCTGACCGGTAAGCTGACCGTTCCGGACCCAGAAGTCTGCCGTCGCAACGACGGCGCTTGCCTGATGTACCGGGGCCGCGTGAACATGCTGTTCGGCTCCTCGGAGTCGGCCAAGTCGTGGATCGCCATGGCGATCTGCCTTCAGGAGATCGAGGCCGGCGGCCGGGCCCTCTACCTCGACTTCGAGGATGAGCCGGTTCAGACGCTCAACCGCCTACGCCTGCTCGGCGCCGTGGACGATGACCTTCGGGCCCAGTTCTCCTACATCCGGCCCGAGGGGCCGCTGGCCGACATGCAGCGCAACAAGTGGGGCAAGGACCAGCCTACGAAGAGCGGAGAGTTCGCTCAGGACCAGTTCGATATGGCCCTCCAGTCCCTCGACCCGGACATCATCGTGGCCGACGGTATGACCGCGCTCTACGGTCTGCACGGGCTGGATGCGAATGACGCCGTGAGCACGGACGTCATCACGTCGTGGCTCAAGCGCCTCACCCGCAACGGGCGCTCGACCGTCATCATCATCGACCACCAGGCCAAGAGCGCTGAGAAGGGCTCTATGCCTATCGGCTCGCAGCACAAGGTCGCCATGGTGCAGGGCACCCTGCTTCAGGTGTGGCCCATCAAGCAGCCCATGCCCGGCGACGTCGGCGAGATGGAGCTGGTCGTCCTGAAGGACCGGCCCGGCCAGGTCCGTGCCCACTCCCAGAAGACGGGAGGCCGGGGCAAGGCTCAGGTGGCTGGAGTGGTTACGCTCGACAGCCGTACAGAGGGCCGCTCGTCCCTTGTCATCACTCCTCCGCGACGTACTCCCTCCGGAGGCGGCGGCACGCTGAACGCCAACGGGGAGGACGTGAACGACGTCGAGCGCCGCGTGGAGCTCGACTTCACCGACATGTCCAAGATGATGGAGAAGATCGCCCAGCGCCAGGACGACGAGGATACCGTCATCGGCGCGTTCCGGGGTGAGATCGGCATCCGGATGAACTCCCGGGACCTGTTCGCCATCGTCGATTCAGACCTCCCCAGGGAGCGGACCAAGGCGGCCCTGGACCGGCTGATCTCCCGAGGGTGGATCATGGCTGCCGGAGGCCGCGGCGGTAGGGAGTACACGCTGATCGCCGTCGGCGAGGACGGTCCTGAGGAGCGGGACCTGGACGAGAGCAACGACGAGACCGGAGGTGAGGGCTGAGATGCGTGACTTCGACAAGCTGCCCCTGCTGACGCCCGAGGAGGCGTTTGAGAGGGCGATGGAGATGGGAGGCTCTGCTCATCCGGTGTTCGACCACGGATACCGTGTACGGGGACTGAATGACTGGCGGGCGATCGAGACACTGCTTCGGCAGTACGACGTCGAGGACGCCGTCATAGCATCTTTCGGTCTGAAGCGGTTCGAGGAGATATTCGACGCGTTCGCCATGCTGCACGAGCGAGGCTGGCATCTTTGGCAGACCTCGGCAAAGGTCTACGTCGGTGGGGAGCTCAGAACCGTCCCCGCCATCCGGGCTCACTACCGAGGCCTCTAGCCAGTAAATAAGGCCAATCTCAACGGAATCTACCCCAGTGACGCAAGTCACTGGGGTAGACCTTTACAGGGTATTGCATCCAGGCATACGCGCTGCGTAGTCTTGAGCCATCAAAGGAACGACCGCTTCGGCGGAAAGGAGAACTGAAATGGCCCGTAAAGGATCAATGCGAGAGCAGCGAAAGCGCTGGGCTAAGTGGGAGGCGTACCGAAACGAGATGTACGTGACCGACGAGAAGGCTCTCGCCCGCGCCTACCGGGAGTACAGCCTGACCGGTGTCCTCGAGGACCCGTGGACCGGTGACCGGTACTGCCCGTCCTGCGAGAAGCCGGAGCAGTACTGCGACTGCGGCGCCGCCTCCTGATCCATCACCTAGACCTATAAATACGCACCACCCCTAAGGAAAATCCATGAGCACCGAGTACGGGCCCCACGACGTGACCGCCCCCAACGCCGTCTATGCCAACCGAGCACTGAATCACGCCTACTGGGCGCTAGGAGTGACAGCCGTCTTCATGCTTCTACGGTCCGTGGGACCTGCGGAGGCTCTCCTTGAGGCCCTGTGGGCCTTGTGGATGCTCTTCGAGTTCTCGCAGATCCTCCGCTATGGGATCAAGTCGTTCAGAGCAGGCATCCGGGACGGCCGATCTCTGACCCTCTCGATCCGCGAGGGAGCCTTCGTCTCGATCCCGGAGGGGGCGGCCCTGTGAGGACTCTTCTGAGAGCTATCACATCCATCATCAAGACCTATAGGAAGAGGGAGAAGTGAGCCGCAACGGAATCGTGAGCGCCGAGGAGATCATGCGTCGCGTGAGGGAGTTCCCCGGAGGTGACGTCAAGGACATCGACATCCTCGCCGTCAAGGGAAAGAAGCCCATCTCCTACGTCCCCGGACGGCGGGCCGGGCACAGCCTGACCAGGGCCGAGCTCGTGGGCGAGTACGTCCGATACCTGACCGACATCTACGACCGGCGAAAGATCCTGCGGGGACTTCCCGATGACCTGCGCCAGGCACGAATCCTCGCCGAGGCCGAGAAGGCCGCGGCCCGTCACCTAGGAGAGACCCGATGAGCACCCACTACGGATACGAGACCGACGACGATCTGACCGAGGCTCTAGGCAAGTGCGTCGTCTTGAAGCGCTTGGAGGACGTCATGCCAGATGAGGACTACGTCCTGCACGCATCCTACTGGTGGAGGGTAGTCCGGGCAGACTGGGGGACCTCAGTCCTGTACCTGGAGATCGCCGGACCCCGCTCTGCGGAGAATCCTGAGACCGCGGTGCTTGTACGTGACGAGGAGGACCTAGTGGTCACCACATCCGCCTCCTCCGGGCTTCAGTTTCATAACGGGGATCTGCTTAGCGTTCCTTGGCCGCATTGCAGCCTCATCTACGTCAAGAACGCCCGTAGGCGGGAGGTCGGGGCCGACTCCGGAGAGGAGGTCTTTGGCATCTTCGCCCTTAGGCACGACTCTTACGGTGAGCCCTACTACGCCCCCGTCGATCAGGGGATGCAGCCAGGCGTTGCGTCCGACTGGCTGCTCTTCCCGGAACGCGATCTGATTCTCTCCTGGGAGCCGGTGGACGTGGCCGACTTGCTGGAAAGGATGCAGCGAGACCATGGCTAAGTTCGAGTTCGGGGGCCCGCCCCGCTTCGCCCACCAGAAGCGTGGCCTGGCCAAGCTCATCGCCTGCAACGGAGTCGGCGCCCTCCTCATGGAGCCCGGCACCGGCAAGACGGCGGTCACGCTGGACTACTGCTCCTTGCTGGCCCTGTCCTCGCCCCGACGGGAGGCCCGCGTCCTGGTGATCGGCCCCCTCGCCGCCGTTGATCAGTGGGCGCTCCAGGCTCCGAAGTGGGTCAGCCCCCAGGTCAACGTGTGGGCCGAAGCCCTGGGCGGATCGGTCATGCAGCGCGTCGAGGCCCTCCGGGCCCGCGGCGGGAAGGAGATCGCCAAGCCGACCGGGGGGAGGGGCCGCGGCGCCGGCGACAGTGTCCGAGCTCTACACGCCAACCGCTCCTGGGCGCTGGCCGCCCGGCGAGATGGCGTAGATCTAGACCGGAAGGCGGCGGCCAAGGCCGGCCCGGACGTGCTCGGCGACGAGCGGCCTCGCCTCGTGATTGAGGCGATCAACCTGGACACGCTGTCTCAGCGCCGGCAGGTCGGGTCCAAGACGATGGCCGACGTCGTGCTGAGCGCCGTCACGGACTTCGATCCGGACCTCGTTGTGATCGACGAGATGCACAAGATCAAGTCGGTCTCCTCCAACGCGTCTCGCCTCGCGGGCCGCATCGGCTCTCGGGTTGGGAGGAGGATCGGCTTGACCGGGACGGTGATCCCTCACAGCCCGCTCGACGTCTACGGCCAGTGGAGGTTCATCGACCCCAAGGCCTTCGGGAGGGTCCAGCCCAACGGGGAGAGGAAGCCAGCGACGTTCAAGGCCTTCAAGGAGGACTACGCCGAGATGGGCGGGTACATGGGGCACGAGGTCGTCGGCTTCAAGAACCTGGACCGTCTGGAGGAGATCATGGGCGAGCGCTCGTCGGTCGCCATCAAGGAGGAGTGCCTTGACCTGCCAGACGCCGTCGATACGGTCCTCCCCGTAGCCATGAGCCAGAAGGAGCTGAAGGCGTACGAGGACATGCGCACGAAGCTTCAGGTCGAGTTCCGCGAGGAGGACGACGTCCGGGAGGCGGGTGCGGGCGGTGACGCCGCCACGGCGGCCAGCCGCCTGGTCCGCATGACACGCCTGCGCCAGATTACGGCCGGGCACCTCCCCGACGATGAGGGAGAGGTCCGCGAGATCGGGAGGTCCAAGGCGAAGACCATCGCCTCCCTCATTCGCGACACGCTAGAGGACGAGCAGCGCATCGTCGTGTTCGGGACATTCACCCGAGAGCTCGCAGCCCTGGAGGAGGAGATCTCTGACAAGCGGACTACCGTCCTGCGGATCGACGGATCCACCAAGCCTGAGGACCGGCTGAAGATGCGGCAGCGCTTCGGGTCCGACGACCCGGCCCGGCTCGTCATCGTCGCCCAGATCAAGACGCTGTCCGTCGCCGTTAACGAGCTGGTCACCGCGAGGAACGCGATCTTCGCCTCGCTTCCCTGGCAGAGAGACGACATCGTTCAGGCCCGAGACCGCCTCAACCGGCTCGGCCAGAAGAGCGCGACCACGTTCTGGTACGCGCTTGCACCTAACACTGTGGACGACCTAGTGTTCCAGGCCTACCAGGACCGCACGGACCTAGAGAAGGCCCTTATGAGTCACATCTACGACGATAGGAGGTAGCAATCACCATGATCCCCGCCCAGCGTCCCGAGGAGGACGTCATCACGGCCGAGAAGGCCACCTACTCCTCACTCACCCTGCACCGCCGCTGCCCGCAGGCGTGGAAGTACCGCTACGTCGACGGACTGCGCCGCGCCCGGTCGGAGGTCACCCCGGCCCTCGACTTCGGATCGTGGTTCCACGCCGTGCGAGCCCTGGACCGAATCAACAAGGGCGCCGTCGAGGGCACCCTGAAGGCTCATCCTGAGGAGATTCAGACCACCGACACCGGCCCGACCTTTCCGTGGGACGCCTCCCCGTCGGACGTCATGGCCGCCGCCGTCGAGTACTGGGACCGGCTCGGGGAGGACGCTCGCGAGGCCTGGCTGGAGTGGCTGGGTCAGCCCCTCCCTCAGCGCCTCTCCCACGTCTACGCCGAGTGGCGCGCCCGCTGGGAGGAGGAGTCCGAGAACGAGTCCGTCCTCGCCGTCGAGCAGCGCTGGGAGCGAGAGATTCCTGGCACCGGGGTCACCCTCTGGGGATATGCGGACGAGGTCTACCAGGACCGTAAGCGCGGCATCGTCGTGGTCCGCGACTGCAAGACCTCCGGCACGCTCGGCCAGGTCACGAGCCTGGACGAGATGATGGACAGCCAGGTCCAGCTCTACGCGTGGGGGCTGTCACCGGACTGTGCCGAGTGGGGCGTGCCGACGCCTCGCGCCGTCGCCTTCGACCGGGTGCGGTCCAAGGCGCCGAAGACTCCCAAGATCACGAAGGCCGGCAAGCTCTCCGCGTCGGTCAAGGACTACGACCTGCGGACCTATCTGGAGTGGTGCGCCGACGGCGTCCCCTTCGAGGGGATGAAGAAGGACGGGAGCGCCGCCGGAACCTACACGGCCGAGGAGGCCGAGATCGAGCGCCTGACTTCTCCTCAGGCAGTCTCCCAGTGGTTTTCCCGCCACCTGACTCCGGTGAGCCCGTACCTGGTCCGCTCCCACCTCCAGGCCGCGGCCGACACGTGCTCGGACATCTCACGGACGCGGGTCCGTGCCGACAGGCGGGGAGAGGCCCAGCGCAACTTCGGGAAGGCGGCGTGCCAGTTCTGCGAGTTCGCCGACCTGTGCCGTGCGCAGATGGTCGGCGGGCCGGGAGGGGAGTACGCTCCGGAGGAGTATGGCCTCCGCTACCGTGACCCGTCTCACAGCGGAAGGTAGCCTTCCGGGCTTGCAATGCCCGCCGTCATACATCTACAGTTAAGTCACCACCCAAACAGCGGAAGGAAATTCAATGGCCAGTTTCGCCGGCGTCAACATTGTTGACGTGAACGAGGAGGCAGCCGACTACGGTCGGTGGCTGATCCTCGGGGCGCAGGGGGCCGGCAAGTCGAGCCTCGCCTCCACGGTCGCCACGATGGGCAAGACCCTGTTCATCGACTTGCCGGGGGAGAAGGGGACGCAGTCCTTCAAGAACGCCCCCTATGCCAAGAACATCGATGTGGTTCGCCCTGAGAGCGTCACCGCTCTGGACGATATCTTCTGGAGCCTGGACAAGGGGGGACACGGCTACAAGGCCGTCATCCTCGACAGCCTCACGGCTCTCCAGAAAATGACGATGCGCTACCTCACCGGCTTCTCGGAGACCGCGGTGCGCGAGATCAAGCAGGGCACCGCCCCGGCCGATCAGCGCACCTGGGGGCAGGCCCTCGACATCATGACCGACACTGCCGTGTTCTGGTACGGCCTCGCCGACGGCAACCGGCCCGAGCCGATGCACGTCGTCATGACCGCGCAGGTCAAGATGGTCGAGGACGAGATCAACGGCGGCGTGCGCCGCTCACCGGACGTCCAGCGCGGCGCCCAGTCGATCATCCGTGCAACTCCCAACTACATCATCTACGCCGACGTCGAGGAGGACCTCGACAACTCCAGTCGCGATGACGGCCCCTCGCTGAAGCACATCGTGCGCTTCGGCACCGACCCGGAGTACGGGACCAAGGCCCGTATCCCCTACAACCTTCGCGGGAAGGTTCCGTCCGTCCTCGGTCGGGACAAGCCCGTGACTCTGGAGAAGCTCTCCCGCTTCCTCGGAGTGGGCGGAGTACCGGAGCGCAAGCCCGCCGCCGACAAGTCGGCCAAGTCCGACAACTGATCACCCAGTAACCAAACCACACAGGAGAAATCATCATGGCTCTGACCTTCGACTTCACCAACTACAAGGACACCTCCACCGCGCACGTCGCCCCCGGCACCTACCGCGCCGAGGTCTCCGACTTCGAGGAGACGACCTCCAAGGCCGGCAACGCGATGTTCGTCGTCTACCTGGAGATCACCGAAGGCCCTCACGCCGGGCAGCAGATCATCGACCGTCTCCCCCAGACGGAGAAGGCCATGTTCCGCTCTGCCGCCTTCCTCCAGGCCCTCGGCGTCAAGATCGCCAAGAAGAAGATCGCCCTGAACCCGAGGAGCCTGATCGGCCGTCCCGTGGACATCGTTGTGGAGGACGGCGAGCCCTACAACGGCCGCGTGAGGAGCGAGGTGCGCGAGTACCTTCGCGCCACCAAGCCGGCCAAGGCCGAGCCTGCGGATGACCCGATGGCCGACGAGATCGCCGATCCGGTCGAGGCTCCGGCCAAGCCTGCCCCGGCCGGGGACGCTGAGGACGCCGTCGAGCTCGACGTGGACGCCCTGGACATCGACGACCTGGACCTCTGAGTCCATAAGCTGAGACGGCCCCGCTCCGGCGGGGCCGTCCCCTTAGACAGAAAGGAGTGACATGGCTAGCAAGGAGAGCGCCGTAGTGGACGCCATTCGGCGCCGTATCGCGCAGGTCTGGCCGAACTCGGTCACCTGGAAGATGCACGGCTCGGTCTACATGGAGGCAGGGATCCCGGACGTGCTGTGCTGCGTAGAGGGGCGCCTGATCTTCCTGGAGGTCAAGCACCAGAAGCCCGGCGAGTCCAGGTCCCACGCCCTGGCCCGTACGTCGGTCGAGCAGGTCCGCCAGATTCGCCGCGTTCGCGCCGCGGGCGGTGCCGCCTGCACGGTCCTGGACGCCGATGAGGCGGAGTGGGCCGTTCGTGAGGCGCTGACCGGCTCGACTCTGTCGAGCATGTACCCGGTCGTCGGGGCAGGTGGTGATCTCAGTGGCGAGGGCTAGGCTGACGGCGACTGAGTTCGACTTCGTGCGTCAGCTGGAGTGGGAGAAGATGACTCCGGCCCAGCTGAAGTCGGCCCGCGAGACCTGGAGGACTGGGGCCGTCTACCAGGATGAGGTGAATCCTCGCGTCTGGTGGGTCCGCTCCTACTCGGCCCGGAACACCGGGGAGGTTAAGGGGCGAGACGGCAAGCGCTTCCATCACGTGGTCCTGAAGTCGGACCACGGCTACCCGCGGTTCACGTGCACTTGCAAGCACGGCCAACACGCCCGCTACGCGTCGTGCTGGCACGCGAAGACCGTGGCCCGCATCTACCGAATCATGGTTGACCAGATGAAGAAGCAGGAGAAGGAGGACTTACTCAATGAGCTCAGTAGCCCGGGCCGTGATTGACGACATCCCTGAGCAGCCGGACAGCACGGCCGCAGATACCGGAGACGCCCTCATGATCGCTGGGGAGACGGTCCTCTCCATCACGGCCACCTGTGCAGGCATCCGCACGCAGATGGTCCGGGATCAGGGGTGGAGCGAGGAGTTCTCCGAGGCCTTCGCCCAGGACCTCGCCCGCGGCCTCGTCAATCGGGCCATGGCCCCGGCTCAGAACTGGGTCTCGGAGTTGGAGGGGCTGTGACTACCGCGAAGCCGCCGGCCCCGCGCAAGCCGGCACCGCTGGACTACACCCGCCCCATCTGGAAGCGCCAGGACGGGGAGACCGAGGCCGCATACGCCTCGTTCAAGGCCTACAGGGACATGGAGCGGCGGCGGGTGCGGGACGCGCCCAACGGCAACTCCTACTCGGCCCGTTGGTCGTGGAAGGAGCGGGTCGAGGCCTGGGACAAGCACATGGCCGAGAACGAGGCGAACGAGCTCGTCCGCTACCGGATCGCCATGGGGGACCGCCACCGGGCCCTCGGCCGAAAGGCCCTGGAGAAGGCAGAGATGTGGCTCGACAGCCTCACCGAGGACCGGATCTCCCGCATGAGCGCGAACGGGATCGTCCAGATGATGGACGTCGCGGCACGCATCGAGCGGGAGGCTGCCGGCGCCGGGGCCGACTCGGCCAAGGTGCAGATCGAGGTCTCCTCGAACCTGGCCGAGATGACCGCCTCGGCCACGACGTCGAGGATCGAGCAGCTGGTCGCCGAGGTCGAGCGCCGGAAGCGTGAGCAGGGCCTCATCGACGTAGGCCCCGCTGAAGTTGAGGTGATCGACGCAGAGCAGTAGAGTTGACCCGGGACACTGGGGCATAGATACCGCCACCCTTGGGATGAGGGGTGGCGGTATTCTGTATCCATATGAGATTCCACCTCAGCGATAGGAGATGCTTATGCCTAAGGTGAAGAAGCCGCTGGAGCCCTGGGAGATGACGCCGGCCCAGCTGGAGGAGGAGCTTGAGGCCCTCATCAAGCGGCAGGCGTGGCTGGAGAACCAGCCGAAGTGCGACCGACCCTCGTGCGACGGCAAGCCCCACGCCGGAGCGCCATACCCGCACGACCCGACCTACAGACAGGCTGCCGACCCGCTGGAGAGCGCTCAGCAGCTCGATGAGGCCTACGCGGGTCGCCCCCACATCCAGTACCTATCCGATCGGCTGGCCGAGGCCGTGCGCGCCGTCGAGAACGGCGAGAACCGCTACATGACCATCTCCATGCCGCCCCGCATGGGTAAGTCCACGCTGACCTCGATCAACCTCCCGATCTGGCTGCTTCGCCAGCACCCGGACTGGAAGATCGGCCTGATCTCCCACTCGCCTCAGCTGGCCACGGCCTGGGGCCGCCAGGTCCGCCGCTTCGTCGAGGAGGACGGCGACAAGTGGGGCCTGAAGATCGCCGGCGACGCGGGCGCCGTGAGCGAGTGGCAGACGACTAGGGGCGGAGGCATCGTCTCCCGCTCGGCCCCTGGCCAGTCGATCACCGGTCTCGGCTTCAAGGTCATGCTCATGGACGACGTCGTGAAGGACTTCGCCGACGCGCACAGCGAGGCGAAGCGGGAGGCCATCTGGGATTGGTGGCAGGCCAACGCCGTCACCCGTCTGGAGCCTCCGTTCCTATGCATCGCCATCGCGACGCGCTGGCACGAGGACGACTTCATCGGCCGCCTGCTGAACCCGGCCAAGAACCCCGACGCCGACAAGTGGGAGAACGTCATATTCCCCGCTATCGCCGAGGAGGACGACCCCCTGGGCCGAGAGCCGGGCGACCCCCTCTACAGCCCCCTAGTAGAGGAGACCCGCGAGGAGGCGCTGGAGCGATGGGACTCCCTGAAGCGCTCCGTCGGCTCGTACATGTGGGAGGCGCTGTACCAGCAGCACCCGACGCCGGCCGACGGCTCGATCTTCAACCTCGGCTGGCTGAGGTTCTGGACGACCGACCCGTCCAAGGTCAAGGACGGGGACGACTCCGTGATCCTCCTGCCGCGCGAGCGTCTGGAGCGCGGGCAGTGGCTTGACTCGTGGGACCTGACCTTCAAGGGCTCCTCGACGTCGGACTACGCCGTCGGCCAGCGCTGGTGCAGGCAGGGCCCTGACCGCTTCCTGATCGCGCAGCAGCGCGGGCAGTGGTCGTTCACGCAGACGCTGGAGAAGATGCTGCGCTGGTGCGGTGCCGGCGACCTGGGCGACAAGGCGAGCCCCGGCGGTTCGTTCGTCCACCAGCGGCTCGTAGAGGACGCGGCCAACGGTACGGCCGCCATCGACGTGCTTCGCAAGAAGGTTGCGGGCATCAAGCCGATCAAGCCTCGCTCGTCCAAGGAGGTCCGGGCCCGGGCCGTGACGCCGGAGATCGAGTCTGGCAACGTCTACCTGCCCCACCCGTCGGATCCCGGCAACGGCTGGGTGAACGAGCTCATCTCCGAGATGCGGGCGTTCCCCTCGGGCCGTCACGACGACCAGGTGGACGCGCTGAGCATGGGCCTGCTCGGGCTGCGCGACGCGGGGCAGGCGTCCCTGTTCGTCCCGAGGGGGACGATCCGCCGTGCTGTGAGCGGTCTCTCACTGGCCGGCACGCTTCCCCGGTTCTGACGGCTTGCATCTCCTAAGGGGTGGACGTATGATTTCATACGTCCACCCCAACTACGTTAGGAGACAGAATGAGCCAATTCTCGAAAACCGTCCCGGATGCCCTGCTAAGGGAGTCGCAGAGGAGGGTAGAGGCTCTGGAGACGGCTCTCCAGGACGCCTATTTGTTGACCTACCGCAATGGCGAGGCTTACGAGATGGGCCGAGTCCTGGAGCGCGCCGCGGTCCCCGTCCCGGAGGGGGCGCCTACCTGTACCCGCATGGTCGAGGTATGGGCGGAGGGGTTCAAGAAGTTCCACGGCTGGACCATCCCTCCGGAGAATCCGTCCCCCGGAAGGGAGGTCGCATGGATGCTGCACTATGGGGCCTTGCTGACAGACTCCCCCATCGTCAGCCATGAGACGGCCCGGGAGTGGCTGTGGAAGATCGCCCGCGCGGCGTCGAACCTCCTGACCGAGGAGACCGACGTCCTCACTCTCGCGCGGGAGGAGTACATCCGAGCCGCTAAGAAGCACCCCGGAATGACGCTGGAGTGTGACGGCCACACCGACGAGACCCGCCTGTTCGCCCTCGTGGAGGAGATCGGCGAGGTCGCGGCCTGCCTGACCTACGACAACGAGGCCGAGACCGGTCACGGTTCGGACCTGGAGTCCGAGGTGATTCAGGTCATTGCCCTGGCCCTGGCCTGGGCTACCCGTTACCTGGACGACTGAACCTATAGGAGACACTTATGGCATCCATCAACGACGTTGCAGACCTGCCGAAGCGCCTGGAGGACTGGGCCAGAGGGCAGGGCTACCGAGGCGCCTTCGGGATCGACGCAGAGCGCTCGATGGCCGAGGACCTTCGCAAGCTGCTCTCGCTGACCGTCCAGCAGGCCAAGGCCTTGGAGGATTCTCAGGCGCACGCCCACGCCCTGGAGCGGCGCCTCCCGACCTCGCAGACCGAGGACCTGGAGCCTGCCCCCGCGATCGACGATCCGCTGGAGGAGGCCGCGCGCCTCGACCGGAAGGCCCGCCGGGACGCGAAGCTGGCCCGCGCAGCCCTCCAGCAGGAGGTCCTGGCCGCCTACTCGAGAGGCGTGTCGAAGTCGGCCCTGAGTGAGGTTTCCGGAATGACCCGCCAGACCGTGGACCGCGTGCTCGGCCAGTGGAAGCGCAAGCCCCCTCGTTTCGACGACGGGGAGACGCAGCCCACACTGTTCTGACCGCTGCGGGCTTGCTCTAAGACGTATGACGGCATACGCTTAGGGCAAGCCCGCAACACCCACCCCTAGCGAGGAGCTATGAGCACCGAGACCTCACCGAACAAAACCACCTGGACCCGCGTCTTCCAGCACCCCCAGGCGCGAATCAAGCCGCTCGACGCGGATACCCTGCACGAGGCCTCCACGTGCCTCGTCTACGAGAACGGGCAGGCCGTCGCCCAGCTCAAGCGCTGCGGTCAGAGCTGCTGGGGCGTCTACCCGACCGGTATGACGCTCCCGGCCGCGTTCGGAGCCTCCGCGCTGGAGGCCGTGACGGTGTGGATGAGTGCCTGTGGAGGGGAGTCCGCATGATCGCCTCACTTACCGCTACCGCCGTCGCACTGGCCGCGAGTCTCCCGATACTCGCCCTGGGGGAGAACCTTAGGGTCCGGGCTGGACGTCGCCTGGACGGCCAGAACACCTCCACCCACACCCCCCGAAAGGACATCTGATGGGACGCTACTCCGAGTTCGACTACCTAGTCAGGGCAGACTCTCACCTTAAGACCGCGTACCGCGAGGCTAGTGCCGCCGTAGGGGGAAGGATCCTCCTTGAGGACGGGGACTTCGTATTCGACCGGGAGGACTTCCCGGACCCGGACCCGAGCGTAGAGATCTACCTCGGTAACGGGGCCTGCCTCGAGGTGCGGGGCGGGCTGGTCCCTAACGTCCAGCTCACCCTGCCCGAGGAGTACGTGGAGGCCCTGGAGCGGGACTCGGCCCTGCGCGAGATCGTCCTGACACGGACCCTGTTCTGGTCATCGGCTACCGCCCCACACGGTCTGGAGGACCCGTCCCAAGATCCAGAGGGGCTGCTCGACCTGACCCTGTACGTTCCGGAGGAGCTGCGGACCCGGTACTACGCGGACAGGCCCGTCAGCGACAGGCCCTTCGTTAGGAACTCCCTGGCGGCGTGGGACTACTCGGACCCCCTGACCGAGGAGCCTCCGTCGCCGTCCTCGCCGGCGCAGGAGGCCGTCGAGTCCCCGGATCACTACACCTGGCTCGGGCAGTCGCTCGCCACTCTCGGACTGAGCGACGCGGCAAACGTCGAGTCGTGGGACGTGCTCGACGCCGCCTTCCCCTCCGACCCGCTGCTGTGGAACTGCGGCAAGTACCTACTGCGTCAGGGCCGTAAGGGTGGCGAGGAGAAGCGCCTGGAGGACCTGCGCAAGGCTCGCCAGTACCTCGACCGGAGAATTGCCCAGCTGACGGAGAGTGAGGTGAGTGACTGAGATCATAGAAATGTTGGGATAGGGGAACTGGCGCCGCCCTTAGGGGCGGCGCTAGCCTTATCTTGTACCCAGACAGCCAATCCACTCACAAAAGGACAGTGACATGAGCCTAAAGACACTATCCACCGCCACCGGGACCCTGGAGTCGTTTCGGGACGTGCAGGAGCGCGTGGCCGCCGACCTGCTGGAAGTCCTACGCGACGCTCTTGGACCTACTTGCCGCCTTCCCGAGCCTCTTCCTGACCCCACCCGGTACGGGCGAGGGTCCGTCACGGTCAGGGACGGGGAGGGCGGGCGCATCGAGCTCACCGCTAACCTGACCTCCGCGGGGGAGGTCTGGGAGTACGTGATCCGGCTCGTGCGGGAGGAGCCGGGCGGAGACGCCCGCCTGCGGACGGCAGTGGGCCCCCTCCGAATGGACTTATCCCAGGCCCCCGAGGAGCGTCCCTCGATCACCTACGTCCTCCCTCTGGCAATCCGCCTGGACCTGGGCGGAGAGCGCCTGTGCCGGGCACAGGACGCGCTGGAGGACGCCGGATACACGGTCGATGTCGGTGAGGGGGAGCTGGCCCTGCGCAATCCCTGCCCGTGGGGGACGTGCACGGAGGCCGTCATCGGCCTCGACCCGGACAGCGGGGCGCTGACGGTGCACGGCCGGTACGCCCCCACGGTCAGGGAGACCCTGTCCCAGGCCAGAGTGTTCTAGACCACTACCATCACCCATCTAGGAGATACCAATGAGCACCAAGACAGGCATGGTCGAGCAGGTAGCCGCACAGATCGATCGCCAGTGGCCCTACAGCCGTCTCAACGCAGTCAGAGAGAGCCACGGCGAGTACGTGACTGTCGGGCCCAGCAGTGCCCAGCTCACCGATGACTTCTGGCTCGTGCCCCGCGAGGGGCTGCCGGTGAGGAGGTATGGGTACGACGGGGTGGACCCTGTCGTCATCTCTGACGCCCTCATGGAGGCGGTAGCCCACAACGGCCGGGCCTCCGTGAAGGACCGGGTCACGGCCTTCGACGTGCGGTGCCGCGTGCGGAGGGTCGGACTCGTGTACGTGATCTGGCTCCCGGGCGGGGAGAGCGCCGTGATCGCCCCGCTGGACGGCGGAGTCTCCTTCTCCTACGGCGAGGAGACCGTCCAGCTCCCGACCATCGGCCACGCCGTCATGGCCGTAGGAGCGATTCTCTCCCAGGCGTAGTGACGAACGACACTCGATACTCCCCTCCTGCGGCTTGCAGGCGGGGAGTATGCGTTCATACACTTAACCCATGAGCACGAACCGCCCCACCCGCGCCGCCTACATCACCGCCATCGTCGCCGTCCTGGCCCTTGCAGCCGTCACCCTCGGGCTGGCCCTCGCCTCCTTCCACCTGGGCGCGTACCCGCACCAGTCCCGGCCGCACCACACCAAGGAGGAGATCCACAGGATGGAGGTCCTGGAGCCCTCGTACGGCAAGGGCTGGGACTCCCCGACCTGCAAGCACTCTCCGAAGTCGCCCCGCTGTCTGCGGGAGGGCGGTAACGGGATCATGCCGACGCGGGGAGGACACGCCCTACGCCCTGCTGACGACGGCCTCGACTCCGTCCTGCTCGGTGGCGAGGGGGATGCCCACCCCGTCCCGTTCCCCGGCCGGGTCCCTGGCCGAGGGGGATGGGTCAGCGAGGAGGGTGTCTCCCAGGCCTGACCTCGGACCGACCGCAGTAGCCCCGCACGCCGAGAGGTGGGCGGGGCCTTTGCGTGCCCGTTAAGGGGCCTAGGAGCCCGTCTGACGGACTTTCATGTGAAGGTAGGGCCGTCATACGGGAGGGGGCCCGTCAGGCCGTCAGAGAGGCTCACACGTCCTTGGGCGCACGGCCCGGTCCGTTCTCAGGCCGGATGGGCGGGTGAGGCCGTAGGAGCGCCGTAGACGGGCTAGCGCCCCGGTACCAGGTGCAGGTACCGGGGCGCAGGTGCTGGCCCGTCAGACGGGCTTACAGGACGCTTACGAGGCGGCTCAGGGTGAGGCGGGCCGAGGTGGAGAAGACGACGGCTCTGGCGTAACGGTCCTGCCAGCGGCGGAGCTGGTGGGGGTGGACGGAGGTGAGGGAGTCGGATGAGGATCGGCGCTCTGACGGGACCAGGTCCCACGAGGCCGGTACCGCGAACCAGGTGAGGACCGACGGGCCGCCGGCGGGGGAGTGGACCAGGTCGTCGGGGATCCCGTCGAAGGCGTGCGGGTCCCTGCCCAGGACCGCGCTCACCGGGGCCGTGGCCCAGGCCGGGACCCGCTCGATCACGGCCACGGTACGGCCCCCCACCTCGCCCCAGGTCCGGGCGCGCCCCTCCCCCTCGACGGGGTAGCGGGCGGGGGCCGGGGAGGTGACGACGGAGACCGGCTGCCCGGCCAGCGGGTGCGGCGCGCCGCTGGGCAGGGTGGCTGGGTGCAGGGCTGGCTCGTCGTCCAGCGCGCCGTCGATGACGCGGTAGGTGGGTCGAGGGCTGCCGGTCTGGCTCAGGTAGTAGCGGTTGCTCATGGGTAGAAGTATGCACGCATACGGGCGTGTGCGCAAATCAGCCCGGCCGGGACCCTGGGAGGATCCTGGGAACGTAGTGTGGTCCCAGCCACAGCCCCACTCTATATGTATGGCTTACTCCCCCCTACGGGGGGAGTAAGCCTATTACTTAATATGTAACTTAGCATACAACTGCGCCATTCCAAGGAAAAGTCCGTATGCCCAGCATACACTTGGTAGGGGCAAGTGTATGATAAGTTACATGTGACGCAGATCTCTTGCCCGCAATCATACGTCACTTTGAGAAATTAATTTGAGTGACGGCATTCACATCCGTGGAGGGGTGAACCTGGGAGGAACCTGAGAAACCTGGGAGAACCCTGAGAACCGCTACGGACCGGGACCGGCATCGGAGCCGCCGTCTGGGACGTCTACAGACCGGCTACGGGACCTGCTCGGAGTCGGGCGGATAGCGCGGGCCGTCAGGGGCCGGACCTGTACCGATCGGGTAGGGACCTTCTACGTACCGCCGCCGGCAGGGGCCGTCGAGGTCGGAGAACCCCTACAGCAGGCGCAGGCCGCGGGCGGCCTGAGGGGCCGAGAGACCGGTCGCAGAATACCGCGGAAAAGTAGGTGAGTGTATGCCGTCATAACGGACTTTTCCTTGGAATACCAACGGTCGCGAAGAACCGGGACGGAATTAGGCACGGCATGCCGTCGCCGATGCCGTACGCCGATGCCGTCGGCTGGGCGTGGCCGTGCTCACACAATAACGCCGGGTAGGTCTACGGCGTGGGGGCCGTCCGCTCCATGCTTGCCCCCGTCCCAGCAAGCTGGGCCGCGGCTGCGCGCGAGCGCTCTCGGCCCTAAGTGCATGACACGGTGCACCCCTGACGCTACGGTGCCTGGGCGCTTCGCGTGGCACCTGGGCGTCAGGTGCGCAGCGATGTCATACACGGGCCTCGAACACTCGCTCTATGAGACGTGAGGCCCTGGCCGGCGGGCCGTGCATGCCAGGGTGCACACCGCCTCCGCCTAGGGGCTCCGGCGGGTGCAGCCATGGCATACACGTTCCGGCCAGGGGAGGGCTGTGCGGGGCGGTTCGCCTCGGACCGGGGTGTCGATCGGGCTGACGCCCTCTCGAACCGGTCCGGGCTCAGGGTGCCCGCTACGCCCTCGGTGCGGATGACGCGGTAGGGGCTGGGATCAGGACGGTTGAGGCCGGTGGAGACGTGCTGGACGGCTAGCAGGCGAAGGGATGAGCCGCCAGACCACCGGCGGTGAACGCCGTCAGGAGGGCCAGGGCCAGGGCCAGGATGATGAAGAGGACGTCGGAGGGGTTGATGCGCATGGTGAGCTCCTTCGTGGGAGTGGTGACGGCGGGGTCTGGTCGGGGGTCTGGCCTGGTCCGGGCAGGTCTGGCCGGGGAGCCGGTGGGCTGCGGAGTGTCAGGAGGCTGACGTGTATCAGATGCCTGATGTGTATCAGATGCCTGATACGTGGTAACGCGGGTAGGTGGTTGGCTAAGGGCATTAGCCTGAGGGCTGGGGGGTATTAGCCGGAGGGGCGTGGGTGTATGGGGACTACTTGCAGGAGATGTGGGCCTGGCAGAGCGCGGTGGAGCGGGCATCGGCGATGCCCTGAGCGGCGTAGGCGGAAAGGCCCGAGATTGCAACGATTGCTAGCAGTGTGCCGGTCAGCGCGCAGCGCAGGTGGCGGCGGAGCGTCGTCCTCCGTGAGGGGCGGCGGGGGGAGGTGGCGCTCGCGAGGGGCACCGCCGCCAGCTCCTCGGTCACGGCCCGGCCGCGCCAGTCGGCGAAGGGCGCGGGGCCGGCCTGGGAGGTGGGCCGGGTCGGGTGAAGGATGGACCTCCGGACCGGGACGGCGGGGATGACGGCGGTCGGGCAGTCGTCCGAGGGGCGGCGGGTCTCTGTCGTGCTCATGCCTCTACTGTATGCCGTCATACGTAGGGAGTGCAAGCCGATCGGGCCAGGTGGAGGGTGACGTGCACCACGTCGTGAGGGCGGGCCGGGGCACCTTTGCACACCTCGTTCCCAGAGCGGCGCATCCCCTGCGCGGGGAGTCGCAGCCCTTTCGAGCCGGCATGCGGGCGGGGGCAGCGCCACCCCTCGAGCCGGCAGTGCCGCCAGGAAGTGCCCCTTCGGCCGATGCCTATATATCTGCGCGCACGGCCGCGTGCGTGCACGCACGATGGCACGGGGCGGGGAGGCTGTCAAGGGGCGATCTACTCGTCGGCGGGCTCGACGCGGCTGCGGGCTCGACTCGTCGATGGGATTCCACTGGAGCAGGGCCAGGCGCGAGCCCTTCGTTCCAGGGAGACCTTCGTTCCAGGGAGCGGGCGGCGCGAGGGGCTCAGGCAGGGGGGTCGAGATCGAGATTGAGATTGAGATCGAGATTGAGGTGCGCGAGCGGCGCCACCTCGTCCCCCTCGTCCTCGTCCTCGTCCTCGTTCATAAGGACCGCGAGCGCGAGGCCGTCCACTCATAGGCAGGTCCGATGGGGGAGTGATGGAGGACGATGGGGCCTGCGGGGTGGCCGCGGGGGCGCCCCTTCGAGCCGAGTCGGTGGGAGAGGTCCAGGCATCCGCCCCTCCCCGCCATCCCGAGCTCGAAGGAGCGGCCCAGGGCCTCAAGCAGCGGCCCGACCGGCGGGCAGCCCTGACCGATGGCCTTTCACCCATAGGGTTTCTCGATGTTCACGGCGAGATTGAGAGGGAGGGGGTGGCTTGACCCCCCTATAATCTGGGCATATAGCCCACCCTCAACCTTTTGTATGGGAGCATACATGTCAACCTCAACCCCCTCCTCGGCGGATTCCGGCCGCGAGGCCCTGGCCGACGCGGCCCTGCTCGCCGTTGACGCCGCCCTGACCGCCGGCGCGGCGCTGCGCGTCACCCGCTTCGCCACCACCGACGTCCTGGGCGGGTGGATCTTGTCTGACCCCCTGCACCGGCTGGCCGACCGGCTGGAGCCTGGGCAGCCCTTCGGGTACCTCGCCCCAGCGTCCGCGCCCCTGCACCGAGCGGTCTCCGCCCTGGACTGCCCGTTCTGCGTCGGAACTCAGGCCGCCCTAGCCATCGGCGCAGCGCTGGCCCTGACCTCGTCCCCAGCCCGGCGCCGGTCCCCGCTCGGACGCGCCCTGCGCGCCGCCTGCGCGACGCTGGGCGCCGCCTACGCCGTGGGCCACGTCTCCCACCGGATCGACTCGGCCGCTCCCGTAACCGCCCCCACCGCGAAGGATTCGAAGTGAACGCCTCCCCCCACGCAGCCCCCGTCTCCAGCATCGACGCCTACCGCTCCCGCGCCCTGGCCCGCCGCGGCGTCATCGTCCAGCAGCCGCCGGCCGCACCTCCCGCCGCCCCCCAGGCCGCTCCAACCAGGCCGGCGGCGCACGCCTTGACCGCGGCGGCGTCCCGCGCCGGCTCTGCCACCAAGGCGTCCACGGCCCCCGAGTCCAGGTCCGGCGCCGCCCTCGGCTCCCGCTCCTGGCAGACCGAGGCGTGGGCGGCCTACGACGAGGTCGGCGAGGAGAGGTTCCTGGCCTCGACCTTGGCCGGCCGCCTGAGCCAGGCCCGCCTCTACGTCCAGCACAAGCCCGCCACCGGCCCGCACTCGTCCCTGCGCGACGACCCGACGGACGTCACTGACACCGCCTCCGGCCCCACCGCGCAGCTGGCCGAGGCGGTCCTCGCGGCGCTGGGCGCCTCGCAGCAGGACCTGGGCCAGATGCTTCAGAGACTCGCAACGAACCTGTTCGTGGCTGGCGAGGGCTGGCTCGTGGGCGTGCCTCGGCACGTCATCGACGAGGCCTCCCCGTCAACGGCCCCCGCGGTCACCGCGCCCTCCCCCGACCCAGCCCTGACCGACCTCGTATGGCGTGTGCTGGCCGTCACGGAGGTCTCCTCAGTCGGCCGTGACGGGCGCACCGTGCGCCTGAACCTAGGCACCGACGGCTCGGCCCCGGTCGAGGTCTCCTCCGACGAGGTCTACATGGTCCGAGTGTGGCGCCCGCACCCGGCCCGCTACTGGGAGGCGGACTCGCCCACGCGGGCCTGCCTGCCAATCCTGCGCGAGCTGATCGGCCTGACCCGCCACATCAGCGCCCAGATCGACTCCCGCCTGGCCGGCGCCGGCATCCTCGTCGTGCCCTCCTCGGCCTCAGCCGCGCTGGCCTCGGACGCCGCGGACTCCTCGGCCTATGGTGCGCCGGACCCGTTCGTGGCCGCGCTCATGGACTCTATGCTGCGGCCGATCGAGAACCGGGACGACGCCAGCGCCGTCGTGCCGCTCGTCGTGACCGTGCCGGACGAGGCCGCGGACAAGATGAGCCACCTCACGTTCTCCACGGCTCTGGACTCCGGCGCCCGGGACCTGCGCGACGAGGCGATCCGGCGCCTGGCCCTGGCCCAGGACGCCCCGCCCGAGCTCCTGCTCGGCTCGGGCGCCATGAACCATTGGGGCGCGTGGCTGACGCGCGAGGACACGGTCACCACGCACATCGAGCCGGTCCTGGCCCTCATCTGCGACGCGCTGACCAGCCAGTACCTGCGGCCGGTCCTGCTGTCGGCGGGCCTCTCCGAGGACGAGGTGCGCACGCTGTCGGTCGGCTACGACGTGTCCGCCCTCGTGGCCAGGCCGAACCGCTCAGAGGAGGCGCTGAACCTCCACCGGGCCGGGGCCGTGTCGGACGAGGCGCTGCGCGAGGCGTCAGGCTTCGACGACTCCGACGCGAAGCCCCTGGACGAGAGGGCCCTCATGCAGGCCCTCGCCATGGTCTCCAAGAGGCCGGACCTGATGGGCACGATCGGCATCGGCCCGCTGACCGAGGAGATCCTCAAGGCCTACAAGGGCGACTACTCGGCCCCGTCGCAGGCCCTGCGCGAGCTCGCCCTGCCGCCGACCCCTCCCGCTGACCCCTCCCCCTCAGCCCCCAGGCCCGACCAGGACGGCCCCGGCCGTCCGCCGAGTGGCGCGGACGCCGCCGAACCGGGTAGGGTGCCTGGTAGCGAGGCGCCGATCTCATCAGGCGACGCCCGCCCGGAGTCATCCACGACGGCCCCGACCGGGGCCTGACACCCGCCCAAGGAGAACCCATGACACCTCCCCCACCCACCGCCGACGCCGCACGGGCCTACCGCGCGGCGTCGGCCGCTACCTCCCCGGCCCCGCGCCGCAACCCTGACGCCTGCCTGACCGCCCACGGCAGGGCCGTAGACGCCACCGCGCTCGTGGCCGTCGTTGACGTCCTCGTAGTTAAGGCCCTTGAGGCCGTCGGCAAGCGGATCGTGCGGGCCGACCGCGCCCGCTTCAACGCGCTCAAGGGCCGGCCGTTCCACGAGGCTCACGTTCTGTGGCCCACGGACATCGTCACCGTGAGCAAGGCCACTAAGGGAGCGTGGGACGTAGTCCCGGCCCTGCTCGACAACCACGGCTGCCCAGGCGTCGAGTCCGGCCGCGTCGTGACCCTGCTGGACGCCTACGTGTCCCAGGTAGCTACGCACGGCGTACCGCACCGCCTGGACCGGCTCGTGACGGCCCTTCGCTATGTGCTGCCGGAGAACGCTCTCATCAGCACGCCTAGCCTGAACCGGGCGTCCTTGGAGGAGGTGCTCTGATGGCCAGCCCCGCGACCTCTACCGACGTCGATCTCCTGGACGAGGGCCCCTCGGACTGGGAGTCCTCCAAGGCGGTGTCCGACTGGCGAGACTCGATCGAGGATCAGTACCTCGACCTGGCCGAGCCGGTCCTGAACTACTTCCTGAAGCTGGTCCGCATCCAGGCCCTCGAGGCCCTCTACTCCCCCGTCCTGACGGCGGCGGGCGACGTCATCGCGAACCCGTTCGCCTGGACGTCGGTCCGCGCGGCCTGGCAGGCCTCCATCCGCGACCTCATCCGCGACGAGCGGGGACGGCGCCGCCTGCCGCAGTACGCGACCGTGCAGCGCATCCTTGAGGAGTCCGGCCTACCGGTCGCCGTCTACGAGGACGTGCGCGGACTGCTCAAGCGCTCAGCTTCGGAGGGGTGGGGCGAGCGCAAGACGAAGATCGAGCTCGGCAAGATGCTCGGCACCTCCCGCCGCAAGGGGGAGGCGACGAGCGCCTACGCGGCCCGCCTGCGCACCCTGGCCCGCACTGCGGCTACGGCGAACGCCGCCCACCGCATGGCGACCTCGGACCTGGCCCGTAAGCGCGGCCGCCTGCGCTGGGTCACGGTCCACGACGCCCGGGTGCGGCCCACCCACGTCGAGGCGGACGGGCAGGTGCAGGATCTCGGAGTCCCGTTCCACGTAGGGGACGCTCACCTGCTCTACCCCGGCGACCCGGCCGGGCCGCTGAAGGAGACGGCGAACTGCCGGTGCATCCTCATCCCGACCGACGCCCGGCCGGCCGTCAACCAGGCCATCAGAGCCAAGTACCCGTTCTCAGCCCTCGAAAGGACAGCCATGAAACTGCGCATCGAGGAGACCGCCCGCCGAGTGGGCGAGTTCTCCGACCTCCGGGAGGAGCCTGCCGGCGACCCGGTCCCCGCCCCCGCCGACGTCCCGGCCGCGCCCGACGGCCGCTGGGAGGGCGTCATCGCCCGTGAGGGAGAGATGACCGGCGACGGTCGCCTGATCGAGGACGGCGCCCTGCGCTGGGACGATCTGCCGATCCCGCTGCGCGTGGCCTTCAAGGACGTCGGCGGCCACGACGGCGCCGAGGTCTGCGGCCGGATTGAGACGGTAGAGCGCCGTGAGGGGGGAGACATCCACGCCACAGGCACCTTCGACCTGGGCTCCGCCGTAGGCGCGGAGGCGTTCCGCCAGGTCAGCGAGCAGATGTCCAACGGCGTGTCCATCGACACGGACGACGTGACTTTCAGGATCATGGCGAAGTCAGACATGCCCGAGGCCGACGTTGCAGATTCCGGCAATGCCTCCAACGACGAGCCCGATCCTGAGGGCAGGGTCAAGGTAGCCGCCATGTCGTCCTCGGACGAGCTGACCGTCATCGAGTCGGCCCGGCTGCGCGCCGCTACCCTCGTGGCGGTACCCGCCTTCGCCACGGCCCGTGTCTACGCCGCCGGGCAGGCCCCGGCCAAGTACGTCCCGGAGGCTGAGCCGGAGGGGACGGTCGAGGCGTCGGCCGAGCCAGTCGACGTGAGCCGCGACTCCCTGACCGCCGCGGCCATCCCGACAGCCCCGCCCGAGGCGTGGTTCAAGGCCCCGGCCCTGACCGGCCCGACCGCCCTCGTGGTCGAGGACGATGGGCGTGTATACGGTCACATCGCTGCCTGGGGCACCTGCCACATCGGCCAGATCGGGAAGTGCGTCGAGCCGCCCACCAGCCCCTCGAACTACGCCTACTTCCGCACCGGCGCGCTGCGTACGGCGGAGGGGACCTCCGTGGCTGTGGGGCATCTCACAATGGGGACCGGTCACGCCGGCCCTCGGGACTCCGCCAACGCCGCCGCCGAGCACTACGACAACACCGGAACCGTCTTCGCCGACGTCGCAGCTGGCGAGGACGCCTACGGAATCTGGGTCGCAGGCTCCCTTCGCCCCGGCATCACTGCTGAGCAGGTCCGGGTGGCCCGCTCCGCCCCGATCTCCGGCGACTGGCGCACGATCCGCGGCTCCCTCGAGCTCGTCGGCGCGCTAGCCGTCAACGTTCCAGGCTTCCCGGTGCCTCGCCCGCAGGGCCTCCTCGCCTCCGGCGAGGTGAAGTCCCTCCAGGCATCCGGCGTCGTGGCCCACGACGACTCCGCAGCCCGCGCTTCTCACCCCTCGAACGGGCCGATCGGCTCCAACGGCCTCACCCTGGGAGACATCTCGTACCTGAAGCGCCTGGCCGAGTCCGAGCGCCGACGGGACCTGGATCGGGCGTCGGCCGCCGACAAGATGCGTGCCCGGGTCGAGCGCGCGGGTACACTGGCGAAGGCGGCGCAGATGGCGCGCCGTCTAGGATCCATCTGAGGAAAGGAACGGACATCATGGGATGCGGATGTGGACGTACTACGACCCCTCCGGTAGGCACTGAGCCCCGGCCCCTGGCCGACGGCACCCTGCCTGGCGAGGGCTCCAAGGACTCCTCCCCGATCACGCGCTTCTAGGCGTAGCGCCACTCATCGTCATCGGTTATGATGATCCCCGTTAGAGGTCTCATGGACTCCTGACGCTGGGTGGATCAGCAGAGCCCCGCACCGTTTGCTCATGGCGGTGCGGGGCTTTGTCCATGCCTATGGAGTGGTATCTCACTCATAGGTGTATCCTTTGAGCCAACGGCATGGCAGCAGGGCCTCGTGTGTACCCCGCTGGGGACGGGAACCCTGCCCAGCAACAAGACACGGAGGACCCCTCAACATGCGCAAGCACTTCGACATCGCCGTCTTCGCCGACCAGGCGGACGACGCTCCGGTCGAGACCTTCGACCTGGAGATCCCTGAGAACCTGTCCGACCTGAGCGCCGCCGACCTCGGCGACCTGCGCTCCAAGGCCGTTGACGCCTTCCAGACCCTCTACGCCGGCGGCGAGTTCACCGATGAGGACCTGGCCACCCTCGGCACCCTGACCGAGGGCATCGAGGCCCTGTCCGCTGAGATCAGCACCCGCGAGCAGGCCGCCGCCGAGCGCGCCGCCAAGGCCGCCGAGATGGCTGCCAAGGTCGGCGCCGACAAGCCCGCCCCCGCCGAGGATGGCGAGGACGACACTCCCGCCGAGGAGAAGGCCGAGGCTGAGGAGGACGTCGCCGAGGCCGAGGCCGAGAAGGCCGACGCCGGGAAGGCTGAGAAGAAGGCCAAGGCCGCCGCGGCCGACGTCGAGCCCGCCGACGAGGTGGACGCTGAGCCCGAGGCCGTCACCGCTGCCGCTCCCCGCGGCCCCATCAAGCTGTCCGGCATCCGTCGGCACGTCCACACCCCCGCACCTGCGATCACTGAGGAGACCTCCGTGGAGGACACCACCCCCAAGGCCCGTATGACCGTGGCCGACGTTCCCGGCTTCGCCGCTGACAGCGACGCCTCCTTCGAGGACCTGGCCGTCGCCCTCGACCGCCGCCTCCAGGGCTTCAACTCCGGCGCCTACGCCG
>QWCF01000301.1_pt1 | contig 51340 bp, 36 predicted proteins | sample 1972521 | NCBI WGS metagenome assembly QWCF01 (sample SAMN09866715, study PRJNA288562) | Human oral metagenome isolate term4_saliva, whole genome shotgun sequencing...
AAACAAGAGTATAACTATCTTTCGCACAAGTTTTCTCTCTCGTGTATGAGGGCTTCGCACTGGAAATTCTTGCGTCTTCGACCTCAAAATTTCCCTCATCTGCGCATCGCTCAGTTGGCAAGTTTGTATCATCTGCGCCAAATTGGGTTGAGATCGATGCTCGAAAGCAAGGATATTGCTTCTATTCAAAAGCTTTTTTGCTTTGAAACGAGCAGTTATTGGCAACACCACTACACGTTCGGAACACCCTCGCAAAAGGGGTCTAAGCAGCTTTCTAAAGGCTCGATAGAACTCATTATCATCAACACCATCGTGCCTTTGCTGTTTGCTTATGGAAAATATAGCAACAAAGCGGAATTGTGCAACACTGCACTCGACTTGTGGGAACAGCTCGAACCCGAACAAAACCACATCGTTACGCAATGGAAAAAGAGTGGTTTTTGCATCGAATCGGCTGCCGACACGCAGGCGCTTATTCAGCTTCACAACGAATATTGCGCCACGAAAGATTGCTTGAGATGTCGATTTGGCTTCGACTTTCTGCGCTCTTGCGCGGCAACCAACAACAAATGAGATATAAATTTAAATAAGATAAAAATGGAATATGTATTTACAATGAAGATGAGCGTTCGTGACTATGAATGCGACTTGCAGGGTATTGTGAACAACGCTAACTATCTTCACTACATAGAACATACACGACACGAGTTCTTAAAGCATGCAGGGGCTAACTTTGCAGAGCTTCATCAAAACGGAATAGATGCGGTTGTGGCTCGCATGAACCTACAATATAAAACGCCATTGCGCAGCGACGACACCTTCGAATCGTGCCTCAACCTCACCAAAGAGGGTATTCGTTACACTTTTTATCAAGACATCTACAATGCCACTACCCGCCAATTGTGCTTTAGAGCCAGTGTTGATGTGGCGTGCATTGTGAACAACCGACTTGGAAGGAGTGAGGAGTTAGACGCTATTCTCGAGCCGTTCTTACTCAAAAAACCATAAAATCGACCTTCAAACCCCACCCCACCTTCACATGAAAACTACACCTCAAGAAACTATCAACGCCATAGCAGTGAGCAAGATGGGCTTTTACAAGTTATCTGAAACGCTCGAAATACTGCAAAAACTGGGCTCGGCAACTGCCATCATAGAACATCGAAACAATATAAAAGATGTGCTCCCCGATGCCTCGGACAAACTGGTTGAAACGCTCAAAAATGCTGATCGCTTTTTAATTCAGGCGGAACAGGAATTTATTTGGACTCAAAACAATGGCGTAGAGGTGCTTTGCTGGGGCGACGAACGATATCCACAACGATTAAAGGAGTGTGCCGATGCTCCCCTAACGCTGTTTTATAAGGGTTCTGCCAACCTCAATAAACAACGCATTATCTCGATTGTGGGAACAAGAAGATGCACGCATTATGGGCAAGACTTGATTGAAAAGCTGATTAGTGAACTGCAACGGCTCTGCCCTGACGTACTCATTGTGAGCGGTTTGGCTTATGGTGTAGACATCAATGCACATCGCATGGCTCTCGATCATCATTTCGAAACGGTGGGAGTGTTGGCTCATGGGCTCGATTATCTATATCCTCATGCTCATAAAGAAACGGCTTTGCAAATGCTTTCGCAAGGCGGTTTGCTCTCAGAGTATTGCACAAACACGAAAGCCGACAAGATGAATTTTGTAAGAAGAAATCGTATTGTGGCTGGAATGTGCGACGCTTGTATCTTAGTGGAGAGTGCTTTGAAGGGCGGAGGCTTAATAACTGCAGGTATTGCAAAGGACTATTCGAGAGAGGTTTTTGCCTTTCCCGGGGCGGTAGGTGCCCCTTATAGCGAGGGTTGCAACGCTCTTATTGCGCAAAACGGGGCGGGTCTCATCACTTCGGCTAACGACTTGGTGGAGAATATGAATTGGGACAATATCTCATTGCTCAACAAAGCAAAAGAAAAAGGTATCGAACGAGAGTTGTTTCCCACGCTCAATGCCAACGAACAACAGGTGGTTGAGGCTTTGAAAAAGCACAATAACCTACAAATTAATATGTTACTTGCCCAAACAAACCTGTCGGTTGGCGAACTATCGGCAGTGCTCTTCGAGCTGGAAATGAAGGGTATTGTGAGGGCAATGGCGGGCGGAAGCTATCATTTATTGATGTTGTAGCCCAACCAAAGAACAGACTTTTAAGGATAACTCATTATATATCAAACTAAAGGGCGAAGGCTCTTACACACGAATAATTGAACAATGAAGATAAGAAATATAGACCTTGGCGAGAAACCTTTGTTCCTTGCGCCAATGGAAGACGTTACAGATATTGGCTTTCGAATGCTTTGTAAGCGTTTCGGAGCAGCGATGGTATATACCGAATTCGTTAGTGCTGAGGCATTGGTGCGCAACATTAAATCTACTATCAACAAGCTTTCTATTGCGGATAGCGAACGACCTGTGGGCATTCAGATATACGGTCGTGATGTAGAATCGATGGTTGAGGCGGCTAAAATCGTTGAACAGGTGTCGCCAGATGTGATCGATTTGAACTTTGGTTGCCCTGTTAAAAAGGTGGCAAGCAAAGGGGCTGGCTCGGGAATGTTACGCAATATCCCCCTATTGTTAGACATTACGAGAGAGGTTGTCAAAGCTGTTAAAACGCCTGTAACGGTGAAAACACGCTTAGGTTGGGACAGTGAGAACTTGGTTATCACCACTCTTGCCGAGCAATTGCAAGACTGTGGTATCGAAGCCTTAACCATTCACGGTCGCACAAGGGCTCAAATGTACACGGGCAATGCCGATTGGTCGTTGATTAAAGAGGTGAAAGACAATCCCAGAATTCATATACCTATCATTGGAAATGGCGACATCACCACTGCCGAAGAGGCGAAAATGGCTTTCGACCAGTATGGCGTTGATGCTGTAATGGTGGGTAGAGCAACCTTTGGACGCCCATGGGTGTTTAAGGAAATGAATGAGTTGATTAGGGGAATAGACGGCACAAGCACGGCTCTTACTATCGACGACAAAATCGATATCTTAAAAGAACAACTCGAAATAAATGTCGAAAAGATCGATGAATATCGTGGAATTCTTCACACTCGACGTCATCTTGCATCGAGTCCGATATTCAAAGGTATCCCAGACTTTAAACAAACTCGCATCGCTATGCTAAGAGCTAACACGGTAGACGAGCTGAACTCGATATTAGAAGACTGCCGAGTGCGCCTAAAGAGCATCGAATCAGCTGAATAGACCCCATCCTATTGCAGGGCTATCTGGGCATAGGACGAATGAAAAATAAATTGTAAAGGTTCGATAAAAAGCACGTTTTCTGCATTATTTTTATTACCTTTGCACCCGATTAAAGCTTTAACCCACTCGTTGCAAGTGAGCAGAGATGGCGTTGAAGCCTTTGTTTTAATAGAAAGTTGAGCATATATGGTGTCATTATTGTGACGGGGACACACAAGATGCTCAAATAGTTTTAATAATAAAAAAAGAAAAATTTGAAGACATTTGAAATGTTAGGCATTAGCGAAGAGATTCGCAAAGCCATCGAAGAATTAGGTTTTGAGCATCCAACACCTGTACAAGAAGAAGTTATTCCATATTTGTTAGGAGAAGGAAACGATGTTATTGCACTTGCACAAACAGGTACTGGCAAGACTGCAGCATACGGTTTACCACTCATTCAAAAAGTTAATCCACAACAAAAGCACACTCAAGCACTCATATTATCACCTACCCGTGAGCTATGTTTGCAGATTTCTGACAGCTTAAGCGACTTTTCTAAATATATCAAGGGCTTAACTGTGGTGCCTGTTTATGGTGGAACATCTATTGAAACACAAATTAAAGCACTTAAAAAAGGTACTCAAATAATTGTAGCAACACCAGGACGACTCATCGATTTGATTCATCGTGGGGTGGCAAAGCTCGAAAATGTAACCAATGTTGTATTAGATGAAGCCGATGAAATGTTGAACATGGGCTTTTCTGAAAGCATTAACGAGATCTTAGAGTGTGTTCCTAAAGATAGAAACACTTTGCTCTTCTCGGCTACAATGAGTAAAGAAATAGAGCGAATTGCACGCAATTATCTCACCAATCACAAGGAAATAGTGGTAGGAAGCCGCAACGAAGGAGCCGAAAGCGTTAATCATATCTACTATATGGTGAACGCAAAGGACAAATATCTTGCCCTAAAGCGCATCGTTGACTACTATCCAAGCATCTTTGCCATTATCTTCTGTCGCACAAAACGTGAGACTCAAGAAATTGCAGATAAGCTTATTCACGACGGATACAACGCTGAAGCATTGCACGGAGACCTCTCTCAACAACAAAGAGACCTCACTATGCAGAAATTTAGAAAGCATACAACTCAGTTTCTCGTTGCAACTGACGTGGCAGCACGTGGCTTAGACGTTGATGATCTTACCCATGTTATTAACTTTGGATTGCCCGATGACATCGAAAGTTATACTCACCGAAGCGGAAGAACAGGTAGAGCAGGTAAGAAAGGTACATCTATTTCGATTATACACACCCGTGAACGCAGTAAGATGCACGCCATTGAAAAGGTGATTAGCAAGGCTTTCGTTGAAGGAGAAATACCTGATGCAAAGGCAATATGCAGTAAACAGCTTTACAAGGTGATGGACCAAATATTGAAAGCAGACGTGAACGAGGAAGAAATTGCACCTTTCTTGTCGGAAATTAATCGTCACTTTGAATACGTAGATAAAGAAGATATCATCAAAAAGATCGTTAGTATGGAGTTTGGTAAATTCCTTGAATACTATGCTAACGCCCCTGTTATTGAGAAACCAAGTAGAGGAAGAGGCGAAGACCGAGGCTCGAAAGGTAGCAGAAGAGATGGTAGTGGACAACGAAGAGGTGGCGAACGCCGTACACCTCGTGCGGTAGAGTCGGGCTTTAAGCGTCTTTTCATCAACCTAGGAAAGACAGATGGCTTCTATCCTGGAGAGATAATGCAATTCATTAACAAAAACGTTAAGGGCAGACAACAAGTAGGTCACATCGATCTTCTCGACAAAATATCTTACATTGAGGTTCCTGAAAGAGACGCAAACAAGGTGATGAAGGCTCTAAATGGAAGCATTTACAAGAACAGAGAGGTTCGTTGTAACGACGCAGAAGAAGGATCTAACGGCAGAAGAGGACGCTCAACTGGTGGCAGAAACGCTGGTGGCGACTCGGACAACAGATACGAAAAACGCTCAAGACAACGCAATTCGAATGGCGAAAGACGTCAAGGCGGAAGAAACTCAAAGGGTTATTACACTGAAAGAGGCGAAGAATCGGGCGATTGGCGTCAGTTCTTTAACGATAAAAAGGTGAACTTAAGAGGTGAAGAACCAGACTTTAGCGAGGATGGTTGGGCACGTCGTAAACCCAGAAAGAAATAATATTATCCTTCACGACAATCCTGTTTGGCATTTAAATCCCCTGTGGTTTAAATGCCTTTTTTGTGTACTTTCGGTTTCTGAACAATACTCTTTGGACGAAACAAAATAGCTCTTTTTAAACAAGTATATACCTCAACAACGCTTTCTGCAACCTAAACACAAAAAGATAAAATGTAAATGAAAAGCAACAACAATTGAAAATTATTGTTTATTTTTGTACAAAACAATCATTAATCAATTGCAAGAGCCAGAAAAACGAAGAAGAAATGGAGCAAAAACACTGTTGCTCTATACCCTAACTGCCTCACCTTAAACAATTCAATCATGACAGATAAACGTAATATATCCTGCACTTTGCCACAATTATTATATTTTTTGAATGATATGTGCAAGAATCCTTAGCCTTAAAAAGTTAATTTTGCAAGCAAAGATTTGAATTAACTTCATATAAAACCCAAACAATCAGACAATATTTAAAATCACACCAGAACATCATGAAGACGAAATCATTTTTAATTCTGACACTTTTAGGATGGCTTTCGGTTGCTACTGCAATGGCACAAGAACTGATCGTAAAAGGACTTGTTACTGATAATACCCAAGAACCACTTGTTGGCATTATTGTAAAAAGCAAGATTCAGTCGGTGGTGACCAATGCAAATGGTCGCTTTGAACTCAAAGCAAACGAGAACGACGTCCTAACTTTCTCGGGCATTGGATATGTTACAGCCACTCGAAAGGTGAACTCTGCCAACGAAATGACTGTGGTATTAGCTGAGAAAAACGAAAACATCGACGAGGTAATCGTGGTAGGAACAGCAATGAAACGTAGCGATCTTACGGGTTCATTGTCTACTGTTAACTCTCAAACACTTAATCAAAAGCCTGCAACTTCTATCAATGAAGCCCTACAAGGACGTGTTGCAGGTGTATTTATCACACCAGGTCAAAGCCCATCTGATGGTGCTGGCATCAAAATTCGTGGAACTAACACCATTAACTCAGGCAGTAACCCTATCTATGTCGTTGATGGTATGGTGATGAGCGATGCCTTTAACTTCTTTAACTCTATCAATCCAAACGATGTTGAGGAGATTCAAGTGCTTAAAGACGCATCTGCTACTGCCCTATATGGTTCTCGTGGAGCCAATGGTGTAGTGGTAATCACAACCAAAAAGGCTAAACAAGGCAAAGGACAAATATCTTATGACGGCTGGATTGGCGTAACTACAATGGGTCATCGTCCTGCAACAATGAACACACAACAGCTTTATGACTTGCGTCTTGAGGCGTTTGCGAATGGCTATATGTATAATAATCCAACAGCGGACCGCCAGTCTTATATAGATAATGTATTACTAAAGAACAACATGGCCTTCTCTGAAGAAGAGCTTGCAGGCTACAATTCGGGTAATACTTATAACTGGCTCGATCGTGTTTCGCAAACAGGTATCAAGCAAAATCACACTCTTAGCTTCTCGAAAGCTACCGAAGGCACCAACCTTTATGTTAGCTTCAACACTACCAACACAAAGGGTGTGATTCTTAATACACGCCAAAAAAGCTACACAGGTCGTGTAAATGCCGACGCAAGTATTAATCAATGGGTGAAGATTGGCACCAATACTTCTTTCACATACACTGAAGATAACGTTCCTTCTGACAACGTATTCAACAAGTCTTTATGGGCAAATCCCATGATTGATTATGCTCCTTACGAAGCAGATGCAACTCGTCACCTAAAGGATTACAGAACTCTTTATTGGAGAGCGCATACAGAACAGAACAATAACGACTTCAATCCGTTCAACTCTTTGGAGATTTCTCAAGATAGACAACGCAACTATTTGACTTCGGTTAACTACATTAATATCAATCCTATCAAGGGTTTAAACATACGTTCGACCTTCTCTTTGAACCACACTACACAGGCTTGGTTTGAATATATACCAACAGGTATTCAAGAAACTGAACGTAACAACAACGGAGATGCATTTTCTAAACACGAACGTTGGAGCACCACTACATGGCAATGGGACAACTCTTTGAGCTATGTTACAATGTGGGACAAACACCGACTCAACGCTATTTTGGGCACAAGTACAAGTAGAACGATTAACAACTATACCCTTGCAGGTGGCAGTAGATTTGCAAGTAACGATCTAACTTATCACAAGTTGAGCGGAGCAGCTAACTTAGAAAAGCGTTTAATCGATTCTGATTTCGCTAATAGTAGTCTAGTATCATTCATATCTCGTGTGAACTACGACTACGACAACCGCTACTTTGCTACCTTTACTGCACGCTATGATGGTTCATCTAAGTTTGGTACAGGTCATAAATGGGGCTTAATGCCTTCGTTCTCGCTTGCTTGGAACATGGCTGGAGAACAGTTTATGCAACCTTATAGCTCTTGGCTTAACAAGTTAAAGATACGTGCTGGCTATGGTGTTACAGGTAATCAAGATATTGAAAACTATGCTTATCTAACACTTTATTACCCTCAAATATCTAATGGAGTGGCTTCTTATCGCACAAGTGGACGCCGAGGAACACCTGGAATAACATGGGAAAAGCAACGACAAACGAACTTTGGACTTGATGTTGCTATGTGGAACAACCGCCTTAGCATGAGCATTGATGCCTTCTTCATAACCAACGACGATCTTTTAATGAATCACTCTCTTAACAGAACATCTGGTTATACCAACACTTGGGAGAACATCGGTACCATGACCAATCGTGGTTTGGAATTCACTGTGAATGCAACTCCTATTCAAACTAAAGACTGGCAATGGAATGTTGGTGCTAACTTATCATTCGATCGCAATAAGATTACTCGTCTATATGGTGGCGTTAAGGAGATATTGAACGACACTTACAGAGAAGGAAACATCTTCTTAAACGAGCCTTTACACACTATTTATACTTATCGCACAGGCGGAATTGCTAACGAAAGTAACCGTTCTCAATGGGAAAACGTGAACTATAACGGTAAAACGGTGGCTCTTGGCGACCTATTCCCTGCCGATCTCAACAACGATAAGGTGATTGATCAAAAGGATAGAGAGATAGTTGGAACCACAACTCCTAAGTTCTATGGTGGTTTCTCTACTGATATTACTTGGAAAGGCTTAACACTTAACACTGTATTCAACTATTCTGTTGGAGCAAAAAGAATTAGCTCTTATTACGAAAGCCTCATCAACAGTACTGGTGTAAGCAGCGCTTCAACTGATTTACTCGATCGTTGGACACCTCAAAATACAGGTGCTCAATTCCCAAGAGTAATAGATAATGTGACCTTATTCAATAGAGTTTCACCCTCAGACCTTGATTTCTCTATCCAAAATGCGTCTTATCTAAGACTCTCAACTCTATCATTGAGTTACCAAGTGCCAAGAAGTATCCTCTCATCTATAAATGTTAACTCGTTGAAAGTGTACTTCACAGCATCTAATCTCTTCTGCATCACTCCTTATAAAGGCTTCGATCCAGAATTAGGAGATAGCAAATATCCTCCAACAAAGATGTTTGTTTTTGGTCTTAACTTTAGTTTTTAACCTCATTTTGAATCAATTAGAGTCATGAAAATTAGTATAAAACACATTATAGTGCCGCTATTTACAGGTTGTATCACTCTTTGTACATCTTGTTCAGATTTTCTTACAGAAGAAAGTTCAACGGCTTTATCTGAGAAAAAGATTTATTCTAATCTCCAATATGCAGAGCTTAACCTTGAAAGTATCTACACTCAATGGCGCAACAACTGCTTTAAAGACGAGCATGTGTGGATGTTCCTCATTGCAACCGACGAGATACAGAGCGGTGCTTATCAAGCTTTAAAGTCTGGAGCACAACGAGCTGCGATGGAAACTTTCGACGCAAACCTCAACAGTCAGCACGAAAGAATCACCAATGAGTGGAACAATCGCTGGCCTTGTGTGACCTCTGCGGCTAAAATTATTCACGCATTGAACAACAATGGCTTACAAACCAACAAAGAGCAAGCAAAGATTTATGGCGAAGCATCATTCTTACGTGGTTGTGTAGACTATCAGTTGGCAATGTATTGGGGACGCATTCCTACCATAGACATGGGCAAAACAGAGCAATTAGGCTATGGACGTCAGTCGCTTAAAGACACTTGGCAGTTTATAATTAACGACTTCCAAGAAGCTGCTAAGTATTGTCCTGAAACCCAAAAGCCTGGTCGTGCCACTCGATGGGCAGCCCTTACCATGCTTGGAAAGGCGCTTATGTCGGCTCCAGAAGAAACTGGTTTGCGTGATTTTGCAAAGGCTCAAGAATGCTTTGACGAAATTATTAAGTCTGGAAAGTTCAGACTTAATGAAGACTTTGCAGACCTTTGGGACTACAACAAGCAAAATACACCAGAGTCTATCTTTGAGTTTCAATTCAAAAATGCCTCTCCCGACAACAATCAAATACAGTTCCAAATAGGTAGTCGTGCTGCACAAAGCAAGTTTACAGACGCTTGTTACTTTGCAGGATACGACCATGCTGTACCCACTAAATATGCTTATTCAACCAAAGCAGATGGTGGTGTTTGGGAAGATGGCGACCTTAGAATGGCCGAAAGCATACGTACCGACTTCACTTGGTTCAATGGTGAGACTCCAACTCTTCAAGGATTGGAATGGGAAGGACTTGGAAACGACTACGACGAGCTACTTCCTCATATCAAAAAGTATGAAGATTTCCGCACAGATAGTCACTCAGGACTTGGCGTTAACAACATGTGGCACTCTGGAAAGAATATCCCTTGGTTGCGCTATGCAGACGTATTGTTGCTCAATGCTGAATGTTTAAACGAGCTTGGTCGCACAACTGAGGCGATAAACTTAATCAACACAACCATTAGAACACGTGCTTGGGGTGGCTCTTTGCCTGCAGATAAGCAATGGACAGCAATGAGTAAGGAAGAATTCCGCACACAAATCATGGACGAACGCATGCGTGAACTCTTCGGAGAGCAATGGAGACGTATCGATTTAGTACGCACAGGAAACTTCGAAAAGCTTGTAAAACTACGCAACGAGTGGTCTAAGCGTTTCGCAACCATACATTCTTACAACACCGTTCTGCCTATTCCTCTCACCGAGATTCAACAAAATCCAGACATGAAAGAGGCTGATCAAAACGAAGGATACAAATAACTTAAAAGCTATAACACATGAACTATCGATTACCTATTATGCTTTTAGTTGCAACTCTCTCTTCTACAGGGCTAAAAGCAGCAGACAAAGTAGAGAAACCAACCTTCTCTAAGGTTACAATCCCTACCACTTCTAATATGTTTCAGGGCAATCATGCCTTTGCAGATATGAACGCTGACGGCAAAATGGACTTGCTTGTTAAAGGCCGAAACCTTGACAATGGCTGGAATCCAGAGGCTTTTGCCTTGATCAGCACAGGACAGTCGCTCGCCACTAAAATCTCTTTCGAGATCTCAAACGGCTGGCATAAGGTTGTAACTCCTATCGACTACAACAACGATGGCTATCCCGATATGTTGCTTTCTGCATCTCGTGGCGCAGAACTTTACCGCAACGACCAAGGTAAAAAGATGGTGAAAGTAAGCAATTTTGCCATTGAAGACCTTGAATTAGACAACGATGACAACAAAGAAATACGCTATACTGGCTTGGTTGCAGTGGCAGATTTCAATGCAGATGGTTGGCAAGACATTGCCACTTTCGATAAATCTGGCAACCCTGTGCTCTACCTTAACAATCAAGGCACAGGCTCTTTCATCAAGAAAGACAATTCAGGTTTAGCAGCACAACGCAACGGAACACTTGCAGCTGCCGACTTTAACAACGATGGTTACATCGACTTAGCGGTGAGTGGATGGAGCGATTCTGCTGGAGGAACTTATCTATCTGTTTATAAAAACAATGGAGATGCAACCTTTACCGACATTAAAGCCGACACAAGTGCAGGCGGTAGCGTTGCAGGAACAGAGAAAGGAGATATCATGTGGGTTGATGCTAATGCTGATGGACTCATGGATTTATTCGTAACAGGAGCTTCTTCGCTTTATTCTTGGAACAGCAAAGCCTTGCTATACCTCAACAAAGGCAACAACACTTTCACCAAACACACTACCGATTTCGTAGGTGTTAAGAAGAGTGGAGCCGCTTGGTGCGACCTTAACAACGATGGAACAACCGACATTATCTATGCTGGCGAAACACAAGACGGCAAAGCTAAAACCGTTGTTGCATTAGGAAAGAAAGACGGTTCGTTCGAGGTTTACGACAACTTGCTATCTGGTGTGCGCAGTGGAGCTGCAGTTTCTATTTTCGACTACAACGCTAATGGTAGTGCAGAAGTAGTTTGTATGGGTTGGGGCGACAACGAAAAGTTCGCTGTTTACACTGATGCCAACCTCAAAACATTGAACACTCGCCCTACAGCACCTACCAACTTGCAAATTCAAAACGAGGCCGATGGAGCCTTATTAACTTGGAATGCAGGTACAGATAGAGAGACTCCAGTTGCAGCTTTGCGCTACAATGTGTTCATTAAGCTAAAGAACGGACAGGTATTCACCATGATTCCTGCCAACATCACAACAGGTTCTTTGATCATACCCAATGTAAACAATGCCGTTGCAACACGCTCTTTCAAAGTAAAGGCGTCTGCCTCTGACATCGAAAGTTGGGGTGTTCAAACCATAGATCAAGCTAAAAGCACCAGTAGTTTTGCTGTAGCTCAAACCACAGGAATAAGCAATACAACAGTTCAAGAAGGCAATGCAGATATCACCTTCACTCAAAACGGATTCCAAATCAATGCAACTCAAGATGCTCACATCTATCTATATGATGTAGCAGGAAACCTTCTTGAACAACAAACCATCAAAAATAACACGTCCTACACATCCCATTTACCAAAGGGAGTTTACATTCTTAAAGTTCAAACAAACAAAAAGAATCAAACTTTTAAAGTAATAAGCAAATGAGATTTCAAATAAGACAACTAACATTTTTATTAATACTTAGTGCTCTTACCAACTTTATAAACGTACATGCAACGGATATTCATTCGAATGATTGGGATATAACACTCAATCCCAATCATTCGTTTACCTTCAATTATAAAGGAAAGACGCTGCTAAAGAACGCTTATGCACGAGCAATAAGCAGTGATAATGACGAGCTTTTGTCGTTAGATTACCCTGCAATAACACAGAGATTAGAGGCCATAAGCGATGCTTTTGGAACAGGAACAAAGTATATTTACACTTTTTCTGGACGACAAGGCAAACCCGATATGGAGCAGATTTTCTATCTATACAACAACCATAACTATTTGCTTACAGAGCTTTCGTTGGTTGCTTCATCAGGTAAAGTAAGCTCACATCTGCTTGCTCCCATCACAACCACAACGGCATTGTCTTTCTTACCCACACAAGGCGACAACAGAGTGCTCACAGTTCCTTTCGATAATGATAAGTTCCGCACTTACAATGCCATGAAATGGTCGTTGTTAAGCATCGGTGCTACCTCATCAGAAGTAACTGCTTTGTATAATGTTTCAACCCGTGAGGCTCTTTGTTTGGGAAGTATTGAACACGATACATGGAAAACTGGAGTCGAAGTTCGCACCTCGGGAAGCAACACTTTAAAGCGACTTACCCTCTATGGAGGTTATGTTAGCTCTGCAACCAACGATGTGGCAACACGTCACGGCAGTGTTTCTGGCACCCGAGTAAAGTCTCCTAAGATGTTTATCGGCTACTTTAACGACTGGAGAACAGCGTTAGAAACCTATGCAGACGCTAATGCTTTGGTGCGTCCAAAGAAAGAAAGCAACCAAAAAGGTATCTTTGGCTGGCAAAGTTGGGGTGGCATGGAGAAGAAAGTGAACTACGAAGGAGCTGCAGATGTGTCGGATTTCTTTGCACAACGCTTACAAAACGAGTTTTCAAAAGACAATAGTCATAAGACTTACATGGTGCTCGACTCATATTGGGACAACCTAAACGAATCGCAATTGCGCTCTTTTGCAAGTCAATGTACAGCCAAAGGACAAACCCCAGGTATCTATTTCACTCCCTTTTCTTTTTGGGGAAAGGAGTCGGAATTAGACTGGTCGGTACCCGGAACCAATGAACAATATAAGTATAAAGATATTGTTTTGCGTGTAAACAACAATCCAATAAAGGTGGGTGGTGCCTTTTCGTTAGACCCAACACACCCTGGAACCAAGCAAATGCTTGCCAATAAGTTTGCACAATTCAAGTCGTGGGGCTATCGTTTCATTAAGTTAGACTTCTTAAACAGCGGAAGTGTAGAGGCAGATCGCTATTACAATAGTGCTGTAACCACTGGTATGCAAGCCTATACAGAGGGTATGCAATATGTAGAAAGTCAGCTAAACGATTTCTTTATCGACCTTTCTATCTCGCCATTGTTCCCTAATTTTGGTCATGCAAGACGCATTTCGTGCGACGCTTGGGGCAAGATTTCAGACAGTCAGTATGTTCTAAACAGTTTAAGTTTAGGCTGGTGGTTAGATAGATTATATCCTTTTAACGACCCCGACCACATTGTTTTTGCAGGAAACAACGACGGAGCGAATCGCATTCGCTACACAACGGGTGTCATTACAGGAATGATTTTGTTAGGTGATAACTTCAGTTTACAAGGCAGTTACAAAGGACTTGAGGCTTACAGACAGCAGGCTTTGCGCACAGCCACTAACAAAGAGGTGAACGCAGTGGCCATGCTTGGCAACTCTTTCCGCCCTGTTGAAGGCTCATTGGCTAACATCTTCTTACGTGGAGGCACCGACAATGTGTTCTATTTAGATACCCCTGAGGCCTTCTATGTGGCTGTATTCAATTTCAATACCAGTCAAGAACTATCGCTATCATTAGACAAAAAGCGATTAGGAGTAGACAACATCACCAATATTACCGAGCTTTGGACAGGTCAAAAGCTATCGCTCTCGGGCGAAACTCTATCTATTACCGTGCCCACAGGTGATGCTCGTTTATACAAAATTGATAAAACAAGTACCTCTATTTATACCCTACAACGTGACACTTCTGCTGTGGAAGTGTCACATTTTGGCGACTTGTTGCACGTTTCAGCAGCAGAAAACATTCGTTATATCGAGCTTTTCGATCTAACAGGAAAGTCAATTGCTCGTCATAACATGGCGTCTGAAAGCACAAGTGCCACCCTTTCGGTTCCTGGCAAGCAAGTAGTTATTGTTAAAGTGCAACTTGCTTCAGGACAAAAAGTAAGTAAAACCATTCAATGTTTATAAAAAAGGTTAGTATTCGAAAGGAGATAGAAGGTCTAAGGGCAACTATTCAAGTCAAGTAGATACCACATCTCCTTTCTATGTAATAACCAACAGAGCTGTTGAAGGATGCAACAGAAAAACATTATCAATAGTATAATTCACTCATAGATGAACAGAACAGTGAGAATACCAACATTTTTATTAACGCTTTTGTTTCTATGTATGGCCTCATGCATACAAGCAAGAGACCATTTCTCATTCTCACACATCAACGGAAACAATGGTCTTTCATCTGGAAATGTCAAAACTATTCTTCAAGATAGTCGAGGATTGATGTGGTTCGGAACCAAAAACGGCCTCAACAGATACGACGGATACTATGTTAAACACCTCGACTGCTACGACCACCAACACCACATTGGTAACAATAACATCGGTGCTTTATACGAAGACGCACAGAAAAACCTATGGATTGGCACCGACAGAGGCATCTATATTTTCTACCCCACCACTGCAACTTTTCAGTTTGTAGCTTCTAAAACCGCAAGCGGTGTGAGCCCCGACAACTGGGTTCAAGAGATTTGTGGCGACAAACGAGGCAATATTTGGGCGCTACTTCCCGATATGGGTGTGTTCCGTTGGAACAAGGGCGCAATGAGTTATTATCGCATCACACAAAAGAAAGGCATCAAAAAGCAAAACCCTACGAGTATTTGCGTGCAACCTTCGGGCGACGTTTTGGTGGGAACAGCAGGAGCAGGACTCTTTCGTTACGACGCTAAAGCTGACTGCTTTAACTACATTTACGAAGGCGATGCTTTCCAACTACAAAACAAAAACATCATAAGTATTTGCAATGAAGGGGGCAATAATGCGCTCTTGGGTTGCGAAAATGGCGAACTTTATCGCTATAACCTATCTACTGGCAAGATCACTCCTATGACCTACTCTATGAGTGGACGCATCTTTTTGCGTGACTTGCAATGCATCGACAACGAATTGTGGATAGGAACACAACAAGGTTTGTATGTTATCGACCTAAAAACAGGCAATGAGCGCTATCTAAAAGAAGACTTAGAGAATCGTTTCAGCTTGTCGGATAATGTCATTTATTATATCTATCACGCCCCAGATAAAAGCGTTTGGATGGGAACTATGTTCGGTGGAGTGAACTATATCATGGGCAATCCCTTCTATTTCAAAAGCTTTTTATCGTCTAACTTCGCCTCTTCGAAAGAACATATACGCATAAGAGGATTGTCGAAGTTTGATAATGGGCAGATGATGATAGGTAGTGAGGCACATGGCACCTATCTTTTTAATCCCCAAACAGAGCAATTTACAAAGGATCAAGCCTCACACAACACCACAGGAGTTACGTTTATACGCAACTCAAAGGGCAACTTGCACATCGGATTGTTGCGCAACGGCTTGAGAACCATCGAGCAAGGCAAAGACTTTATCTTATCTGAAATAGACTCTGAAACCAACGATAACAGCGTATATGCATCGCTCACCGACCGCCAAAACAACCTATGGGTGGGCTTAGGATCGGGACTTTATGTGCGAAAAGCAGGCACAACCACTTTCCAACGCATTAAAGAAGTGGGCTACGACTGGGTTTTCGACCTCTTAGAAGCCAGCGATGGCACGCTATGGATGGCCACAATGGGTAATGGAATATGGCATTACACACCTCGAACCAACACTTTTAAACGCTATGTTTACGACCCTCGCAAGCCCAATGGTCTTCGTTCGAACTCTATCAGTTCTATTATGGAAGACAAACAGCGCAACATTTGGTTTTCAACCGACCGAGGAGGAATTAGCAGATACAATGCAAAGAGCGATAATTTTACATCGTGGGGCATTGCAGAAGGGCTTCCCGACGATGTAACCTATGATATCTTGCAAGACGCAAAGGGCTTTTTATGGTTCGGAACGAATAAGGGATTGGTTAAATTTAACCCACAAAACGAGTCGATTAAGGTGTTTACTACGAAAGATGGACTACCTGGAAACGAGTTTAACTACCACTCTGCGGGCAGTGACAACATGGGTAATTTCTACTTTGGAGGCATCGATGGCTTGGTAAAGTTCAATCCTTTAAAACACATTCCTCACGCTCAAAAGCCTAAATTATACTTCACTCGCCTACTCATTGACGGCAAAGAGGTGGCAGGAAGCACCGACATCTTGTTTAAAGATAAAATCACTCTGCCCCACGACTCTGCCAATATCGTATTAGAAATGGCTTCTCCCGACTTTGTTTCGATGGGCAACAAGCACTATAAATATAAGTTAGAGCCTGTTGATAAGGAGTGGATTGAAGTGAACATGCAAGGCAATGTGCCCTCAATATCTTATGCAAACTTGCCAATTGGCACCTACACGCTACATGTTTTGGTTGAAAACAACGGTCAAATCAACGAGCGTCAAATCGAAATAGTGATCCTTGCGCCTTGGTATAGAACCTCTTGGGCATATCTTTGCTATGGCTTATTGCTCATATTGGTGTTCTTCTTTTGGTTCAGATGGTATCGAAAATACAAAGACAGAGATATCAAAGTGCGCCAAAAGCTCTTAACCAGCGAGAAAGAAAAGGAGGTATTTGAAAGTAAGGTGCGTTTCTTTACAGAGATTGCACACGAAATTCGCACGCCTTTAACATTGATAGAAGCTCCGTTAGAGTCGATGAGTGAGATGGAAATAGAGAACAAACAGATCAGTCACTACTTAGATGTTACCCGCAGTAACACCAAACGTTTGTTGCAACTCACCGAGCAGTTACTCGATTTCAGAAAGGTTGAAACGGCCAATTTGCAAATGCATTACGAAGAAACCAACGTCAACATGTTGCTCAACAACATTGTTTCTCGTTTCGAACCCACCATAACGCTCAGACGAAAGAATCTCATTTGCAACATCACCGACGAGCCAATTATATCTGAAATAGATAGAGAAGCCGTTACAAAGATTGTGAGTAACCTGCTCAACAACGCTTTAAAATATACCCGAAGCACCATTGTTGTGGAGTTAGAGTTGAAAGAACACAACTTTGAAATACGCATTATGAGCGACGGACGAAAGATAACTGCCGACGAGGCACGTCACATTTTCGATCCATTCTTCCAATTAGGCGACACCAACGACAAACATGGTGGGGTTGGATTAGGCTTATCTGTAGCCCATTCGCTCGCTGAAATGCACGGAGGAACGCTCTTTTTGGGCGCAGATAGCCACGAAGAGAACGTGTTTGTGTTGTCGTTGCCTTTTAAAAGCAAAGACGAAAAGGCAACACAGCTATTAACCAACGAGGCAACCAACTATATATCGCTCGACGATTCGCCTCTACAAACGCCTAATCAACAAGGCTACACGCTGCTATTGGTGGAAGATCACGACGAGATGCGACAATTTATTGCCGAACAGCTCGAACTGCATTTCATTGTAGAAACTGCCTCTGACGGAAACGAAGCCTTGGCTATTTTGGGCGAAAGACATATCGACATCATTGTTACAGACATCATGATGCCCAACATGGACGGCTTTGAACTATGCAAAAAGGTGAAGAGCGACATCAATATATCACATATTCCGATTGTCCTACTCACTGCAAGAAACGACATACAAAGTAAGATCGAAGGTTTAAAAGCAGGCGCAGAGTCGTATTTAGAGAAGCCTTTCTCTATTAAATACCTACGTCAGCAGCTCCTTTCTATCCTCGATAATCGCCGAAGAGAGCGCACTGCTTTCTCGCAAAACCCATTCTTCAGCATGGATAGTATGAAGACCAACAAGGCTGATGAAGAGTTTATTAATAAGGTAATATTAAAGATTGAAGAACATCTTGCAGACGAAACATTTAACGTTGAGACTATGGCAGACCTCTTTTGTATGAGCCGTTCGAGTCTACTTAGAAAGATAAAGACCCTCTTTAACCTTTCTCCTGTAGAGCTGATACGCACCATTCGCATGAAAAAGGCGGCACAGCTCATTCAAGAAGGTAACCATTCTATTGCCGATGTAGGCTTTATGGTGGGCATCACCTCACCCGCTTACTTCAGTAAGCAGTTTGGAAAACAATTTGGAATCACCCCCAAAGACTTCGAAAAACAATGCAAAGCAAATTCTAAAAGCTAATAATACTATATACAATTTATTCACCTCAACTTATGAAATATTTAGCATCAATACTTTTGTCAGTGGGCTTTCTACCGCTTTCTGCACAAGAAATTGTTATTAATACCAATAACACTGCATTGGTATTACATGTTGATAAAGACAAACGAGTGTATCAAACGCACCTCGGTAAGCGACTCGTGCACGAAAATGAGTATGCTCTTTTGCCTCAAATTGGCGAAGTGTGCATTTCTAATGGCAACGGAAACTATTTCGAACCTGCCTTCCACTTCACCAATAGCAAGGGAAACGAAACGATAATACTTAAATATGTGTCGCACCAAGTGAAGAAAAGCGACGGCAACAGCACTGAAACCATTGTGCTTTTAACCGACAGCGTGCGACAAAACAGCGTGCGTTTGTTCTACAAGGCCTATCCAAAAGAAAACGTTATCGTTACTCATTCTGAGATTATCAATAACGACAAGAAACCTATTGCGTTGAAGAAATATGCCTCTTCGATGCTTCATTTCAGGGCGCAAGACTATTATCTCACCCAATTCAATGGCGACTGGGCTGCCGAAGCGGGCATCACTGAAAGTAAATTGGGTTTTGGAAAGAAAATCATCGATAGTAACTTGGGCACCAGAGCCAATATGTTTGCATCGCCTTTCTTCTTGCTTTCGCTCGATAAAAAGGCTGATGAGAACAACGGACAGGCTATTCTTGGAACATTAGGGTGGACGGGTAACTTCCGCTTTACATTTGAAAAAGACCACGAAAACAAGCTAAGAGTGATTAGTGGCATCAACCCTTTCAACTCTGAATATCTGCTTAAGGCTGGCGAAACCTTCGTAACTCCTGAATTCATCTTTACTTATAGCGATGAAGGAACGGGCAAAGCAAGTAGAAACTTGCACAACTGGGCTCGCAAATATCGTGTGAAAGATGGCGAAGGCGACCGCTTAACACTGTTGAATAACTGGGAAGCTACCTTCTTTGACTTTAACGAAAAGAAGATTGTTGATTTGATTAGCGAGGCAAAATCGTTAGGTTTAGATATGTTCTTGCTCGACGATGGCTGGTTTGGAAACAAGTATCCACGCAACGACGACAAAGCTGGTTTGGGTGATTGGCAACCTAATAAAAAGAAACTTCCTAACGGAATTAAGGCTTTAACCGATGCTGCTAAGCAACAAGGCGTGAAGTTTGGCTTGTGGATTGAGCCTGAAATGATTAACCCTAAGAGTGAGTTGATGGAGAAACACCCTAACTGGGCGGTGGCATGGAACGACAGAGAGCGTTACTATTTCAGAAATCAATTGGTGTTAGACCTTAGTAATCCTGAGGTTCAAAACTATGTTTACGACATCGTTGACGGGCTTCTTACTACCTGTCCAGACATCGCTTATTTTAAATGGGACTGCAATAGTCCTCTCACTAACATCTACTCTCATCACGAGAAAGAACATCAGTCGCACCTATTTGTCGACTATGTGAAAGGACTTTACAAGGTGCTCGACCGCCTAAAGACTAAATATCCTAAGATTCCTATGATGCTTTGCTCGGGCGGTGGCGGTCGTACCGACTACGAGGCGTTGCGCTATTTCACCGAATTTTGGGCGAGCGACAACACCGATCCTATTGATCGTCTCTACATTCAATGGGGCTTTTCGCACATCTTCCCAGCCAAAACCATTTGCGCTCACGTAACTGAATGGAACCGAAAGGTTGACCTTAAATTTAAAGTTGATGTGGCAATGATGGGCAAAATGGGCTTCGACCTCAACTTCTCGACCCTTCCTAAGACCGATGCAGACTTCTGTAAGAACGCTGTTAAGGCGTATAACGGCTTTAAAGACATCATTTTCAAAGGCGACCTCTATCGTTTGGTGTCACCATATAGCAACACTCACACTGCCACTATGTATGTAGACGAGGCACAAAAGCGTGCTGTGGTATTTGCGTTCGACATCTTCCCACGATATAGCACCGCTGAGTCTACCCGCCTAAAACTACAAGGATTGCAGGCAAACAAGATGTATAAGGTGAAAGAAATTAAAAACATCTGCTTGAAATAAATCATATTACTAAAGTTTCCCACCCCAATAAATAGATAAAAAAAATAGAGAACATATTTGCCATGTGTTAAAGCTCAATGAATATGGGGCGTAACTGGCAAAGATGAATGGGGCAAACCAGTGTTTTAAGGGGTGGGAAACTTTAGTTATTAATATACTTCGCCACTCATTGTTATGTTGGAGCAAAGGATAATAGCCATTATTAATGGTTAATCATATAATTCAGGATCGCCAGTTGTTCGGTCAACAAACTCCTCATCGTATTCTTCCAAAATTTCACGATATTTCTTTATCTTTTCTCTACGTTCTTCTTCCTGCTTATGCCTTTCTTGCCTTTGTTTAGACTCTTGCAAAGAAAAATAAACGTTAGAACCATAAATTATACCCACGATAATGATACTCGTAAATAGCCCAAGTAAGATATCTTTGTAGAGTTTTTTCATCGTCCGTTTTAGTCTTTCAAGTTGGCAAAAGGTCGTTTACCACCATGTTCTTTCTTGAATTGAGCGATCATTTCTTCTTCAACTACACGTGGATTTTCATCTGTTTCTTTCCAACATACCAATAGTTCACGTGAATCTTTTAACTGCCAAATATATCGTCCACCCCAGTGAGTGGCAAATTTTCCCTCACCAAAACGAAGATAACTTCCAAGTCGACTCTTCAAAGATGTAGCCTTTCCAATATACATAATAGCCTCATTTGGCACCCAGTTATCTCTTAATTCATCAATAGAAACATTTGGATTCCTCGGTTCTTTTTTCTTAAAGAAGCCACCAGTTCCTTGTTCAAGAAATTCAGGTTCAGAATCTTTTAAGCGCAAAATAATATATACTCCACTATATGAGGGAATCATTTTACGACTTTGCATGAGGTTTTCCACAGAAATAAATCCCTCGAAACCATCACTTTTTAATCTTTGGATAATATCATTCATAGGTCTTTTTGATATAAAGTTGTGTCGAATACTTTGTGAATTAGTAATCTCTAAACAACTGATTTTTAAAATAAAATAATAAATCTGTTATAAAAGCAAAAATAAATAAAATAAATAAGTTATCCAAACTTTTGAGTATTAAAAACCGAATGAGTGATAATTTATTTCATCTTTTGGTAAGTTTGACATCGATCAGATGTTATCTCGGCTGCCATTAGAGAAGTAATACGGAGTTTTCGCTTCGTATCTAATCCTTTCTCCTTACCTCTTCTGCATTCTGAATAAGAGCTTCCATAGTATATCCAAGCATAAGATATATGGCTTTCAAATCATGGAAAGAACTGATACTTTTCTTCTCGCCCACCAAAAGCAATGCTTTTTAGTTGCAAAAGCAATGGAATTACACCCCAAAAGCAATGATAAATAATTTTAGAATCAATTTACCCTAAAATGCCCTATAAATGGCTGTTTATGGGCATTTTTTGCAAATAGTTGCAATTAAGAAAAATAGTAAAACAACAAATTGCAACTATTTTATAAGATGATTTATATCTATATTTGCCACATAAATCAACTTTTAACATCATTAAATCAACTATTTCATTATGAAAATCAAACACGCTTTACTTGCTGCTGCAGCCCTATTTGTTGCAACAAGCTCTTTTGGACAAGAAAAAATTAAAGATGTAAGAACTAAACCTGATTTGTATTTCCTACAAATTGGTGAGGTAGCTAACAGCTTAAAGCTTCTTCCTCCACCACCACAACCAGGCTCAGTTCTATGGTTAAACGACGTATCTCAATATCAATGGGGTAAGATGCAACGCAACACTGAACGTGGAGATCAAGCAGTTGCAGACGCAAGAGTAAATGGTGATGGTGTGCCCAACGCCTTTTCTGATGCTTTCGGCATTCGTATTTCAAAAGAAACAACACCCGAAATATATAAATTAGTACTTAACATGCGTGAAGATGCTGGTGACCTTGCTACACGTGCAGCTAAAGATCACTATATGAGAATTCGTCCTTTCGCATTCTTTAAAGAAGATACTTGTAACCCAGAACAACAACAAGAACTTTCAACAAACGGTTCTTATCCATCAGGTCACACTGCAATTGGTTGGGCAACAGCTCTTGTTTTGGCAGAGATTAACGTAGATCGTCAAAACGAAATCTTACAACGTGGATTCGAAATGGGTCAAAGTCGTGTAATTTGTGGTTACCACTTCCAAAGCGATGTTGATGCAGCTCGCATCGTTGCAAGTGCTGTTGTGGCTCGTCTTCATGCTAACGACGCTTTCAACAAGCAATTAGAAAAGGCTAAGAAAGAATTTGCTGCACTTGTGAAAGCAGGTAAAGTGAAGAAAAGTACTTTCCAAGCAAACTAAGAAAAGATAATAATAGAACAACATTTTTCATTCTCTCAACTCACATAACATGAAAAAAGTAGTTGTAATGGGCACACTCCTTCTAAGCGGTTGGGGTGTGGCCCTCGCTCAAACAGACTCTACCGCAACTGAAAAAGGGGCTACTTTAGCACCTGCTCCCGTTGCAGTTAGCGCACCAACAGAGACTGTTAGTAAGGCGAAAGAAGAACCAAAGTTGAGTGTTAAGCCAACAGGTAGAATTTTGTTCGATGCTGCTTTATTCGCACCAAAGAATCAAAAAGATCTGTTTAACGACGGATTTGGTGTCCCAGACGCTCGTGTTGGTGTAGCAGCAAAATACGATAAGTGGTATGCTAAGGTGGATATCGGCTACGCATACGGCAAAGTTGGATTGAAAGACATTCTTCTTCAATATACATTCAACGAACATCAGCTACTTAGAGGAGGTTACTTTGTGCATCAATTCGGTTTACAAAGTGCTACAAGTTCATCTTTCAAAATCTCTATGGAAGAGCCTATGAGCCAAGGAATATTCGGCGATCCTCGTCTATTGGGTTTGATGTATGTTCACAACCTCGATAAGTTCTTCGGAACATTCAGTTTCTTCACAGAATCGAACTCAATGAAGATGCCTTCAGACCAGTTAGGAAATCAAGGCTTCGGAATGATGTCTCGCTTGCTATATAAGCCTTTCACAGAAGATGGAAAGATTCTACATTTCGGTATTTCAGGCGCATTCGAGACTCCACAATACGACAAAACAGCAGCACTTAACCACAAAGTATATACTTTAGCATCACCTTTCCCAACCCGAGTAGCGAAAATCACGGCTATACAAGCAAGGGTAGAGAATGCTAAACGCTTGTTCAAAATAAGTCCAGAGATAACTGCTGCGAAGGGAAAATTGGGTATTGAGGCTCAATACTACTATTTAACTATCGCACGTGACAATGGCTTTCAAAACTATAAAGCAAGTGGTGCATACTGCAGTTTGCGTGGCTTGATTAAAGGACCAGACTATAGTTACACTCATGCAGATGGCGGAATTGATACTCCAAAGCCTGGTTCTATGGAGCTTGTAGCCGCTTATAACTACACAGATCTATCTGATCACAAAGCAAATATATTGGGTGGACGAGCAAATGACTGGTCGTTAACCTACAATTACTACCTCAATAAATACATGATTTGGCGTTTGCGTGCATCTTACACCAAAGTAACTGATCGTGCAGGATACGACAATAATCATGTGGGAATATTAGAAACCCGACTCCAAGTCAAGTTTTAATTAACTTATCCTACCAAACATCATGAAACGTAAGTACATCTTTCTATCATTATTACTGCTAAGTTTATGGCTCAACCCCATAACTTTAACAGCGCAAATCAAACGTAGCGATAGTTTCAAAGAAAAGTATTCGCTCAAAGAAGTCGTTGTTTTGAGTCGCCACAACATACGCTCTCCTCTTTCAAATGGAGGGAGTGTATTGGGCAAACTCACCCCACATCAGTGGACAGATTGGAGCTCTTCAGCGAGTGAATTAACCCTTCGAGGAGGTGCTTTAGAAACTATCATGGGTCAATTTTTTAGAAAATGGCTCGTAAATGAAGGATTATTTCAAGAAAATTGTGTACCTTTGCACGATGACATGTTGGTATATGCCAACAGTATGCAGCGCACAATAGCTACCGCACGCTATTTTTCTGCAGGATTTATGCCTATCGCAGACATCCAAGTTCACCATAGATTCTCGCCAAGTAAGATGGATCCTATCTTCTTTCCAAGGCTCACTAAGGTGTCAGAAGAATTCAAAAAGGAAGCTATGAAGCAAATAGCTGCAATGGGAGGAAAACGTGGTATTGTTGGAATCAACGAAGAATTAAAAAGCAGTTACGATATCCTTGAAAACACACTTGATTTAAAAAACTCTCCAGCTTGTAAGGAGGGAATTGCTTGTTCGTTTGATAATTACAATACAAAGATATTATTAGAGCTTGGAGAAGAGCCTCAAATGAAGGGTTCTTTGAAACTTGCAAACACTGCATCAGATGCTTTTATCTTGCAATACTACGAAGAGAGCGACGCAAAGAAGGCGGCTTTTGGCCACGATTTGACGCTATCGGACTGGGAAAAGATTGCAAAAGTGAAAGATGTATATGGAGATGTGCTCTTTGCAGCACCCATAGTGGCAGTGAATGTGGCTCATCCTTTGTTGGTTTATATCAACGATGAGCTGAATGCAGACAAGAGAAAGTTCACCTTTTTGTGTGGACACGACTCTAATATTGCCAGCGTTGGCGCAGCATTGGGTATCGAACCCTATTCGCTTCCCAATACAATTGAAAAGAAAACACCCATCGGATGCAAACTTGTTTTCGAGAAATGGGTAGACAAAAAAGGTGAGGTTTTCGTTGCATTGAATCTCGTTTATCAATCAACAGACCAGCTTCGAGGCCTCAAACCGCTCGATCTTAAGACACCACCAATGGTGTTTGAGCTCAAACTTAAGGGATTAACGCCCAATAATGACGGTTTATATACGTTCAAAGACGTGAACAATCGATTTGTTGAGGCTATTCGTGCATATGAGAATATCAAATAAAATAAATCTGTTTTAATTATGTTACGTAAAGAATTCCGATGAGCTGTGAAGTTCGTTGGAATTCACTTTTTCATTTTTCTTCTACTTAAAATGTGCTCCTATGGACACAAAATAAAGGGAAAGTGCTTGTGTAAGTACTTTCCCTTCTTCGTTATTTAGATAATCATCCTCGATTACTTTTATTTCAAGTAGAATGCTTTTGCCTTGTACCCCCACCGAGAATCGAACTCGGATCAAAGGTTTAGGAAACCTTCGTTCTATCCATTTAACTATAGGGGCGAGGCTTTTCACCAAACGCAATGATGCTGTTTGTTGCTTCAATAATGGTGATTATGCACCTAAATATTAATGAAATGCTATTACAACTTAATCTTTTCGCTTAGTAAACTCAAAAAGATTCTCTTGAAATAATTGTTCAACTGCAAAGTTAAACATTAATTATGAAATCCCCAACCGCAAACGTTTTTTTTTGATTGTCACGCTCTATAGATGAGAATAAAAATGATGTTGCACTCTTTTTGAGGTGCTTTACAGAGGCAAATAGTCTTATTGAAAGCCGAAACCACCTTGAAACCGCCCCACTATTACAGGCTATATCCCAACTCAGCCACCTGCTTTTTCATCGCCTCATCGTTGCATCTACCCGTGATGAGTTGCCCTTCTGAAGACATAAACCACAGCTCTGGGTCGGCTTTTAAGGCGATATCGAGGTCGTGAGTGGATAGAATCACAATCTTATTGTATTCCTTTGCCAATCTATTGAGCTGTTGCATCAGTTCCACTTTACTTGGATAATCCAAGAAAGCACTGGGCTCATCTAACAGCATTAGCGGTGTTTCTTGCGCCATAGCCTTTGCTATAAACGCCTTTTGACGCTCTCCATCACTCAACATCTGCACCTTTTTATGTTTCAAATGCTCGATGTTTAAGAGCGAAATAGCCTGATTTACCAATTCGATGTCATGCTGATTCAAACGTCCAAAGAACCCAGTATGAGGCAATCTGCCCAACGAAACCAACTCAAAAACGCTCATTTCGCCCGTGTCTATCTTGTCGGTTAGCACCACACTCACCAGCTTCGACAGCTCATTTGCAGTGTAGTTGCCCACCAATTGGCCGTTTATCAACACCTCTCCCGCCACTGGTGCAATGAAACCAGCCAGCGTTCGCAACAGAGTTGTTTTGCCAACGCCGTTCTTTCCAATCAAACAAATCAGCTCATTGCGGGATATCTCCACATCAAAGGCGCATTGGTTAATGGGCACCTGCTTTCCTTTTGAGGCATAACCCACCTGCAATTGGTTCAGTTTTAGTTCTATCATCACTACAAAGATACGTCTTTCGTTGTTTTAATGCACTGCTTCGTTCAAAAAAGTAATGAAAAATAAATCGTCAATTGCTTTTTTTCTTATCTTTGTGCATCATGATAAGACAAGATTATTTTATTCGATTAGTAAAAGAGTTTGCGGCTGCTTTGCAACGAGCAATGGCTAAAAAAGACTATGAAAAGCGCAGAGAAGCCATCAAAGACCTATACACTCAGTTTATAGGAGACTATCAGTTCTACCACACAGCCACTATTGATGACGTAATGAAAGAGGCTGAAAGCTTTCCAGAAAACGAGCGTTTGGTGAAGTTAGAGATGCTTGCTGAGTTGTATTTTGCCGAAGCAGACTACCTTTCTAACCCCTTTAAAGAAGTTATTTTGAATAAAGCTTACAGCCTATATCTATTCGTTGATAAATATAGTAACGACTACTCTATCGACAGAAAGCATAAGCTCGACACCTTAAAAGCACTACTTCCCTAACAAACCGTTTTCTTTCACCAACACAAAAGTTTGGTTTCCGTCCCAATCCTCGTGCTCAATTAGTTTTGCATTAGCAGGAATTTGAGGCGCACGGGTGCCCTTTCCCACAGTGAAAGGAGCCGTTTCTATATGTATTTCGTCCCATAAGTCGGCCTCAATAAACGAGTTATGGGTTTTTAATCCACCTTCAACCATTAGCGATTGAATATTTTCTGCGTGCAAAGACGATAGCAGTTCTTTGAGAGTTGTTTTGCTCGACAACACCACTTTCTTTGGATCTTGCCCGCTCCAGTGGCGCACATTTAATCTTGGACATTCCTTTTTCTCTGTATTATTGCCCACAAGTATGGCGTCACTCTCGGCTCTTAGCTTGTGAACCAACATCGAAGTAAAAGGAATAGAAATAGCCGTTGCCTCGCCATTGCAATCGATAAAGCCATCGAGAGTTTGCGCCCATTTCAATATAATGTATGGACGTTGAAGCGTGTTCGAGGTGATAAAGAAGCGATTTAAGAACAAACATTCTTTCTCTAACACGCCTACAAGCACCTCAACACCTGCTTTTCGCAAGCGTTCTATGCCCCTTCCGCTCACCTCCGAATAAGGATCTACACAGCCCACAACCACCTTTTTCACCCCTTTAGAGATGATTAAGTCGGCACAAGGCGGTGTTTTTCCGAAGTGAGAGCAAGGCTCTAAGCTCACATACAGCGTGGCTTTGGGCAAAAGATGCTCGTCTTTGGCATCTACCGACGCAAATGCATTGACCTCTGCATGCGCCTTTCCGTATTCAATGTGATAGCCCTCGCCTATAATTCTGCCGTCAACAACAATCACCGAGCCCACCATTGGGTTGGGTTTAGCACCTTCTCTGCCGTTCAAAGCCAAGTCAATACAACGTCGCATATAGCGTTCGTGTGTCGCATTGGTTGTCTCACTGCGTTCTAACTGGGGCTGTTCGGGGTTGTTTACTTTGTTTTCTTGCATAATTTTATTACTTTTGCAACATGGCATATTACACGGAGTTATGGCGCCAACTGGTGCCTTTATATGGCGAAAACGAGGCGAAAGCTATTGCGAAACTGGTGTTTGAGGTGGCTTTCAACCTGTCTTTCACCGATATATTGTGCAACAAAGATACACAATTATCTAAAGAACAACAGCATAACCTACAAAAAATAACAGAGCGATTGTTGACTGGCGAGCCTGTGCAATATGTGCTTCAACAAGCGTGGTTTGCTGGTTCTTGGTTCAAAGTGCATAGCGGTGTGCTCATTCCTCGACCCGAAACAGAAGACCTTTGTTATTGGATTGCCTTGCTCCTGAAGCCCTTTCGTTGGCAAAAGAGAATGCTAAGGCGATGGGCGTTGCTCTCGAAGTGATGGAGCAAGATGCCTTAAATGCGCCTTGCGACAACGAGAAGTGGGATGTCGTTGTGAGCAATCCGCCTTATATCACACCGAAGGAACAAAACGAGATGGAGGCGAACGTGTTGCAGTTTGAACCCGACTGCGCCTTGTTTGTGCCTGAAAACAATCCGCTCATCTTCTATAAAGCCATCACCCACTATGCACAAAAGGCGTTGGTGCAGGGCGGAGCCTTATTCTTTCGGGATTCACTGATATCGAGGTGCTTATCGACCGCTTTGGAAAAGAAAGACATGTGAAAGGAGTGAAGAAATGACAGAATTAACTGAAAAAGAGATTATTAAGAAGCTGGCAACGGCATGCGTTAAACGTGAATATTGCACCCAAGACATGCAAAAGAAAATGCGCCTTTGGGGTGTAGATGCCGACACACAAGCCTCTGTTTTAGCTTATCTCACCAAAAATAAATATGTTGATAACGCCCGTTATGCTCGTGCCTTTGTTTTCGACAAGGCTCGATATAACAAGTGGGGACGCAAGAAAATTGACTACTCTCTACGTTTAAAGGGCATCGACTATGCGCTCTATGCCGACCTTTTAGATGAGGTAGAGGACGATGATTATCGTGAAACGCTGCTCCAAATACTCAAAACCAAACGCAAACAAATTAAAGATACCGACGAATATAAGGTGCGCAACAAACTCATTCGCTTTGCTCTTGGACGTGGTTTCACGATGGATCAAACCCTCAAAGCATTGAAAGAAATGGGACAAGAGGTCGACGATATTTTTTAGGTCGATAGCTCTCGCTCGCCAAAAGCACCCCTATCACCTTTTAAAAGCGTTGTTATTACCTGCTAATAGCAACGCTTTTGTTGTTCAATATCTATGCTCTTGCTCGTCAAGATGTGTATTGCCCTGTGGCAAAGGCGTTGAGGAAGCCTAACAAAGACGAAAGAAGCGGACACAAAAAAGCCAGCGACCCCACTCTTTTTATATAGAAAGAGTGGTTCACTGGCGTTCTTCTTATCAAGAGAAATTTTATTCTTTTCTACTTACTTTGTTAACAACGAAGGTGTTGTTTTTGGTGTAAAGTCGTTTGTTGAGTTGTTAGTATCAACATATTTACCATTCTCCATTCTACGAATAACTGCTGTTCCGTAAGCTGTTTTGTCGCCTAAACCCTCAAGACAGTAAGTAAATCCAGCATCAAGTTTTGGAGAAATAACATTCCACTTATATTCATTCTTCATACCAAGGTTCACTGCATCGATGATCCAAGAATTGGGAACGAGGTAGCCTTTGGTTGTCATTACCTTCTCAGTAGTGTTAAATTTGAATAGATAGCTAGCGTCATACTGATAGTCTTTCATATAAGTTTCTTTGCTAACAGGTATTCTTGCCAACGCATAAGTTTCAACACCACCGCTGTGAAGCACTGTGATTGAAGCCGATTTAGCAAACCAACGATCAAGATTAGGAACGTTTGGTTGATATTCGTCCACTACTCTATTAGTGCTAATATCGTAGATTTCGAAATTAGCTTTACTCAAATCAGGACCATGAGGCACAAATTTTGAGTGGTCTTTTCCATTCAAAGCAAGTAAAATACTCTTGCCTGCAGCCACTGGAACATCTTTACCTTTACCAGGAATCATAAACAATGAGCCTGCAAGCATGCTGTTAGTGCGGAAGTCTTTGGTGTAGTCGTGTTTCAAACTACTGATGTTTGCACTTTGAAGGAATACCAAGCTATCTGCATAAAGTGTGTTATCGGTGTTGTTAGTGATGATAACATACTGACCATAAAGATAAGGTTTGCCCTCAGTTGTAAGCATTTGGGTGAAGAATACTTCAGAAATTACGAAGCCTTCTGTGGTGTTATACACCTCAGGAAGCAGTGTAATGCTGTTAGTTGTTGAGTTTTCGCCCACAGAAACATTGTTTTGTTGAGCACGAACTTGTGACTCTAAGGTCTTGTTATCGAACTTGTAGCTTGCTTTACCTGTCATTACCACATTGTAAGTACCCACATTTAAAGTAGCATCAGCCACATATTGGTTTCCTTTTTGTGTGAAAGTGTTCAAAACAGTCTTTGCTCCTGTTTGCACATTCACAAGAGTTAGCTCGATATTTTGCAAGGTTGCATCGGTTAAATCGGCTGGAACATTCACTGCAAAAGTGGCTTTCGACTGAGAAATAGTTTCCTCGTTGTCAGAACAAGACACAAACATTGTTGAGCAACCAACGATGAACAACAATGCCATTAAAATTTTCTTTGTCATGATTTGTTTGTTTTTGTTGTTTAATTTGATATTCTATTGTTTTTAAATTGACTATAAACGTACACCTGCTTTGAGTGCAATGGCAGATTGAGATACCTTTTGTGAGCTGCGAAGGAACGAGCCTTCGAGCTGTAAGAACAAGGCATATCCGCCCTTTTTCAAAGCATAATTGGCCTCAACCGATGCATTAACGCCCATGTAGTTGGCAGCTGCAAAACGATGATTGTGCTGCACATAGCTGGTGAAAGCAGGTGTCATGGTTCCGAAAGGCATGGTTATTTGCTTTTTAAGATTGTGCCAATAGAGGGCAGAAAGCTGTGTGTTGAGCGTTAATTGCTTGGTGGCAGGAATAAAAACCTGTGCTTTTAACACACTATTCCACATGGTATAGGCTGTTTTTCGCTGTGGATAAGCATAGTAAGACCTCACCGAATGAATTCCACTTTCTAACGAAAGGTAGTGTGGAAGGCGGTTGTTTCGACCTACAACAGCCGTTAGTTGGGCTTTAGAAGCATATTGATGAAAGGTTGAAAACGTGGCAATAATAGGATAATCGCCCTTCGATCCGTCGCCAGGAACAGCCTCGTCGCCTGTTGTTTTGGTAAAGTCGAAGGTGCCAAACACATCGTATTGCCATGCTCCCTCGTGCTTATAACCGCCCGAAAGCATCGCCTTTTCTCTATAAAGTTGCGTTATAGGCAACGAATTAAACTCGTTGGCAATGCGCTCGTAGTGTCGTTTTGTGAGCAAGATGTCGCCATGCCAGCCCGTTGTTGCAGGTGCATCGAGGGTGAAACTCAAATCAACTCCACCGCCTTGGTAGAACGATCCCGTCTTTTTTCCACTGAAACGAGGTTGATAAGAGCCCAAACCTGTCATGAAATACTCGGGCGATTCGGTCGTTTCTCGATAAAAATCGATATTCACAGTCTGCTTATATACGTTCACTCCAGCGTGCATCGCCACTCGATAACGATTGAAGAAGCGAGCCAATCCGGCGTTGAGTTGAAGGTCAGAAACGATACTTCTCATGCGAGGGTCATAGTCTCTGTATTCCTGTTGCGCTCTAAACGCCATCTCTCCACCTGCATTCCACTTGCCAAACTGAGCCGAATAGCCTCCCTTAAACCAATATTTTTCGAGGCGAGTGTTGCCTCCAATGCTATCGGCAATGATGTGCGGAGCCAGTAATTCGTAGTCGGAAATAGAGTTCCAACGTATCTCTTTTTGTTGAGAAGTGGTGTAAGAAGCCTCTCCCCACGCACTACTGATGGGCGAAAGACGCAAGAATGTAGAAGCAAAAAGGGTGTGACTATTGGCTCCTTTGCCCTTTTCTAACACAAAAGCAGTGTTTTGTTGACTGAAAGAACCTTGATAGTTAAACTGCGTAAGGGCGTGTTGATAAGCCATTCCGTGTATTGATGGATTGGCAAGAGCAACGCTCGAGGCAGGCGTCCACATGCTGTTATGCTCTACAATGGTGCTGTCTGGGGTGGCAGCGGTGATGCTGTTGGCAGACAACAACAAGACTATGATGTTTAAAACGATATGCTTTCTCATTAATCTATATAAAATAATGGAAGACTACTTTTACTTGTTGGCAGACCAGTTATCTGCAAAAAGTCTTTGTAAACCCTAAAACGTCGAATGCGTTGTTGCCCTTGTTGGTCGGTAAGGGTCACCGTTCCTTGGGCAAAAACCTTATAAATACCTTGCAAACATCTAATATTGAGCTGTGTATTTTGTTGTTCGGTGGCATTCACAACCTCGTTAGTATTGAGGTTAGTGAGCGTTATTGCCACTTCCATTTTATGCACTTGAACCGAGTCGCCCGCATCAATTGTGATCTCTGCAGTGGTAAAAAGCTCGTCTTGATCTTTGTGACACGATGTGAACAAGATGCCCATTGCCACGCAGGTGATGACCATCAAGAACAAAAAGGGGCGCAATTGACTTGCAAAAGCAGTGTTTTTGCACTGCAATAGCAATGCTTTTATGCTCGAAAAGATATGCTTTTGTTTCTTCATAATTTTACATTTAACTCTAAACCAAAGTAAGGATTGACGTGACGTCGAATGAGAATGGTTCCGCTTTTGTAGTCGGGTGTGTAGTCCCAAAGCTTATTACAGAACATAGCAATATTGAGTCGATCTCTCAATAGCTTCTTGGTTACTTTGAAATTGAGGTTTAAACTGAATGGAACAACATCTCTGTTGTAATACGATTGATTGTAGTCTCGCACCAACCAACGCAAGGTTGCATCGTTTTCGTCGCCTGCTTGCCATTGATGCACATTGCCACTGGCGTCCATATAGCTGTCGGGAATGTTGCTAAGAGGCTTTCGTTGCGATGCAGTGAACCACAAACACTGAGCCGAAATAGAGAAACCCAGCTTTAAACGAGGTATGTCTGTGTCGGCAGTAAAGTTGGTATTGGCCATCTCTGTGGTTAATCTATCGTTGTCTTTGTAGATACCTACGTGTCCAATTTGGCGGTTATTGAGCACCGCAGAGGGTCGAACCATCACCGATTGAGAGTTCTCATAGGTGGTTTTAAACCACGCTCCGTTGATGGTTAAACGTGTATGTATGCTCTCAAAACGCTTTGTTGAGAAGGTGTATTCAATACCTTCTTTCAGCGTTCTACTACCATTTGAGGTGCGTTCTCGTGAGAACAGCTCGCTCACAACGGTGTAAGGCAAGCCTTCGAGCGATGGAGGTGCTGTTAAAGTGTTAGGATTAATGCCCGTAGCATCGTATTCTTTGTAGCTATAAGGAGCGTAAGCGGGCACTGAACGGAAGCCCGATGTCATGTTTTCTCTAAACAATGTGATCGAGAAACGATAGCCATCGTAGTTCACATCACTACTCACTTCCCACTTAAAGTTACGTGCTGGCTTCAAATCTTTATTCACTCTGTCGATGACATACGTGCGAACATTGATGCGACGATAATCTTCATTGCTGTGATAATAGTTCAACTGAGTGATATCTAAGTAGCCATTTTCAGGATAAAGCTGATCTATTGTAGGATTTTTGGTGTGCGAGCCGATACCAAAGGCAAGACGCACGGTACCGAACTTATCTGCTATTTTGAAGCGAGGGAAGGTCCAACCAGCATTAAAACGTACGTCGGGATAGAACTGTTTGGCCACAGTATAACTGCCATCGATATTGAACATGCGTGAAAAACGAACGCCACCAACCAGCTCGAGTCGGTTCTTTGCAATGGGAAGTTTGATGTTTTCTTCCATATACATAGCGAAAGTGTGGTTGGCAGGGATATCTTTTAGGGCACGTTTGCGCAACGACGTGAGGGGATAAACAGGCTTAAAGGGATCGAATATCTGTCCTTCTCCATAGTTTTTATCCATATTCCAGTCGGCACCTAACAACAAACTGTTATACCAACCCTTAACAGGTACGCTGAAAGTGGTGTTCACCTTCATGAAAAGGTTAAAGGGTTTGCCATCTACCTTTTGTGTTGCTGTGTATTTATAAGGCAGCAAATAGGCGTCGCTTTCGCCGTCTTCCATTAGATAAACAGCGGGAGTGGTGCGTTGAAGCTGTATAAATCGGGTGCGTTCTGATGTGTTTTGCTCGTAAGACGATGCCAAAGTGGCTGTAAAAGCACGCCACCAGCCTTGCTCTTTGGCTTTTATTGAATAAGAAGAGCTAATGGCAAAGCGATTGAAACGAGTGCGGAAGGTTTCTTCATTGCCGTAGTTTAGCTCTGGATCGCTCTTCACTCCGTCGAAAGAACCACCATAATCGAGGTTCAATTTAAAGTCGGATAGGGTTTTATCGTTGCTCCATTTGCGTCCAGAACGAGCCGAAACGCTCAATCGTTTGTATGTCTCGAGCTTATTTCGAGGGTCGGTTTTCGAGTCAAGAAAATCGGTACTTAAATTCAAAGTCCATTTGTTTGCCCACTCAAAGCCCTTTGCAAGGTAGAAAAGTTTACTGCCCATATCGGCTTTAAGACGTGCATTGAGGTCGTTTCCACCACGTTTTCGCTCTATTTTTACAAGTCCACTGGTTAAATCTCCATATTCAACAGAGGGTATTCCTCGCACAATTTCCACCTTATCTATATCGTCTGTCGAGATAGTTCGCATGTCAACGCCCTCGTTTACGTTCTCTCTTGCAGTGGCAAGTGTCTCCCATGCGCCCTTTAATCGTTGCATATTGGCATTCGTACTGATAGGTGCTCCATCTACAACAAAGCTTGTTCCCAACGAAGATGTGGCGTATTGGCTGTTCGAAGGGGGTGTTGCTTCACGCAAACGAATTTGATTTGGGGTGTTTAAACGTGGGTCTTTAGAGCGTCCACCGGGCAAAAGTTCGAGCAAATCGCTAAAACTTGAGGGTTGAAGATGCTCCATTGCGTGACGCTGAATGACTGATGCTGCGCCCAAAGAGCGGCTTTCTTGAGCCGTAACAACTACCTCGCCCACTTTCGCTATCGTTGAAACCAAACGATAAGTGGCGTTGTTTTGGGCTTTAGCTGTTAGCTTTTTAAAGCCTAAAAAAGATATAGTGATGTTCTTTCCAGCGGCATTACTGATGGTGAAACGCCCTGTGTTATCGGTAAAAGCGGTCGCTGTTTTATTGCCTTGAACGGTGATACTCGCCCCAATTACGGGCTGATTGGTTTCTTGTTCGACAACAAGTGCGGTGATAGTGTTTTGTGCTTTGACGATAACAGATAATCCACTTAATAATAATATGAGGTATACCTTAATACAATTCATTCTTCATTGTTCTTCTCGAGACTGCAAAGTTCTATATTATACCCATACTATACAATACCTACAAATAGGTATTTTGATTCTAAAAAATGTTATAAATATACTATTATTATGCAAAACGACACCCAAGCGTTATGATTTAGAATTATAGAAACAATGCAATTAAACTTTTAATTTCTTTGATATTTGTAAGTTTTTCTTTATATTTGCAAGGTAATAACATTTCTACTCTACTGAAGAATGTTATCATTGAGAGTATCATTTTTATTTGTTCTAATCAAAAGAAAATTAAATGTTAATGAAGAAAGGATTGAATTTTTACCTTATTGGCTTGTTATTATCGGTGCTTTGTTTAAGTTCTTGCTCGGATAATGACACCTTTTCGCCAGAGTTTAAGTTAGGTTTATCGACAGATACACTTAGGTTATATGTTGGAGATGTAGCCGAATTGAGCACAACAGGCGTACCCAATGGAGCCACCACTCAATGGAACAACAGCGATAATAGCGTGGCACAGGTGAGCAACGGCTTTGTAACTGCCTTGAAAGCAGGTTCGTCTGTGGTTGAACTAACAGCTAAAATAGGTAACGCAAGCGGTAGTTCTAAATGCTTAATAGTGGTTTCTGAGCGTGATGAAAACAGCGCAATTGTGTTTAAAGACGCTAATCTTAAAAGATTAATTTTAGAGAAATATCCTGCAATAGACCTCAATGGCGATGGCAATATATCTGCTCTTGAGGCAGAAAAGGTAACCACTCTCGACCTATCTCTCGAAGATAAGAACACAGCTCCTGCTGCTTCGGTAGTGAGAATAATTGATGGTTTGCAACATTTTAAGAACCTTGTGACCCTAAACCTACGTCGTCAAAGTGTTACTAATGTTGCTCTTGTGAGCCAACTCACCAAGTTAGAGACTCTTAACCTTGGCGAAAACGACTTTGAAACCATCGACTTAAAGCCTCTAACTCAGCTAAAAGACTTGCGTTTGTATAAGAACGAACGTCTTAAAACGCTCGATTTGAGTGCTAACACTGCGCTCGAACAGCTCTATTTGCAAAATACTGGCTTAGAAAAGCTCGATCTAACTGGCTTAAACAGCCTCATCAACATCACTGCCAACAACTGTAATATCACCAAGTTGGTGTGCTCTAACCTTCCAAACTTAGAGCGTTTAGAAGTGGTGAAGAACAAGTTAACCGAGCTAAATCTTAGCAACTTGCCTTCGTTGCGTGAGCTTCATGCCAACAGCAACGCTATCACTGAATTGAATTTAACACAACTTCCAGCTCTACAAAGATTGAACTTGTATGGCAACCTCATCTCTTCTTTCTCTGCCGAGCTACCTACTTTGATGTTCTTGTTTATCTACGAGAACGTATTAACAAAGGCAGACTTCTCTAAAACACCTCTTCTTTTAGAGTGTATGATTGGTGGAAACAACTTGAAAGAGTTAGACTTCAGCACCAACAGCCATTTAAGAACGCTCGAAGCAACCAACAACCCATTGTTGGAAACCATCAACTTAAAGAATGATTATTTTGATGAAGAAGCTGAATACGACATCATTTCGGGTAACAAAGCGTTGAAGACTATTAAGGTTGACGCTGGAGCTGAAGAAGCATTGGTGAAGAAATTATATGGAATTAGTGCCAGTGTGAATGTCACAACTGAATAAATTGGAACTGAAAGTCGTTAGTCAAACGTGCTAACAACACAGCCAAAAGAAAAGAGATGAAGTGCTTAAAACACCTCATCTCTTTTTTATTGTATCTCAACTTGCTCTCCCTTTGTTCAACAACCCGTTCTCCTTTCAACAGAACAAGGCGTTGACACATTTTGAAAAGCAGTGTTATTGCTATTGAAAAGCATTGCTTTCGCTCCTTAAAAACATTGACATTAGCACCTAAAAAGATGGCTTTTGTTCAAGGTTTCTTTCGACCTTCGTCAATACTTATTTTGACTTTCTCCTCCACTTATTTCGCCTTAGCCCCACATCTCTTGCAACGTTGAGCCGTGTTGGGCGTGCCATTGGTTGGAAAGAGAGGCGAATACCGCCCCTTATTTCTTTCTTCCAAAGTCGGCAGGAACCTCTCCCCACTGGGCAGTTTCCCACTTTCTCACCTCGGCATGTTGTGGATGTGCTCTCAACCAGCTCTCTGCTCGTGCAATAATGTCAAACAAAGGAGCTGTTTTTTCGTTGCGTTCGAGCTTCGTTTTGCATTGCATCTTCTTCACCCAAAGAATGGCATTGTAGCTATCGGAATAGACAATTTTGCCCTGTTCTTTGTTTTTTTCGATGAGAGCCAACGCATGAACGATGGCCAAGAACTCGCCTATATTGTTGGTTCCGTGCATGGGTCCGAACTTAAAAGCAACGGCTCCTGTGGCAAGATCAATGCCTTGATATTCCATTGGACCTGGATTTCCACTGCAAGCAGCATCAACAGCCACTGCATTGGCACTTACTTCGAGTGGAAGAGGCAACACAGTGTCGTGGCGATAGTCGGGCGGATTGTGCATAAGTAAGGTGATTTGGGGTGGGTAAAGAGGGTGAATAAAGGGTTATTACATACGCTCTGGAACCTCGATTCCAAGTAGGCGCATACCGTTTTTAATAACTTTTGCCACACTCTTAGCAAGTACTAAGCGCACCATTTTCTTGTTATTGTCGGCCTCACCCAATATAGTGTAATCGTGATAAAATTGATTAAACTCTTTAGTTAGCTCGTAACAATAGTTCGCAATGCCACTTGGTGAATAGTCTTTACCAGCTTGTTGCACTGCCATTTCATATTCGCTTAGCTTTTGAATCAACGCTGTTTCCTTCTCATTCAATGGTGCATCTTCTGCAAGTGTTGCAGGAATGTCGATGTTTTCGGCCTTCGCTTTGCGCAAAATACTGCAAATACGAGCGTGAGTGTATTGAATAAATGGACCAGTGTTGCCGTTAAAGTCGATACTTTCTTCTGGATTAAAGAGCATATTTTTGCGTGCATCGACCTTAAGAATGAAGTATTTCAACGCTCCTAAGCCCACAATACGAGCAATTTCGGCACGTTCTTCTTCGCTCATGTCTTTTAGTTTGTCGGCCTTGTCGCTTGCTTCTTTAGCGTCGTTAATCATCTCTTCCATCAATTCATCAGCGTCAACGACAGTTCCTTCACGGCTTTTCATCTTGCCATTAGGCAACTCTACCATTCCATAAGAGAAGTGAACGAGGTCTTTTCCCCAGCTAAATCCGAGGCGATCGAGCAATATTGAAAGCACTTGGAAGTGATAATTCTGTTCATTTCCAACGACATAGATCATCTTATCGATTGGATATTCTTTAAAACGCAAGTCTGCTGTACCGATATCTTGGGTCATATACACGCTGGTTCCATCAGAACGGAGGAGCAATTTTTGGTCGAGTCCTTCGTTAGAGAGGTCTGCCCACACGCTATTATCATCTTTTCTGAAGAACAAACCCTTAGCAAGTCCTTCTTCAACTTTGCCCTTTCCTTCGAGATAAGTGTCTGATTCGTAGTAGATTTTATCGAAACTTACACCCATTTTCTTGTATGTTTCGTCGAAACCAGCATACACCCAGTTGTTCATCTTGCTCCAAAGCGAGCGCACTTCGGGGTCGTTTTGTTCCCATTTAACAAGCATTTGGCGAGCTTCTTTAATCAAAGGAGCTTCTTCTTTAGCCTTTTCTGCAGCCTGTTCTTCGGTTAATCCCTCAGCAATATATTGTTTTTGAAGTTCTTTGCACTCTTCTTTATAGTGTTTATCGAATGCCACATAGCAGTCGCCCACTAAGTGATCGCCCTTCTTTCCGCTTGTTTCTGGAGTTTCTCCGTTGCCCCATTTTTGCCAAGCAAGCATCGATTTGCAGATGTGAATACCTCTATCATTAACGATATTGGTCTTTACTACCTTGTTACCATTTGCCTGCATGATTTGCGAAAGCGACCAACCTAAGAGGTTATTTCGCACATGTCCTAAGTGAAGAGGTTTGTTGGTGTTAGGCGAAGAGTATTCGATCATCACAAGAGGAGAGTCGTTTTGAACAGCTTTTTCGCCGAAATGCTCTTCTGTTGCAATGGTGTTGAGTTGGCTAACCCATGCTTGTGGGGCAACAACAAAATTTAAAAAGCCCTTCACCACATTGAAACCACTAACCAAATTGCTACAATGTTGTGCCACAAAGTCACCAATTTCTTGTGCAGTGTCCTCTGGTTTCTTCTTCGAAAGCTTTACAAAGGGAAACACCACAAGGGTTAAATGACCTTCAAAAGTACTTTTAGTCTTTTGCAACTGCACTTGTTCTACAGGCACTTCTTGCCCGTATAACTCTTTCACTGCACGTAGAATGCTACTACATATTTGCTCTTCAAATTTCATTGTTATGTGCTTTTTTATTATTCTTTTTAGGCAACAAAGTTACTAAAAAAAAGTAAATGAGCGCCTTTTCATATACTATAATGTGTAACTTTGCCCACAATCAATTGTTTTAGAAGACACTTGGAGGATAATGAGCGAGCGTTATCCCGACCTAAAATGGTGGTTCGACAGCGTTCGACAACATCGTGTTTTGAACGACACCACTATTGAAATGCCCTCTAAATATCGTGCTCACGCCTACTATATGCGTGCTCCAAAGTCCACAACCAACACCGCTATTGTGGTGCATGGCTATAAAGAAAATGCCCTTAAAATGCTTCATTTGGCCAAAATGTATAGCGATTGGGGCTACAATGTATTGTTGCCCGACTTGTATGCGCACGGCTTGAGCGAGGGAGAATATATACAAATGGGATGGAAAGACCGTTTAGATGTGATGCGTTGGAGCGAGGTGGCCAATGATTTGTTCCGCTCGTCGACCGCCAACTCACAACAAGTGTTGCACGGAGTGTCGATGGGTGCTGCCACGGTGATGTGCGTTTCGGGTGAAACAACGCCCTCTTACGTTCGCTGTTTCGTGGAAGATTGCGGCTATACCGATGTTTGGAGCGAGTTTAAAAGCGAGCTAAAGAATCAATTTTCGTTGCCTGCTTTCCCCCTACTCTACACTTCGAGCTGGCTAACCAACCTGTGTTGGGGTTGGAATTTTAAAGAGGCTTCGCCCCTCGAAGCGGTGAAAAAGAGCACAAAGCCCATGCTGTTTATTCATGGTGGCAACGATAGTTTTGTGCCAACGCCTATGGTTTACGAGCTATACAAGGCGAAAAAGGGCGTTAAAAAGCTGTTGGTTGTGCCCAATGCCACGCACGCTCGCAGCTTTGCGGTGGCCAATAACGACTATAAAAACACGGTGAAGCAGTTTATTGAGGAGCAGAATTGATTTGAGAAGAATCCATTTTCGATTTATGAAGAGCCAATTTCCGACTTGTGAAGAAGCTGTTTTCGATTTGAAAAGAGCCGTTTTTTGATTTAAAAAAAATCGATTTTTGGCTTGGAAAGGGTCAATCCTCGATTTGAAAAGAACTAATCTTCGGTTTATGAAGAGTCAAATTTCGACGTTAAAAGCTGATTCTCGACTTGCGAAAAAGCAGTTTTCTACTTTTTTAAAAAGCTCAAGAAAGCACTCAGGCCACTCTCTTTTCATCTCGCACATCGCCCTCTCGTTGCACCAACTCACTCTCCTCCATTATCACCCTCATAACGCTTTGAACAACAATCCATTGCAATCGTTCTAAAATCTCAATGTTTTTGGTTTGCAATAAGCCTCATTTTGCACCTCAATAGCAACGCTTTTGCGCTCCATTAGCGATGCTTTTGGCGAGCGAAAGAAAAGAGACGAAGGAACGAGGAGAAAGAAAAAGAAAATAAAAAAGAAGTCGCCCTCTACCAAATGGAGGACGACTTTTATTAATTAGAGTTCGATAATAATAGCTCAAGACAATGCTGTGATTGTCTTTTATCAAAAGCAAACATTTGTGGCTCAAAAAAGAGGTTTAATCTACTGCTTCGCCTAACAATGTGGCACTGGTAGAGCTGGTTATCTTCACCATTACACGCTCTCCAATGTGGTGATTGCCCTTGTCGAACACCACCATCTTATTCTGTTCGGTACGTCCGCACAATTGTTCTCGACTGCGTTTGCTTGGTCCTTCTACCAAAACTTCAAACACCTTGCCTTCGTCTTTCTTGTTCGAAATAGCCGAAAGTTGGGTTTGTAGCTGAATCATCTCGTTCAAACGACGTAGCTTCACCTCTTCTGGTATGTCGTCGGGAAGGTGCTTTGATGCGTAAGTTCCTGGTCGTTCGCTATATTTAAACATGAAAGACGAGTCGTAACCCACTGTTTTCATCAACTCAAGCGATTGCTGATGGTCTTCTTCTTCTTCACCATGATAACCCACAAAGATGTCGGTTGAAATGCCACAATCGGGAATTATTTCCTTAATAGCCTTCACTCTGTCGAGATACCACGCAACGGTGTATTTGCGGTTCATCAACTTTAATACCTTATCGCTACCACTTTGCACGGGAAGGTGAATGTGTTTGCACACGTTTGGCTCTTCTGCAATGACACGAAGGGTGTCGTCGCTCATGTCTTTTGGGTGCGAAGTGCTGAAACGAATGCGCATGGTTGGCACCTCACGAGCCACTAATCGCAACAAATCGGGGAAGTTAGTTACTTCGCCTGTCGCCTCGTTTTTAAACGAATAGCTGTTGACGTTCTGGCCGAGTAGGGTCACTTCACGGTAGCCTTGCTTGCAAAGATCACGCACTTCTGCCAACACACTCTCTACATCTCTCGATCTTTCACGACCTCTTGTGTAAGGAACAATGCAATAATGACAAAAGTTATCGCAACCACGCATAATGCTAACGAATCCGCCTATCTTGCTCAATGCAATGCGTTGGGGCACAATGTCTTTGTAAGTTTCTGTCTTCGAAAGCTCGATATCAATAGCTTTACTGCCTGTTTCCGCCTGCGCAATCATATCGGGAAGATTGAGATAAGAGTCGGGTCCCGCCACAAGATCAGCGTGATGGTTATTGATTAAATCGTCTTTCACACGTTCTGCCATACAGCCAAGCACACCAAGAATGAGCTTTCGGCCCTTCTTTTGCTCTGCATGTAGGGTGTCTAAGCGGTTGTAAATCTTATTTTCTGCATTCTCACGAACACTACATGTGTTCATAAAAATAGCATCTGCTTCGGCTTCATTATCGCACATTTCGTATCCAGCCATCTGCATTACAGACGCAACCACTTCACTATCTGCCACGTTCATTTGGCATCCATAAGTCTCTATAAAGAGTTTTTTCATTTCTTTTTACCTAATATTACAGCGTACAAAGTTAATAATTTATTTTTAAAGATATATTTTTATGGATAAATGTTGAATGTTCTTCGATAAATAATTGTATCTTTGCACACATATAAATAATAGATTTTTTAATTCAATCATTAATAAAATAATTAGCTATGTTAATTGAAAAAGTTCACGCAAGAGAAATTCTTGACTCAAGAGGTAACCCTACTGTAGAGGTTGAAGTTACATTGGAATGTGGTATTAAAGGACGTGCTAGCGTTCCATCTGGTGCATCTACAGGTGAAAATGAAGCACTAGAACTACGTGATGGTGATAAAGCTCGCTACGGAGGTAAGGGTGTTTTAAAAGCAGTTGAGAACGTTAACACAATTATAGCTCCTGCTTTGGAAGGTCTAGATGTTCGTGATCAACGTGGTATCGACCATTTAATGCTAGAGTTAGACGGCACTCCTACAAAGAGTAAGCTAGGTGCTAACGCTATTCTTGGTGTTTCTTTGGCAGTGGCTCAAACTGCAGCTGCAGCATTAGATATGCCTCTTTATCGTTATATTGGTGGTACAAACACTTACGTTTTACCAGTTCCTATGATGAACATCATCAACGGTGGTGCTCACTCTGACGCTCCTATTGCATTCCAAGAGTTCATGATTCGCCCTGTAGGTGCAAGCAATGAGAGAGAAGCTATCCGTATGGGTGCAGAGGTATTCCACGCTTTAGCAAAGAATCTTAAGGCTCGTGGCTTGTCTACTGCTGTAGGAGATGAAGGTGGATTCGCACCTAACTTCGACGGAATTAAAGACGCTCTTGACACAATTATGAAGTCTATTAAGGACGCAGGTTATGAACCTGGCAAGGATGTTAAGATCGCAATGGACTGCGCAGCATCTGAGTTTGCTGTTGTAGAAAACGGTCAATACTTCTATGATTACAGTCAATTGAAGAACGGTGTTAAGAAAGATCCAGAAGGAAAGAAGCTTACTGCAGAAGAACAAATCAACTACTTAGAGCAACTTATCACAGAATATCCAATCGATTCAATCGAAGATGGTCTTGATGAAAACGACTGGGAAAACTGGGTTAAGCTTACAAATAGAATCGGAGATCGTTGCCAATTGGTTGGTGATGACTTGTTCGTAACTAACGTTAAGTTCTTAGAAAAGGGTATTAAGCTTGGTGCTGGTAACTCAATTCTTATCAAGGTTAACCAAATTGGTTCATTAACTGAAACACTTGATGCTATCGAAATGGCTCATCGTCACGGTTATACAACTGTAACTTCACACCGTTCTGGTGAAACAGAAGATACAACTATCGCTGACATCGCTGTGGCTACAAACTCTGGACAAATCAAGACTGGTTCACTAAGTCGTACAGACCGTATGGCTAAGTACAACCAATTGATCCGCATCGAGGAAGAACTTGGCGCATCAGCTCGCTATGGTTACAAGAAATTGAGATAATCATTATTACGCAAGTAATAAACAATTATATTCAAAAAACAAAGAGACATCTTGCAAAAGGTGTCTCTTTTTTATTTGCTTATAATGCTATAAATTAGTGAGATATAAGAAAAAAGCATTATCTTTGTATGTATTAGTCAGAATAACAATAAACAATCAGCAACAAATAAACATGAAAGTAGCATTACTAGCAGCATCTCTTGCAGCTTCGTTGTCATGCCACGGGCAAACAAGAAATGAGATTTTACTCAAGAAATGGGATTTTTCTCGTGACAAAGTAAATTGGAAACAAGTTACTGTACCACACGACTGGGCTATTGATGGACCCTTTGATAAGAAGTGGGACATACAATATTTGGCAATTGTTCAAGACGGACAAGAGCGTCCTATCGAGCATACAGCTCGTTCAGGCGGTCTTCCTTGGATTGGAGAAGGCAACTATAAAACCACATTTAATATAAAGAAAGGTACCAAACACGCCCAACTATACTTCGATGGCGCAATGAGTGAGCCAATAGTGAAGGTCAACGGCAAAGAAGTAGGACGTTGGATGTATGGCTATAACGCCTTCCGACTCAACATTACACCTTATATTAAAGACGGAGAAAACAGCGTTGAGGTGCATCTTAACAACCTTGAAGAGAGCAGTAGATGGTATCCCGGAGCAGGATTGTATCGTCCTGTGAAGCTTATCACCACCAATGAGAGCCGAATAGACGAATGGGAGACCTACTTTAAAACCGTTTCTGCCAACCACCAAAAGGCACTCTTAAAGGTAGACACACGCATAGAAGACGGCAATGCACTTAAGAATTTAACCACAAAGGTAGAATTGTTAGATGCACAAGGCAAACAAGTGGCAACAGGTCAACAAAAAATCAATCAACAAGGAGCCGCAAGTTTCAACTTCGAAGTAACCAATCCACATCTTTGGGACATCGACACTCCTTATTTATATACCCTTAAAACAACTCTTTTAAAAGGTAAAAAAGCCATCGATCAAACCACAACTAAGGTCGGAATACGCACCATTGACGTGAGCAAAGAATATGGTTTCCGCCTCAACGGAAAGAGTTTGAAATTCAAAGGCGTTTGTCTTCACCACGACTTAGGCGCATTAGGTGCAGCATTGAATAAGACTGCAGTGATACGTCAAATCGAAATGATGAAGAAGATGGGTGTCAATGCCATTCGAACATCGCACAACATGCCTTCACAAATGCAGATGGACGTGTGCGACTCGTTAGGTATGATGGTGATGGCAGAGAGCTTCGACGCTTGGAAAGACCTTAAAGTGAAAAACGGCTACGGCCGTATCTACGACGAATGGTGGCGCAAAGACCTCGAAAACCTCATCAAAGGACACCGCAATCACCCATCTATCGTGATGTGGAGTATCGGTAATGAGATTCCAGAACAAAGCAACAAAGCAGGTGCTGCACGTGCTAAAGCCATGACAGAATATTGCCATTCGCTCGATTCAACACGCACCGTAACTTGCGGAGTCGATGCTCCTCAACAAGCAGTAGACTGCGGTTTCTACGATGCTGTAGACGTTCCAGGATTCAACTACCGCATACAACTCTACGAAAAGCTCATAGGCAAGCTTCGTCAAGGATTCTTATTGGGATCTGAAACCACATCAGCAGTAAGTAGCCGTGGCGTTTATAAGTTCCCAGTGACCGTCGAAAAGATGAAAACTTACGACGATGGACAATGCAGTAGCTACGACACTGAATTCTGTGGATGGAGCAACTTGCCCGATGATGACTTCGCAAAGATGGACGATTTACCTTATGATATGGGTATGTTTATATGGACTGGGCAGGATTATCTTGGCGAACCCACTCCTTATTACTCATATTGGCCATCAAGAAGTAGCTACTTTGGAGCCGTAGACCTTGCAGGATTGCCCAAAGACCGCTTCTATCTTTACAAGAGTGTGTGGAACAAAAAAGAGCCAACCCTTCACCTATTGCCTCACTGGAACTGGGAAGGTAGAGAAGGACAAACCACTCCTGTGTATTGTTATACCAGCTATCCATCTGCCGAACTCTTTGTAAACGGCAAGAGCATGGGACGCATTCACAAGCAACCTAACACTCAATTAGATCGTTATCGTTTGCGTTGGAACGACGTGAAGTATGCTCCAGGAGAAATTAAGGTAGTGGCTTACGACGAAAACGGAAAGCAAGTGGCTGAAAAGACCATTAGAACTGCAGGTCAACCAGCCGTTCTCGATATGAAAGAAGAACGCTCGGTTATTGCAAGCGACGGCGAAGACTTGGCTTACATCACCCTTTCTATGCTCGACAAAGACGGCAACGAATGCCCAACAGCCAACCAATCGATCAGCTTCACCGTTGAAGGAGCAGGACAGTTTAAGGCTGCTTGCAATGGCGATGCTACTTCGTTAGAACCTTTCACACAACCAAGAATGAAGTTGTTTAGCGGTAAGTTGGTGCTCATCGTTCAAAGCAATGGCAAGAAAGGCGACATCATTGTGAAAGCGAAGGCCGACAACGGAATCGAAAACAAATTGGTGCTTAAGGCTCAATAAAAAACGCTTATAAAATAATAGGGGTGCTTTTGCATGGTAAAAGCAACGACATTGCCCCTTAATAACACAGCTTTTAAACCCTAAAAGCAATCCCAACCCACTCTTCTTTTCCACCTTACTCACTTTCTTCTACAACCTCACTCACTCTTCTTTCCCATCTCACTCACTCTACTTTTCCACATCACCCACTCTACTTTTCCATCTCACCCACTCTCTTTTTCATCTCATTCACTCTCCTTTCCCATCTCACTCACTCTCCTTTATCCACATAAAATACCCCCATTTTGCATTTCTTTGCACCTCTTTCGCCACTCAACGACTGACCATCGTCAACCTATAATACTTAATATACATTAATAAAATAGAGGCCTTTCGGCAAAAACAAACTTTATTTCCTATCTTTGTAGAGAACAAGTTTAATCGTAATAACTAAAAAATAATGTTTAAAAAAACACTTTCAACTTTAGCACTATGCATGTGCTGCTTGCTCGGTGCTAACGCACAAGTGGCAGATTATAACGTAGTGCCACTACCTCAAAATGTAACCGCACAAAAAGGCAAAGCATTTGCCCTTACCCCACAAACCACTATCGTTTATAGTGGCAACGACCAAGCAATGAAAGACAATGCCAATTTCCTTGCTGAATATATCCAAGTGATAACAGGTTTCAAACCCAATGTTTCTACACAAAAGGTAAAGGGAACCAACACCATTTTGTTGACTCTTAACCCCAAAGTAGCAGGCAACGAAGCTTACACTCTTACTGTAAACGACAAGCAAGTGACCATCGCTGGCTCAACAGCAGCAGGTGTGTTCTATGGCGTTCAAACCCTTCGCAAGTCGCTTCCAATAAGCGAAACCAACCCCAAAACTCCACAAAATCTACAAGAAGTGAGCCTTCCTGCAGTTCAAATCAGCGATAGCCCATTGTTTGGATATCGTGGTGTGATGCTCGATTGCAGTCGTCATTTCTTCTCAGTAGACTTCATTAAGCGTTATATCGACATCCTTGCGATGCACAATATCAACACTTTCCACTGGCACTTGAGCGACGACCAAGGTTGGAGAATTGAGATAAAGAAATATCCTAAGCTAACAGAAATAGGCTCAAAGCGTAGCGGAACTGTTGTAGGTCACAACTCTGACGTAGACGATAACATTCCTTATGGCGGCTACTACACACAAGAAGACGCTAAAGAAATTGTGAGATACGCTCAACAACGCCACATCACTGTAATTCCAGAGATCGACCTTCCAGGTCACACTCTTGTACCCAAGGTCCATACGAAGTGGGTCACAACTGGGGTATTTACGAAGACGTTTTGTGTTTAGGTAACGAAAAGATCTATCCTTTCTTACAAGACATCATCGACGAACTTATTCCTATCTTCCCTGCTCCTTACTTCCACATTGGTGGCGACGAGGCTCCAACAACACGTTGGCAAAACTGCGATCGTTGTAAAGCTTTAGCGCAAAAGCAAGGCGTTAGTCCTAAACATCTACAAGGTGGCTTTACTAACAGATTGGAAAAATACATCAATAGCAAAGGAAAGAAGATCATTGGTTGGGACGAAATCCTCGAAGGAGACATCAATCCAAGTGCAACTATCATGAGTTGGACTGGCGTTACACCTGGTGTTAAAGCAGCAAAGGCTGGTCATGACGTTATTTTCTCACCAGGTGAGTATGCTTATATCGACCATTATCAAACCAAAGAAATTCATAAAGAGCCTAAAGCAATTGGCGGTTACTTGCCAGTTGAAAAGGTTTACAGCTTCAACCCACTACCCGATACATTATCAGTAGAGGCTCGCAAGCACATCATTGGCGTGCAAGCTAACCTTTGGACCGAGTATGTTCCCTACGAAACTCAAGCAGAATACATGCTTCTTCCACGTGTTGCAGCACTTGCAGAGGTGCAATGGTTGCCTGTAAACAAAAAAGATTACGACGCATTCCACAAGCGTTTAACCCGTTTAGCACGTCTATACGATCGCTACGGCTACACTTATGCACTTCATGCATGGCCTGAAAGATACAATCACCAACGCTCTGTTTGGTAATTTCGACGCATCAAATTTAGTGTAAAAATAAATCGCATCTGCTGCTCTCTGCGTGCTATTCAGCCGCAAAGACGGCAGATGTTTTTTTATTCCCCTTTCGTTTCCCTTTCAAAAGCAGTGCTTTTAGCCGTCAAAAGCAACGACATTAGCTCGCAATTACAGCTCTTTTTCACTCTCAAAGCATTGCTTTTGCAAGCACCCCAAATGCCCTCTATATCACCTCGATGCTCGTTTTGGGGGTAATTTACTCATTGTCAAGGTATAAAAAAGATAAAAAAACTTCTTTTTAGCGAAGAAAATCGATTTATTCTCGGCAAAAAATCGAAATAACTCAAAATCTTTTATGTAACTTTGTAACCAACAAGAAACCTACATTTTTATATCGAAAAAATTGAATATAAAACCATAAATTTAATAGTAAGTATAGTATATCATGATGCTTAAGAAACTCTTTGTGGCAGTATTGTTGTTAATTTCAACAGTCGCACAAGCACAACAACTTCCTGACATGCCTGTAGATCCTAAGGTAAGGATAGGAAAATTGAGTAACGGATTAACCTATTACATCCGTCACAATAACTGGCCTGAGAAGCGAGCAAGCTTCTATATCGCTCAAAAAGTGGGTTCGTTGCAAGAAGAAGAAAGTCAAAGAGGACTTGCACACTTCCTCGAACACATGTGTTTTAACGGTACCGACAACTTTAAAGGCAACGACCTTATTCGCTATTGCGAAAGCCTTGGAGTTCAATTTGGTGCCGACCTTAATGCTTATACCTCAATCGACGAAACAGTTTACAACATTTCTAATGTTCCAACTACACGTCAAACAGCCCTCGACTCTTGTCTACTTATCTTGCGTGACTGGGCTACTGGACTTACATTAGACCCTAAAGAAATCGACCAAGAACGTGGTGTTATTCACGAAGAATGGCGTTTGCGCACCAGTCCTGAAAGCAGAATGTTCGAAAGAAACTTACCTGCTTTATACCCAGGAAGCAAATATGGCCTTCGTTATCCTATCGGTTTGATGAGCGTTGTAGACAACTTTAAGTACAAAGAGTTGCGTGATTACTACGAAAAATGGTACCACCCAGATAATCAAGGTATTATCGTTGTTGGAGACATTGATGTAGACCACACCGAAGCTATGATTAAAAAGCTTTTCGGAGGCATCAAAAATCCAGCCAACTTGTCTCCTATCGTAAAAGAAAATGTGCCCGACAATAAAGAACCTATCGTTATTGTCGACAAGGATAAAGAGTGCCAAAGCAACTCTGTTATGATTTTCTTTAAGCACGATCCCTATCCAGAAGCAGAGAAAAACAACTTGGTGTACACCATAACAGAAACCGTTAAATCGGCTGCAATGAGCATGTTGAACAGTCGTTTAAGCGAAGCTACACTTAAACCAGAATGTCCTTACATTCAAGCAAGTGTAGAAGATGGAATGTATATCTTCTCTAAAACAAAAGATGCGCTAACAGTTAACATCGTTCCTAAAGACCCTTCACGCACCAACGAGGCAATTACTAACGTGATGAAAGAAGTTAGAAAGGCTGCAGAATTTGGTTTCACAGAATCTGAATTCGCTCGTTATATGGCAAATCTTCAAAGCGGTCTCGACAATATGTATAGCGAAAGAGACAAACGTGCGAATGATGCTTTCTGCAAAGAATATTACAAACACTTCCTTGAAAATGAGCCAATTCCTTCAATGGAAGACTATTATGGCATCATGAAACAAGTTCTTCCAAGCCTATCTGTTGCTGCAGTGAACGAATTGATGGGTCAATTACTTCCAAAGAACAACGAGAACTTGGTGGCAGTGAGCTTCAACAACGAAAAAGAAGGTGCAGTTTATCCAACAAAAGAGGGTATTCTTGGTGCTATCAACGCTGCTCGTGAGGCAAAAATC
>QWCF01000362.1_pt1 | contig 50144 bp, 78 predicted proteins | sample 1972521 | NCBI WGS metagenome assembly QWCF01 (sample SAMN09866715, study PRJNA288562) | Human oral metagenome isolate term4_saliva, whole genome shotgun sequencing...
AACAGTACCACTACTCAAAGCAGTACCTAAAGCTGCAAGACCTAAAATAACCCCACAAGCGCCATAATGTTTCACTTTACGAATACTTCCGTATGTTTTTGTTTCTGCACTTCTACTCATGTAAAAATCATATCCTTTCTTCTACATAAAGTTCTTTAGTAGGCGAAACCTACTAACCAACCGTCTAAACAAACCTCATTCTAAACAATAACAAGAAACGAGCTTGTTTCTACTTTGACGATTGTAACACAAAATAAAAAAGCAGTCAAGATATTTAATTTGACTGCTTTCATTTTTTTTTCAATCAGTGGCACGCATTTAATATGCTAAGTTAGAAATAAGGGAATGGAAAGTTAGTAACCGCAACTAATTAGAGTTTTTAATATATCACGACCATGAATATCCGTTTGGTATTCTGTAGCTAATCTACGCTTCAAAATGCGAAACTGAGTTGTTTCTTTGAGTTCTTCTTTCGTTAGAATATTGGTTTCATCTAACAATAGAATGAACTTAAGAACATCAAATTCAAATTTAAAGTCAGGTAAAGCTCTGCGATTTTTAGACAAAGTTGTACTAAACGGTTGCATTTTTACTCGATAAGGATCAGTCAGTTTTCGAACGGAACCGAAGATACCCTCTCCTACTGCCAATGAGAAACCTTGGTCAAAGAGAAACATAAGTTTGTAGCGTTGTTCTTCTAAATCGTAAATCAAACCGAAGTTGTTGAAGTGTCTGTCAGTATTGAAAACTAGAGTGTCTAATTCAACCATAGAAGTTAAATAAGCTAAACTTTCTTCTTGCGGAACTCCGTATTTTGCGAACAAATCTATTAAATACTGCGCCCTACCTTCTGAGGATAAGCGAGACCAAATTTTCTTATACCAAGAGTTAAATGTAGGAGAGCCGTTACCAACTTTCTGAGCAGACTCATCAAACGTAAGTTCAAAAGTCAGCATTTGAGCGAAGGGAAACATCAGATACCGAGGTTTGTAGTTCGGAGAACTACAAATATCTCTCGTTTCTAGTCTATAAGGGATAAATGGTACTGGACAGTTCGAAGACTCTAAGAACAAAGAAACCAAGTATTCAGCTAAACTTTCATTAGGGAAGTTATCTTGCTTATAGAACTTAACTCCACTTTCCCACTTTGGTTGGTTGCCTTTAGGACTTGAGCTAACTCGATTTGTTGAACTAGGTAAGTCAAATAAATTATGAGAAGTGTAAGGAAACCAATCGAAACGAACGTAACAGTTATCGTCTAAGTCTGCGCCACCGTAAACTTTTAACTCTTCAAATGGAGTTAATCGTTCTCCTCCAAATAAATCAGAGCGATTCAATCTTCCTGACGAATGTCTACGACTTAACAAGTACAAACCTAAAGAACGTAAAGGTAGGTCTAAAATCATATCTACATGGGGAATATTTGTACGAACACCTAAGTCTACAGATTTAATTAACTTACCATCCTCATAAGTTAATTCTAACAAAGGTGTATCTAAGTACATAAAGTGTGCAGTTTTAAGCATAAATCAACCTCCTTACTTCTTAATTTAATAAGGTAAATTTTATCACAAACCAAACAAAAAGTCAAGAGAAGATACCCTTGACCTTTTATTTTATAAGATATGGAAGAGTTGAAGTAAATAAGCAACGATTACGAAAACTACTACAACTGAGAAAATAAAACGTAGGCTTTTCTTGATTGCTTTTAAAATCAAACCAAGAATAAAACCAAAAATTAGCAAGGTAATAAAACTCATAACTTCACCTTATTCAATTATTTAAAAACACCAACTAAAGAATCCCACAACGATTTGACCCAATCGACTGCCTTCTCAAATACCCCGTGCTCCTCAGCAGACTTCAAGAACTTACTTACAGTTCTTTAATTCCTTAACAAAATTAAAGTTTCCAACTAATGTTGTTTCTCACCTTACTCTTGTGCAGTGTACTGCACAAGAGCCGGAGTTGGGGCGACTGCGACTACCCTCTATACAATCCAAGACCTATTTCAGTCTCATCATGTTTTACTTTTATACGTTTAATTAAATTTAACTACTTGAGGATTTGCCATAAAATGAACCAACATTCGGTGTAAATCATCAGTGTACAAACCTAGTTTGGTTAAGTATTTACGACCAATATTTAAAGAACCATTAACATCAGCATTGATGAGGATACCCTTTGAAGTTTTAAATAAACCACGTTTAACGCGTTTACCCTCATATTTCTCATGATGTTCTACAGACTCTTTATCTAAAAAGCTACACTTACTTGTATGTGACTCCTCTGTTACAATAAATTGAATACCTTTAAGTTGGCACTTGTACTGTAGTTGAGCAATCAGTTGTGTAAACGGAATTTGAACGAAGTTTTGATTTGTTACTTTACCTAAGTTAATGTCTTGTTTCTGCCCAACATTGTGTCCAAAAATGACGGTATCAATATTGTACGAATCTAAATGATTCACTAACTGGGTAGTTATTTTATGTAACATATCGGTTAGTCGCCTTGCTCGTTTATTATAAACAGACTGCAAAAGAGGTAATGTGTATAAACCTTGAACACTCAATTTACTCTTCAACTTAGCTATCTCTTTATTAGCTAATTGATTCATTGCCTTTAAAGGTCTACCGTTAACTAAAATAGAGTTAAAACAATTACTTGTAACTGTCATTAAATTATTTAAGCCCGGATCAATAAAAGCAACTCTTTTAGGTAACTCAGAACGTAAAGGTTTACTTACAACTCTATATAAAATTTCAATTACATAGTGGTTCCCTTTAGGTACAATTCTAGCGCCTTGTATATCTTCTTTAGGTACATTTGTCTTAATAGTAATTGAAGTTTTAGAAAGTTTTACATAACCATCAACCTTTAAACTCAAAGCGTCTTTAGGATACGGAACTGTACACCTACCCTCAATTTTATCTAAATACTTAGGTGGTTTAACTTTAGGAGAGTAACCTTCTGTGTTTTTCTTCTTAACTAAAGCGAAATAAGACTTAAAATTCTTATCTACCAACATCTGCACTTGTTTAGAAACTTTAGCTGGTAAAGCTCTGTAGTCTGGTTGATTCGTATGAGTAAACTCTCTATTTACTGTAACGTAATTCTTAAAGCTAGAATCAAATAAACTCTGTCTTTGATAATACAAAGTGGAGTTATACAAATTCTTCGCTAGAAAAGACAAATTATCACATTCTGAAAAGATTGGACTTGAAGGTTTTACAATATGGCGCTCACATAAAATCAAAATATCACTCACTTTGAATCTCCTTTTTAATCTTATGTCTTAAACCATCTAGTTTACCTGAAAACGAACGAATCAATGCAATTATATCTTCGGCAAGTTCTTCAGATTGGATTTTATTCTCAGTCTCATCAGAGACAACAATTATAGAAACACCATGAAAATCACAGATTTTCTCTAAATAATGATACCCAAATCTTGTTAGGCGGTCTTTATAGAGAATGTAAAGTCGATTTACTTTTCCCTCTTGAATTAAATCTAATAAGGAAAGTAAACCTTTACGAGTGTCATTTAGTCCAGAGCCTATATCTGTTTTGACTAGTAGATTGTTTATATTTTGCTCTATGGCAAATAATTTTACTTTTTCTACTTGCTTATCTAAGTCTCCACGCTCTGCTTGTTTATGCGTAGATACGCGAGCATAAATGACATCAGACTTAGTTGTAGAACTATCTTCATAAAGCATGTTTTGTTTATCTAAATAAGCACAAACATCAGTTGCTAATACACGTCTATGACCTGACTCTGTTTTATGGCAAGGTAGCAATCCAAGTTTACAATACCGAATTACTGTAGGTATAGTCACTCCAAGTAGACTAGCCACTTCCCCTGTTTTATAAGTCGATTTCTTCAAAATTTCAGACTTCTTATACAAAGAGACACCCCCCTTTCTTATTACAACTAAAGTGTAACACAAAAAAGGAGAGGTGTCAAGTTTAATATTAAAAAATTTAAAAATTTTGTTGGAAATTTAAGTTATTTGTAATCTGTTGGTTACACCTACTTTATTTAAAGAAACCTATAATCGAATCAAACAAAGACTTAACAAAGTTCCCTGCTTTTTCTAATACACCATGTTCTTCTGCGGACTTCAAAAATTTACTCACACCTTCAGAAATAGTGTCTTTTAAGTCGCCTAACTGATTTAAAACCTCTTTAGAGTCGATGGCAGAAGTTTGTTGATACCCCTTAGCGAATTGAACAAGTTGAGAGACTTGTTCATCTGAGATAATACCATCAAGCTTGTTGTCTTTTAGAGCTGTCTTTACAATCTGCTCAACTTTCTTATCATCAGCAACTTGACCTTTGTTTTGCTTTTCTTTTGCTAATTCAGTTTTAATCTGAATTAGAGCGTTATCTAACAATTTACTGTCAAAACCTTTTGCGTCCTTATTCGCTTCAGCAATTTGAGCCGTTGTTGAAACTTCTTGGTTGGCAATCTCAGTTCTTTTTGCATCTACTTCTTGACCGTTTACTTCCAAAGCTTTAGAAACACCCACCAAAGCAGACTCACCTGTTACTTTTACAGGGGCAGACACTTCAATCGCTAAATCTGTTGCCCCTGCAGTAATTGCAGCATTGCGATATTGAGTCTCAGTTACACGTGTAATATTATCTGGAGTCACAATTTTTACTGTGATACCCTTGCCTTTGTCTTGTTTGGCTACCAAGGTAGAAGAAATCAAAGAGACACCACTAACATCCGACTCATTCATATACTTACCGTAGTCTTTTTCAGAAACTACTTGGCGCTTTACATTTGCGACATCATGAATATTGAAAGATTTATTGACTTCTTCAACCTGAGAGTCGGTCAGACTACCACCATAAACCAACGTGGGTTTGCCCCACTTCTCGTCAATCGTGTCTGTTTGAATGCTTGCGTGTGCGACTTGTGTTCCAAACCCAAGAGCTAGGAGGGATAAAGCGGATACCGAGAGTAATTTGAGTTTATTCATAATAAAGTTCCTTTTTGCTTATTAACTTACCTATCTGTAAGATTAAAAGTATTATATCACTTATTTATACTATTTGCAAGAACAAACAAAAATAGGACACCGTCTTACCGTTGCCCCGTCAAAAAGTTAAACTTTTTATTTGTAAAATCATTATATCACAAACGAAAGTAATTAGCAAACATAATTAGTAAACTCAGTTTATTATTTTAAAGCTTTTGTTACTGCTCTTAGGCTTGCATTATATTCAATGCGTGAGAAACCCATTTGTTTGGCTAGTGGATAGTAGCTTTTCTGAAGTAAATCCAATAATGCATCTTCAGAGTCATAATTTCTACCGAACCAAACTACGTCATTATAAAGTTCACCTAACCAACATAATTCTTTAATTGAAGTCAAGTCGTCAAAGAGCCAACTTCCATTGCCGTCACCTTCTGCAAATTGTAAATCATGAGACTTACTTTTCATGCGAGAATTGACATTCACAGTTAATATAGCCGTGTTTCGGTAATTCTTACTAGTGGTTCGAAACTCAGTTTTTGCAGTGGTTCGGAACAATTTTAATTGATACCCAATAGTGCCTGATGGTTTGTGATAAGTTAAAACATAACCATTGGCATCATAAGAGAATACAAAGCAATTTTTCTTAATTGGTTTTTCTGGGAAAGCTTGCATTAAAGCTAAGTAATTTGTTTTTGCTACCACAATCAAACGAGTTAAAAAGTCTGCGAACTTAACTAGTTCTTTTGTTCTTTCGTCTAAGTCTTTGTAATTCATGAGAGTACACCCAATCTACTAACTCTGAAAATACCCTAATTTGTTGTAAAGATGTGTCTGAAAGTCTAAGTCTTTGTTAATCTCAGTAGTCGGGATTTTCATATCTTTAGCTAATTTCAAGGCTTGGTCTACCAAATCCTCAAAGAGAACATTCCCTAGACTTTCGTAAGCTAAAAGGTGCCAGTCGTTGTCACTTTCATAGACAATATTTCCATCTTCATCAAATACAAGGTCTGCAATCTTATAAACAAAGGAGTCTTCAAAAGATAGACCACGTTTATTTGCTTTATACTCTGCAAAGAGTTTATTTTCTTGGAGTTTAATTAAAACATACTTAGACATTTTTGAATTTTTAGTATGCAAAATTAAACGTAATGTATAATCATCTAAACGTTCTACGCTCCACCTTGTAGAACCTCTGTCATAAGCCATATTTGAGCTTTGCAAAGGAAGGTCTTGTTCATTTAGGCGACTCAACCTAACTAGTAACTTCGTAAAGTAAGCAAACTTAATTACTTTCTTGTCTGTTTCGTTCAATTCTTTAAACTTCATATTCACCACCAAACTTTCTACTTAAACCCACAACTTGTTTGTATTACTGTAAATTACTGTTAATCTGTTTAACTCTTGTGTTATCTTTTTCTGAGAATAACCCAAATCTGTAACCAATGGAACTGTTAAGGATACCAACTCTAAGAGTAAAGGAGTTTCTAAATTAGCATAAGCAATCAAACTTAGTTCTTCATTCAAGTCAATCGAATAGAAATCATCAGTGTCATTTATATCTGCTAACTTAAATTCAATCCAATCATCTTCATATTGACTAGAGTTGCCAAAGAAACCTAACACCCAACTTGTAGGAGTTTGTCTCAACTGAATGTGTTGACAAATCTTACCTTGTCTCACTTTGACTATATCACGAAACTCTGGATCACAATAATCTAACTCTACAAACTTACTAGAATTGGGAGTCTTTCTTAAATCATATATGACTTGTAAAGGAGAGTCATCAGCAGAACCGTGTACTAAATCAACTAGCAAGCTACATAGATAATGAAATTTAATTTGGAGTTTGTTTGGTTCGTCTAAATCTTTATATTGTATCATTTAATTTACACCTCTAAGCAAATCCAAACCCCACCAAGCACTCAGTCATGTACTCCATAGCATCTTGGTCATAACCTAAATCGGAAGAATTAAAAACAACTTTGAATAGGCGGTATCGGTTAGTTCCTTTATAAGACACTTTATAAACCCCCACATAAGTATGTCCTTCCATATCATTAAAAGAAACAGACTTTACTGAAGTTGGAACCACAGTTTCAATTCTACCTTTTTCATCAAGTCCTTTCAACAAACTTAACAAATTACCAATTTTATAATACTTTGCCATAACTCAAATACCGTCCATCAATTTAATAAAATCAGTATAACATAAAATCAAAATAAAAGCAAGTTAGAAGAAAACACAAGCACAATACCTATCAACCCTTGTAAAATCAAGGTGTTTCTGCTATAATAGATATAAAATTCAGTTTAAACGAGGTGCAAAATACAATGACAAAACCAAATGTAGTTTCTCTATTTTCTGATGCTGGCGGTATGGATTTAGGATTCATAAAAGCCGGATACCGAGTGATTTGGGCGAACGACTTTCAGAAAGATGCAGTAGAAACGTATCGAAAGAACCTTGGAAATCACATAGTACATGGAGATATTACTCAAATCACAAGAGACCAATTACCTAAAGAACCTGTAGATATTGTTCTTGGAGGTTTTCCCTGCCAAGGATTTAGCGTAGCAAATATAAAGCGCTCAATGGAAGATAAACGAAATTTTCTTTACTTGGAACTGCTTAGAGTTGTAAAAGAACTACAACCAAAATTCTTTGTTGCTGAAAATGTTAAAGGACTTCTTTCTATGCAAAACGGACAAGTTCTTAATATGATTTTAAAAGACTTCGAGAACTTAGGATACCGAGTGAACTACCAAGTATTAAATGCAGCAAATTACAGAGTACCACAAAGTAGAGAACGTGTTATCATCATTGGGAACCGAATTGGAGTGGAAAACCCTTTTCCAACACCAACTTATACAACCAATACTCAATTAGAACCACACCTAAAACCCACACCTACTGTCGAAGAAAGTATTGGTTTTCTTCAAAGCGAGGAACTTGTAAACGGAAAATTAGAAGATAGAATTATTGTCAACAACCGATTTATCTACAATCATGTAGCAAGCACAAATGTTGCAGACTCTTTCTTTACTCGAAAGAACCCTCCTACACAAGAGGAAATTGTAGACTACCTTAATTACTACCGAAAAGAGTGTAAACTTAGTATTAAGAAGATTGACGAAGTATTAAGATACCGACACACTGCAGGTCACTGGTTCAGAAAAGACAAATATGGAAGTTTACCTAGTGTTTCAGACTGGTGGAAATTGAAAGATATTTTACAATTTGACGACACCTACGATAAACAAATGACTGAATTGATTGAAAAAGAAATTACATTTGAACAGTCTCTTAGAATAACTAACTGGGACCGACCTAGTGACACAATTACTGCAAGCACCCCTGAAATTCATGTAAATAAACAAAGAAGGTTATCTGTGAGAGAATGTGCAATCTTACAATCATTCCCTGATAACTTTATCTTCTACGGAAGTCTCACTTCTATGTACCGACAGGTTGGAAATGCCGTACCTCCTAAATTAGCTAAGGCTATTGCAAAAGAAATTAAACCACTACTAAAATAAAAAGAGTGCAACTTATGTTGTACTCTTCTTTTCTTTTCTTAACTAAACAAATCTTCCAAGACAGTTAAAATGTCTTTACGCTCAAACCATGTAGAATAATGAAGAAAGTCAACGTGCAAGTTTTTAGTAATTTCTGTAAAAGAAAACGAAAACCCATCTTCTCTACTACCACTTCGTTCATACTTACCATAGTCATAGTAATCCTCAGAAATTAAATCAAACTTAAGAGTATAAGTTCCAGAAGCATTCACAAAGAAAAGCACTAACAAGTGTTGTGTATTACCATATTCATCTTTAAATACCGTACGATACTCGACAGGCCCACTTTCCCTAGAACTTGAATTTAAACACTTAAGTTGTTTCAAACAAAGCAAAATAGAAGGGCGTTTGAAGAACTCTTCAAAATAAGCATCTTGGAAGTTCTCTAAACGTTTTTGGTCATTTCCAAATAGTTCATTTACAATACTCATAATTTTTACCTCTACATTAAATCATAATCTAGCAAACATTTACGCATGTAAGCTAGAACATCCGAATTGCGTTCCAAAGGTTTCCACTTAAAGACAACTTTGAATAAACGATACCGAGTTGTGTTATTGTAGTCTACTCTCAGAATTCCTACATAAGTACCATCTTCTTTATACTTGAATGGTGCAACTTTTACAGAAGTGGGGTATACAAACTCAACTCATCCCAACTTTTTAAGCTCCTGTAACTCGTTTAAAACCTTATCGAACTCACGACATTTAAGCATAATTTAACCTTTCTTCACCACTAAACTCAACCCAACAAATCCGTGAACGTAGCTATGGATACCCCTTGTTGAGAGAAGTCATGTGTTGCTTCTTCTACAGAGTCCACAAACTCAGCACCTACAAACTCTGCAAAATCTTTCAAGTTCAATGCAGTTTGAGACTTACGTTCTACTGCAAGAGTCAATTTCTCACTTGCTTGTTCATTTGGAACTCGACCACCAACCGACAAGTTTGTAAGCACTACTGCGCCTTCAACATTTGTTGCAAAAACCATCGCTTTATCTGTTGGAATACTTGCTTGGAACAAAAGAGAACCATCTTCCACTACAGAAGTTGCTTTCTTATCCAAAGATTTAGAAATGTAAATCTTACAAGCATCTGAATCGAATTGGTTATATGGATTCATACTAAAAGTCAAACCTTGCACACCTTCAATGAGCAACCCTTCTGCTGCCAAACCTTGACGGTTTAGACAAGTCATATCTCCTGTGTAAGTGACACCACTTATGCTCTCTGAATAGTAACCAACGTGGCGACCGTCTACGCTTTGAGCGTGTAAGTCCAAATCACCATCTTGGTTCCAGTAGATACCGATTTGGTAGTTGTCTGGAACCTCAATACGAGTATACATAGGGTATGAACCAATGAAAGACTTAGCAGTTGTAGGAAGTGCAATCGAAATGTGCTCTTCTGGTTGATAGAATTTCAACTCTTTGTCTGCAAAGCGAGACTTGAACTCTTCTTTAATACGCTCTAAGTACAAGGCAGCTACATGGTTCGCTAAACCGCTAATCGGAGTCTGTTTAAGAGCTTTCACAAAAGTTTTACCGTTACGAATACGATAAACTTGGTAATCACCCTCAACCAAAACAAGCAATTCACTCAAATAGTTGTAGTAGCGAATAAGCTGATAGTTTGTGATACCGCTCAAGTCTTTAGGGAACTCATTCAAAAGAGTTTTAAAGGTGTGGTCTTTACGAGAAACCTCAGACAAGCGCTTCATAGCATTGACTTCTTTTTGCAAACCTAGTTTGCGCAAGGTCAACCACAACTGCTTGTTTGGACGGAAATGATCTGCTAAAGGTTGCAACCCTTGTTTTGACACAAAATCTTTAACCAAAGAAACAATCAAGTCTTTCTTATCTTTTGACAAGTGTTGGATTTTGTAACGTAAATGACTAAATGTCATAGCGTTTTTGTAGTAGTCAGTTGTACCTAAAAGGATACGAACCAACAAACGAACTAGTAACTCTGGGTTTTTAGGAGCGCACTTGTAACGATACCCAAACTCAATTTGAAGTTCTTTATTAGCTTTCTCTCCAATCTCTACACCGTAGTGTTCAACCAAGTCTGCCAAAATTGAAATGTCGCTTGTAGGTAAAGCTAAAGGTTGATTTAGAAACTTCTCTAAATCTTCTCGAACTTCCATGTAAGATTTAATTTCAATCGTTGTTAAATGTGTATTCAAGGCAGTTTGAAAGGCTTTTTCCTCAGAGTTTGGAATAAAGTCTGTGCCGAAAAATTCTTTTAACCCACCGTAAGTCATTGCATAATGACAAAGACGGTCAAATACCACTTCTTCCCAACTTAAACCTTTACGAACTTCAAAAGTTTCGTAAAAAGTAGCGTTGGCATTTCTAAGGTCAACCCCATAAAGTTTAATCAAAGCGTCTGCAGTCTCTTTTGAAATTGGTTCAAGAGGATCTACGAGGATACCGTAAGTTAAACACAACTGAGTGTTTTTAAGATCTCCTACTTCTTTTGTGCTTTCTACAACTTTTAAATATTTTGCTAAAGTTTCAATTTGTGCGTAGTTCATTTCTAACCTACTTCTTTCTATTTTTCCAAACTGAAAGCCCTAAACCAACCGATTTAGAGCTAACAACGTGCGAACTGTAATAAACAATTCATAGCAGGGAAGCACGTCTTACCTAGTACCACCTACTACGAACCAAATATTCTCCTATGTACAAGGAACAGTTTTGTGCAATCAATTTAATTAGGCGAGGTATAAAATTCATCTGCTTTAAATTTCGGTAAAGGAATACCTTTATGCCAATTATGTTTAAATTATAGCACAACTTGAACGTTTTGTCAAGAGAAAAGTATACTCTTACAAAACTTTATGATAGTATTGGTCATCACAATCATCTTCATCAATGTAACCACCAAAATAACGAGCCAACCCTGTTAAAACACTCACCGCAACAGGATCCATACCCAAGGATAAGGTTGTAATAGGTTGATTAAACTCTGGTAAATCACAGTCTAAATTCGCTTCAATTTCCTCTGGCTCTAAAATAAAGCGAGAATTATAGTGATAGAAAATGTTACGAGTAGTACCGTTAACCGCAACATCAATAAAACCATATTCCTTGAAATCTTCACCGTTGCGGTATAAAATAGGACAAGAGACACCGTTTACAGTCGTAGTTTTTGGATGGGTAGTAGGCTCATCCACCCCGACATTTACATTTAAAACGGAAAGGTCGCCTATAAATCTACTTACATACTCTAATGCACTTACAATTTCATTCACTGAAACATGACCTAAAAGAGCCACTTTTGTATCATTTGCCATTTGTTTTTACCTCATGTAATTTGATAGGTTTATTGTAGCAAAAATAAAAAGAAAAGTCAAGAATAAATCTTGACTCTTTTTCTTATAAACCAACCATATAATCGCTATCTTCCATAGCTTCAACTTGACCGAGAAGATACCCATTCCCAACTTGCGAGAAGAAATCATGGTTGGAAGTACCCGTTGAAATACCATTCATAATGATAGGGTTAACATCATCTGCTGAATCTGGGAACAATGGGTCAAGACCTAAATTCATAAGTGCTTTATTTGCGTTATAACATAAGAAAGTCTTAACCTCTTCTGTCCAACCAATTTCATCATATAACTCTTCGGTGTAGCGCTCTTCATTTTCATAAAGTTCGTACAACAAATCATAAGTCCAAGCTTTTAGCTCTTCTTGTTCTTCCTCAGACAACTCATTAAACGCTAATTGGAACTTATAACCTATGTAAGTACCGTGAACGCTATTACCTGTTATAACTACAGAACCACCTTTTCCACGTGTTACCAAATATCCTGACGGAACTTGGATACCGTAGACTTGCGCACCTTCGACTTCAGTACGAACAACCGAAGTCCCAGCAGTAAGTGAGCAATTTTTAATAACGTGAAGACAATAGTTCTTAACACCCTCAACTATATAAGGGTCGCTATCTTTGACAACAGAGACTCTTGTTTTATACCCAACCAAAGTACATAAGCTTTGAACATAATCAATGTAATGCTTATGTGTTGAATAGTAGTTGAGAGAAGTTTCACACTCATTGGAACCAACCCAATCAAAAAGTGTATCTAAATAATCTTGACACCACTCTAAAGTGACTGTATTTAAGTCTCTCTTAGGTAACAATTTGAGCTTGTTAAGGTCAATACCTTGATTTGGGATGTCTGGTAGACGGAGCATATTGCCATTACCATACTTGTAAGTATAAGCTACATAATCTAAACCTAGACGGTCAAACAGTTCTTTAAACCGTTCAATCTTATCCAACTTACTACTACTTACAACCAAGTCAATTTGTTGAGCTTGTTGAGTTAGTGTACCGTAACGAGACATAAGAAGATAAAACTTTTCCCAATCTGTTAATGAAATTGCTCCCTTATTATCTGTAAGCAAAGGAGTTGAATGTAACCAAGAAGAAGTTTGACCAAATTTCGTCTCCGCAGTTCTTGTTACTAAACCATCACTTGTAATAGCCTTACGAATAATTCTATGCTTTGGACTACACGTCAAATCAACATAACCAAGCTGAGATTTGAAATTGTATAACTTTGGTGCATAGTCAGTTGAAATCGTGGAAACAGGTGCAAAATTTGTTCTACGAGTTTCTTTATCAAACTGTAATACCAAGTCTTGAGGGCGAATATCGGCAACAGATACCCAACCTTTAGGTGTTAGTACCTCTTGATCTTTTGTCATACACTCATCTCTAATAATAAGCTTTATAATCTCAGCTACGTTAGGAAGTTTATTGTTCCCTAAGTACCATAAAGGAGTAAAGAAACCTGAGTAGAAAAGGAAAGATTCTAAGAACACACTTGCGACTTTCTTCTGTAGAGGCGTTCCTGTATCATAAATACGCTTGATAATTTCAGCTTTCTTCTGCAAATAAGGGTTGTTTGCAGTCCACTCAAAAATCTCGTCAATTTCAGACTTGGTATTCAATGTGGAGAAGATTGAGGAGTAAGATTTAGCGTGGACACAGTTGCCTGAAATTACAGTTCTTTTACCTGCTGAAACTACTAAAAATTGAGAAGGTACTTCCACACCGTAAACCTCTTCACCCTTCAACTTCTCAAAAGACAGATTTTGGAGTTGAATATCACGTTGATTTTTAGCAGATAAAATACGAACATAGTAACTATTACTGTAAGTCTCTGAACGAGTATCTTCTCTAATTCCTGAGCTATAAACATAACCTGCAAACGTACATAAAATTTCTATAAATTCTGCATTTGTTTGCTCCTTTGTGTAGTAAGTTATGTAACCTTTAGAACCATCATCTTTATAGTAAACATGAGAATCCCATATAGAAAGCTCATCAATAAACTGTCTAGCTTTTTGCTCATCAAAGTCCCGTAATGAAAACCAATTAGTAAATAATTTAGGTTTCATATCCAAAGAACCTAAATTATTAAAAGGTATGTATACGTTGAAATTGCGTCTAGGTTTATTCTTATCCAAACTTGGCTTAATTTCAACGCACGAAATACCCAGTTCTGCACATAATTCTTTTAACTTACTTATCTTGTGTTCTTTAGAAAAACTAAACCGAATAGTAAAAGTTTCAGTTTTTAAACGAGGGTCATTATCTCGATATTGTTGAATCCGTTCAACTTCCCTCTCGGTAATAGACCCATCTGCTTGGAAAGCAATCAATAACTTTTCGAAAGAAGTCAAAGGAGACACTAAGTTTTGTGTAACAAAAGGTCTGATTAAAGGAACACGACGATAAGCGGTTTTAGGCAATTTCACAAAATCCTCAGCAGTTACAACCCCACACTTATAAGACTCCCACACACCAGAAGGCGCGCCTGATTTTAATAATGTCTCTTCAAAAAGCATACGATGTCCGGGGGATACCCTTAAATCTAGTGCTGAGTTATATATGCGCTCAATATGAGGAGCTTTATGTTTAGAAGTCTCTAAAACTTTCTCAAATTGTGTAGTTTCTGCTTTTGGATTGTAAGCCAAAACAGTATCACCTACAACTATATTAGCAATAGGAACCCAACCTCTATCAATCGTTAGAAGTTTATGGTCTTTCGTATAGCACTCCATAAACTCAATATTGTTCAACACTGCTTCCTCATGTTGAGTGCGAACATCTGGTTTAATCGCGGATACCCCGTCAACGGACTGCAACGTGTCAAGCAAGGTCAACCCCCCAAATACTTTACCTACTAAGTCTCTTTCTTTCTCAGACAGTCTGCGCCAATCATCTAAATCATTAGATAAAGGAATACGAGTGTCTAACCAAAATTGCTCAGTTAATTTCTCCCAAGTCGCTTTATCGACCACATCTTCTATAGCATTCCAATTTATAGCTTTATAATATTCTGTTTCTTGTGTCACTGTTTTCTCACTTTCTAACCGTAATCTCATTTGTAAAATCATTTTGCAATACTCTAAAATGTACCTCTGAAATTGCACCACTTTGATAGAGATTGTATAGATTAAAATGTACATACCTTAAAAAGTAGACTTCATCTTTGGTTAAGAATAAGTCATTCAAGTAGTGAAATTCTAACCAAGTCAGCATCTTTACAATATCAACACACCTAAAACTCTCTAACTTTTGAATAGGTTCTTTAAATTCTTCTCTAAATGCGTATAAGAAAGACTTAGCTAAATGTTCACTTGTTATCGATATAGACGAAACATCAAAAGAAACAAGAATTCTTTTCTTCATAACCTAAATCTCCATTCTATTTTTCTAACTCAATTACAAAATCTGTTGAAGTTGAACCGAACCAACCATATACAGTTCGTTTACCTTTAATATCGCCGGTTTTTCCTATAGCATCAGCACCATAGTAAATCGTAAACGGTTTGAAGTCTTGAAGCGTACCTGCACGATACTCTTTCTCTTTACTACGAACCTCAGTAGCTAGAGTTGTAAAGTCGGGACCTTTGAATTTTAAATCCTCGTGTTTCACTAAAATAGTAAACGAATCAGTCCAACCTAAAAGTGGACTCGCTATTTCATTTGTCAAAAGAGGGTAAGGAAAGTCTTCTGTTCTTTCATGGTAATCTACAAGAACATGTCTGTCCCAGTTCATCATGCGAAAACCTAAACATAGGGTTGTAACCATTAGTAAAAAGGTTACAAAAGACCTAAGTTTCGATTTAGGTTCAAGTGGAAACTCCCCCGCTGACATAAAACCTAAAAACAAGGTAGTTAAAGCTAATAAACAAGAGCCAAGTGCAAACAACCCTGCGTGTTTAGCAAAAAGGACATAAGGCAAAACTAAAAATATACTAACTCCGTAGATACCCAAGCTAATCCAAGTTAGTCGATTTGGACTACTCTTAAATCGCAACCACAAAGATTGGAAATCTTTAGGTTTTTCTTCAATCAAAATACTATCTGCTCTATCTTCACTACTAATCGTCTTATTATCTGCCATTTTCTACCCTTTCATCATCTCAAAGAACAAAATAGAGAACTCAAGTCTTTGCCACAAAGTCTCCAAGTCATCCTCACGTGTAAATACAAACTGCTCAAGCTGGCGCTTGCGTTCTTCTGAGATACCCTTGTGGTTGAGTTCGGCAAGTGAAAGCCATTTGTTCTCCAACTGATCCAAAATAGACAATTCTTTCTCTGTCTTGGAGCCTTGTCGGAAGTGTTCTGTTGCTTTTAGTTCTAATAATCTTTGACGATAAGGCTCAGTCAATAACTGTGCATCTTGAATTTGGTTCAAATAAGACAAAATCGTTTTGTCTGACACCAAAACTTTTGTTTTCAAGTTTACTGGGTGAAACTGCTCTCTTGTGTGCAAGTAAGCAAAGACCTTGTAAATGTTCTCTTCACGTTTTCCTGCAGACAGAGAACCCATCTCTCTAAGTTTGTTTGCCATGCTTTTCTCAACTTTCTAAATTATAGTTTCGCTAACTGCCTTAATTTGACAATTAGGCGTTCTGTATCATACTGTTCATTTTGTGCAAACTGTTTTAGTTTACTTAGACTTCTAATCTGTAAAAGAGTTTCTAAATCAATATTTGAGAAGTAATCTTTTACCAAAGTTACAAAATCATTTATATCGAAACCTTCAAAATACTCCTTACCTTCAACTAAATTCATCTTCTCATTAGCCAAACGCTTCAAATGGTCTTCTGCACAAAACATAATGTATTTATCTACAACGGAATCTCCTGTTTTAATAGTTTCCCAAAAGTAGCACAGTCTCATTCGACCGTTTGTCTTAGGATTGTTACCGCTAGAGCGAGTATACACCCCTCTTCGGGATACCCAATTCTCAGTTCTACCAACCTTTATAACTTGGCTATCTGGTAAATAACATACATAGACAATATTAGTGTTGTTCTTAGGAATTTCAGACTCAATCACTTCTCTGTTCAACCACTGACGTTCTTTATATTTGACAGAATTTACGGTATCCGTATGTTCTTCAAACCAATAAGAAACTGAGTTGTAAATACTAGTGTAAGTCAATTCCCTACCTACCCCTATATGTTGATAAACTTTAGTCTCATAACGACTTCGGTTAGAGTTCCATTCAACAAAAGGCTCAAAATATGAGTTTAAACCTAAAGTAAAGAAAAGACCCGTATCTCTAAACCAATCGAAATAACATCTGTAATCAAACTTAGTTTGAAGTCTCTTAAATTCTGAGTCCTTCAAGTCCGAAAATACAAAGTTAGAATGTCTAAAAGCAGTATTGTACTCAGACTCCGTATTATAAACAAAGTCTGCAATCTTTGTGTGAGACAACCCTGTTAAATTTAAAGTAAGTTGACCACCAACAACCATACCCCCAATTACAATTTCATGAGTTATAAAAGGTATGTTTAAGTAATTAGACCCAAATTCACTTAGTAAAAAGTCTTTAACCGAAACCAAATCACCTTGAATATTGGTGAATACCGCAGTTTCTAAGTCTCTGTTTTTCTGAATAGTATATTTATCTAACCTACTCATTTTTCTCTGTATAATTGAACGTAAACCAACATCAGATTTACGTTGATACCGAGCTTCCCTTTTCTTTTGTTTTTCTGCGATACGGTTTTGTTCCTCTAGTAAGCGTTTCTGCTTCTTAAAGTCTTGTTGGAACTCTAACATCTCATTAGGGTTTTCTTTCCAAGAAGGTTTAGAAACTTGAGAAGACTTCTCAGAAATCCTATTTTCATACTTATAAGGGTCAAAAGAGTTAGAATCTAGTTTATCAACCCACTGAGCTAAGAATTTTTGCCAAACTTCATGGTTGCAACCACCTTGGGATACCCATGAAGTTATAAATGGGTCTAAACAATTTAAACTAGGCACACCTACCCAAATTTTATGCAAGTAATGTTTTCTGAACTTCTCTAAAGACAAATATTTGGCTTGCCCTGTCACATAAGGTTCTATAGGTAAAAATAGAACCTCTAACCCAATTTCAACTTGTTTTTGAAGGTTGTAAAGCTTAGTTAAATTCTCTACAGTCATAAGATACAACCAAGCATCTAGTGACTTCCACGTGGTTTGCAAATCCGATTTGTAATAATGCTGAGACTTAGCATCGATTAAAACAAAACTCTTAGCAGTGTTAGAATCACCGACTAAATATAACATATCTTATCCTCTGCGAAATTTAGCACTCCGAATCATCACAACTAGAGAAAGCAAATAGTTTTCAACTAACTTAGCTTTCATAAAGTAAGCAGTTTCAGCTCTTCTTAGTAACCATAATTCTGCTTTATCCGAATCAGTAAACTCAAAAACTTCATAGAATCCTTTAATTTTTAGATAAAAGTCTTTGTCAGTATGTAGCAAAGAAACATCAGCTTCTGGACGGAAATGAGAGCCGTCAAACGTAGTATGATACCCAAAAGCTGAGAGTACAGTCGTAAAAGGCATATCTTTGAAATCTGTGAAGTAAGCATCTAAGTGGTCTACCTCTACCTTTTCTTGCTCTACATTTCTAGGTAATTTTGCAAATCGTTAATCCAACTCTCGCCGCCATTTTCTACCTAAAATGCTAGGTCTTTTCTTGTTTTGTTTTGCCATACTATATTTCTTTCTATGTTATTTTTATAATTAGATTTTATCAAAAAATAAAAAGAAAGTCAAGGGAAAATGACTTTCTTGGTTGGGTTAAATGCGAATTTGATAAGAGGTTGCTGCTTGGAAAAATTCTGCAAAACCGTAGTCAGACATACAGAAAGATACCGAATTGGGGAGCCAAACATCTAAGTTTAAAGGTATCACATAGTTCTCAGCAAACCTACAAAACTTACTGTAGAGTCTATTTGCTTTTAAAACTTGCTCCAAAGTTTGAGTTAGGTCAACCACTAAGATATGATGCGAGTGTTTCAACTCACCAATAATATTAGTGTAGCGGTTTAAGTTCAAATCTGAGTCATCCAAGTTAAAAATGTAATCTGCCTTATAATACTCAAGACGAGTCTTCAGTTTAGCAAAATCGTAAATATTAGGTAGGATAAAATTCTTTAAATCTTGAAGGTCTTTTTCACGTGTTGAGTAGAACTTCATAATTGCTAAGTCTTCCCAAGATAGGACAAGAACCGTTAAGTTTGAGTAGTTTAGCTCTTTATCAAAAGAGACCTCAGAAATGTCTGGGACTACGAAAATCTTTTCTACGTCATTAGAAAGTTGAAAGGTTTGTAACTGCTCAACGGTTAAAGGTAAAGAGCCAATATAATCAATATCTCTAGTCTCACGGTAGCCACCGGATAATAAGGATACCGCAGAACCACCTGTAACAATGATTTTAGCAAATTTGTCTTGACGTTCTAACTCTGAATTTAACTGACTTAATTTCTCTAAAATCTTAGTGTATGACAACGTTTGATAAGGTATGAACATCCTCTTCTCCTAACTCTTTCGCAAAAGTCCTCGTAGACCAAACTCTCTTTGGTAAATAAATAGAACCACTTAAAACTAACTGACAATTTTCCTCAGACTCAAGCCAATCTAAAGCATCAAGTGTCTCTCTTTGCCTTGGTCTATCCAAAGAAAAGTACAAGACTTCGTGTCTTAGAATTAGGCGCATTTTATCAATTAAATCAAGTTTTTCCAAATTAAAACCCTCCGTTCCAATTCCTTTGTTTAGTGTAACATAAACAGAAAACAAGCGCAAGACTTGTTTAAATCAAGTAAGTTAAGAAGTTGAAACTTTATGAAAATTCCTATCCTCACTAGCTTTGTAACGTTCATCTAGGTAAGCATCAAAATGTAAAGCCAATTTTCTTAACAAATCAACCGTAACTTCATTTGTTATAGCACTTATATAAGTCCTAGACAACTCAAATCTGTCTCGTTCTAGCTCATTAGCAAACTCATACAAATATACATGTGCATCGTTGTTGTCTTTTGCAAAATAGTAAGATAAGGAAAACTTCTTACCTCGATACCGCACCATGTATTTACCTGAAATAATACGAGTAGGTAAAGGCGGATACGGACTTGATGGGTCATTTTCTCCAAAATAAGTTTCTTTAACAGAACCTTTAAGCACTTCGACTTCAAACTTGTCTAAAGCACTTAATAAATCAGACTCTTTTAGAAACCCTGCTATAGAAAGTTGAGAGTGTAAAAACATAAAACCTCCAAAATAATCAAATATAATTTAAACCCTCTAATTTGCTCCGTATCGCGTTTTAAATCTTTGAGGTGTAATTCTACCACTTTGATATTTGAGACGAAACTGGGGCAAATTAGGACGGTTTACGAGCGAGTTAGGACAAGTCAGAAGGTGAGGATACCGAGTGAGTATACTTCTCAGAAGTACATGGAGTTTCAAACTTAAAAGTTTGACCTTCTTTAAGTTTTCTATTCTTACGAATAGAAGACAAATCGTAACCTTCTTCATAATCATCACAATCGCAATCCTGACCCCAGTCACGTTTACATCTACACTCAAATTTTCGGTCTAACTTATACCACTTTTCTTTGAACTTAGCTAGAGACATAAGGAAGACTGTTTGAGTAGTAAAACCTGTAGTTTTGTCAGTAGACTCAACTGTGCAGTAATGCAACTCCCTTGGAGTATAAGCGGAAATAAAAGCAAAGAATACATTTAGAGCGAAAGTTCCGTCTTCCAAAACTAGGTATTTTGGAGTGCTACTTTTCTCTGCAAAACTTACTAGACTCTCTAAATCAGCAGCGTAAACTTCAGCGAACTCACATGGAGTTTGAATACCGAAATCATGGAACTCAATAAGGAAAGTGCCTGTTTCATCTCTCGTTAAGTAAGAGTAGTCTTCGAAGTCTACAATCTCCTTTATACCGAATTTAGAGTCTTCAGCACAGTTACGTTCTGTTTGAAATTCTTCAAGTGTACAAAACTCTTTGTGGTAAGGTGACTTAAAGTCTGACTTCTTGGTGCAATCTAAACCGCCAATCGTATAAGTTTTAAACGTAAATTGGTTTGCATATTTCTCCAAAAAGGCTATTAGAGGGTTCTTTCCATACCCTGCAATAAAGAAATCAATTTGGTTCTGTTGAGCAAAAGCTAAAAGCTCTTGAATGTCGGATTGTTTTACTGTTACTGTGTTCACCACTTATACCCTCCAGTACTCCACTCTACAAGACTATTTACAACACACCTTAAGACTGACACATATTTTACCAAATCTAACTTAAACTTTAAAGTCCGTTGAGGTTTACGCGAAGTATCTTGAAGCATGTATTTAATACTATACCAACTTTTTAAACCTTTTTCTATAGTTATCCTTGAATCACCTAAAATAAGTTCTTCTAAGTTTCTGTGATAATCAGACCACTCAATATCTAAACCGGGGAAAGCAACAATAGAATTAACCAAAGTTTCAAGTTCTGTTAAAGCGGAAATCATCCTAGAAACATCATAGTAAGGATAATTTCTCTCAAAATTATCTATCGTTAATAATACATCTCTTATCGCCCAATTTAATTCTTTTGAATATCTTTTTACTGTGTAATCAACCATAATTCATTCACTTCCTTTTCTATTTTCTTTATTATATCAAAACTATGGAAGTTTGTCAAATAAAAAAAAAGAGGACTTGAAGTCCTCTAAAGTTTAACTTTCTGATAATTGTACATAAAGTTCAGATAACAACTCTGCTAACTTCACATAGTCCTCGTAAGTAGAGACTCTGCGTTTTGCATGAATACGTTGAATCAAAGACACTTGTGTGCCTGTCAGTTCAATATTTGGTTCACTTAAGAATCGATATAAGACTGAACGGTAGAAGGTATCAACATAAAATTCAATGAAAAGGTCAAGTTCATCAACCGACTTTCGCATTAAAGATACCCAAACCTCTGCTTTTCTTAGCTCTACCTTAGATTTAGTTTCTAGGTAATTGTTCAAATAGTGCAAAATCTGAAAAATTTCGCTGTCATACCGTTTTTCCATAATCTATGCTCCAATCAACCGTACAAAGTCTGAACCTTTTAAGTTCAAATCATTAAAGTGTTTGTTTAATTCCATGAAGGACATTGACTCAAAGTTTTCAAGTTCTTCTTTACTTACTAACCAGTAGTAATTAGAGTGCCAAGCGAACTCCTTACTGTAAATAGAGATAAAATCAAGACAGTTTAGTGATTCTGCAACTTCAACTACAAGCTTATCCAAATCGAAGTTCACAAAGTCATATACTTGATTGAGTTTATCCTCAATGACGTCTTTGTCAGTACCGTTTTCAAAGAACACATATAAATTCTTATGAGACCAATATGAATCTTGAACGAGGATACCGCAAGGTATTTGGAGTTCTTTCAACTTTTCTTCTACTTTTGAGTACAAGACTTGTAGAACTTCTTCTGTATACTTCTCTTCTAGCTTTTTGTCTTCTAAAAGTTTCTTGTAGTCTTCTTCCGTTTCATAAGGAATATAGTTCCAAGGAGCTTTTACAAAATCTTTCAAGGAGCGTAAAGTAGAGTAATAATCGATTAACCCAAACTCGAAGTTTTTATCAATATAATTGTTGTACAAAGGAGACCACTCAGCTCTCGAAGGTTTAAATTTGTCCAAAATGCAAAGACGTTCACCGAAAATAACTGGTAGTTTTACCACCCGAGTTGGATTTCTGAGATTAACTTCTTTATACCACACACCAAACAAAAACTCTGGTAGCTCTTTTAGCTGGAAGTGCATAATCTCATGAGAGTATTTATTTTCAAAAACAAAGTAACCTTTAGGAAATTCTACATTGAATGGAGTTAAACCTAAAGTTTTTAAATACTTCAAGGTACTAACCATCAGGTTTTTGTTTTCTTTAGTTGCATGTTTTCGTTTAATTCGTTTATTCATTTAATTTTTACCTACTTTCTCACAACTGTCTCGCTATGAACTGAAACGGTACCTTGAGATGGACTATCAGATAAAGAGATTGTAACTTTTCTAATAGAACCCGTTCCTTTTTCTCGGAAAAAGTCTGCATAGTTATCCATAGCAGATATAGCATCATCCAAACTAAACCATCGAGCCTTAATTCGTAAATTTCCACGGTCATCTATAGAGACGAGGTTTTCATAATAAACAATCGGAGTTAATGGAAAATCAACTTGAGAACTGTTTTGGCGAATCTTTTCTATTTCTTGTTCTTTTATGTAAGACTCTGCTTCTTCTTTAGTGTCAAAAATTTTTGAACCTACTTTGTACTGTTTGATTTCTTCTAGTTTCATTTTTATACCTCTTTAAATTACTGGATTCGCTGGGAGAGTTTCTAAAACTTGGATACCCTCAGTGCTTAGTAACAAAGTCATAGCATCTACCCCAACCTTTGGAACATAAGCTAGTTCTAAGGTTTCTTTATTGAAAATATAAACCTTATCTTCACGTTCTAAGTGCGCTTTTTGGATATGGTAAGCGCTAACTTGGTCTAAAGACTTAAATTCCAAAATTTGAACGGTATATGTGAAAACTCCCAAATCTTTAAGTAAATCCTCAAGTGTTTGTGGCGTTTCAATTACCACAGTAGATGCTAACGTAAATTCTATTGGTTTCATTTATTTTCCTCCATTCAAACGCTCTTCTGCGTTTGTTAAAAGTGATCCAATCGTTTGTAGTTCATCTAAAGTTAAAGTTTCAAGCAAACTAAGTTTTATTTTAACTAGAATAGTTCTCTTTAGTTTTCTTGTTAAAGCGCTTATTTCAGCTTGTTCACGTGTTAAGTGTAAGCAATAGTCTTTACTATAAGCATCAGCAATCAAACCGTCTTCATAACGATACCGATTTTGAGCGCTTGTAGTTACATAAGTAGTTCCTACTTTTTCAACTACCTCCTCTTTTATTTTTCCTACGATATCTACCATGTAAGCTGAAGAAGCAGCGTTCTGCTCAATATAAACAGTCTGACCTACTTGAAAGTCTTTCTTTGTATATTTCACTTGTTTAGCTGACAAATTTTACAACCTCTTTTCCAATTTATTTTCTTTATTATATCAAAATTAGATTGTTTTGTCAAATAAAAAGTGAGGTAAACCCTCACTTTCTTTCATCTATCCAAGAGTTTGAACTGCATTTACATAGAAATTACCCTCAAATTTACCGTCATTTTCAACAGTGTATTTGAAATAGTCTCTATCTTTTCTATTTGCAAATGCATTTATCAAACGAGAGAGTAATTCCTCTGGGTGGATAAACTCTACTACTTGTGGAAACTGTTGAAGTGTCAAATCCAACAAAACAAGAGGAACGGACTGTTCTGACGATACCACACCTAAAACATCATGAGACCATAAGTTTAAACGCAAATCGGTTAGTTTTTCTAAGCTAATTACAAAATTCATAAGCTAAAATCTCCTTCAACAATTATAGTCGTAAGCCAAGAACTTACCGTTTAGTAGTGGAAGGTAAAGTGTACCACTATAGTAATCATCCAAACCAGTTTGATAAACAAAGTAAGATACCGAAGGTGAAGTTTGTTTTACAAACTCAACTCTTGTTTCAAACTTTTTGACAATCCGATAATTTCTGCAATTGTCTACGGAACCACATTCGTATTGTCCGTACCAAGTACCAACCAAACGATTTACATATTCGTACAAGGTAGCACAGTCTTTATAAACCCTGTTGTTGGTCTTATCCGTTAGAGTGGAATATAGAGCTAAACCGTTTCCGAAACCACGTTCATCAAAATAATACCCATAATCAAACGTTCCACCTAGCTCATCTTGATTTAAGTGCAAGGCAGAATATCTGCGTACTAAGTCCTTAATATTCTTGGGAATGATCCTATCTTCTTTTTCTGTCTTTTGTTCATCTTTTATTTTCCTAAGCAAATTTAATTCAGTCAAGTTCGTTATCTACTTTTAATAACTGAGGCGTCTCATAAATGTTACCTACAACCTCTAAAGTCCTAGCAACGGTTTTAACCGCACCTTCAAAATCTTTTAAGGATAAACTACGCGCAATATACTCAACATAACCGTGTCTATCAGCATAAAAACCTAATGTGGGGTGCTTTTTTATACATGCAATCTCTCGACCATCGGTTAAAATATCACTTTCAAATATCTCAACACCATATTTATCAAACAAACCTAGAGACTGCATAAGAATGGCATTCCCTACCTCAACCTCAAAAATCTCCTCTTCTACGGAATGTTCTTCATCCCAAGAAATTATTCTGAGAACAACAGTTTCATTTTCAAAATCGATACCCTTAATGTCATATGTCATGGTATCACCCTCAGAAATCCAAGCTCTATATTTTGGAATCATTTTGTGTCCTCCTCATAAAACTCAACTTTGGCAAAATTCTTAGGGTTTATAGTTACTAAGCACTCAGTTGGTTCAATTTGTTTTAAAGTCAAATACTGCAAATTACCTGTTTCCATATAGTGCAACATGTCTTGAATACGACTAAGAGTTTCTTTTACTTTAATATCCTCTTCAAAATAAGGATTTTTCAAGACTAGTTTAGTCATTTTCTGTCCTCACTGCTTTCTTCTCTACTGCTTTATTTATTCTTTCTTTAGCAATCTCAAAATATTGCTCATTCAACTCAAACCCAATAAAGTCTCTGTTTGTGTCCACACAAGCAACTCCAGTGGAACCTGAACCCATACAGTTGTCCAGAACTAAATCACCTTCGTTAGTATAAGTCTTAATTAACCACTCTAATAAAGCTACAGGTTTCTGAGTAGGATGATAGTTTTCTTTCTGTTGATCCTTTGCAAAAACTTGAACGCTCAGTGGATACCGCTCTGTAGAGTCATAACCCTCTAAACTTTCCCCATAAGAGTTGTAGTTTGTAGCCGAAACTGCTGCTTTAATTCGTTGTCTTTCAACGGACTTCTGTCTACTTGAGTTACTTGTTACTTTACGAGGATGACCCTGTGTCATTTGAGGATTGTAAATTGGGAGTTTCGTATAGAAAACCAAAATGTTTTCATGAGCCTTCATAGGCATTTTCTTAGCGTTCAAAAAACCTGTTGGAGCGGTCTTTTGCCAAATAATCTCATATCTGAGGTGCTTGAGATTGGATACCCCTAGAACCTTATCGAAAGGAGTTTGAGCAAATAAAAGAATAGCACCTCGGTCTTTGATAATGCGGTTATACTGCTCCCACAATAACTCCAAATCAATTACACTGTCCCACTTATTTCTTGTTGTTCCGTATGGTAAGTCACACAAAATCAAGTCAATGCTTTTGCTTGGGATGTTCTTCATCAGCTCTAGGCAGTCGCCTTGTTGTAAATCTACTGAAATCATATTTTAATTATACTACAAAAACCCTTGATTGTCAAGGGTTTACACACTTAAGTCTACAAGAAACTGTGAACTGATATAATCGACAAAGGCACTGTCCGTACCGAAATCTCCAATCTCATAGCACAACTTCAATCTACCTAGAAATCTATCTAACTCTTCCAAGGTCGGAAACCACAAGAAACAATTTAAATCATAGTGATTAAACAACAAGTTCACAAATAAAGTTGCAGTTCGCTTATTGCAATCATGGAAGAATTGTCTGCGCATGAGGTAAACGTAAAACATCAAAATCTGTTCTACTTTTACATAACGGTCAATATACTCAGAACTCAAAGTTTCTTTTAGCAAGTTGAGGGTTCGATTAAATTCAGCTTGCGCTTCTTTTCGGGATACCGAAGGTGGTTGATAAGTTGTACCACTTATGTTTACTGGGAAATCCTCAGAACGGAAATGACCTTCTAATTGAGGTTTATCTGTAACCCCACTTGAAATGAGTTCGTGTAAGTCCTCTAAAGTAGTAATGTTCACATCAGAAGAACTAAACAGGTGTACGAAAATCCATGCTTCGTAAAGGTTTAGAAGTTCTTTTCTTGTCTTGTAACCAAAAGGTAGTGGTTCAAAGTGAGTATTTACGCATTGTTGGATTTCTTGCTTTGTTAAAACGTAATCTTCAAAAACAGTTGAACGAGCTACGATGTCAAGCAAATTGTGACCTAAGTAGTCTTGGAATAAGGTAGTCATGGCAATTACCCCTTTAATTTCTATAAGTAAATTTCAAAATAACTCGATTTAAGTTAGAGCTGTAAACCTTCAACTCTAAAGGAGAAACTTCACTTAAAAGTTGATTAAACTCAGAAAGGTAGCGATTTGCCAACTTATCCATTCGTCTTCTTAAAGCTCCTTGTTGTGGGAAAAACTCAGAATAAATTACAGAAATTGGAATCCAAGCTTGATACCCTGAGTGTGTGGTCGTTAAGACTAAATTGTAGTTCTCATCTACTGCTAGATACAAAATTTGGTACTTATGAACCCCTCTAACATAACGAAAACTTTTATTCAACTCTGGTGCAGAGAGATAAGTCATAATCTCATAAGGAGTTTGAGAATAACTTAAAACTTCCCTCAATTTATCTTTTCTCTTAGGACGCTCCCACATCTTTGATACGAACGCTAAATCGCGTTCTTCTTTTGTTTTGAACAATTTAAACATAATTTACTCACCTTTGTTCTCTTTCGCAAAAACAACTGCAACTTCTTCAAACCCACCGAAAATCATAGCTGCAATAAATTTATGAGTATGATTAAAAGCAAAGTGTTTTAGTTCCCTAGAGTATTGTCTTGCAATGCGATCCATTTCCTTACGGATTTTTCCATCACGAGGAAAAGAATAATCGTAAATATTGGTAACAGGAATGTAAGCTACTGCATCTTCAGTTGAAGTGGTTAAATACAGAGTATTAAACTCGCTCAAAGCTAAGTACATAACTTGATAACGAGTCATGCGAGACTCTACTTGTTTGAAACCTTCCCTAAATTCCTCATCATATAACTGTGCCGAAACAGAGAAAGGTTCTGTAATCGTTTCACTTAGAAATGAACCTAGTAGCGCTAAGTTATAACCTTCATCTTTCAAGTAACTTAAATCCATTGTTAATACCTCAAATCATTCATTTTTCTTATTATACCAAAATAACTAAAATTTGTCAATAAAAAGAGAGGTAAGACCTCTCTTCTAAACTATATTTTACTCTTCGGGATTGCCTGTGAATTTGTAATAATACATAGAAGCTCCCGATAGATTAGTTTTGTAATTAAACTTAAGATACCCCTTCTTAATGTATTTCTCCGCTTTAGCTTTCGATAATTGTGGAGAAATCATTTGCCAACCGCTTCGATATTGTTGACTTACCAATAAATAACATGCTCCATTAAATAACACATTATCACTCTCCGTAATTGTATAAGTTCTACGACCAATCTTTAACTTAAATGGTTCAAATTTCATAACTAACACCTCTTTCTTATTTCAACCCAACAACTTTCTTTGCCATCTTATCGACTGTTTGATTAATCTTCAAACCTCTATGACCCCTCACCCAAATGAAGTCTATTTCTTTAATACCGCTTTCTTTTGCAGTTTGTAACAAGTAAGCATGGTACTTTCCAATGGGTTTCTTCAAAGAAGTACCCCAACAAGCTTGTTCATTTACTTTAACAGACTTAGGAGCAGACCATCTAAATATACCCTCGTAGTCGCAAACTACGGTAATTTTGGTCAAATTACGTTCCATAGCGTCACTTAGAGCTAAACCAAAACCACAAACTTCCCCTGCAACATTTCTTGAAGTTGCAAACTGAGGTTTATTGTTAGCTACTGCTTGAGCATCCAATAAAACTCCATTTTCATAACAAGCAAAAGCCCCACCATAAGTCTGAGTTTGTGTATTGAAAGAACCATCAATCGAGTAAATAAACCCCTCGATACCCCAAAGAAGTGGGTCAGAGTCTTCTGCCATACGGATAGTACCTTTTATCCCACAATCTGAGACATAAGGAACAATTTCGGAGGTTTTCTTCGTAGATAGCATAGGTGCTTCTCCCTTCAGATAAGCTTCTGCTTGCTCTCTTGTTGGGAAACTTTTGAACTCAACACCTTTAGTTCCTTTCACAACTCTTTCACAGTCTGACCAATTTTCAAAGATTTGATTGGTGTTGCGGACTGCGTAGTATTTCTTCTTTTTCGCCATATATCAACCTTTCAACGATAGTCTTAGAGAAATTAGAGAACCCATTACAGTTAAAACAAGTGCTGTAGTCTCTAAATAATAAGTTAAACCCAGAACAGTAACTACTAGCAAACCTAAGCAAGATAAACTTACAAAAACTAAACCAAAAGCTAAAGACTTAGTTGCTTGAATATCACTATCTCTTAAATAATGTTGTAATTCTGGACTTCTCATTAAAGTAAACAAGAAAATAAACCAAGAAAACCAAAATAAACCTAAAATAATCATTAGATACCCCTTAATCAGAAACCCAATGTCCTCTAACATATCTCCAAATCACACAAAAAGCTAGAGTGGAAACAAGTGCGTAAATGTAACCTGAAGCATCATAAACTTTAGGAGACAATGAAGAAATTGTACCTAAACCTATAAGAAGCCCAACTCCTACTCCACTTGTGAAATTTGAAATTCCATTCAAATCACTATCTTTAAGTTTAATCTGCTTACGAAAAGGAGGAACAAAGAAGGAGAGGTAAAAATAAAGCACGTGGAAAACCCACAAACTAGCAAAACCAATAAGTAAACCTAAATTAAAAATAGTATTTAACTCTGGGTTGAAATTCATACTTAATTCCCTTCTAAATCAACTCAATAGAGAGAACTACAAAATTCGGTTGTAAACCCTCAAACTCTCGAAGAATATAGGTTACTTTAACAAAAATAGACTGACTTGTGTAAGAACCATCTACATATTCCATCAATTTTAAAATATCTCCAACTTTAAAGTTTCTATCGTTATACCTAACTTCAAAGGATTTTTCTTTAGAGACTACTTTTTCAAAATAGTTAGGAGCAATTTTTAACTCATGTACCATAACTGAAACACCTACTTTCTATTCTAAACAAAGAAATAAGCTGCTTTACCTATTGTTTTCTTAAGTGTGTTAAATCCGTAGGTTTTATAACTCCTAGACCACAATTCAGCTATATCAAGCAAAATCAACAGTGTGGATACCCAAATATGGAACTGAGAAATTTCAGTTAAGGATTTAAGTTCAAAGAACATCACATAGTAAAACACTGCTAACAGAGTTTTTAAAGTAAAGCGAACTTTACTAAAGTAACAAAAGTAGCTTTTGGTATCTGGCCAAAGTGCAAATGCAAAACATACAAAGTAAAAGAAAGCGACAATCGTTAGATGGATTGCTCTCAGCAATAAAAACCAAACCATCACTACAACTTCCCCTCTAAAAACTTAACAGACTCTTTAAATTCTTTTGGAAAAACTTTAGAAACGTACAAATTAAACAGATTCATAAAGTCGAGTTCAACATTACCGTAAAAGTCTCTTCGAATATCATCACCAAATAGTATGTATGAGAAGGAAACAAAGAATACACTAGAACCGAAAATAAGTAAAAAGGTCAACCCAATTACTAAAAAAGTGTAAACAAGAGGAACACTGTTAAATAAAGAACTAGACTTAACTAATAAGGATAAAATAAAGTAAGAAAGTAAAGCAACTAAACATGAACCTACTAAAGAACTCTTGAAAGCGTTAAATTTATATTTTAAATAGCTACTAGCCACTTTACTCACCCCAATCATAAGGTTCTGCGGTGTCGAAATCTGCAATCAGTTGAGGATACCCAACCTCTGTTTTTATGGCTCCGTTTACCATCCCAAATAAATTCAGACGACCATCCTCAGAATCGTCAAATCCTGAAATCTTTACTTCTACAGAACTTGTTGGTGGAAATTGTGATAAATAAGCAATCAATTCTGAAACATTCATTTCTTTCCCTCTCTTAACATAAAATAACCATATAAGCAAACTAAGTAAAACCAAAGTAACCCATCAAATGCGTAAAATAGTTTAGACTTAGCTAGTCCTAATTCTTTTACTACATAAAACAATGCTACTAAACTAAGTGTATAGAGAATAGTGACTAGAATGGCATTAAACACATCTTTTGAAGAAACCTTAAACTTAGTTTGCAAATGTGGAATTGCATATACAAATCCTAAAACAAAGAAATTAGTTAGGTACAAAATGACGATACCGCTAGATAAAACTTGAAGCACATTAAGACACCTTTCTAAGCAATAGCCAACCATCCAACAAAATCATAAATAGAAACATAGTTCCATTCAAGATAAGAAAGAAAACTAAGTTTGATACACCGATTTGACTTACAAATAAAAGGATAAAAGTAAGTAGGACTGTATAAAGAACAAAGGTAAGTAACCAAAGTGAAACTGAACGCACACTTAAACCTAACTCAGGCAAAGCATCTCTCCGAACAAGTAAACTGAGAGCTAGAGCAAAACCATGCGCGCAATAGACAAGACCAACTAAATATTGAATAAAAGCTAGAAACATCAAAGTACCTCTTTCTCCATATCAATCAACAACTCCAAATATTTGGCAATAATACCAACACACTCGTTGAAAATACGCTCATTATCTAAACTCATTGTTAAAGTTTGAGCTGTTCTGAGAATACCCAACTGCTCCTCAGACAAGTCTGCGAAATTCGCTTTGTTTACTTCTGGTGCTAACTCTAAATATTCGGAGACGCTTAATTTAGGAGCACATAGAGCAAGGTATTTATAAGATTGTTTAGCCTTGTTCAACCAAATACGAGCTTTTTCTAAGTCTTGAATACCGCCTTTATGTTTGTAGCGAATCACGTATTCTGTAACCGTAGCAATCATGTGAGGGAAACAAGAGTACAAGGAAAAATCCCAAGACTCAATCTTGTTTTGTGTATAACGTGAAGGGTTTATCAACTCTTCATTTTCAACATATTTCTTAGTCATCTATTGTCTAAACCACCTATCTAAATTTCTTTTAATTATATCACAAAACCCCTTGAAAGTAAAGGGATTTGCTGATTTAGTAATAGAAATCACCATAAAGTTCTTTAAACGGGTCAGACCATGAAGTAACACGTGCTTTTGCAATCTGAGACTCAAAATTCAAAGAAAGTAACAAAACACCCGAAGGATACGAAAAGTACATAGGGGAATCTTTATCTACCACTACAACTTGACAACCATAGCGTTCACTATACCCAAATTGGAGGACTTCTTGAGTTGAATAGAAGACTTCTCCACCTTTTGTCTTATATTTTATTTCAATGTAAGAACCTACTCTCATAAATGTACCCTCTCATAATATTCAACCACAAAACCAAACTGATTTTGTTCATCTTTTTCATGAAACACACTAGAAACTAAAGAAAACTTAGAAAAGTCAAAGTCTTTCGGAAAGTAAGTATCACCTTCTACTTCAGCTTGAACTTGTGTGACAACCAACTCATCTACATGAGGTTCAAATAGTTTATAAACTTGACCTCCCCCTACAATATAAAGAGTTTTATCTTGATTTTTATACCAATCTAATACTTCATTTACACTAGTTACAGTAGTTGCACCATCTACTTGATAGTCCGACTGAGTTGTTAGAATCAACGTTTCTCTTTTAGGGAGAAGCCGTTTATTCATACCTTCAAATGTGACCCGACCCATCAAAATAACTTGATTTAGTGTTGTTTCTTTAAAATGCTTAAAGTCTTTTGGTAGGTGCCAAGGTAATTGGTCATTTCTACCTATGATACCGCTCTTGTCTTGTGCCCAAATGGCTACGATTTTCTTTGTCATAGTTCCTTTTCCAAATAAAACCCCTCTAAAACGCTCTCTGCTCAATTTTAAATTTAAACCTTATAAGTTTATCGAAACTAAGTTTAAAATCAAATCTGGGGCAATCTGAGAGGTTTTAGAGGTACTTCATCACTGTGTAATTAAGAAATCAAACTAGTATCATTGTTGATAAGTAGCTAAAAGAGCGTCATAACTCAAATAAAGTACGTTATCATAAATATAAAACTCAGCAAGAACCTCATGATTTACGCTCTTATATAAACTATCAAAGAATGAGTTTGCAGCCACTTTATTATCTACATACGTTTGAGAAAGAACGTAATGCTCTGTACCGTAAAGATATAGAGGTTCACCGTTCCAAGTTTCTTCAATGTTTAAATCTTCGCGTCGTAAAAAGATTAGTTTGACATCAAACAAAGTCTTATCACTAGATTTAACTGGGAGTTGATCCAGAATACTGTGTGAGAAATAATGAACTTGATTGTTATCACCCAACCCACCAACATCAGTTCGAAGTAAAGTTAAACCCTCAATCCCAAGAGTATAGGCAACTGCTTCAGATAAAGCTTGTGAAATGACAAAGTTATTCGCATTTGTTCTATTTGTTTCCAACATAATCTTCTACCTCAATGTTTTCTTGTAATTATTATAACAAAAGAAGTCTTACTTGTCAAGTAAATTACCAACAAATAAAACTTCTTTCTTCTTAATCTTCTACTTTATAGATAAAATAGGCATTGATGTAGCCTTGTTCTCCTTCAAACCGATTAGGAGTATAAACTACTGCCAAGCTCGACAAGTCAGGGATACCACCCCTATCTTGAACATCTTGTAACGCTTCATCAATTCGGTCAGTTAGACGGTCAGAAGACTTCGCTGAGACATGTTTAGTTTTGTATTTAAAAGCCACTTTGACCTCGTTTCTAATCTTCTGTTCGCTTGTAGCCTGCAATTCTTCTTAGGTTTACTAAGCATGTTTTGAAGTTTTCATCATCTTGTGAGAGACCTAAATGTTGTAAGAAAGCTGGGAACATGAAAGAATCTCTCGACTCAACAGCTTTCTCAAAAATAGAGGATACCGTAGACCAATTAGAGAGACCTAATTGAGTAAATCCATTTTCATAGTCAGAAAAGGCTTTAATATAGTCTTCTTTTGTTGCTTTAACCTCAGTAGACTGTCTATCTACTGTGTGGAATAGCTCTTCTTCTAACGCATAAACATGGAGTTTAGAGTCTGCAGAAGACAAGAAATCATAAGAACCATCTGAACTAAAAGGTTGTACTGAAGCAGCAGTTGGTTGTGGCTTCAACCAACTATGCCCTGCATAAAAGTTATATGGTCTAACCACAGTTTCTTCAAATCGATTGCTTCTACGACCAACATAATCTTGGAAGTAAACAATAGCTCTAAACCACGATGTCTTATTGAAAAGATTTACCAAAAGATTTAAACCGAAGAAGACACCGAAAATACAAGTTGTGAAGTTAGTTAAACCAACATAGTAGTTGTATATGTAAACTAACCCTAAAATCATAAGAGAGTCTTCAAGACCTCTCCACCCTAACACTCTACCAAAGAACCCTAATAACGCAAAGAAAGGTGAGAGTAAACTTCTCAAAGCGTTGACCATATTCAAGGAGCGGATACCGAGTTGTGAGAGTGGTTGTGCATTTTCAATCACTAACTCCTTATCTCCGTGTAAGAAGTCTGGAACTAAAAATGTGAAATCGTCATGAAAATGCTCACCAGGTAGGCTAAACACCACCTCTGTACCTAAAACTCCAAACCTTGTATAAGATGTTGAGAAGTAGGTGCGCCCTTCGTGTTCCAAGAAATAAACAGGTTTCTTAACAAGAGGGTTAAAAGTTGGTTTAGCATTAACGTCAAACCTTGGACTCACTTGTTGCGAAAAACCTGTAGACGGAAAATACCGTCTTGTGTATCTTGTTTGTGGAAGTAATGTAGTTAGGTTTGTTAACCTACGAACTGTGAACTGTGTTGAAATATCCATGATATTTCCTCCTTAATTTAAAAATGTTATTTTTTAAACTAAGGTTTAGTGTAAATAGAATAGAATGTAATAGAATAAACCAAACTTAGTTTAAGTAGACCTACAACCAATTTAGGTTATAGACCTAATAAGCTAAGTTTACTTACCAAAATACCCTCAACCAAAAGTTGAGGATATTTCTCGAGGGAAATATAAACCTAACGGAGTGATATTCCCCAACGCTCGTTAGAACAAATTACTCATTGTTAATAGTTTAGCACAAATTCGAAGGTTTGTCAATAGAAAACTATCTAAGTTCTCTTACTTCGAGTGCTACGTTTCTGTTCCAGTTAAAAATACGTTGTGCTTGACCTTCTGCGCTTGACTTCATCTTCCAAAAGCGAATGGAGTGCAAATCACGTGTGAACTCAATCTCATACTGTTTGGTCTTACGATTGAAAGCAACGTAAGACACATATAAATCATTACTTGGATTATATAAAGCAAAATTTCTCATAGGATACCGCCTTTTCTAGTTAGATGAGAAACGAAAAACGTGGTTTTCGTAAGTTTCAAGTTCTAACCTATCAGTGTAATTGTCTTTTAAGATATAACCATCAAATTTAATAGCCTTATCCAAAAACTCTTTTAATTCAGATTTCTTTTTAACATAAATTGTGTATCTAGGAGAGATGGCAAACCCTGCTCCCATTTGCCCAGTAATTGCGAACTTACGACCGTCATCCAAAATCACAAATTGGACGAAATCAAAACCATAAGCGGTTTCAAAACGGAATTGAATGTTGTTCATGTAGTTACCTGCTTTCTAAGTTTAATCCCAAGGCATGTTTTGACCAATAGCTCTCAACTCATCATAGTGTGCAGAACCGCTAACCTCTTGATACCCGTAAGTTAGTAAGTCTCTTAAAACCCACTTCAAATCTGACTTCTTAGCCACTGCAATATCTGTCAAAGCTGAGATTGGAGCGCCCATACCATAAGTGCTACCAGTAATAGCCAATTTACGACCGTCTGGGAGAATGACCGCTTGAACATAACTATCTTTGTATTTTAATCTAATACCTCTTGTTGTCATTTGTTTTCCTACTTTCTATCTAACAATAATCTTGAATTGCAGTTAAACCTAACCAATAAGCTAACACTTGGTCTTTCTTACGAATGTAAGGTAACAACTGCTTTGTGAACATTGTTGGACTCGTTTGTAACTCTACCCAGTCACAACGAATACTGAGAGACTTACCGAACCAAATTTCCCCAGTTTCCTTAAATGGACGACTTGCAAGTTCTACAACTTGTCTACTACCACCAAATTTATCAATCTTAATGTTATGGTAGTCAACCCCATTAGTATCTTGCAGAGTAAAGGAAATTGTACCGTCTGAACAACCTACCCAAATGAGGTATTCACCTCTGGAGGGAGAGGAGATACTCGTAGGAAACTTACCCATAGGATAAGAAGACTGACCATCTAAATATTTCAAGAAGAAATTAAGGTTTTCTACTACTAACTCTTCGAGTTGGTCTCTTCTTAGTCCTTTGTATTTACTCATATCTTAATTCCTCAATTATATCAAAACCTAAACCAGAAGAGCGAACACCCAAATTTAAGCACTCAACTTGTTTGAGTGTAGCTACATTTTCAACCAAAGACACTAAAGTGTCATTCAAAACGTAGTCAAGTAAATTAGGTAAATAGACCTCAGTTGAGACACCGTTTCGTTTTCCTGTTTTCGGATTGTATGAAACACCTTTAAAAGAAACTCTATCTAACTCTTTATCGAAATAAATCAGTATTTCATGAACCAAGTCAGTATCTAAGTTTGTCTCGATTGTATTTTTCAAGAGCCTTAACCGAAATACAGAATCTTTTAGTAGAATTTGAGTTTTATAGCGGGGTGAGACTTGAGATACCGAACTCATAGGTTGAATTTCAGTACCACTCAAAAGTAACTTAAACCCTTGATATAAATAATCCAAAAGTTCGACTGTCTGTTTGTTCTTTAGTCTGTTCATCTTCTATACCTCAACTATATCTTTCATAGTTTACTCCTCATTGTAGTCTCTAAAATCAAACCCATATGTTTTGTCGATTACGTCTTTCTTAGTTTTAAAACCTCTGTAATAGCAAGTAATTTTCTTACCTCTATTAGTTACATTGATAAACCTATATTTACTTAAGTCCAATGTATCTAAGTATGACAACAAATGGTCTAAGTAATTCTTAATAAGCCATACAAAGTCTTGTTTACTTGCCTTAACATTCACAATCAAATAACCTTCATGAATATCATGGTATTGGTTATCTGCAGAGTGATTAGATAAGCGAACTTGGTAGTAATCGTAATTCTTATAAGCACTATCTAAATGACTTGAAATAAACCAACCGTACTGAGAAAGTTCATCAAACGCTTGACTCAGTTCTTCCATTGCTTGTGCGTACTCCCTACGCTGAGTATCACTCCGATTAAAGCTACGTTTTCTGTAAGCATTGTATCTACTTTTTCCATAAGCCATAAGCTGAATCACCTCTAAATTTAAACTTAATCTTCCAAAGCACTCAAGAAACAAGCTACTTGAAAATCTGTAGAAATTGACTCTACCAAAATCTCAAACCCACGTGTAAATTGAGGAGTTCCTTTTACAGCATATTGTACAATATGCTCTAAAGTTTTAAGTGGTAAAGAACTAAAAGTTCCGTAGGTACTACCTGAGAAGAAAACATCCAAGTCTGAGGATACCGAAATGTGTAGTTCATGAACTCGTTTACCTGACTTCTTGTTTTCTAAAGACAGATAAACTAGGTCTTTTGCAAGTTCTATATAGACTAAATATCTATCAGACACTTCAATCGTTTCACCATTCACCTCATCTGCTAAACCAATTACCTTATCAAAGGTCTTTTCCAACACTTGTTGGAGTTGTTCTCTTTTACTTTTACTCATTTGAACCATCACTTTCACTAACCTTCTAAAGCCAATCTAATTTTCTCCGCAATCCTTGATACCACTGATACCGCTACACTATTTCCTGCTTGTTTATATAAGTGACTATTTGCCAGTTTCTCTGGGAATTGATAAGAACGAGGAAAACCTTGAGTGTTGAAACACTCTCTTGGGGTCATTTTCCGAATTTCATCATTCTCTGTCAAAATCAATGGTACATTGTTCCCACCAGTTCCCATAGAAGCTAACAAAGTAGGTACGACACCACTTTTATTCTCTCTTATAGTGTTTCCTCTTCGGTATTCATAAATACTACCTACGGACACAATATTGTCTCTTAACAAAGGATAATAATGTTTATCTGCCCTATAGTAATACTGTTCATCTACTTGAGCTTTGAAATCAATCACATCAAAGACACTCTTTGTAAATTCAACTTTATCTGGGAACTGAAAACGTTCAGATACCATTTTATCTTTAAAACCTACAATGTAAATACGCTCTCTACCTTGTGGAATATTACCATATTCAGCAGCGTTCATTACTTGAAAAGTTACATAGTAACCTAAGTCCTCTAAAGTCTTTAAAATCACTCTCAAGGTGTTGCCTTTATCATGACGAACTAAGTTCTTCACATTTTCCAAGAAAATAGCACGAGGTTGTTTTTCTTCAATGATGCGAGCGAGTTCAAAGAACAAAGTACCTCGACCTTTTTCATCGTGGAAACCTTGCTGATACCCTTCTGTTGAGAACGCTTGGCAAGGAAACCCACCTACGATAATATCAGTTGAAGGAACTTCATCTGAGGAAACTTCTCGAATGTCTCGACCATCCAACTGAACATGAGGAAAATTTAAAGAAAAAGTTTCTCTTGCTTTCTCATCAAATTCATTTGCATAAATTGTTCGAAAGCCTTGACTCTCAAACCCTAAATCAATACCCCCTACCCCTGCGAAGAAGGAAGCACAAGTTAATTTTGCTGAATACATAAATCCTCTTTCAATAACTTATCTCTAAAGTACAACTCTGTACATAACCACTGAACTGTTCCTACAATCGCTCCAACTGCAAAGATAGATTCAAAACTAAGTTGCAGTTGATGTAAGAATAACCACAATAATACAGGTGTTAATATTGCTGTCGGTACTGCGTAAATCAGTTGAGCTACGCCATTTAAGTCGTGTCGATATGAGCGACTAATGGCTAACCACATATAATAGCGGAGTTTTGTTACAATCTCAATAGGTAACAATAACCAAATAATTGGCGAGATAATTCCTTTATAAATGGACTCTGGTAACCAAGATAAACCGAAATAAGCAATTAGATAAATAAGACCTATCGAAAGAATTGCTCCGATAGTGGCTTTCCAAAATACAAATTTATTGTCTTTGTACGGGATCGATTCATTTAAACCAACATTTCGAGAAACGTGACTATTTAGTAAGCCTGCCATTGAATCTACCCAACCTTCTGGTAACATCATTAGGTTTGAAATCCAGTATTTAATTGCTGCATAAATTGGGTTGATTGTGATTGTAAGACCTACCCCAATAATAGCGGATACCCTTGGAGCAAGACGTCTAACTAATTCCCACTTAACTATTTTCCAATAAGTTTTAATTTCTTTCCAAGAAAACTCAAATCCTTTTGAAAAGAATTTAGGTATTGGTCTCTTCCATAAGAACCAATAAAGAGGTATAGCATTGGTTATCATATTTACCACCAATGCAGTATTTACACCTAAATGCAAAATATGAGTTGTGAAGAAAATACCAATTAACATAGACCAAGCAATACTATGGTCTAATACTGTAGCTTCTTTACTTCTACCCCTTGTTCTCAGATATGACGGAATAAATACTGCCCAAGGTGCTGCAATTAAAATAGACAGAATTGAAAGTTGGAAATAAGGTATATAGAAAGGTAGGTCAGTTGGAGATACCCCTAATATGAGCAATAATTTCGGTAGAAACATGAAACTACCCACTGCAGATGGTAAGAGCATCAGATAAAATAAGTAGATATGATTTTTAACTACCTTAGACTCTAAACCTAAACCGTATTTTTCTATCAACTTAGGTAAAGTTGCAGTCATAGAAGTACGAGCAGTATAGTAAGTTGACGACAATATAACCCAAAAGGCATCGTTTACTCCAAAGAGAACAGTTATTCTTTCTACTAAACTTTTATCAGCTAACAAACTAAAACACAGAACCCAACCAATTTCAATCGCATTATCTGCCAGAGAACCAATGAACGCGTGATAAAGCATCTGTGTCAACTTTTGACGAGTCCAAGGTTTATTTGTTGACATTGGATACCCCACCTAAATCTTTACTTTGTGCAAGTACAGAGTTTTTAAGTCTGTAGACTTGGGTCGCACACTCAACTAAATCTTCCTTAGTTGAAAAATTATCAGATAGTAATTTTAAGTAAAGACTCTTTACAGGGAAAGTATCATCCCATTTAAGTACATCAACTATCGAGTAGAAGTTCAAATTTACAAATAACTTAGACCCATCACTAACTGATATTTCAATACCGCAATTTGAATTAGTTAAAGCCTTTACTTCAAGTTCAAAACCAAACTCACTAGAAAGTGTACCTAATTTATATTTTCTTTTTAGCTTGTTATCAAAAATCATCTTTACAATCTCTTTTATAAGAGAGACATTTTGTTTAGAACCTGAATTTAAACCATAGCTCGTATAAGGATTAACAAAAGTACCCTTGGGAGAAATATAATCAATATCTATAATAAAGTTTCCCCCAAAGATTGAATTTCCTATTGGGTAGCAAAGTGCGGTATAGTTATCTTCTTGAGGACTTCCTATCTCTAATAGATAAGGTACTTTAAAACCAAAATCGTTTTTGTAAGTGGACAGTTTAATTAAGTTGTTTGTTGGCATTAGATACCCCTATCACTTGCGAATGCAAGTTTATCAATAACATTTGACATGACTTCAAAATTATCTTCTGTGAGAAGAGACTGCAACTCACTCTCAGTCAATTTATTTATTGCAATGATAATACTTCTACTACCAAATTTTGATTGAAGTCTTTCTACAGTAAGCATATTACCGTATTTCAACACAACCTTTAGTTTCTCAACAGAAATTTGAGAAATTTCATCTGGAGTGATAATAGTTAAACCTTGAGTTAATTTTGAGATTGAAACACTACTTACCATCTCAACTAAATCAGCAACTTGTAACTCCTTAAAAGCAGTTAATACATTCCCCAAAGGAACTTTTGATAACAAACTAGGTAGTGATTGACCTGTTTGCTTTTCTACCTCATTTACTTTGTTGAATAGGTGTAAATCGAACATATAATACCCACTTCCCCTAATCTCTATTACCGTCTATTATTATTTGGAGAATTACACACAAAACAATTAACAAGAACAGACCGACATACTCTATCGGAATCTCCGTAACTTCTAAGAATACTGGAACTCTCATACTAATCCTCACTTCTAGTTAAATTTCGCAAACCTTTGAAATAACCCAAAACTTCATTTAGTTTATCAACATACGGTTGGTCTAACTCTTGAACTTCTGGAGTTAAATAATCAAAAGGTTTCATTGATGGGTGAAGTTTTGAACTGTCTTTATAATAAATAACAACAGACCAAGCATCATGAACCATCTCCCTAGTAAACTTAATGTCATAAGATAATGCGGTCAAAACTAAGTGAGAGTAAAAATTTACAAAATCTTGCGATAAAGAAGAATTCTCAGTTCTAAACGCTGAATCAACTTTTTCTATAACTTTATGTACATAAGTGTCACCCAAGTTAGGTGCTTTCTCTAAAAGAACACCTGAGAAAGCTAAATATTCACTCAGATAATAAGGTCTATCAAAAATAGTTACTTTAATATCTGTTCTATCTTTATAGAGAGCTAAAGTTTTATCGTAATAACCTCTTAAGTTATGCCAATAATATTCATTATTACCTCGACGCTGACTACGCTCTCTATAGATAGACTCATAGTCTCCAACATCGACAACGACAACTTCTACTAGATACCCTTTATTGACTAGGTAGTTTAGACAGTCTTGTTGCATCCAACCTGTCACAACATCGTACTTACCTGAGTCAATAACTTTGCACCAGTCTTCCATATATCGTTCAAACCAACCTTCATTGATTTTACGATTTGGTAGACCTTTGAACTCTTCATTGGACAGATGTTCAAACCCTGTTTTATCATACTTATAATCTAAAGTATGTTTATCGAAATCATAAACGTTTGAGTAAGTCTTATCAAGGTGTGTTTTACCAACACACCCTACAGTTAAAATAAGTCTTGTTTTCATAAATGTCACCACTGAATTTTCTCAGACCTTAATTGGGAATAAAGAGTAGGTGTAAAGTATTTACTTAATCTCTCACACAAAGAAACCAACTCTTTTTCACTGCTATAATCTTTCAATAAAATAGAATAAATAATACTTATAGCATCTTTTAATGTTTCAGAAATAGTATTATCTAAACCTAATGTTTCATAACCTAATTGGTCTATCCCATTATAAGTTAAATTAAGGTAGGCATAGAACTTATTATCAGCAAACAGTTTATAAGTTAATCTACCTTGCTCAAAACTGTCTAATTCTAAAGTAATCTTATAAAGATTTGACAATGTACCTTTAGGGTAGACAATCATCGATTTATTAGCTAACACTAAGTCTGCTAACAGAATAACTAGGCTAGTTTCTTTCCTAGAACCACTGTTAATACCCAATTTATAGTATATATCAGAAGTTAAAAGAAGACCTAACTCATCCGTTACTGTAAGAGATAATAATTTAGTATTTTGGGTTATAGGGTCTAATTGAAATACATAATACATAGGAACAGAGTAGTTATAATTACCAATTTCAATTAAAGTAGGTACTCTCTTAAAACCCACTAAACGTTTACGAATCTTTACAATATCTTTATTTACCACAAACAATACCCTCTCAATCTAAAACCATAGCAAACTTAAAACCATAGAACTTTGTTAACATAACGGAAATTAAAGCACCTAATTCCGTCTCTAACTGAGATAATGGAATTGAAACCCGCTCCTCAATCGAAATTGGAAGCTCATCACAAGGAAGATACCCTCTCATTGTTTTGTAAGGTACTAACTCAAACCCTTGGTTTTGACATTTGAAAAACTGAATAACACGTACAGAAGTAACCTTCTTTTCTGTGAACTTCACTTCTACATAAAAGTTTTCTGCACTTTTAACAATAACTAAGTTTTTACCTGCGTAATTAACTTCTACAACATTAAACAACCCAATTAACTTCCTAAGAAGGTTCTCTGTTACCAACCACTCTCCTCTTTGAATAGAGTAAGCTATACAAGAATCTCTATTAAAAAGGTAAGGGTTATAGGGATAGGACGTGCCGTCCGAGAAATGTAATAAACCATTTAGTGAGTCCAATTTTAACCTCCTATATCAGCAAAACAAAATATAGTTCATTAGGGTAAGTTCTATAGGAAACCGTGTACTTTCTATTGTTCAAAGGTCGTTGTTTATCCTCGTAAGGTACAAACTTAGACACTTCTTCAAGGACATTTTCAACTGATTTTTTAAGAGATTTCAATTCTTTATCTGTCCAATTCATCAATTTACCTCACCTTGTAATTCTTTCAAAGCGTGTAACAGTACACGAGCCAGTTCATCAGAGCTAATGAACTCTATTAAATCTTCAAATTTACTTAATTTCTTTGTTTTGAACTCTTCATAATCTAACTTAAATCGAACTTCTTGGTAATCCCCGTCTTTTGTGTAACCCTTGCGAATGCTTCGGCAATAGACAAACCCATCTTCAAGGATAAAGTTTAAAACGTGTTCTTTACCTACATTGTAAGTGTATAAAGCTATTTCAATTTCAGACTCATCTCTAAGAAAGCAGAACTCATAGATAAGAGAGGTGTCAAAAACTACACCATTTGTATAAGGAGCAATCTCCCACTCTTTACGAAGAAACTCCACTAAAAACTCACTTAACGCTTGTCTGTTCTTTGTTAGCATCATTTTAAAACCTCTTTTACATCTTCTACCCATAAACCAAGCAACTCACTAAGAGCTTTCAAATGTTTATCTGTAGTCAAAACCTGTGTTAATAACTCAAAACAACTGTTATCTAAGTCTTCTACATACAAACTTACCTCTAAAAACCTATCTTTCTTACCATTTTTATAAGGACAACTTTGAATGTACCAACCAAACTTTCCTAAACTATGTATATAGCCATATTTTAGAAAAGCAGAATACACTGACCGTTTGGTTCTCTTAGTTTTTAGAGTTAAAGAGACCAAATCACCGTTTAAAGCGACACCTAACATATAAGCACCGTACTCTTTACTAGGTGTGGCTTTAATTGAGGTAATTACCTCAGAATTTCCCATATTTGAAATTAAGAAACTAAACTGAGAACAAACATTACTTACTAGCTCTCTTCTATCTACTGCACCCATAATAACCTCTATTTTTTATTCTTCAAAACCTAATTGGCGCAAACCTTCAGAGAAAAGGGATACCGCAGATAGGGTGTGAATGTTATTTACTAAGGCTTTTAACGTGGTTAAACTTGGGGCTGCGAGACCACCTTTTGCCAAGTAAAGTTCTATGTAATCACCAATGCTTTCTTTGTAACGTTTTAACTCAACTTTCACAAAACCAAGTCCAAAAATAAGGCGAATCTTGTAAGTCGGGTTACTATTTACTTCATCTACAAGCACTAACTCATAAGTTGTGAAACAACGAGAGTCAGTTAGCTTAGATAAGTTGAATGAATACGTATCTGAAACCATAAAAGCATAATGGTTCGAAATGACTAAAGAATCTGCTGACTCTTTAATTAACTCAGAAAATTGTAATAGTAGATTTGCTAACCGTAAATTTATTTCTTCACGTTGATTTTTAATCATCTTCTAAACCTGCAACTTTTAAATGTGGATGCTCTGCTTTAATATGAACCGAGTTTACAAAGTTAGTTAATTTAGGCATCACATCAAAATAAGCAGAAAGTAACTCATCTTTGTGGATACCCTCAATTACTAAGTTTCTCGAATCAGATAAATCTGAGTAATCACGCATAAATTGTATAGATTTGTTAGTCTGCAACTTCCCTCTAAAACAAGGAGTGCTATACCCTTGGTACATATAACCTCTAAACATTTTAGGGTTATCCAAAGTTAATCTAATAGAGTGTTGAGCAACACCATTTTCTTTCTTGTATAACGTTAAACCTAACTCATAGGTGCTATAAGCTTTAGTGTCGATTGCACTAACAATCACATCTAAGTCATATTTAGAATTACACTCTATCTTAGTAGTGTAAACACCTTCAAACTTAAAGTCAGAAAGAGAAACTAAAAACTCATAATAGCGTTTAAGTTGTTTTGCCACATATTCTTTCTTTTCTTCGGTTGTCCACGTCAGTTTGCGCATTATTCTGATACCTTTCTAGTTTACGGATTGTGCAACGGAATCTTATTTAAAGCTATTTTGAAAGCTTTAGCATGTGCCTTTGGCATAGACTCTACAAGTTCGTATAATTCTTCTTCAACTATATCAGACTTATAAACCTTCATATATGAGTTATCATGATCATAAGACCCCTCACTAGTATAAGGCATAGTACCATAATCATAAAAATGTCCTACATGACATTCATTTACATGGTAAGCACCAAGACCTATCGTTAAAAACCGAATAGTTTGCTTACGTTTAATCGAAGATAAATAAACGAACAGCGAACAACTATTTTTCCTATAAGTAAGCTCATATCTAACATGAAACCCACCTGAGACATCAAATCCAATTAAACCATTTATGTCAGTATAAGTGCTAGGACTAAGTTCATATCCAATTTGTCTTAATAGTGAGACCAACTCTTGTTGATCTTTTGTCAATGTACTCACAACTTCCACCTCCATCAATCACTAAACATTTTATTGTATTCTATCAAACCAACCGCTCGTTCCAAATAAGCAACCAATGGAGTTAATAAGTTATCTCGCTTGCAACTTGTCAAAACCATTTGACGAATGTAAGCTTCAAACGGAACTTGGTTCGTGAAACCTACTTTCAAATTATCTAAAACTTGACCTCTTTTATAAGGTAAGCTTGTAAAAGCACAATAGCTAAAAGGATTCTCAACAGTTCCCATAACATGAATAACTTCAAAACGATGCAGTGGCGTACCATTTGAGGTCAAAAAAGTGATACCGAAAGTTATTGAATTATCAATTCTACTGAACTCTATCAGACCTTTATAATTTTCATGCTCTTTTAACTGGAATGGAATTTCAAAAGGTTTTCTCTGTTGAAAACTTAGAGAGAGTTGAAAATACAACCGTAGTAATCTGTCAGCTATTCTAGCTAGTTTTTCTTCTTTTGTTTGTCTTTTAGTCAAAATCAAATCTCCTTTAAACAAAGTTATCCAACCCTTTAAACAAAGCTTGCATTTGAGGTTCAGTTAAACAGTCTGACAAGAACTCGGCTACTTCTAAAAGTCTTACATCTGCCAAGTTCTCCAAGATTGAAACCTTTTGAACAAACCCTTTAGAACATTTAGTACATTTAAGTAAAAACGTAAATAAACCACGTTTTTCATCAAACTCACGAAAACTAAACAATTCACGAACTACATAACCTGTACTAAGGTTTGTTAAGTAAAAGCGCATATAAGTATAGTTTTCTGTGGTTAATTTCGAATAACCAAAATCCCAAGTAGAATTTGACATAAAATGTATATCTTTCTTTGTATCTGGGAAGTATTCAAACTGAGTCAGTAAATCTAATACTTTATCCGCTACCTGTTTATTTAAATCTTTTGTCATAATTACCTCACAAAATAAAACCTTAAAAAGAAGATTGTTGTAAACCTTTTACAAATACTTGAACTACATCATAGTTCTTAATGTCTGTTATAACCGATAAAATTTCTAAACTGCCAAAAGAGCTAATCGTTAAATCGTGTGCAATAACTTTAGACCTACCTACTAATTTTCCATATTTAAAACTCTGTAATTCTAATTTCAACTCTGAACTCTCCAACTCTTTACTTAAAAGTAAACTACATAAAGGTAGACCTGTAGAAGTTTTATACACCTTCAACTCAAATTTTCTACCAAATGCAGTAAACTCATAAGTATAGTCTTTATCGAAATCAAACCTCTCAGTAAAATAATCGAACTCAGTAGATGTAATCTCTAACCACCTAAAAAGATAAACCATACGTTCCGATAGTTCTTTTTGACTAACAGTTAATTTACTCATAAACTTATTACATCTCTTTCAAACTTGGGTATAATTCATGAAGATACCGCAAAAGTAAGTTCCCTAAGTAGTTGTATTTCATAAACTCTAACAAACCTACTAAGTCTTCCAATCGACCATTTGATGAAACTTCAAAGTGGTTAACCTCAGTAATCTCACCTTTTGAATCGTAATGATTTGCTTCCACATAAACGATATAAGGCTCAGTTGGATCAGTTAACATATCTAAGTAATTAGTTACAATTAACTGAAAAACTTGTCGTTTACTTCGATTATAAAAACGTAAATGGAGATTTGGATTGCATCTCATAGGATCATTGTAAATAGAACCAATAATTTTACCCTCACTTGTTAATTTCATCTTAGGTAAGTGCTTATTCAATACTTTACTACTCAAAAAGTCTTGAATCAAGGTATCTAAACCTAGTCTTAAATGGCAAAATTCTTTATCTGCTAACATACTACTCCCCTTTCACATAAGACAACCAAGCATTATCTTGGTCTAAAATCGCTTGACTTGTGAATGACCTGCGGTGTGGGTTCCAAACAGAACCGCCACTTGAAACTTCCTCGGAGGTTGAGGATACCGCTGAACCGCCATCAAAACGTGTTAAATTGTAGGTCGCAATCAAATTATTTAACTTCGCTGCGTAGTTTGTATCAGTTGCGTAACGACCAGTTAAGTGAGCAGTTGCAATATCATAAGAACCTGCTACAGAACGGTGCGCTCCTTGATATAAAGGAAGTTGTAACAGTTGAGCGTAATCTTCTAAAGAAGCTCTCCAAGACGGATATTGACGGAACGAATCGTGAATAGTATAGGCATTACCTGCACCATCATCCTCCCAAGTCTCAAACACTGCACTAGCCCCATTGTAAGACCCTTTTACTCCAAACAAATTATAGTAAGGAGAATCAGACAAACCTGACGTTCCAGAGCGAGACTCTAAAATTGCTTGTGCAATCATAACAGACGGAAATAAATCATACTGACTAGCTAACTCTTGAGATACCCCACCAATTCGATTGATAAAATCATTCGTAGTATCAGTTAAATGAACCGCTTCCTCTGCTTTAGCATCTGGTGTTGTCAGCACATATAACGCACCACCTAAAAAGGATACCCCTACTAAACTTAGAAGTGCTACATTTCTTAGAAACTTTGAGGATGTCTTCTTACCTCGTTTTGTTGTATTCTTCCTAGTTTTCTTCTTCGCCAATTGCTCTTTTCTCCTTGTATTTAATCGAAATATTATTGTTATTAGTTTACTACAATTTTTAGAAAATTGCAAGGATTTCACATAAGAAATTTAAAAGAAAAACTCAATTTAACTCAAAAGTTAGAATAAGCAATAACTCTAACTTGGCAAACATTGAAAGAGTTGATTTATAAAGGTTTGTGAGAGTGTAATCTTAAAAGGCTCTCATTTACTCTCTACTCAATTTTAAGTTGAGGAGATATAAATAGACCCTATTAAGTTTGAAATCGAAATTGAGGTAATCTGAGACCTCTGATACACACAAAAGAGAGGATACCGAAGGGTATTCTCTCTAAATCAAATCTAGTTAATCTTCTTTTCGTTTCTTAAAGCTAAACCCTAACAAACCAAGAAGCCCAACTCCACTTAGGGCAACTAACTTGTCAGAATCAGAAATACCTGTATTTGGTAACTCTTTCGCTACAAATTGTTGTTGTGGAGCTTGTGGTTGAGGTTGTGATTGTGGAATCTCAACTACTGGCACTGCAGGTTGTTTTGGTTCTTCAGATACCGTAGGAATCTTGTACTCAGGTTTCTCCAAAATTGGAGCATCGTTAGGTACAACCCCACCTTTGAACTCTGGTAGTTCAAATTGCGGAGCGTCACTTGGTACAAAACCTAGCGGTTCAGTGTACTCAGGTACCTCATGAATCGGAGCGTAGTTAGGTACAACTCCATTGTCATAAGCTGGAATTTCTACCTTCGGAGCGTCATTTGGAACCACACCACCGTTGAACTCTGGCAATTCATGAACCTCAGAGTCACCAGGTGTACCAACATGACCTAAGTAAGTTGGTTTGTCATGAACCTCTGGGATGCCTGGTGTACCAATTGGATTAGTATACTCAGGTAAATCAGTTTTAGGTGCGTCATTTGGAATAGTTGGATATTCATCAACTTTTACAACTGCTCTGTAGAAGTAATCTACCGCAGTACCACCAACCGAAATAGCTCCTTTAGCGTTACTTGGAGTTTCTACCAATTCATAGCGAGTAGTTGTAATCACTTCTTTGTTACGTTCTACTCGTTTTTCAACCTTATCTTTCAAAGCTAATGGCTCAGTTACATAAGGGTCGCCAACTCGAACCCCTTCTTTTACAAGGCTTTCATGAAGTTTCTCGCCACTACCCTCTAATACAAAGTTTACAGTGAGCTTAGACTCTTTCATCACAACTTCTTCACGAACCATAGCACGGTAGGTATAAACAACAGAAACACCATTCTCAGTTACGATACCACTCTTATTCTCAGGTTCTTTCTCTAACACATAAGTCGTTGTTTTCGTAATAGTGCGGTCAGGTAACTCACTTACCTCTACTTTCGGTTCAAATACTTTCACACTTGTGTTATAAGGAGAACCTACTTGTTGGTTTTCTAATACAGTCGGAGAACCTAATGAAGAACCGTTATCTTTCAGTACATACGAAATAGTAACTGTAGCTTTACGCTTCTTAGTACCGTTATGTACGATTTTCTTTTCCATAGGAATAATCGATACCACAGGGTCTTTTTCTGTAATCTCACCTGTTTTTGGATTAACTACGTACTCAGTAGTAGTTGTTGTCGAACCTGCTTTACCATTTGAAGTAACTTTTTCATCACCTTCAAATAACTCAGGATCAGCTACTTCTTCTACTTCAACTGGGATAGGAGTCACAACTACCTTAGACTTAGCACCAACTTTAATTACTGCAGTTGTAGGTTCTTCTCTTACAGTAGTAGACGGATTTTCTGTAACAACACCCGTTGTAGGGTTCATAGTGTAAGTTGTCGTTGTGATAGTCTTACCTGCGACACCAGATACCGAAGGTGTTTTCTTACCTGCGTCCGCAGTTTCATCACGCTCATAGCGAGTTGTAAACTCAATAGGTGTTTCTACTACTTTCTTCTTAACCCCTACTTTAACTACTCTTTGAACCATAGGAGTCGTATCTACAGTCGGTTTATTTGCAGTGGTTGTACCATCAGTAGGGTTCATTGTATAAG